>Ga0209254_10006342_pt1 | contig 10912 bp, 11 predicted proteins | sample FrelakmetDIP11DI_FD_187148 | JGI IMG/M metagenome (GOLD analysis project Ga0209254, IMG submission 187148) | Freshwater lake sediment microbial communities from the University of Notre Dame, USA, for methane emissions studies - DIP11 DI (SPAdes)... | ecosystem: Environmental > Aquatic >... | reverse complement strand
CCGCGGCCAGTGCGGCGCCGGCCGGGATGCGGATCAGCGTGTGCACGGTGTCCCACAGCGAGTCGAGCGCCGGGATCTTGTCGGCAAAGAACTCGGCCGTCATCATCGCCCCGGACGCGCCGAGCACCCACGGATGGGCGAGCAGCTGCAGCCCGGCGGGAAGCGGCACCCACTGCAGGTACCCGGCCAGCCCGACCGCGAACAGCACCAGGTACAGCCGGATGCCGCTGGCAAAGCCCAGCACCGAGGCGATGGCGATCAGCTGGGCGGTGTCGAAGGAATCCGTCACGGTTGCGCTGGGAGTTCGAAGACGAAGGACTCCAGCCACGGATGCACACAGATGAACACGGATAGGGCGTGCTTCATCGGACCCGTCGCTTGTATTCGACCCTGCGGCCGAAGTTGATCAGCAGACCCACTTGCAGGCCAGATGCCTTGAGATAGTTGAGCAACTGCGCCTCATGCACCGGCAAGAGACTGGCAAGCGCCTTGACCTCCACGACGACCTCGCCATCGACGACGATATCGGGCCGAAACTCTCCGACGACGCGGCCACGGAAATGCACGTGCAACGCCGGCTGCTGCTGGACCGCGTGACCGCGCTCGGCCAGCGCAAAGGCGAGCGCGTTCTCGCAGACGTTCTCGAGAAAGCCGGCCCCGAGTTCGTTGTGCACGTCGAATGCACAGCCAATAACCGCCTCAGTGATGTCACTGCCCTTCATGCAACATGAGCGAATCCGTGTTCATCCGTGTCAATCCGTGGCAGAAGCTTCTCTTTCGCGGCCATCGGGCGCCGCTCACATCTCCTCGTCGTCGCCTTCGCTGGCGGCGATCTCGGCTTCGTACTCGGCGACCCAGCGCGGCTTGCGCTTGTCGAGGAAGGCGCGCACGCCCTCGCGGCCGTCGGCCGAGGTGCGGATGGCGGCGATGCGCTCGGCGGTGTCGGCGGCGAGACCTTCGCCGATCCGTTGCCCGGCCACCTCGCGCACCAGCCGCTTGGCCTCGCGCACGGCGTCGGCCGAGGTCTGCATCAGGGCGGCGAGGATCTCCGTGATGCGCGCGTCCAGCCCGTCGGCCGGCACCACCGCGTGCACGAAACCGAGGCGCAGCGCCTCGGCGGCGTCGAAGCGCTCGGCGGTCAGCACGTAGCGGCGCGCCGCCTGCTCGCCGAGCGCGCGGATCACGTAGGGGCTGATGGTGGCCGGGATCAGGCCGAGCTTCGTCTCGCTCAGGCAGAAGTTCGCCGTGCCTGCCGCCACGGCGATGTCGCAGGCGGCCACCAGCCCCATCCCGCCGGCGTAGGCGTCGCCGTGGACGCGGGCGATGGTCGGCTTCGGGCAGTCGTGGATCGTGCGCAGCATGTCGGCCAGCGCGCGCGCGTCGGCACGGTTCTCCTCGAGCGAATAGCCGGCCATACGCCGCATCCAGTCGAGATCGGCGCCGGCGCAGAAGGCCGGACCGCGGCCGGCGAGCACGATCGCGCGCACGCCGTCGTCCGCGCCGAGTCGGTTGAAGGCGGAGGTCAGCTCGGCGATGAGCGTCTCGTTGAAGGCGTTGCGCACCCGCTCGCGCGCCAGCCAGACCACCGCGACGCGGCGGGCGATGAGGATGTCCAGTCCGTCACTCATTGTCGGGTCCCTTTCAGGCAGCGGCCGTTCGCCCGCGGCGCGACGGTCCACACGGCCGCGATTCTGCTCCGAAGCCGGCGAGCCGGCGTCGTCGAACCACGGCCTGCCGCCGCGGATGACGGGCCGGCGCGCCGAAACGATCGCACCGGCTTACTCCCGCAGGCCCCGGTCGAATCGTTTGGCCACCTCTTCCAGCATCACCTCGGTGGCGCCGCCGCCGATGGCCAGGATCCGCGTGTCGCGCACCAGCCGCTCGATCGGGCTCTCGCGCATGTAGCCCATGCCGCCGTGGAACTGCTGGCAGTCGTACATCACCTCGTTGGCGAGTTCGCCTGTCAGCGCCTTCAGCATCGACACCTCGCGCACGTTGTCGATGCCCTGGTCGACCTGCCAGGCGCAGTGGTACAGCAGCTGCCGCGCTGCCTCGACCTTCGCCGCCAGCATCGACAGCCGCTGGCGGATCGCCTGCTTGTCCCACAGCGGCGCGCCGAAGGCCTGCCGCTGCGTCACGTAGCGGAAGGTCAGGTCGAGCGCGGCGAGGCAGTGGCCGATGGCCATCGCGCCCAGGGCGATGCGCTCGGTCTGGAAGTTGCGCATGATGGCGTAGAAGCCGGCGTTCTCCTCGCCGAGCAGGTTGGCCGCCGGCACGCGGCAGTTCTCGAAGGCGAGTTCGGCGGTGTCGGAGGCGAGCCAGCCCTGCTTGGCGAGCGCGCGGCCGACGCGCAGCCCGGCCGTGCCGCGCTCGACGGCGAAGATCGAGAGGCCGCGCGCGCCGGCTTCGGCCGTGCGCGCGGCGACGAAATACAGATCCGCGTGCACGCCGTTGGTGATGTAGAGCTTGGCGCCGTTCAGAACGTAGTCGCCGCCGTCGCGCACCGCGCGCGTGCGGATCGAGGCCACGTCGGAGCCGGCATCCGGTTCGGTCACCGCCACCGCAGTGATGCACTCGCCGCGGCAGATCGCCGGCAGCCAGCGTGCCTGCTGCTCGCGACTTCCGGCATGGGCCAGGTGCGGGCTCGCCATGTCGGTGTGCACCAGCACGGTGATCACGAAACCGCCGGAGGTCGAACGCGACAGTGCCTCCTGGAAGACGACGCTGGTCGCCATGTCGGCGCCGGCGCCGCCGTGCTCGGGCGAATAGCGCAGCCCGAGCCAGCCGAGCGCGCCCATCCTGCGCAGCACCTCGCGCGGCACGAAGCCGGCCTCGTCCCAGGCGAGCGCGTTGGGCTCCACTTCACGTTCGACGAAGCGCGCCACCTGCAGGCGCAGGTCGGCGTGTTCGGGTCGCAGATAGATCGTGTCCATGCCGATTCGCCGATCGATCAGCCGCGTCGCAGTGCCGACCAGGTCCACAGCGCCGCCGCGGCGTCCGCCGCGCCGAACAGCAGCAGCGCCGGCGGCGCCATGCCGAGCGCGACGAAGGCGCCGAAGAAGGCGATCACCGACAGGCGAGCCGGGATCGTCCAGCGGAAAAGAGCCCGCAGTTCGGCGCGCGCCGCCTGCCAGTAATAGAAGCCGAGGAACCCGATCAGCATGCCCACCACGCGGATCCAGACCTCATCGGTCGGCGGCATGCCGAAGATGCCGAGCAGGGTGTTGGGCGACAGCAGCAGCGCCAGCGCCAGCAGCAGCAGGTAGGCGCCGAAGACCCGGATCGAACGGGCAGCGGGGCTCATGCCTCGGTCGGCCTCACGGAAACGTCTGTCGCAGCGAAGTGATGCCTGCCGGCTGCACCTACATCCGGAACACGCCGAAGCGCGTCTCCGGTATCGGCGCGTTCAGCGCCGCGGACAGGCCGAGCGCCAGCGTCGTGCGCGTGTCCAGCGGGTCGATCACGCCGTCGTCCCACAGCCGCGCGCTGGCGTAGTACGGGTGGCCCTGGCGTTCGTACTGGTCGAGGATCGGCTGGCGGAAGGCGGCCTCGTCCTCGGCGCTCCAGGTGCCGCCGCGCGACTCGATGCCGTCGCGGCGGACGGTGGCCAGCACGCTCGCCGCCTGCTCGCCGCCCATCACGCTGATGCGCGCGTTCGGCCACATCCACAGGAAGCGGGGACCGAAGGCGCGGCCGCACATGCCGTAATTGCCGGCGCCGAACGAGCCGCCGATGATCACGGTGAATTTCGGCACCTGCGCGCAGGACACCGCGGTGACCATCTTGGCGCCGTGGCGGGCGATGCCCTCGTTCTCGTACTTCTTGCCGACCATGAAGCCGGTGATGTTCTGCAGGAACAGCAGCGGCACCTTGCGCTGGCAGCACAGTTCGATGAAGTGCGCGCCCTTGGCCGCGCTCTCCGAGAACAGGATGCCGTTGTTGGCGACGATCCCCACCGGCATGCCTTCGATCCAGGCGAAGCCGGTGACCAGCGTCGTGCCGTAGCGCGCCTTGAACTCGTCGAACTCGCTCGCGTCGACAAGACGCGCGATCACCTCGTGCACGTCGTACGGCTTGCGCGTGTCGGTGGGGATCACCCCGTACAGTTCCTCCGGGCTGCAGGCCGGCGGGCGCGGCTCGCGCAGCAGTTGCGGGCTCGGCTTGACGTAGTTGGTGGTGGCGACGATGCGCCGCGCCAGCGCCAGCGCGTGGGCGTCGTTGACCGCCAGGTGGTCGGCCACGCCGGAAAGCCGCGTATGCACGTCGCCGCCGCCGAGTTCCTCGGCGCTGACCACCTCGCCGATGGCCGCCTTCACCAGCGGCGGGCCGCCGAGGAAGATGGTGCCCTGCTCCTTGACGATGATCGATTCGTCGGACATCGCCGGCACGTAGGCGCCGCCGGCCGTGCACGAGCCCATCACCACCGCGATCTGCGGGACGCCCATCGCCGAGAGCGTGGCCTGGTTGTAGAAGATGCGGCCGAAGTGCTCGCGGTCGGGGAAGACGTCATCCTGGTTGGGCAGGTTGGCGCCGCCGGAGTCGACCAGGTAGATGCACGGCAGGCGGTTCTCGCGCGCGATCTCCTGCGCGCGCAGGTGCTTCTTCACCGTGATCGGGAAATAGGTGCCGCCCTTGACGGTGGCGTCGTTGCACACGATCACGCACTCGCGCCCGGCGACCCGGCCGACGCCGGTGATGATGCCGGCGCAGGGCGCCTCGTCGTTGTACATGCCGTGCGCCGCGAGCTGCGACAGCTCGAGGAACGGCGTGCCGGGATCGAGCAGCATCTGCACGCGGTCGCGCGGCGGCAGCTTGCCGCGCCCGCTGTGCTTGGCGCGCGCCGCCTCGCCGCCGCCCTCGCTGACGCGCGCCACCTGCGCCTTCAGGTCGGCGACCAGGGCCTGCATGTGATCGGCCGCGGCGCGGAACTCGTCGGTGCGCGGATTCAGCCTGGTCTGCAGTACGGTCATCGTGTGGGCGGGGTCGGAAGCGGGCGCATCGTTGCGTACGCCGCGGCAGCCTGCATGGTAGTGCGAACGCCGCGGCCGCAACCAGCGCCCCGGGCGGCGGCGTCAAGGCGAGTGCCGCTGCGACTGCCGCCGGAAGTGCCAGCCGGCGAGGGCGAAGGCGAGCGTCTGCAGCGCCGCGCTGACGAAGAACGGCGCGCCGATGCGCCAGTCGCCGGCCGGCAGGCCGCTGACCTCGGCCAGCACGGGCGCGCCGATCATCGGCGCGATCACCACCATCAGGCTGGCCAGCGAACTGAGCGCACCCATCGTGCGGCCCTGCTCGGTCGCATCGGCCGCCTTCGACACCAGCGCCTGCAGCGACGGCGCGGCGGCGAAGGCGAGCAGGTTGGCGAAGATCACGGCGTACATCATCCAGCTCTGCGTGGCCACGCCCCAGGCGAGGAAGGCCAGCACCCAAGAGCCGATGCCGGCCAGCGCCATTGCGCGCTCGCCGAAGCGGCGGACGAGGTGGCCGAGCGCCACGCCCTGCACCAGCACCGACATCAGGCCGACGACGAACAGCGAAAGCCCGCTGTCGCGCGGGCCCCAGTCGAAGCGGAAGTTCGTGTACAGGACCCAGTTGGTGTGCAGGATGAACTGCGCCAGGTTGATCAGGCCGTACACGGCGACCAGCGGGCCGACGCCGCGCAGCCGCGCCAGCGCGGCGAGCGAGGCGATCGGGTTGGCGCGCGTGATATCGAAGGCCTGTCGCCGCTCGCGCGGCAGCGACTCGGGCAGCACGAACCAGCCGTAGGCGAAGTTGGCCAGCGACAGGCACGCGGCGGCGTAGAAGGGCAGCCGCACGTCGATCGCGCCGAGCACGCCCCCGGCGGCCGGGCCGATGATGAAGCCGGCGCCGAACATGGCGCCGATGCGGCCGAACTGCTTGGCGCGGTCCTCCGGCGGCGTGATGTCCGCCAGATACGCGTTGGCCACCGCCAGCGTCGCGCCGGTGGCGCCGGCCAGCATGCGCGCCGCGAACAGCATCCACAGCGAGGTGGCCAGCGCCGCGACGAGGAACAGCGTGCCCAGCCCGGCGATGCCGATGAGCAGGATCGGTCGCCGCCCGTAGCGGTCCGACAGCGCGCCGAGCCCCGGCGCGCACAGGAACAGCATCAGCCCGTAGGAGGCGGCGAGCGCCCCGTACCAGTAGGTCTGCGCCTCGCGTCCGGCGGTGAACTCGCCGACCAGCAGCGGCAGCACCGGCAGCATCAGGCCGACGCCGATCATGTCGATCAGCACCGTGACCAGGACGAACGCGATGGCCGGTCGGCGCACGGCGTCGCGCCCGGTCAGGGCGTCGGCATCTCCGTCACGCCCGGCTGCGCCCGGCAGCGGTCGAGCCAGGCGCGCACCGCCGGATAGCCGGCGAGGTCGAAGCCGCCGTCGCCGGCGCGGTGGGTGTAGGCGAACAGCGCGATGTCGGCGATCGAGAACGCGCCGGCGGCGAAGAACGGCTGCCGCTGCAGGTGGCCTTCCATCAATGCCAGCGCCGCATGGCCGCGGCGGGTTAGCTCCGGCAGGCGGGGATCGTCGTCGCGCCCGAGGAAGCGGCGGATGAAGCGCGCCACGGCAATGTACGGCTCGTGCGAGTACTGCTCGAAGAACATCCAGCGCAGGGCCTGGGCGCGCGCCAGCCGGTCGCCGGGCCACAGGCTGCTGCCGTCGGCGAGGTAGCACAGGATCGCGTTCGACTCGGCGAGGAACGTGTGGTCGTCGACCTGCAGCACCGGCACCTGGCCGCCAGGGTTCATGGCGAGGAACGCGGGCGTGCGCGTCTCGCCCTTCAGGATGTCGACCTCGTGCCAGCGATACGGCAGGCGCAGCGCGTCGAGCGCCAGCCTGACCTTGTGGCAGTTGCCGCTGCTGCTGGTGCCGTAGACGCGGTGCGGCAGGTGGGTGGTGAGGGGGTGCACCATCGGCGGCCTCAGTGCGAGCGCGTGTCGGAGAACAGGTGGATGACCACCACGCCGGCCAGGATCAGCACGATGCCGGCGATCTCGCCCGCGACCAGCCGCTGCCCGAACAGGCGCCATCCGATCAGCGTGATCAGCGCGATGCCGACGCCCGACCAGATAGCGTAGACGATGCTGATCGGGATCACGTGCAGGGCGCGGGTCAGCGCCAGGAAGCAGGCGAGGTAGGCCAGGACGACCACCACGGTCGGCGCCATCAGGGTGAAGCCCGCGCTTGCCGACAGCGCCGAGGTGCCGGTCACGCCGCTGGCGATCGCGATGCCGAGGAACAGGTAGGCGGTCCAGCGCCGCCGCGGCGCGGCCTCGGCGTGCATCGACTCCTCGATGCGGGCGCCGGCGGCAGCGGCCAGGTCGGCCAGCGGCTCGTGCGCCCCCGGCTCGACGCCGAAGAGCTCGTGCGCGTGCGCATCGTCCGCTGCCGGCGGCGGGCGCGGACCGGGGGCGCGGCTCAACGCGCCCCCGCGCCGGAGAAGACCTGGATCACGACCACGCCGGCGACGATCAGCGCCAGGCCGGCGAGCGCCGGCGCGTCGAGCCGCTGACGGAACAGCACCCAGCCGATCAGCGTGATCAGGGCCACGCCGACGCCGGACCAGATCGCGTAGGCGATGCCCACCGGGATGACCCTCAGCGCCAGCGACAGGAAGTAGAAGGCGGCGCCGTAGCCGGCCACCACGATGAGCGACGGCCACGGCCGCGTGAAGCCCTCGGCGGCCTTCAGCGCCGAGGTGCCGATCACCTCGGCGACGATGGCGATGGCGAGGTACAGGTACGACATCTCGGGCAAGGCGCGCGAGGACGGCGGATCCGCCGGGCGGGGCGTCCTCTAGAACGGCCCGCTGGCCAGCCAGCGCTCGACCTGAGGCAGCCGGTCGTGGCCCCAGAACATCTCGCCGTCGACGAAGATCGTCGGCGCACCGAAGACGCCGCGGGCGATCGATTCGTCGACCAGTGCCTTCAGCCGGTCCTTGATCGCCGGCTCCTGCATGCCGCGGGCGAGCGCCACCGGGTCGGCACCGACCTCGGTGGCCAGCGCACCGAGGACCTCGGGCTCGCCGATGTTGCGGTCCTGCGAGAAGTAGGCGCGCCACGCCGCGTGCAGGAAGCGGACCGCCATCGCCTCGTCCTGCGCCTGCAGCCACAGCAGCGCGCGCGCCGCGTTGATCGTGGCGATCGGGAACGTACTCGGATGCCGGTAAGGCACGCCGGCGAAGCGCGCGCTGCGCTCGAAGTCGTGCGCGAAGTAGCTCGCCTTCGGCGGCACCAGTTCGGTGAGCGGCACGCCGCCGGTGGTGCGGAAGATCACGCCGAGCAGGGTCGGCTTGTAGGCGACCTTGCGGCCGTGGCGGGCGGCGATCTCCTCGATCTTCTCGCTGGCGAGGTACGAGTAGGGCGAGGAGAAGTCGAACCAGAACTCGATGGGCGTTGGCATGTCGGGTCTTCCGCTGCGACGGGGTCCGCGCCGGAGGTCCGGCGCGATCGATGCGGCCGCAGCGCAGGGCTGGCGCGCATCGGCACGAGGGGCCGATTGTGCCGCAGTCGCCGCCTGCGTACGATGCTCGCGGCGGGAGCGAACGCAGTGCGAGAGCGGAGGTCGCTGTGGCGTGGTGGTGGGCGGTGATCGCGATGGTGGTCGTCTACGGTATCTGGGTGTTCAACCGCCTGGTCGCCGACCGCAACCTCGTCGCACAGGCGTTCGCCGACATCGACGTTCAGCTGAAGCGGCGCGCCGACCTCGTGCCGCGGCTGGTCGAGATCGTGCGCGCGTATGCCTCCTACGAACGGGCCACGCTCGAAGCGGTCGTCGAACTCCGTGACCAGGCGCGGCAGGCGGCGGCGCGCGATGCGCTGAAGGGTTCGCACGCGGAACGGCTCGCGGCCGAGACCCGGCTCGGCGGTGCGCTGGCGAACGTGCTGCTGTTGCAGGAAAACTATCCTCAGCTCAAGGCCGATGCCAATTTCCGCGACCTGTCGGACAAGCTGGTCGACATCGAAGACCACCTGCAGCATGCGCGCCGCTTCTACAACGGCGCCGTCAAGCAGTACGTCACGCGGCTGCAGACCTTTCCGGAACTGATGGTCGCGCGGCTGTTTGCCTTTCGCGCGCCGGCGTTCTTCGAGACCGACGAGCGCGCCGCCGTGCCGGTGCGGCTGTGACACGCTGGCTCGCCCTCGCATGGCTGCTGCTGGCGGCGGCGGTCGGCGCACAGGAACGGATCGTCGCGTTTCGCAGCGACGTCTCGATCGCGGCGGACGGCGCGCTGACGGTGGCCGAGACGATCGTCGTGCAGGCCGAGGGCCGGTCGATCCAGCGCGGCATCCTGCGCGACTTCCCGACCGAGTACCGCGACCGCGTCGGCAACAAGGTGACGGTGCCGTTCGACGTGCTCGCCGTCACCCGCAACGGTGCCGCGGAGAACTATGCCGTCGAGAGCCTGGCCAACGGCGTGCGCATCCGCATCGGCAACCGCGACGTGCCGCTGCCGCGCGGCGAGCACACCTACACGATCACCTATCGCACGGCGCGCCAGGTCGGCTTCTTCGCCACGCACGACGAGCTGTACTGGAACGTCACCGGCAACGGATGGACCTTCGCGATCGACCGGGTTCAGGCGCGCGTGCTGCTGCCGCGCGCCGTGCCGGCGGCGCAGCTTGCCGGCGAGGGGTATACGGGGCCGCAAGGCGCGCGCGGCGCCGATTACCTCGCACAGGTCTTCGACGGCGGCGGCGAGTTCGAGACCACCCGACGGCTGGCGCCGCGCGAGGGCCTGACGATCGTGCTTGCTTTCCCGAAGGGTATCGTCAGCCCGCCGTCGGCGCTCGACCGTGCCGGCTGGTTTCTCGCGGAGAACGTCGGCGCCGGCGTCGCCGCCGGCGGGCTGCTAGTGGTGCTGGCGTTCCTCTACTGGCGCTGGGACACGATCGGCCGCGATCCGAAGCCGGGGCCGCTGTTTCCGCGTTACGAGGCACCGTCGAACATGAGTCCCGCCGCAGTGCGCTTCGTCGACCGCATGGGCGCCGACAGCCGCTGCTTTGCCGCCGCACTGCTCGGGCTCGGCGCGCGCGGATACCTCACGGTGGACCAGCATGAGGACGGCTTCACCTTGACGCGCACCGGACGCGACGCACCCTTCGGCCCCGGCGAGAAGATGATGAGCGACGAATTGTTCGGCGGCAAAGAGGTCGCGACCATCGCGAGGAAATACGCTCCGTCGGTGGCGGCGGCGCAGAAGCAGCTGAACAAGGCGCTCGAAGACGAATACGACGGCGTGCTGTTCAGGCGCAACCGCGCGCCGCTGGTGCTGGCCGGCCTCGGCGGCGTGGGCGCGGTGATCGCGGCAGGTGCGCTCGACGCCGCGATGCCGGTGGTCGTCGGCGCCGCGGTGCTGCTCGCCGCCGCCATGCTGCTCGGCGGCTACCTGCTGCCGGCCTACAGCGTGCAGGGGCGCAGGCTGAAGGACGAGATCGAGGGACTGCGCCTGTATCTCGGCGTGGCCGAGGGCGACAACCTCGCGCGCCTGCAGACGCCGCGCTTGACGCCGGAAGAATTCGCCCGCCAGTTGCCGTACGCGCTGGCCCTCGGCGTCGAGAAGACCTGGGCCGACCGCTTCGCGGCGGTGCTTGGCACTGCCGCGGTGGCCGCTGCGGTCTCCGGCTATTACAGCGGCACGAGTTTCAACGCCGACTCGGTCGGCAGCATCAGCGCGCTGAGCGACGGGCTCAGCGCAATGAGCTCGACCGTCAGCGCCGCGGCCACTGCGCCCGGGTCGAGTTCGGGTTCGGGTGGCGGTGGTTCGAGCGGTGGCGGTGGCGGGCCACGCCATGAGGACGGCGAGGTCGTGAGCGCGGGGGAGCGCGAAGACGGCGAGGCGCGCGTCGCGCTCGTCACCGGGGGCGGCACCGGCATCGGGGCCGCGATTGCCCGTC
>Ga0209254_10006341_pt1 | contig 10912 bp, 10 predicted proteins | sample FrelakmetDIP11DI_FD_187148 | JGI IMG/M metagenome (GOLD analysis project Ga0209254, IMG submission 187148) | Freshwater lake sediment microbial communities from the University of Notre Dame, USA, for methane emissions studies - DIP11 DI (SPAdes)... | ecosystem: Environmental > Aquatic >... | reverse complement strand
AATTGGCACTGATACCTATTCTGCTCCACAGGCAACGTTAATGGCTACCCTGATAAAGGGGATACTCTCCTTTAACCTCGACTGGCAATTTGTAATTGTAGGTGTTGCCATTGCGCTGGTTATGGAACTTTGCGGCATCAAGGCATTAAGTTTTGCCATTGGCATATACCTGCCTTTATCAACCACATTACCCATCTTCATCGGCGGCGCCATACGCGGTGTTGTGGACAACCAGCTTAAAAAAAGGACAAAAGAAAATGTAGAGGAAGAAGAAGATCTTAGAAAGGGAAACCTTTTTGCAACAGGACTAGTTGCAGGTGGCGCCATCGCAGGTGTGATAGTTGCATTCCTTTCAGCGAATGATACCATCAGCAAATGGCTTGCCGGCATCAGCCTGGAACACAGCCTGGTGAATGGTCTTGGGCAGAATGGTTATTTTATACTGGGCAGTCTTCTTTTTGGGTTCATGGCCTTTGTACTATATAGGGTTGCAATGAGCAAAGATAAAACTCATGTATAACCGCAAAGTCACGATGAACTAAAGGAACGCGAGGTAGTTGGATTTTTTTCCAATAATAGCTGCATCATCTGCGTCTAACCATTTATGTAAAACAGTCGCATAAACATCACGGAAGTCAACTTTATATTTCAGATCACCATCCTGCAGATCAGACAGATCAGGCAATTCATTTATTAAACCCTTTTGTTTTAATCCACCGCCGATAAAAAACATATTATTTGCCGTTCCATGATCTGTGCCTCCACTGGCATTTTGTGATACGCGGCGGCCGAATTCAGAAAATGTAAAAAGCAAAACATCATCAAAACGGTTATTGGCTTTCAAGTCGTCCGTGAATGACTTAACGGCATCATTCAACTCTGTAAACAACCTTTTTTGTTGCACTTCCTGTGCGAAATGCGTGTCAAAACTTCCAAGAGATACATAATATACTTTCGTATTTATCTCGCTAAAAATAAGGCTGGCAATGGTTTTCAGGTTTTGCCCCAGGGAAGTAGCGGGGTATGACTGCCTTGTTGGGTGCAACTTGCTTTGCTGAAAAATATAATCCGCCGAAGACAAAGTTTCGGCCATGGTTTTATACAGATAATCAACCGGTGCTTCTTCTCCGGTAATTTTATGTGCAACGCCCAGATCCTTAAAATATTTTTCCTGGCTATTCCCATAAAGCCGCTTCGGATCACGAAATGCAAGGCCTTTCATTTGATTTCCTTTCAACGCAAGGCTTAAAACATCATCTATTTCCATGGCCAGAGTTGGCCTATCACCCGGCTTGCACTGTGCATCCAGGTACCTGCCAAGCCAGCCTGTATCCAGGTATTCCCTGCTGCTGCTGGCGCTGTGCCAGATATCCATACTTCTGAAATGCGACCGGTCGGGGTTAGGGTATCCAACACTACTTAGGATGCCAAGGCTTCCAGAATCATGTAACTCACGTAAAGCCGTAAGCGAAGGATGCAAACCAGCATCATCGGTTATCGACAAAGCATTTTCCTTCATTATACCCAACTTCGGGCGTTGGCGGTAGTATAAATCATTGCGCAGCGGTATTACAGTGTTCAGGCCATCATTGCCACCCGAAAGCTGTATGACTACCACCACTTTATTTCCAGCTGGAACCGATAAGGGTTTTTCAAAAGCCTTCAAAAAGTCAGGCACCATCATGGAACCGGTTGCTAATGAACCCAATTGAATAAAATTTCTTCTTTTTATTAACATATGCTCTTATTGTATTCCTTATTTCCTGGCGGTTAAGATATTTGGTATTCCGGCATACTCATCATGGCAATGGTCAATGAACGGATATAATTTTCCCGGGAATCTTTCTCTGCATATTTATTCAATAAATCAAGATCAATTGTGCCTTTAAGAAATAAAACAGAAGCCATTTTTACCGGCAGTGTTTCCTTTTTCTCCTTACTAAACTGATCTATATACGCTGGCCAATCTATATCCACATTTATCATTTTACCCGCTTTTGACCCAACTTCCTTATTCCTCATTCCTTGTTCCTTATTCTTTATTCTCCCATCCGGCTGTCCCATCATGACATCATCATCATCCTTTGGTTTCACATTGAAGTTGTCGTCATCATGCAAAACCCTTGGTAGTCGCAAACGATACATCAATGATGAACTGTCTATCCAGTTTTTACCCCCAGGCCAACCCGCAACATTGGGTGGATAAAATAAAACCTGTCCCAATAAACGCTGATAAATCAATTGTACTTCTTCCTGCTCAAAATTCATCGGCAGGATCCTGCGAACACCAACCAGCAGTTCAACAGGCGATTTAATTTTTGCGCCAATATTTTTATCCTCATAAAACCAAACTGAAGTGAAAATATCCGAGAGTAGTTTTTTTATGTCATATTGACTATTATAAAACCTGTCAGCCAGCCATTCAATCTTCTTTTCGTCTGCATGCTCGTTTACAAAAAACCGGTAAATTTTGGTGGATATAAACCTTGCAGTCTGCTTACTTTCCAACAGGATGTCAAGGATATCATCACCTTCGAAATTTCCGGTTCTTCCCAATACTGTCTTCAGGCCTGAATCATGGAAATTTTCCCTGAAAACAAATTCTCCGGCCAAATTAAAACCCCATCCGGTAAAGGCCCGGGCGGCTTCCTTAATATCTTTTTCCGAATAATTCCCGCGCCCCAGGGTAAACAGTTCCATAACCTCGCGGGCAAAATTTTCGTTTGGGCTTTTTTTTCTGTTTTGCTGGTTATTCAGGAATGAAAGCATGGAAGCGCTCTTTGAAACCTCACGGAGTAGATCGCCAAAATTTCCCAAAGCATTATTGCGAATGATATCGAGTAGGTTCTGCTGAAAAAAAATATTGATCTGCCTGCAGGCAAAGTGTCCATGCCAGAAAAAAGCCATTTTTTCCCGAAGTTGTGCATCGCTTTGCACCATTTCATCTAACCAGCTCAGGTTAAGGCTTTTTAAATCTTCCCGGCTTTGCTTACGTATTTCCTGTCTTTTTTCTTTGCTAAGCTCCTGCATTTTCCCTTCCTCCTGTATCCCTTTGAATAAACCCTGAAACGTATTACTGGCTACATTAATATATACAGGCGTTTTAGCCGAAGACTTGAGCATTTGATTGAACAAATCAGCAGGGCTCAATTTCGGTAGTGACTCAATATCAGCTAATGATGGCCCAAAACCGGCCCGCCACAATAAATGAAGGTTAGCTGAAGTCTTTTTTTCCGGCATTGAAAATAATATTTAGTGGATAGACTGCCTTTGCAACTTAAAGTTTAAATTGTAAGTTCTGCATACTGTTAAACAAATGCAAACGAATCAGCAGGCTTTATTAATTTTGCAACTATGCACATCCGGTCATTAAAATACGCTACGCCATTAATTTTATATGCAGTTGCATTTTATGCATTCCTGTCAACCGGATGGCCCATATTCATACCATTGATCCTCATCTGGATTTTGGTTCCGTTGGCTGAATTGATGATAAAACCAAACGAAAAAAATCTTGCTGCTGCGGAAGAAGAATTAGTCAAAAAAGAAAAGCTGTATGATTTCTGGCTTTACCTGATTGTACCCTTGCAATTTGCCGCATTGTATCTTTTTCTTTCATCTATGCATGACAGTAATTTGAAGCTATGGGAGATAATCGGAAGAATATTTGTCATGGGTTTGCTTTGCGGGACATTTGGCATCAATGTAGCGCATGAACTCGGTCACAGGCATAAAAAATATGAGCAAACATTTGCCAAAATGCTCCTGCTCACTTCCCTGTACATGCATTTCTTTATTGAGCATAATAAGGGCCATCACAAAAACGTATCAACGCCAGAAGATCCCAGCAGTGCGCGATTTGGCGAACCGGTTTACACATTTTATTTCCGTACCGTAATATTATCTTATCTATCTGCCTGGAAAATTTCAACCCAGGAACTGCACAAAAAAGACCTTCCATTCCTGCATTGGAAAAATGAGATGCTGATGTTTCAGTTGATACAATTTTTCTTTGTACTGATCATCTTTTTAGTCTTCGGGATGTTGATCACTCTTTACTTTTTAGCAGCAGCAGCTTTAGGTTTCCTTTTGCTTGAAACAGTAAACTATATAGAGCATTACGGCCTGCAGCGAAGAAAAACCGGTCCAGCCCAATATGAAAGGGCATTGCCGGAGCACAGTTGGAACAGCAACCATATATTAGGCAGACTAATGCTGTTTGAATTATCCAGGCACAGCGACCATCACTACCTGGCCAGTCGCAAATACCAGGTACTCCGTCACCACCATAATGCACCACAGATGCCAACTGGCTACCCGGGCATGATGATCCTTTCACTTTTCCCACCAGCCTGGTTTTACGTTATGAATCAACGGATAAGGAAAATACCTTCAAATTAATCCTTAAAAATAAGTCTTGGGAATGCCCGTTTGGGCAATAAAAATGTCCTTTTCCTGTTTGGGGCAGTTACACTAAAAGAATTTGCCTATTTGCCAAAGTATACGCTAAATGTAAATTACGGATGTTCAAAAAAGCAATCCTTGCGTTACTTTTGTCTGGCCTCTCTACCTACTTACTTGCTCAACAATCATTTAAAGCATTCGCGGGCCTGGGTTTCGGAATTGAAAACCGCATAGGCTTCAGGGGTATCAACCTGCAGGGTGGCGGAGAAATCTTTTTAACCAATAAGCTTACCGGCATCGCCGGAATAGATTTATTCATAAGCAATACAGTCCCAAAATGGAGCAATACAGAAAATGAAGGCGCTTATTTCAGGCAATTAACTCCATCCATTAAACTTCAGTATAATACAGGCAGCGAACCTGGAACCGGCTTTTTATTCAGCGGTGGTATAGCACTACGAACCGGCAAAACCTATCATTTTGAATCGGGAGAGTACCATGATGGGGCTTACACAAAACAGCATTTTATCACTGAAAAACTGCGAGGCAATGGCTTCATGGTTGGCTTAGGTTATGGTTTTCCATTATCTGAAAACATCCTGGGCAAAGTAGAGTTCATTAACCAGGCATTCCTGATGCTGAATGATCAATACACGTTATCCTTTAAAGTAATTTTTTAATGACATAAAGAAACCCCCATTGCTGGAGGTTTCCTTTTATCAGGGCAAATTCAATTATTGTGTTTTGACTTTATGTTTAACGCTGTAACTCCTGTTGAGGTTGAACCCAAGTGACCACTGGCCAATATTATCCTTAACGGGATTAACAGAAAGCTGTGCCACGTTGGTGGCAAATAAACTGTTTGTCAGGAAAAACTGGAATATGTGTCCGCCGGTATCCCAATCATAACCAAAAGAAAAGAGGTTAGGGGAATAACTAACAATTTCACCAGTTTTATCGATTACATTTTCATACATATTTAATTGACGGGAGTATTCAAAAGTAAGGGCAGTTTTTTCTCTAAGCTTAATTCTTCCGCCAATGCCAAGTGAGTAGATATTATGTGCATTTTCAATACCATATGCCACGATATTACGGTGAATCATAGAAGGTATAAACTGAAGGGAAAATTTATTGGAGAACTTTCGGGCAATCAGCAATTGGTGCACATAAGAAAGCCTGTTCCAATATAAATCGTTTGGTGATTCAAATGATTTTGAGGAATTGAAATTGGCTTGCGAAACCCATACTACACTCACCGGGTAGTTATGCACACCAGACTGCTGCCTCAGAATCTTGAATTTGGCTGTTCCCTCCAAAGTGGAAAAACCGGCAAAACCAATACCCAGGTTCAACCATCGCACGGGTGTATAGTCGAATGACATATATGTGTTGGCAACACCGGAATTAATCCCAAAGAGACGGCCGAAGTTACTTCCCCCTTCTTTATCGTCCCAGAGGGACCCAAAGTGGTGGATGATCATGAACTGTAAGTTGCCTGCTCCGGTCATTTCAACGCTTTGCATGTTGATGATGCGGGTTGATTTAAAAGTGGCAATCGTAATGTTTTCTTTGATCTTGGCTGAATCTTCGCTTTTTAGATCAGCAAGGAGGTCGTCCTGGGCGAATGTACTGCCGGCAAAAAACAGGCTGGCAAGTGATAATAATGCAATCCTTTTCATGACTGACTTATTGGTTTATAATACTAGTTCATCTTGAATGAAATCGTTGCGTTTAAAGGCGTGGATTCCATGAGTTTTGGTTTCACGAGTTCCGGGATCTCAATATTATAGTCGGCTGCCTTGACCGGAAAATCACATTTGAAAGTGGCCACACCACCTTTAACAGTCAGGAGTACCGGAGATTTGAAATCCTTTGTTACCCCATGTAATTCCATCCTGCCTTCGCTGCTGATTTTGTATTCACCATCCTTGGTAAGCATAGCTTTGTCGAACCCGATCAGTTTGCCTTTATATGTACCATTAGGGTATTTATTAGTGTGCAGGTAGTTCTCGTTGAAATGTTCTTCCAGTAATGCGTTATTGAAATGGAAGGATTTCATCGGAACCAACAGGGCTACTTCGGATGTCTCCACTTTCAAGACAGCAGTTGCTTCTTTACTCAAAGCTGAATATTCCTTGTTATTCTGGTTTTTATTAGGGTTGAAGTAAATATTTCCATCCCGGGTTTTATAGGTCTGTGCATGCAATCCTGCAAAAGCTGCAAAGAACAAAATGATGACTAAAAGGATTTTTTTCATGGTAAAATTTTTCAGATTTACTTGTAGTTGTTTGAGTGTATTATGGTTTTGCCCCTTGCGCATACCAGGCAAGGAAGGTGGCTGATGTTGTTTTTGAAACAGGAAGAGGTCCGCCCGGATGTGTCTGTCCACTTGTCTTCATCATTGACGAAATGGATGGCTCATTGTTTTTCATGTATGTATAATCCATCGCTATAGCTTGTCCACCATGGCATGTACTGCCCCTGCATTCTGAATTATATATCGGCTGGATATTCTGAGAATATGTAACATCACCTACTATCGGCGGAGGTGTATAGTCATCTTTGGCACCCTGATCGTACCACTTTATAATGAGGTCTGCCTGTGAGGGTGTAAAAACAATGTTTCCTTCAGCTGGATGTGCTCCGCCTTTGGCCATGTCATAAAATACTTTAGCCCTTGACTGAATGGTGGAATAAAAAATCTCACCTGTTTTTGAGTTGGAGAAAAATATCTGGCGGGGAGTAACATTATCATTATTATGGCAACCACAGGCACCGCTTGTAATGATAGGTACGACATCACTGCGAAAAGAAACAGAGTTGATCTCTTCAAGTGTTTGTTCTGTAATGTCATAATAATTCTTATAGCAGGATGGCAGACTAAATATGGCCATTAGTGTCAGTGCGAATATCGAAGCTTTCTTCATATATATGGTTTGAAGATGGTTATAATTATTTACGGATGATGGTTCCGGATTTCCTATACTTGAAAATGCCTGTTCCGTCTATTCCATATTTCCAGACATCAGGAACATTAGGATCTGCGAAATACCAGGCTTTGACCAGGGCGATTTCGCTCTTTGTCAAACCGCCGTCTCCATATGCCATGTCTCCAGTTTGATCCAAGTTGTAAACTTTACTACGTGGACCCATCATAATAATGGTAGAATCGATCCTGGAGATCAGGGAACTGGCTGGATTCCGTTCTCTTTGGACAGATGGCTTTGGGAGCGGGGTATACAGATAATCCCCCCTGACATAATAATTTTTTACCCTAACGGTATCAATGAATACCACAGTACTGTTACTCCTGGGTCCTTTGGGATATTTGATATCCATTATTATATCGTCATAGGTATTTAAAGGACCTCGATGGCTTGCAGAACTAACAGGTGTAGCGAATGTTTTATAAGGCCGAAAGTCAGCATTAGCTAATGTATCTGAATAAAATTTCTTGACACTATCTTTGTAAGCATTCCAAACTTCTGATAATTTAGGCTCCTTTAATTGGGAATAATTGCGTACAACCCCTCCCCCATCAGTATATGTAAAATTTACTGTGTCAGATGGTAAGATGGATATAATGGGCTTACGTGCCCAATAACCACCTGCTGTTGCCTGGTTATGGCAGTTAGCTGAAGCGCATCCATTGGTAATCAGGGAAATAGCCGCCGGCCTGTAATCAACCAGTTCGGGTCTTTCCTTTGCTCCGTTGCGGATCCAGTTGTAGATAATGGTTTTTTCTGTTGCGGAAAGGTCTGCACCATAATTGACAGGTGGCATAGCTTTGGCCACATCAGTGGTGGTAATCAGTTCCATCAGCCTGCTTCCTTCCGGATTGCCGGGAACAACCAATGACTTGATTTCAGCGTAGGTAGTCAGCTGCGGTGAAATGTTACCTCCATGGCAGGAAGGAGAAGAACAGTAGTTTTTAATAGTTGACTGTACACCGGGAGAGTTAATAGTGTCATTAACATCCGGAATAGCATCCCGTTTGTCAATTAGTACAGTATCATAAAATGGTGCGAAAACAGAGGAGTCTGGTACAGAAGGCAGATCACGGTTTATCTGGCTGGCGTTTATATTATCCTTGGTACATTGAACCAAAACTGCAGAAACAACCACAATCCCCAAAAGGGTGATAATTGTTTGTTTTAATCTAAGACTGGCCATAATGGATATTTTAAAACTTTTCAAATTTGCAAGTGTTTATGTGACTAAACGCACTTAATTAGAAGACACAAGATTAGGGCGGTTTAACTGTCTATACAGTGACAATAATTTGCAGTTTTTATGATTATGGTCATTTCACATAAAAACTATTGTGCTAAATTTTGGCCCTTATTATTCATTTATAATCTACTCAACCAAGAAAATGAAAATCAATAAAAATCTCCGGAAACTTCTCGTGGCAGGCGTATTATTAGGGCTTATTGTGGGCTCATGGGCTATTTGGTATGTATTTTACAAACCCCATCGCGATGTAAGCGCGGAAAAGCCAGCCTATACAATTACCAGCCAGGCTTTATCTGATGCATTCAAGACAGATACAGCGTCGTACAAAAAATATGTAGACCAGGCGCTTTTAGTGGAAGGTGCAGTTACTGCTGTTGAGGGTTCCCATGTTTCCCTGGGAAATATCATTTGCAGTTTCGACTCAGCACAAATTTCAAAAGTCAGCTCACTGAAGTCAGGCGAAATGGTCAAAATACAGGGAAGATTGACCACCTATAATGACCTGATGGAGGAGATTATGATTGATAATTGTGTTTTAAAATAATTTTCTGATTAGTTTAAAAAACGGTATCATGAAGGAAGTCTTTGGGATACCGTTTTTAATTTTAATACGATGCTAAAACAGGTTTAGAATCAGATCGTAATTTATTGCCCTTAATATCATGATATAACCGGAACCCCGAAATAAGGGATTAGCACTTCCGGCAGTTTTATGCCGTTTGCTCCCTGGTTATTTTCCAGCAAACCAGCCATGATCCTGGGCAGAGCCAGGGAACTTCCGTTTAAAGAATGTACAAGCTGCATCTTTCCATCCGCATCTTTAAACCGTATCTTCATCCGATTCGTCTGGAAAGCCTCAAAATTCGAAACAGAACTCACTTCCAGCCATTTTTCCTGCGCCGCACTGTATATTTCAAAGTCATAGGTAAGAGCCGAAGCAAAACTCATATCGCCGCCGCATAACCGAAGTATGCGATAAGGCAATCCGAGCGACTGCACCAGTTTCTCTACGTGATTAACCATCTCTTCCAGCACTTCATAACTTTTTTCCGGATGTACCAATTGTACCAGTTCCACTTTATCAAACTGGTGGACACGGTTTAATCCACGGACATCTTTGCCGAAACTTCCGGCCTCTCTCCTGAAACATGGAGAATGAGCTGTCATTTTAATCGGCAGATCCGATTCCTTAACAATTTCATCCCGGTAAATATTGGTAACAGGAACTTCTGCTGTTGGAATCATATAAAAATTATCAACCTGCATATAGTACATCTGTCCTTCTTTATCGGGCAATTGCCCGGTACCATATGCCGTGGCTTCGTTCACCATATAAGGCGGAATATATTCCGTATATCCGGCCGCTATATTAAAATCCAGGAAATACTGAATCAGGGCCCGTTGGAGTTTAGCTCCTTTTCCTTTAAAAAGCGGGAAACCACTTCCGGTAATCTTCACCCCTGTTTCAAAATCAACCAGGTCGTACTTCTTAATAAGATCCCAATGGGGTACAGACCCTGCAGGTAAAACAGGCTTTATCCCACCTTCCCTAACAACTTCATTGTCTTCAGGAGTTTTACCTTTGGGCACTTTCACAGAAGGGAGGTTGGGAATACGCTCCAGCCAGCCCTTCAATTCAGCCTCAATCCGAACAAGCTCCTGCTCATTGATTTCTATCTGGCTTTTCAATGAAGCCACTTCTCCTTTTTTAGCTTCCGCTTCATCTTTTAAACCTTTGCCCATCAGGGCGCCGATTTCCTTGGAAGCCAGGTTCCTTTTTGATAATAATTCATCGTTGGAAGACTGTATCTTTTTCCGGAGGTCGTCCTGCACTATAATAGTATCAACCAAATCAATATCCTTAAAATGCTTTACGGCCAGGCGCTCAATCACCATGTCCCTGTTCTGCCGGATAAAATTCACCTGTAACATGCTTTGAAAATTTTGGCAAAGATAATTGGTGGAAGGGGCATTTTTAGAATATGTCGCCAGGAGACAGTAGCCAGTAGCCAGTAGCCAGTCGCCAGTCGCCAGTCACCAAAACAGCCCTGACTAATAGTATACAGTTCTTTCTAGTAGATATATATAGCTAAATAACTATGCTATAACGTGTTGTGCTATTAAAATTTGTTACAATCATCCCAATTGAAAAGGAAAAAAGATACTGATTGTGCCCCGTTAGGGGCTACCCTTTGAAAAGGATATTTCCGGGTAGCCCCTAACGGGGCAATAATTCCTCGGAATCGAATATTTCTACAAACAGGTAGCC
>Ga0209254_10006340_pt1 | contig 10912 bp, 8 predicted proteins | sample FrelakmetDIP11DI_FD_187148 | JGI IMG/M metagenome (GOLD analysis project Ga0209254, IMG submission 187148) | Freshwater lake sediment microbial communities from the University of Notre Dame, USA, for methane emissions studies - DIP11 DI (SPAdes)... | ecosystem: Environmental > Aquatic >... | reverse complement strand
GGACGCCCTGTGGCCCCTTTGAGAGTCCTTTCCCTATGGTCCGTCGCTTGGCTCGGAGAGAACAGCGGCCTAGGATAACCACAGCGATTGGTAACCAAGAATGGGACTGTTTCGCATGCGGCTGCGCTCAAGCGCCACCGAAAGAGACTCTGGAAGCAGCAGGAGCGAACAATCAAAAAAAGGGGCGCCCTAAGGCGCCCCTTCATCTTTTCGGCGACAGCCGAAAAGATTAGTTGACCTTCGGATCCAGCTCGCCCTTGGCGTAGCGGGTGGTCATGACCTCGAGGGAGAGGACCTTGATCTTGCTCGCGTTCCCGGCGGTGCCGAAGGCCTCGTAGCGGTCCTTGCAGATCTGCTTCATGGCCTTGGTGGCGACGGTGAAATACTTGCGGGGATCAAACTCCTTGGGGTTCTCCGCCAGGAACTTGCGGATGGCGCCGGTGGATGACATGCGTAGATCCGTGTCGATGTTGACCTTGCGCACGCCATGCTTGATGCCCTCGACGATCTCCTCGACCGGGACGCCGTAGGTCTCGCCCATGTTGCCGCCGTACTGGTTGATGATGGCCAGCCAGTCCTGGGGGACTGAGGATGAGCCGTGCATCACCAGATGGGTGTTGGGGATTCGGGCGTTGATCTCTTTGATGCGCTCGATGGCCAGGATGTCCCCGGTCGGCGGACGGGTGAACTTGTAGGCCCCGTGGGAGGTGCCGATGGCGATGGCCAGCGCATCCACGCCGGTCTTGCGCACGAAGTCCGCCGCCTCCTCCGGGTCGGTGAGGAGCTGGCTGTGATCCAGCTGGCCCTCGGCGCCGATACCGTCCTCCTCGCCGGCCATGCCGGTTTCCAAGGAGCCCAGGCAGCCGAGCTCACCCTCCACGGACACGCCGCAGGCATGGGCCATCTGCACCACCGTGCGGGTGACGTCGACATTGTACTCGTAGGAGGTGGGGGTCTTGCCGTCCTCGCCCAGCGAGCCGTCCATCATCACCGAGCTGAAGCCGAGCTGGATGGAGCGCTGGCACACGGCCGCAGAGGTGCCGTGGTCCTGGTGCATGACCACGGGGATGTGGGGCCACTCCTCGATGGCGGCCAGGATCAGGTGGCGCAGGAAGGGGGCACCGGCGTACTTGCGCGCCCCGGCGGAGGCCTGGACGATGACCGGGGAGTCGGTCTCGTCCGCGGCCTCCATGATGGCGCGCATCTGCTCGAGGTTGTTGACGTTGAAGGCCGGCACGCCGTAACGGTGCTCGGCGGCATGATCCAACAACTGACGCAATGAAATCAGGGCCATAGTGGTTCTCCTCGTGTTTGCTAGGGACGCTGTGAAGCGGGCTCTACCGCGGATCAGTCATTGCTGCGAGCGCGGTGCTCGCCGACCCGCATGATCTTCAGGATATTGGTCTGGCCTTCCACGCCGGAGCGGTCGCCCTTGGTGATAATCACCAGGTCGCCATGTTTCACCGTACCGCGGCGCTTCAACTCCTCGATGACCTCGGCGTTGACCTGGTGCATGTCCGTGGTTGCGACGTCGAATGCTACCGGATAAACGCCACGGAATATCCGGACTTTACGCCGGGTCTCCGCGATCCGTGTCATGGCGTAGATGGGGATGCCGGAGCTGATGCGGGACATCCATTTAACCGTGGACCCGGTCTCGGTCAGGGCCGCGATGGCCTTCACCCCCAAGTGATTGGCGGAGTACATAGCGGCCATGGCGATGGCCTCATCCACCCGCCCGAAGACCGAGTTCAGCCGATGTCCCGAGCGGGTCACGTGCTTTTCGGCCTCGAAGCAGATCCGGTCCAGGGCCTCCACCACCTTGGCGGGGTTCTTGCCGACCGAGCTCTCGGCGGAGAGCATCACCGCGTCGGTCCCGTCGAGGACGGCGTTGGCCACGTCGAAGACCTCGGCCCGGGTTGGGATGGGGTTCTCGATCATGGACTGCATCATCTGGGTGGCGGTTATGACGACGCTGTTCAGCTCTCTGGCCCGTTGGATCAGTCGCTTCTGCACGGCGGGCAGCTCCGCATCGCCGATCTCGACCCCCAGGTCGCCCCGAGCCACCATAATGACGTCCGCGGCCTCGATGATATCGTCAACCGCGTTGAGGGCCTCGGCACGCTCGATCTTGGCCACAACTCCGCCGCTGCCGCCGGCCTCGTAGAACAGCTCTCGGGCCAGCCGGATATCGTCGCCATTGCGTACGAAGGAGACCGCGAGGTAGTCCGCACCGATCTCAGCGGCGAATCGGATGTCTTCCTTGTCCTTTTCGGTGAGGGCGGGGGCGGAAAGCCCGCCGCCCTTCTTGTTGATGCCCTTGTTGTCGGAAAGCTTGCCGCCTATCACCACGGTACAGTCGATACGCCCGCCGGTAACCGAGCCCACCTGAAGCTCGATCGCTCCGTCGTCCAGCAATAGGGTATCGCCGGGACGGACGTCCGCCGCCAGCTCGGGGTAGGTGGTGCCGACTTGGGTGCGGTCACCCCCATCCAGGGGACAGCCCGCGTCGATGGCGAAGACCTCCCCGGGCGCCAACCCGATCGGCCCGCCCTCGAACCGCCCGATACGGATCTTCGGCCCCTGGAGGTCCATCAGGACCGCCACCTGCCGGTTGTTGCCCGCGACCACGCAGCGCTCCCGCATGGCATCCACCCGCTGACGGTGACGGTCGCGGGTATCGTGGGACAGGTTGAGCCGAACCACGTCGACGCCCGCGGCGAGCATGCCGTCCATGACGGCAGTGGAGTCCGTGGCCGGACCCAGCGTGGCGACGATCTTGGTACGTCTGGGCATCTGTGAGTGGCGAGTAGCGAGGACCGAGGCGGAGCCCCTCGGTCCTCGATTTCCTTCGCGCTTAGTCCTTGGCCCGAGCCTCGAGCATGGCGACGGCGGGCAAGGTCTTGCCCTCGAGATACTCGAGGAAGGCCCCACCGGCGGTCGAGATGTAAGACACCTTATCGTAGATGTCGTACTTCTGGATGGCCGCGATGGTGTCGCCGCCGCCTGCCAGGCTGAAGCCCGAAGCGTTGGCGATGGCCATGGAGACGGTCTTGGTACCCGCGCCGAACTGGTCGAACTCGAAGACGCCCACCGGGCCGTTCCACACGATGGTGCCGGCCTTACTGATAACGTCGGCGAGCTGCTGGGCGGACTTGGGCCCGATATCGAAGATCATGTCGTCGTCGGCGACGTCCTTCGCGTCCTTGAGCACCGCGGGCTCGTTCTCGGCGAAGTTCTTGCCGCACACCACGTCCACCGCGATCGGGATGGTGGCGCCGCGTGCTGTCATCTTGTCCATTAGGGCCTTGGCGGTAGGAATCAGGTCATGCTCACACAGGGACTTGCCGACCTCATACCCAGAGGCGGCCAGGAAGGTGTTGGCGATGCCGCCGCCCACGACCAGCTGATCCACCTTCTCCGAGAGGGCCTCGAGAACGGTGAGCTTGGTGGAGACCTTGGAGCCACCGACGATGGCCACCATGGGCCGCGCCGGATTGGCTAAGGCCTTTTGCAGTGCATCCAGCTCCTCGGCTAGCAGCAGACCGGCGCAGGCAACGGGGGCAAACTTGCCAGCCCCGTGGGTGGAGGCCTGAGCGCGGTGGGCGGTGCCGAAGGCGTCCATCACGAAGACATCGCAGAGGGCCGCGTACTTCCGGGCCAGCTCCTCGTTGTCCTTGCCCTCGCCCTTGTTAAAGCGCACGTTGTCGAGGAGTACCAACTCACCGTCAGCGACCTCCGGGGTCTTGTCCAGATAATCGCGGATCAGGCGTACCGGCTTACCGAGCTTGGCGCTCATGGCCTCGGCGACGGGGGCGAGCGAGTTTTCCTCCGAGAAGACCCCCTCCTCCGGGCGGCCCAGGTGGGACATGACCATGACCTTTGCACCGGCCTGGATGCAGTGCTCGAAGGTGGGCATGGAGGCGGTGATGCGGGCGTCGGAGGTGACCTTGCCCCCCTTGACCGGGACGTTGAGATCCGAGCGGATCAGCACCCGCTTGCCGGCGAGGTCGAGATCGGTGAGCTTAATGAAGGACATGGACGCAATCCCCTCTCGTCTGTCGTGATGTAAGCGATCTGGAAAGCCCGATCCGGAAGCTCAGGGGGCTTTCCGCAGCGCTGACGGGAAGAGGCGAGTTGCGAGTCGCGAGGGCCGAGAAAAAACGGCCCCCGCCTCGCGACTCGCTACTCGTTACTCGCCACTCACTACGCTACATGCTCCACCATGCGCAGCATGTTGCAGGTGTAGCCGTACTCGTTGTCGTACCAGGCGACGACCTTGACGAAGGTCGGGTCCAGCGCGATGCCGGCCTCGGCGTCGAAGATGGACGGGGTGCCCTTGCCGCGGAAGTCGGTGGAGACCACCTTCTCCTCGGTGTAGGCGAGCACGCCCTTGAGATCACCAGACTCGGAGGCGGCCTTCATGGCGGCGCAGATGTCCTTGTAGGAGGCCTCCTTGCTCAGCTCGACGGTGAGGTCCACCACGGAGACGTCGGAGGTAGGCACGCGGAAGGCCATACCGGTGAGCTTGCCGTTGAGCTCGGGCAGGACCACGCCGACGGCCTTGGCGGCACCGGTGGAGGACGGGATGATGTTCTCCAGGATGCCGCGGCCGCCGCGCCAGTCCTTCTGGGATGGTCCGTCGACGGTCTTCTGAGTGGCGGTGGCGGCATGCACCGTGGTCATGAGGCCGCGCTTGATGCCCCAGTTGTCGTGCAGGACCTTGGCGACCGGGGCCAGGCAGTTGGTGGTGCAGGAGGCCGCGGAGATGATGGCCTGACCGGCGTAGGTCTTATGGTTGACGCCGTAGACGAACATCGGGGTCTTGTCCTTGGAGGGGGCGGACTGCACCACCTTTTTGGCGCCGGCCTCGATGTGCTTCTGGCAGGTCTCCTCGGTCAGGAAGAAACCGGTGCACTCGATGACCAGATCGGCGCCGACCTCGTTCCATTTCAGGTTGGCGGGGTCGCGCTCGGCGGTCAGGCGGATGGACTTGCCGTTAACCATCATGGTGTTCCCCTCGACCTTGATCTCGCCGGGGAAGTTGCCATGAACCGAGTCGTACTTGAGCATGTAGGCCAGATACTCGGGATCCAGCAGGTCGTTGATGCCGACGACCTCGATGTTGGGGAAGTCCTTGGAGATGGCACGGAAGGCCATGCGGCCGATGCGACCGAAACCGTTGATGCCGACTTTGATGGTCATGGATTGATGCTCCTGTCAGTGTGAAGACCGTCGATGGGGGGCGGGTGCGGCTCCGGCCGCGCCCGCTTGCGTTTGGACCTAGAGCAGGCCCCGGACCGTGGCGACGACTTTTTCCACGGTGAAGCCGAACTCCTTGAAGAGTGCACCGGCGGGGGCCGACTCGCCGAAGCGATCGACGCCGATCACGGCGCCATCGGTGCCCACATACTTCCACCAGCCATCGGTGGTGGCGGCCTCAACGGCCACCCGAACCGTGACCGCCTTGGGTAGCACGGACTCCTTGTAGGCCGCGTCCTGGGCATCGAAGGCGTCCGTGGAGGGCATGGAGACGACCCTGACCTTCTTGTCCGCGAGGGCCTCCGCTGCCTTAACCGCCAGTTCCACCTCGGAGCCGGTGGCGATGAGGATGACATCCGGGGTGCCCTGCGAGTCCCGCAGGATGTAGCCGCCGCGGGCGATCGCATCCACCTGCTCCGGGGCGCGCTCCATATGCGCCAGGTTCTGGCGGGAGAAGATCAGGCAGGAGGGGCCGCTCTTGCGCTCGATGGCCAGCCTCCAGGCGACGGCCGATTCCACGGCGTCGCAGGGGCGCCACACGCTCATGCGCGGGATCATACGCAGCGTCGGGATCTGCTCCACGGGTTGGTGGGTAGGTCCGTCCTCTCCGAGGCCGATGGAGTCGTGGGTGTAGACGAAGATCGAGGGGATCTTCATGAGGGCCGCCATGCGCAGGGCATTTCGGGCGTACTCGGAGAACATCAGGAAGGTCGCGCCATAGGGGATGAAGCCACCGTGCAGCGCAATCCCGTTCAAGATTGCGGACATGCCGAACTCCCGCACGCCGTAATACACGTAGTTGCCGACGGCGCCGTCCCTGCCGATACCCTTGCAGCCCTTCCACAGGGTCAAGTTGGAGCCCGCGAGGTCCGCGGAGCCACCAAGCAGCTCGGGGAGCACGGGACCGAAGCCGTTCAGCGCATTCTGGGAGGCCTTGCGAGAGGCGATGGTCTCGGCCTTCTCCACCACCGAGGCGATGAAGGCATCGGCCTTCTCGGGCCAGTCAGCCGGCAGCTCACCCGCCATTCGGCGCTTGAGCTCGGCAGCCTCAGCGGGATAGGCAGCCGCATAGGCATCGAAGCGCGAGTTCCACTCCGCCTCGGCCGCGGCGCCGGACTCTTTGGCGGACCACCCCGCATAGATGTCGGCGGGGATCTCGAAGGGGAGGTGGGTCCAGCCCAAGGCCTCGCGGGTCAGGGCCACCTCGTCGGCACCCAGGGCGGCGCCGTGGCACTCCTCCTTGCCCTGTTTGTTCGGGGAGCCAAATCCAATGATGGTCTGGCAGCAGATCAGGGAGGGCCTGTCGGTGACCGCCCGGGCCTCCTCGATGGCGGCCTTGACGGCCTCCGCGTCATGCCCGTCGACCTCGGGGATAACGTGCCACCCGTACGCCTCGAAACGCTTCGGGGTGTCGTCCAGGAACCAGCCCGGGGTGCTTCCGTGGCCACGCACCTCCCCATCGATGGAGATGTTGTTGTCGTCGTAGACGGCGATCAGTTTGCCAAGGCCAAGGGCGCCCGCCAGCGAGCAGGCCTCGTGGGAGATGCCCTCCATGAGGCAGCCGTCACCGAGGAACACGTAGGTGTGGTGGTCGACGATCTCATGACCGGGCTTGTTGAACTGGGCGGCGAGGGCCCGCTCGGCGATGGCCATGCCCACCGCATTGGTGATGCCCTGCCCGAGGGGACCGGTGGTGGTCTCCACCCCCGGCGCATAGCCGTACTCGGGGTGCCCCGGGGTCCTGGAGTGGAGCTGCCTGAACTGCATCAGGTCCTCGATGCCGAGCGCATAGCCGGTGAGGTGCAGCAGGGAGTAGATCAGCATGGAGCCGTGGCCGTTGGAGAGCACGAAGCGATCCCGATCGGCCCAGTGGGGATTGGTCGGATTATGCTTCATGAAGTCGTTCCACAGGACCTCGGCGATGTCCGCCATGCCCATGGGCGCACCAGGATGGCCCGAGTTGGCCTTTTGGACCGCATCCATGCTAAGGGCACGGATGGCGTTGGCGAGCTCTCTGCGTGAGGACATGGCCCCTCCTAATACGTGTTGTGACCTGAATGTACGATGACCCGAAGGCGTGACGCGGGGCGTCGCTGCGGCTCGTGGGCGGCGGACCGCGGGGATCCATATGGGAAACGGCGCGGAGCCGAGTGGAGGCTCAGGGCAACGACCCATTTTCCAGAGCCAGGAATCGTGCCGATTCCCCCCAACGCGACCCGGGCCTCCGGCAGGGGGCTCCCCCAAAGGGCGCCCATTGTCCCCTAAAGACTCAGGCCGGGACATCAAAACAAACTTATGTCCGGTCTAAAAGCGTTTTATCAGTTCCGAATATTCGGAATTGTCCGGATCAGGAGGCGCCAGCGCTGGCACCGGCACGCGCGTCCTTACCTTAGGCCGCCTTCCACTTGATGGAGCAGCCCATGCTCGGAATCTGGTCCTGGGGGCCCCAACCGGTCTGGACCACCTGACGCATGGCCTCGAAGAGATCCCGGGCCACGCCCTCTGGGGCGGTCTCCTTGCGGCTCGCATCCAGGCGACCACGGTACTGAAGACCAAGGTCCCCGTTGTAACCGAAGAAGTCAGGGGTACATACGGCCCCATAGGCCTTGGCCACGGCCTGGCTGGCGTCCAGCAGGTAGGGGAAGGTAAATCCGAAATCGGCAGCGATCCGCTGCATGTTCTCGAAAGAGTCTTCCGGATAGTCGGCGGTATCGTTCGACATGATGCCAACGCACCCGACACCGAGGGCCTGGAGGTCCCGCGCATCCCGCACGATGCGCTCCCGGACCGCCTTCACGTAGGGACAGTGGTTGCAGATAAACATGACCAGGAGCCCCTTCTCGCCCCGACAGTCATCCCGTGTCCAGATTCGTCCATCCACGCCCGGCAGAGAGAAATCCGGGGCCGGTGCGCCGAAGTCACAGACGGGGGTCTCCAGGGATGCCATGGTCGTCCTCCTTAGGGTTCATCGGTTGCGATCAGGGGCGCCATGGTAACCAATCTCGCCCGAAATCCAAGACCAGGGCCTGAAACGGCCCCCAGAGGACCCAAACGAGCAAAAACGGGGGACCAAAGGGCTAGGCTTTGCCGCTGGCCGCCGTTATCCTTTGCGCCCTATTTCGCAAGCGGAAGGCTAGAGTCTCACAAAGGTCCATGAGCAAAGACTACATCTTCACCTCCGAGTCGGTGTCCGAGGGTCACCCGGACAAGGTTGCCGACCAGATCTCCGACGCCGTGCTGGACTCCATCCTTCGGCAGGACCCCAACCCGGAGCGGGCCCGCGTCGCCTGCGAGACCATGGTGAAGACCGGCGCCGTCATCGTCGGCGGCGAGATCACCACAAGCGCCTGGGTCGACTTGGACGAGCTGGTGCGGGGGGTAGTCTGCGACATCGGCTATACGAGCTCGAACGTGGGCTTCGACGGCTCCACCTGTGCCGTCATCTCACTGATCGGCAAGCAGTCCGGGGATATCGCCATGGGGGTGGACCGCAGGGCGCCGGAGGAGCAAGGAGCCGGGGATCAGGGTCTGATGTTCGGCTACGCGACTAACGAAACTGACGTGCTCATGCCGGCCCCGATCACCTACGCCCACCGTCTGGTCCAGCGCCAGGCGGAGATGCGCAGGTCCGGCGTCCTACCCTGGCTGCGCCCGGACGCCAAGAGCCAAGTAACCCTGCGCTATGCCCAAGGGAAGGTGGTGGCTGCAGACGCGGTGGTGCTCTCGACCCAGCACGACCCGGACGTCGACTACAAGCACCTGCGCGAGGCGGTGATGGAGAACATCATCATCCCGGTGCTGCCCGAGGCCTGGATCCACGGTGACACCAAATTCCACATCAACCCCACCGGAAGCTTCGTGATCGGCGGCCCCGTAGGCGACTGCGGACTCACGGGCCGCAAGATCATCGTCGACACCTACGGCGGGATGGCCCGCCATGGAGGCGGGGCCTTCTCGGGCAAGGACCCCTCCAAAGTGGATCGCTCGGCGGCCTATGCCGGGCGTTACGTCGCCAAGAATATCGTCGCCGCCGGGCTCGCTCAAAAGTGCGAGATTCAGGTCTCCTACGCCATCGGCGTGGCGGAGCCGACCTCCATCACCGTTGAGACCTTCGGCACCGCCAAGATCCCGGAGGAGCGCATCGCCGCCCTGGTGCGGGAGCACTTTGACCTGCGGCCCTACAGCATTATCCGCATGCTCGACCTCGTGCGACCCATCTACCGTAAGACCGCCGCCTACGGGCACTTCGGCCGCGAGGAGCCGGAATTCACCTGGGAGCGCACCGACAAGGCCGAAGATCTGCGCGCTGCCGCAGGTCTCTAGAAGTTTGTTTCTGCCGCAAGTGGACGCAATTCACCGCGAAACGGGCACACTGACACGGCACCTGGCAGAGTAATCGCGGCCTGACGGCTCTTGGAACCTCAACGACACCGCTGCCAACTCATACCCAACAACTTGAAGGGGGTGGACGGTTAGCTCCTCCTGGCACAAGATGTAGGGATGGAGCAGTCAAACGTTGGTGGACCATTGTCGCCCAGGCCGGTCGCTGGCCGCGACTATCCGCGTACCTACCGCGAGTTCGTTAACTGGTTTCCTGATGATGCGGCTTGCGCCGCCTACCTGGAAAGATTGCGCTGGCCAAGCGGATTCAGGTGTCCGGCATGCGGAGTTGCGGCAGATCCTTGGAGGCAGACTCGGGGTCGCCTGGTATGTTCGAGTTGTCGGCACCAGACCTCGGTCACCGCCGGAACGATTCTCGACAAGACGCGCACGCCTCTGACGACATGGTTTGAGGCAGCGTGGCACGTTACGACCGCGAAGAACGGTCTGTCGGCGAAAACGCTTGAGCGCACGTTGGGTACGAGATACCGAGTAGCCTGGTCGATGCTGCAGCGGTTTCGAGTGGCCATGGTGCGTGCGGAACGCGAGCCATTGTCCGGTGATGTTGAGGTAGACGAGGCTCTGGTTGGTGGTGTTGAGCACGGCGGCAAGCCCGGCCGCGGCACCGACAAGTGCCTTGTCGCTATCGCTGTCGAGGTGAAGGATCCCAAAGGCTTCGGAAGGGTGCGCATGCGTTACATCCCTGACGCTTCTGATCTCAGCTTGCGACCTTTCGTTTCTGACATGGTGGCCCTGGGATCTACGATTCGCACCGACGGCTGGTCCAGTTACAGCCGACTGTCGCAATGCGGGTACACACACAAGAAGACGATCGTATCTTCCTCCGGTGACCCGGCTCACGTGGCCATGCCAGGAGTGCATCGAATCGCCAGTCTCCTGAAGCGGTGGATTCTTGGCACCCACCAAGGCTCGGTGTCTGACGGACATTTGCAGTCCTACCTGGAGGAATTTACCTTTCGGTTTAATCGGCGCACCTCGCGCAGTCGTGGTCTCGTCTTCCGCAGACTGCTGGAGCAGATCGTCGCGACTGGCCCTGTGACCGAAGCAGATGTCAAGGGCGGCTACTGTTGGTGACGTCACAAGATGTAGGGGCAGGAGGAGCTAACCGCCCACCCCCTTTCGCACCATTGATCGCCCCCGTGTGGTGCGGAGACTTGGGCGCATTCACCCCTCGACCCAGCGAGCCGTGCTGGCGATACTCACGGAGATGTTCGCCTAGCGCACAACGGCGGTAGGTTACCGACGCCAG
>Ga0209254_10006339_pt1 | contig 10914 bp, 7 predicted proteins | sample FrelakmetDIP11DI_FD_187148 | JGI IMG/M metagenome (GOLD analysis project Ga0209254, IMG submission 187148) | Freshwater lake sediment microbial communities from the University of Notre Dame, USA, for methane emissions studies - DIP11 DI (SPAdes)... | ecosystem: Environmental > Aquatic >... | reverse complement strand
GACACCATCATCAACCAGAAGGGCCAGGACGAGATCTGCATCTACGTGGCCATCGGCCAGAAAGCCTCCACGGTGATGCAGGTCGTGCGCAAGCTCGAGCACTACGGCGCCATGAAGTACACCATCGTCGTGGTGGCCACCGCCTCGGCGTCGGCGCCCCTCAAGTACCTGGCGCCCTATGCGGGCGCGGCCATGGGCGAGTACTTCCTCTACAGCGGCCGCCACGCCGTCTGTTTCTACGACGACCTCTCAAAGCAGGCCGACGCCTATCGTCAGATGTCGCTGCTGCTGCGCCGGCCGCCGGGCCGCGAGGCGTTCCCCGGCGACGTGTTCTACGTGCACTCGCGCCTGCTCGAGCGCGCTGTCAAGCTGAGCGACGAGCTCGGCGGCGGGTCGCTCACCGCCATCCCCGTCATCGAGACGCAGGCCGGCGACGTGTCGGCCTACATCCCCACCAACGTGATCTCCATCACCGACGGACAGATCTTCCTGCAGAGCGACCTGTTCTACAGCGGTGTACGCCCGGCTGTGAACATCGGTATCTCTGTGAGCCGGGTGGGCGGTAACGCCCAGATCAAGGCCATGAAGCAGGTCGCCGGCCGGCTGCGTATCGACCTCGCCCAGTACCGCGAGCTGCAGGCCTTCGCTCAGTTCGGCTCCGACCTCGACGAGGCCACGAAACGGACGCTGGCCCGCGGCGAGCGCATGATCGAGGTCCTCAACCAGGGCCAGTTCGATCCCATGCCGGTCGAGGAACAGGTGGCGGTGATCTTCGCCGGTAACCAGGGGTACGTCGACGACCTCGAGGTCCATCGCGTCGCCGCTTTCTGCGAGGGCTTGCGCGAGTACCTGCGCAGCCAGAACGCGGAACTGCTCGCGGCCGTTCGCGACGAGAAGGTGCTGTCGGCGGACAACGAGGCGCGCCTGCGCGAGGCCATCGCTGAGTACCACAATTCGTTCGCCCCCGAGCCTGTCGCGGCCGATCTGGCGCTCGAGGAGGCGGGGGCCTGACGTGGCCACCCTGCGAGACATCCGCCGGCGCATCGCGTCGGTCCACAACACGCGCAAGATCACCAAGGCGATGGAGATGGTGGCCGCCGCCAAGCTGCGCCGCAACCAGGCGCGCATCGAGGCGCTGCGGCCGTACGCCGGCGACATGATCGAGATGATGATCGATCTCGCCACGTACTCCGAGGAGACCAGCCAGTACGCACTCATGCAGGAGCGCCTTGAGATACGCCGGGTCGCCGTGGTCGCCGTGACCGGCGATCGCGGTCTGGCCGGCGCTTTCAACGCCAACGTGGTGCGCAAGGCCATGGAGATCGAACGCGGCTTGCGCGAGGAAGGCGTCGAGACGCGGCTCATCGCCGTGGGCCGCAAGGGCATCGGCACCCTGAGCTTCCGGGGGTGCCGCCTTGAGCGCAGCTGGCAGGGCCTCAGCGACCGGCCCGAGTACCAGGACGCGCGTGGTATCGCCAGGTACCTCATCGATCTCTACACCTCCGGCGCTGTCGACCGCGTGCGGCTCGTCTACAACCGCTTCACGTCGCCGATCGAACAGACGCTCCTCGACGACGTCGTTCTTCCCGTGCCGCACGAGGCGGTCACCGACGCGGCGCGCGCCACCGGTCCCGTGACCTATCTGCTCGAGCCCGCAGCCAACGTCATCCTGGAAAGCCTGCTGCCGGCATACGTCGAGATCGCCGTCTACCGCGCCCTTCTCGAGTCGAGCGCCAGCGAGCAGGGCGCGCGGATGACGGCCATGCGCAACGCCAGCGACAGCGCCGAGGACATGCTCGAGTCGCTCACGCTGGCGCTCAACCGCGCCCGACAGGCGGCCATCACGCAAGAGATCCTCGAGGTCGTGGGCGGCGCCGAGGCCCTCGGGTGACCGGGGCCACGCAGGCGTCGCACACCACACACGCAGAGCGGAGTTGAGGCAATGAACACAGGCACAGTCGTCCAGGTCATCGGGCCGGTCATCGACGTCCGCTTCCCGGACGAGATCCCGGCCATCTACAACGCCCTCACGGTGGGCATCGACGGCGGTGACGGCCAGCTCAAGCAGGTCGTCTGCGAGGTGCAGCAGCATCTCGGCGACGACAAGGTCCGGGCCGTCGCCATGGACTCCACCGACGGCCTTGCCCGCGGCACCTCCGTCGTCGACACCGGCGTGGCCATGACGGTGCCGGTGGGCGAGCAGACGCTCGGCCGTCTCATCAACGTGAACGGCGACACCATCGACCACGGCGAAGCGCTCGTCGATGTCGAGCGCTGGCCGATCCATCGCCCGGCGCCCGATTTCGAGTCGCTCGACCCGACGGACGAAGTCTTCGAGACCGGCATCAAGGTCGTCGATCTTGTCGCTCCGTACGTCAAGGGCGGCAAGATCGGTCTCTTCGGCGGCGCCGGCGTGGGCAAGACCGTGATCGTGCAGGAGCTCATCCGCAACATCGCCGCGGAGCACGGTGGCCTCTCCGTGTTCTGCGGGGTGGGCGAGCGCACCCGCGAGGGCAACGACCTCTGGCTCGAGATGAAGGAGTCCGGCGTCATCGACAAGACGGCTCTCATCTTCGGCCAGATGAACGAGCCCCCCGGGGCGCGTCTGCGCGTAGGTCTGGCCGGCCTCACCGTCGCGGAGTACTTCCGCGAGATGGGCGGCCAGGACGTGCTCCTCTTCATCGACAACATCTTCCGCTTCGTGCAGGCGGGTTCCGAGGTCTCCGCTCTCCTCGGCCGCATGCCCAGCGCCGTGGGCTACCAGCCCACCCTGGCCAACGAGATGGGCGAGCTGCAGGAACGCATCACCTCCACCAAGCGCGGCTCGGTCACCTCGGTGCAGGCCATCTACGTGCCGGCCGACGACCTCACCGACCCGGCGCCCGCGGCCACCTTCGCCCACCTCGACGCCACCACGGTGCTCTCCCGCGCCATCGTCGAAAAGGGCATCTACCCGGCCGTCGACCCGCTCGACTCCAACTCCCGCATCCTCACCCGCGACGCCGTCGGCAACGAGCACTACGAGGTCGCCACTCGTGTCCAGGAGATCCTGCAGCGCTACCGGGAGCTCCAGGACATCATCGCCATCCTTGGCATGGACGAGCTCTCCGACGAGGACAAGGTCATCGTGCAGCGCGCCCGCAAGATCGAGCGCTTCCTCTCGCAGCCGTTCCACGTCGCCGAGCAGTTCACCGGCATCCCCGGCAAGTACGTCCCGCTCGCCGACACCGTGCGCGGCTTCAAGGACCTCGTCGACGGCAAGTGCGACGACCTGCCCGAACAGGCCTTCTTCATGGTCGGCGGCATCGAGGAGGCCGCCGAGCAGGGGCGGCAGCTCGCGGGCCGCGACGCAACCGGCTGAGAGGGCTCCCGTGGCTGACGAACGCGTACTGCATGTCGAGGTCGTCACTCCGGACGGCCAGGTGTACTCCGAGGACGTCGCCATGGTCGTGCTGCCCGGCATCGACGGGGAGCTCGGCATCCTTGCTCGCCACCAGCCTCTGGTCACGCTTCTGGGCGTCGGCGAGACGCGCATCCGCGCCCTCGACGGCACCTGGGCGTATATCGCCACCGGCATCGGCTACGCGCAGGTCCTGTTCGACAAGGTCCTGGTCGTGGTCGACCACGGCGAGCTTGCGGGGAGGATCGACGTGCGCCGCGCGGAGGAGGCGCGGCAGCGCGCCCGCGAGCGCCTGCAGGCGAGTCACGACTCGGGTGCGCAGGCCGAAGTCGACTACTTCCGCGCCGAGCAGGCGCTCAGGCGCGCCTCGAACCGGCTGCATGTGGCGGGGCACTCCCGCTGAGCGGCGTCCTTCCGCGCCGGCACACGCTATACTTGTGACCGTCTGATGGACGGTCCGATCTCACACGAAGCGCGCCTGATGGTGCGCGGCGGGCGCCGTTTGGAGGGGACTGTCGTGCTCTCGGGCGCCAAGAACTCGGCGCTCAAGCTGCTCGCCGCGAGTCTCCTCACCGACGAACCCTGCATCATCCGCCGCGTGCCGCGTATCACCGACGTCGCCACGATGGTGGCGATGCTGCGCGCGCTCGGCGCGGACGTGGAGGACGCCGGCGACGTTCTGCGCGTGCGCGCCGGCGCCGCGCTGAGCGGCTGTGCGCCCTACGAGCTCGTGCGCACCATGCGCGCCAGCATCATCGTCATGGGCCCCTTGGTGGCGCGTCTCGGCGAGGCCACCATCGCGATGCCCGGCGGCTGCAACATCGGGCCGCGGCGCATCGACTTCCACATCCGTGGCCTCGAGAAGCTCGGCGCGACCGTCGAGATCGACCACGGCTTCATCAAGATTCGCGGCGCCCAGCTCCAGGGTGCTTTCGTCCCGCTCGACTACCCGAGCGTCGGCGCCACCGAGAACCTCCTCATGGCTGCCACGGCCGCAGACGGCGAGACGGTCATCGAGAACGCCGCACGAGAGCCCGAGATCGTCGATCTCTGCGACTTCTTGCGGGGTATGGGGGCCGTGATCGAGGGCGCCGGAACCACCACCATCCGCATCGAGGGCGGTCACGCGCTGCACGGCATGGACCACGAGGTCGTCGCGGACCGCATCGAGGCGGGCACGTATCTCATCATGGGCGTCGCCACGGGCGGAGAAGTCACCACGCTGGGCCTTGACCCCCTGCACCTCGAGCTCTTTCTCGGCAAACTGACGGGCATGGGCGTGGACGTGCGCGTCGGCGACCGCTCGATCACCGTGCGCCGCGACGGTCCGCTCGCCCCCATCGACATCTCGACGCTGCCTCACCCCGGGTTCGCCACCGATCTGCAGGCGCAGACCATGGTGCTCCTCTCGCTGGCGAACGGCACGTCCATCGTCACCGAGAACGTGTTCGAGAACCGCTTCGTCGTGGTCGACGAGCTCAACCGGCTGGGCGCCGGCATCAGCACCAGCGGTCACCACGCCGTCGTGGAGGGGCCGCGCGTCCTGAGCGGCACGGTCGTGGAGGCGCCCGACCTGCGGGGGGGCGCCGCCCTGGTCACCGCGGGTCTGGTCGCCGACGGCGTCACGGAGGTCCGCGCCGTGCAGCACATCGAGCGCGGCTACCAAGACCTGGTCGGCAGACTCACGGCGCTCGGGGCCGACGTGACACGCGTCGGCGAGCGCCCGCGAACCGGCGAGGGGTCGCCGGCGTCTCTCAGCTCGTGCGACGATGAGGCGTTGCGCAGCGCCCCAGCGGGAGCCCGCGGCGGAGGAGCATGAGCGAGTATCGCGTGTACAGAAGCGGTGAGTCCGAGCCCGTCAGGGTGTCCGGCGCCGCAACGCCCGAGCCGCTGGGCTCGCCTGGCCGCGCGCAGCGCGGCGCCCGCCCGGAGCCGGCAGCGAATGGCGCCGGGCTCCGCACCCTCGTCATCTGGGCGGCCGTCGCCGTTGCCGCCGCGGTCGCCGCCGGGCTGTTCTGGTTCTACGGCCGCGACATGCTGGGCAACTCGCGCGCCGCCTTCGACCTCGCAAGGCTGTCGGGCAGGGTGCCCGGCTGGATCGTCATCGGCACGCCTGTCGTCGCCGTCGCCGTGGTCGCCGCCGCGACCGCCTACCTCGCCTTCGGCCGTCACTTCGCTCTCAAGGCGGTCGTCGTCGCCGCTGTCCTGGTCGCTGTCGCCGCCCCCAGCGTCGCCTTGGGGTGGGCGAACGGCACGGTGAGCGTCGTGGCGCATCGCACCCCCGAGCAGGAAGCCGTCGTCACCGAGACGAAGGAGGAACTGCGCCCCGCGCTGCCCGGGGAGGCCATGAGCATCCTGCTCATCGGCTCCGACAAGACTAAGCTCCCCGGCGACACCGGGCGCTCTGACACGCAGATCCTCGTGCGCCTGGATCCCGAGACCAAGAGCATCTCCATGTTCTCGTTGCCGCGCGACCTGCGCGTGCTGATCCCGGATCACGGCTACGACAAGATGAACACGGCCTACTCCTACGGCGGCCCGCCGCTCGCCGTCAGGACCTTCACCGAGCTCACGGGCCTGACCATCAACCACTTCGTCGAGGTCGACTTCGCCGGCTTCTGGCACGTGGTCAACATCCTCGGCGGCGTGTACATCCCCATCGATCATCGCTACTACGTGCCGGAGAGTGCAGACTACAAGTCGATCGACATCTCCCCGGGGTACCAGCTCATCCGCGGCCACGACGCGCTCGACTACGTGCGCTACCGTCACGACCAGCTCGGTGACTTCACGCGCATGCAGCGCCAGCAGCTCTTTCTCAGGGAGATGCAGCGCCAGTCCACGCGCTGGAGCGGGGATTGGGCCAAGGTCATCAGCCTCATCAAGGCCGTCACCGAAGAGACGACCTCCGACATCGACTCGCTCAAGCGTCTGCAGCCCCTCATCGAACTGATCTTCCAGGTCGACACCTCCAGGGTGTACGCGGCGCAGCTCGAGGGGGCTACGCCCATGATCGACGGCGTCTCTTACGTGGTCCCCACGCAGGCCGAGATCGACCAGGCGGTCGCGGAGTTCACGCAGCCCACGCAGGCGCCCGTTGCGGCCAAAGGACCCAAGCTGACCAAGAAGATGTACCCGATCACCGTCTATAACGGCAGCGGGATCGGGGGCGTGTCGACGAGCGCGGCGAACCAGCTTGCCGCGCTCGGCTACCGTACTGAGATCGGCGCCGACGCCCCCGAGTTCCCGGGCACGGTCACGGTCGTCTATGCGCCCAAGAGCTTGGCCGCCCCTGCCAGACTCGTGGCTGAGATGCTCTGGCCCTCCGACGTGCGCCTTGTCGACCGCGGCCCCGGAGTCGCCGACGGCATCAGCGTCTTCGTCACCTCCTCGTTCGACGGCACGCTGGCCGTGCCGCAGGAGGCCGAGCAGCCGGAGCAGACCCTGGAGAAGAACCAGAACTACGACGCCGCGGCCTGGAGCGACTTCGCCACCAAGACGCGGCTCCATCTCGAGATGCCGACGGCGTGGTCGCCGGGATTCATCTACGACGAGTTCCGTGCTTACAGCATCAAGACCACGGAGGGCAGGCGCAGTGCGGCGGCCGTAGCCGTCGTTGCCACGCCGATGGGCGGCTACTGGAGCATCCAGACCATGCGCTGGATGGATCCCCCGGCGATCCAGGATCCCAACGGCACCCAGCGCATCGATGGTCAGAAGTACATGCTCTTCTATCAGGCCGATCACCTTCACATGGTCGCGTGGAAGCGCAACGGCACGCTCTACTGGGTGCTCAACACGCTCGACAATGAGCTGTCCAACGACCTCATGATGGGCCTCGCGACCTCGTTCAAGCCCGTGAAGTGAGATCGCTGCGCGCAGTGCTAGGGCGCCTCGACCCGTGGGCCGCCCTGCTGCTCGGCGTCCTGCTGGCCTTGGGCGTCATCATCCTCCTCGCCACCCCCGGACCCTGGCACAAGGTCGTGAACCCGGCCGCGCCGGCGCAGCCGGCGCCGACAGGGCCGACGGACCTCGCCGTGTTCGCCCTCGCCGGCGCCGACGGCGCCTGCACCGCCGTCGTGTGGCTGCACGTCGACCATGCGCGTCCGGCGCTTACTGCCGTGATCCTGGCGCCCGCGACACAAGGGTTTGTCCCCGGCGCGGGATTCACCCCGCTGTGCCGCATCGTGGACGAGGTCGGGCCGGGCGTCGCTGCAGAGGCGCTTGGGCAGGCGCTCGATGTGCCCATGGACGCGTGGATCACGCTCGACAGGCAGGCTCTGCGGCTGGCCCTTGAGCCGCGATCGCCGGCCGCCACGGCGCGCGGCCCCCTGCTGCAGTACTTGCGTGCCCAGGCGGCCTGGGAGGGTCGCGGCAACGCCCGCCGCGTCTGGAGTACCCAGTACCAGGCGCTGGGCTCCACGCTCGCCCGCCTGCCGTTCGAGCGCATCAACGTCGTGTCGTTCTCCAACTACGTGCTCGGCTGGGGGCACGTGCAGAGCGACCTCGACCTGCAGGGCGCCACGTCGCTGGCGAGGATGCTCGGGGATCTGCTGCCCACGGAGGTCGACGTGCGTGGCGCGGCGGCGATCGTCGAGACCAGCCGGCGGGGGGAGGCTTGGCGCCTCGACCGCAGCGCTCTTGAACAGCTGCGTCAGTCACTCGCCTTCGGGCTGACTCCGCCGCCCGCGGGGACGAGTGTCACGCGGCGGCCGCGACCGGCTCGCGTGCTCGTGGTGCTGCCGGGGCTGAGCTACGGTTCCGACGTCTACGTGAACGAGGTGCGCCGGCGCCTGCGGCGCTCGGCCGGCGCGCCGGTCGCCGTGCGGGCCGTACGGGCTCCCAGCTGGGACGGCCTCGTGGCGCAGACGACGGCCGCCGCCGAGTCGTGGCGTCCGCTGGCCGTGCTCGTCGCTCCGCCGGGCGACCTCGGGGGCGTGGAGACCGCGGAAGCCGCAGCGACCGCGCTGCGTAGCCTGGGGGAGAGGCTGCGCGCGGCCGGCCAGCCGGCGGTGCTGAGTGCTCCACTGCCTGTGGAGACGACGGCGACGGCCGCGCCCGTCACGGAGGCGCTCTCCGTGGCCATCCGGGCCGCCGGCCAGCCGGTCTCGCCACTTGCCGGCCCGCAAGACACGCCGCTGATCGCGCGGCTCGCGCGGAGCCTCGACGCCAGGCTGCTGGCGGCGGCCAGGGCCAACGTGGCGACGCTCGTGCGCGCCTGCTGGCCCGGGGCGCTGGCTCCTCGCCTGGCGTCCACACGCATCGGCTTCTCGTTCGCGGCCAGGCGGCGCACCACAGTCGGCGTCTCGGCGCCCACTGACCGCGCCGCGGCCACGGCTAAGGCGTTGCTGCGCACGTGGGGATATCGGACGGCGAGCGTCACGGTGACCGACTGGACGCCGCCCCGCTCAGGACGAGGGGTGTACTACCGGGCGGGGATGCGTCGCGCCGCACTGGCGCTGGCCGGCGACCTCGATCTGCTGCCGGCCGCCGTGGTCCGCGACGAGAGCGCGCCTGCGGCGCTCACCCTGAGCCTCAGTAGATAGACGGAGCGCCTCCCCGGCGGGGAGGCGCTCCGTCGAGCGCACTCAAATGGCGGAGGACTTGGGTCAGGCGCGGCGGCGTAAGAGCGCACCGCTACCTATCAGACCCGCGCCGGCGCCGAGGATCAGGATGATCGCGCCACCGGTGAAGGCGAGCTGACCACCTTGTTCTCCGGGACCCTGCAGACTCGCGAGGTAGTCCTCGAGGACGCCCTTGATCTTCGAGTACTGCTTGAGGACCGGGTTGTTCTCGACGTACTTCAGGGCAGCTCGGATCTCTGCGGCCGTCCAGTTGCCGTCGATCTGTCCGTCCTTGGCGTCGTTGATGATCTGGTCGATGGTCCCCTGAGAGACCCCAGCCTGAGCGACGACTGCGAACACAAGGAGGAGCAGCACGGCGATCGTGATGGCACCCATGAGTTTGGCCTTCATATCTTCACCCCCCCTCACAACGCATACGGCAGTTAACCACTATTCCCGCAAGCCTGCTTCTATCACACGCCTGCGACTAATGCCATAGCTACTGCCAGTATAATGCCGTCGATGGAGGCTGGGCTAAACACGGCGCGCGTTGAGCGTCGGGCGATGGATCGCCTGCGCAACGCCGCGCCGTACGGGGTGACGCTCGTCTTGGCGGGTCTGTTCAGCTTCCTCTCGGGCGGCTTCATCTTCGCGCGCAGCGCGCCTCTGGCGGTCGTCTACCTCCTGCTGGCGGCGGTCTGGGTCTGGTTTCTGCGGCGAGGCTCGCGGCCCTCGCTGCTGTACCTCGCTGCTCTGGCCGTGTTCGGGCTGTTCGTCGCGTGGACGGGCCTCTCGGTGGCCTGGTCGTTCGGCCCCGACCTGAGCTGGGTCGCCTTCGACCTCGCCGCTCTCTATCTTGCGGTGGCGGCGGTGCTCGGCCTGACGCCGGTCGGGGGCCTCCAGCTGCGCACCGCGGGCTATGGCTTTCTGGCGGTCGCCGTTGCCGTCGGTGTATACGCTTTTCTCGGCAAGGTCGCCCCCGACGTCGTGACGCACGCGCACACCTACGCGCGTCTCGACAGCCCCGTGGGCTACTGGAACGTCCTCGCTCTGATGATGGTGATGGGGCTGGCGGTCGCTCTGGCTCTTGCCGGCGACCGCACGGCTCACCCCGCCTGGAGGGTGTCGGCCGCCGCCGCCGCGGTGCCGCTGTGTTTCACCTTCTTCTTCACCTTGTCTCGCGGCGGCTTCGTCGTGCTCGCCGTCGTGCTCGTGCTCTACTTTGCTCTCACGACGACGCGCCTCGCCAGTTTCGCGAGCCTGGTGGCCATTGCGGGGCCGGTGGCTGCCGTGCTTTGGCATCTGCGCGCCCTCGGCACCCTCTACAGCGCGACCGCGGACGACGCTTTGCGCACGCTCCAGGGCCATGCGCTGCTGCGCTGGTCTCTGGCGGCGCTGCTGGTCACCGCGGCGGCGCAGGCCGTCATCGTGCTCGGGCACTGCGCCGTGCCGTGGCCGCGCTGGGTGCGGCTGGCGGCCGGGGCCGCGCTGGTGCTGCTCCTCTTGGCCGGCATCGGCGGAGGCTCGTGGCGCTTCCTGGACAGCCGCGGCGGCTTGGTCTGGGTCGAGGACCGCGTGCGCACCTTCATCGCGGGCAGCGACGAGACCGACGCTGCGGAAGGTTCCGGCCGGCTTCTCTCTCTCAATACCGGCCGGCCGCCTCTCTGGCGCGAGGCTCTCGAGCAGTCCCGCTCCCACCGTCTGCGCGGCACCGGCGCCGGCACCTTCGTCTTCACCCATGTGCGTTTTCGCGAGGACGGGAGCATCGTCAAGGACGCCCACAGTCAGTGGTTCAACGTTCTCAGCGAGCTGGGAACGGTCGGGCTCGGCCTGTTCGCGGCCGCCATGGCCCTGTTCATCGCCGCCGCTGTGCGCAACCCCTTCGCCGACCGGCGCGACCCGTTGCGCCCGCTCCTCGTGGCGCTTCAGGCGGGCATGGTGGCCTTCGTG
>Ga0209254_10006338_pt1 | contig 10914 bp, 13 predicted proteins | sample FrelakmetDIP11DI_FD_187148 | JGI IMG/M metagenome (GOLD analysis project Ga0209254, IMG submission 187148) | Freshwater lake sediment microbial communities from the University of Notre Dame, USA, for methane emissions studies - DIP11 DI (SPAdes)... | ecosystem: Environmental > Aquatic >... | reverse complement strand
CGGCCTTGATGATCACGCGGTCTTCAAGCGGCTTGAGCTTCATGCAGCAACCCTCCTCTTCATTTGTCCGGAATCTGGCACTCTCAGGGGGAGAGTGCTAAGTCTTGCGGGGTCGTTATCGTATGACCGATTCGAGCCGCTGTCAAACCTCGGACGACACGCCTCGTCGGCATCCGAGGGCGCCCCTCGGAATATCTCGTTTTGCACGTATTCTTCGGAGCCGCCGCGAGGGCGTCGGCGGCTGGCACGGAGGCAGCGCGAGTGCTCGGCCCGGCGCTCCCTGGCGCCTGGACCCGGCCGCAGCTACACTCCGGCCATGCGCATCCTCATCCAGCGCGTCAGCCGCGCCTCGGTCACCGTGGACCGCGAGCGCGTGGCCGCGATCGGCCGCGGCTATCTGGCCCTCGTCGGCGTGACGCACGACGACACGGCCGCGAGCGCGGCCAAACTGGCCGCCAAGACGGCCCGGCTGCGCATCTTCGAAGACGACGCCGGGCTAATGAACCTGGCCCTCTCAGATGTAGGCGGCGAGGTGCTGGCGGTCTCGCAGTTCACGCTCTACGCAGACGCCCGCAGAGGCAATCGGCCGAGCTTCACCGACGCCGCGCCACCCGAGCAGGGCCAGGTAGTCTACGCGGCGTTCGTCGCGGCGCTGCGCGCCGAGGGCGTGCCCGTCCAGACCGGCATCTTCGGCGCCCACATGCGCGTCGACCTCGTCAACGACGGACCGGTGACGATCCTGCTCGAGGCCTGAGCCGCTCGCGGCCCGCCTCGTCGGCGAAAGGGCTACGCCGAACGGCCCTCCGCGTGTCGCGCGTCGGCGAGCTTCTCGTTGCTCTGCGGGACGTTCTTGTAGGCGGCGTACCCGGCGAAGATCCCGGCGATCCAGGCAAGCAGCCACGGGCCCCACCAGTAGTAGAGCAAAGGGGTCCACCGAAACTCGCCGCGGTCGTAGGTGTAGAGGAGCCCGATCATGGCCGCGAGGCAGACGATGATGGCGCCGACGCTGGGCCACTTGAAGCTGATCAGGCCGCCGATCACCATGATGACGCCGATGCCGACCAGGACGTGGACGCCGGACAGGTAGTCCGAGTAGATGCCGAAGAACTGCGGGATGCCGAACACCGGCTGGGTGGAGTGCGCGTAGAGTCCGCCGCCGATAGCGGCCGCGCCGGCCAGGATACCGGCGATCGCCGCATAGACGGCCATCTTCTGACCCTTCATGCTGCGGCTCCTTCCACTGCGGCGCCGAACTCGGTGAGCTCACCCGAGGGCGTGATGGTGGAGCCCTCGAGCGCCTCGTCCGTGGTGCCCTTGTAGATGTTCTTGAAGACCAGGTAGGCGATGGGGCCGGTGAGGATGCCGATGAGGCCACCGATCATCCAGTCGGTACCGTTGACGAACAGCGCGATGATGGCGATCGCGATCGGGAAGGCGACCCACACACCGAGGAGCCAGGTGGGCATCGGCACACGGAAGCCACGGGGCGCGTTCGGCTCTGTGACCCTCAGGATCATGGCCGTGAGGAAGATCAGCACGTAGGGGAACATGAGCAGGAACACGTCGATCGTGATCAGCACGCTGAAGTTGAAGTTGATCAGCACCCCGTTCACGACCGCCATGAGGAGGATCGCCGCCCAGGGCGTACCCCAGCTCCTGTGGGTACGGCCGAGGAACTTCGGCAGAAGGCGGTCGCGCGACATCTGGAACTGCGGTCGCGCGCCCGTCGCGAGGTAGCCCGCGTACAGGCCGATGTTGGAGAGGATCGCCGACATCAGCATGAGGTAGGCGAGCACCCCGCCGCCGATGATCTGGGCCGTCTCGACGAAGTCGACGCCGCCGCCGCCGGTCCACATGTTCATCCAGTTGTCGGCGCCGTCGATGCGGGCTACACGAATGGCCGCGAAGACGCTGAAGAAGTAGGTGGCGATGACGATCGGCGTGCCGATCATCAGCGCCTTGGGGATGACCTTCTGTGGGTTCTCGATCTCGCCGGCCAGGGTCGAGATCGACTCCCAGCCTGAGTACATCCACATCATGATCGCGAGACCCAGCTGCATCGAGCTCAGGAAGCTCTCACCCTCCGGCAGGACCGGCGAGAACGGGTTCCCCGAACCCACGATGATGCCCCAGACGGTGAAGATGACCAGCGGCACCATGACGCCGACCTGGATGATGGTCAGCGACCAGCCGGTGAGATCCAGGCCGCGGATGTTGATGAACGTGAACACGGCGACGATGCCGATGCCGATGAGGGCACGGGTGCCGCCGCTGAGCCCCCATTTGGCTTCCATGTAGTCGAGGGCCAGCGCCACGTAGACGGCCGAGTCGACGTACAGGGAGAGCGTCCACCACCAGCCGGCCTGGAAGCTCCAGTATTCACCCATGCCGCGGCGGATCCAGCGATAGAGGCCACCGGCCTCGGGGACCATGGACCCGAGCTCCGAGGCCACGAACGCCATCGGCACGCTCCAGACCAGCGGCAGGAAGAGGATCATGAGCAGCGTCATGCCGGGTCCCGACGACGAGACGACGTCTTCCATGCCGAACGAACCCGAGCAGGTGAGCGTGAACACGAACACGACGGCGGTGATCAACCGCATGCGTACTCGCTTCAATCCCTCATTGCGCAACATCTCTGTCATGCGGACCCCCCCGATGAAGACTGCGCACCCTTCAACTGAGCGCCTCAGGTGCAAGTTGCCACAGGTCGATGCCGAGCTTGTCGTTCTCCGCGTAGTCTATCGGAATATCCACGACCACAGGGCCACCGCTGTCGAGAGCCTTGGCCAGGATCCCCGGAAGGTCGCCGGCGCGCTCCACGCGCATGCCGTCCACGCCGAAGGCGCGCGCCAGGCCCACCAGGTCCGGGTTGTCGAAGCGCGTCCCCGCGACGTGGCCGAACTTGCGTCGCTGGTGCATCTCGATGAGGCCGTAGCCCCCGTCGCTCCAGACGAGGATGACGAAGGGCAGCCTCAGTCGTTTGGCGGTCTCGAGCTCTTGCACGTTCATGAGGAAGCCGCCGTCGCCGGTGACGCACACGACCTTGCCGCGGCCGCGGCCGACCAGGGCCGCGGCCATAGCGGCCGGCAGCCCGAAACCCATGGCGGCGAACCCGTTGCTGATGAGCACCGTGTTGGGCTCCCGGGCCTCCCAGAAGCGCGCCACCCAGAGCTTGTGGGCGCCGACGTCCGAGACCAGGACGTCCTTCGGCGCCAGAGCCGCACGCAGGTCGCGGAGCACGCGCTGGGGTTTGACCGGCAGGTCGTCGTCCGAGCCGATGTCGAGCAGCGCCGAGAACGCGCGCCGGTAGGGCTTGGTCTGGGGATGCGCGACATCCTTGCCCTGGACCAGCCCGGCGAGCTGATACAGGATGCGGCTGAGATCGCCGATCAGCTGCACCTCGGGCACGTAGTGAGCATCGATCTCCGGAGGCACCGTGTCGATGCAGACGATCTTCTGGCGCCCGTCGGGGTTCCAGGCCGAGGGCGGCCACTCGATCATGTCGTAGCCGACGCATACGACCAGGTCGGCGCGCCCCATGAGCCCCTGCGGGTAGTTCTGGGCGCGCAGGCCGGCGGTGAACAGGAACTGGTCGGAGGCGGCGTCGACCACGCCCTTGCCCATGAACGTGGTGATCACGTGCAGCCCGGTCTCTTCGCAGAAGGCGCGCAGGGCCTGCGCCGCCCGCTGCCGCACGACGCCGTTGCCGACGAGCATCACAGGGGTCTCGGCGGCCTGCAGCGCCTCGACGGCGCGCAGCAGGCTCACGGGATCGGCCTCGGCGAGGGTCTCGGGGCCGGGCTGCATGGGCCGCCCGACGATGCTCGTCCCCATGACGTCGGCCGGGAGCTCCAGGTGCGTGGCCCCCGGTTTTTCGGCGGCGGCAGTACTGAACGCCTTGCGCACCGCCTCGCTGATCATGCGCGGGTCGTGGACGCGCGTGTTCCACTTGGTCATCGGGCGCAGCATGTCGACGGTGTCGATGAACTGGTGGGTCTCCTTGTGCATGCCGACGAGGTCGATCTGCCCCGTGAGCGCCACGAGCGGCGCGTTGTCGAGGTTGGCGTCGCCGATGCCGGTCGCCAGGTTGGTGGCTCCGGGCCCGAGAGTGGCGAGACACACGCCGGGATCGCCGGTGAGGCGGCCGTAGGCGTCGGCCATGAAGGCGGCGCCCTGCTCGTGACGCGTGGGCACGAACGTGATGCGTTCGGAGCGGTCGAGAGCCTCGTTGAGATCGAGGGTCTCCTCACCGGGGATGCCGAAGATGTACTCGACGCCCTCGCTCTCAAGGCACTCGACGAAGAGCTCGGCGGCGAGGCGCGGCGCGTCGCCGTCGGCGACGCGCGGAAAGACGGGTTTTGGCCGGCGGCCCATTACTCTCGGCAGTCTAGCAGAGGGCGTCGGGCCGGACTCTCCGCCAAGTGGAGCATCGGCGGGTCCCGGTCAGGACGGGTCAGCGAGGCCGGAGGCGCGCGGCCGTCTCTTGGCCGGCCGCGCCGCCCGCGCCTGGCTGTCGCTGGCGAAGGCGTCGAGAGAGAGGTACGTGGGCCAGGGGAGCGCCGGCAGGAAGCCGGCCGCGAGGCCGATCATGCCGGCGTTGTCGGTGCACAGGCTGAGCGGCGGCAGCGCAAGCTGCAGGCCCTCGGCCGCACAGCGCTCCTTCAGCGCCCTGCGCAGGCCGGAGTTGGCGGCCACGCCGCCGGCGATGGCGACGCTGCGCAGGCCCTCGCCGGCGGCGCACGCCAGCGTCTTCTCCACCAGCTGGCTGACGATCGCGGCCTGGTACGAGGCGGCGATGTCGGCGCGGCGCGCCTCGACCTCCGCCTCGGCGCGGCCGCGCAGGTCGTAGAGCAGGGCCGTTTTGAGGCCGCTGAAGCTGAAGTCGCGGCCGCGGCGCACGGCCCGCGGGAAGCTCACGAAGCTAGCATCGCCCGTGGCGGCCAGCAGGTCCAGCTCCTTGCCGCCGGGGTAACCCAGCCCGAGCAGCCGCGCGCCCTTGTCGAAGGCCTCGCCGGCGGCGTCGTCCATGGTGCGCGCGGCGACCCGGTATGCGACGCCCGCTTCGACCACGGCCAGCAGTGTGTGCCCGCCGCTCGCCACCAGGCACACGAACGGAGCCTCCACGCCGAGCGCGTAGTTGGCGGCGATGTGCCCCTGGATGTGGTTCACCGGGATCAGCGGCAGGCGGCGGCGGTAGGCGAAGGCCTTGGCCGCCGCCAGGCCGACCAGGAGCGCCCCGATGAGGCCCGGGCCCTGCGTCGTGGCGATGCCGCCGAGGTCGTCCCAGCCCACGCCGGCGGTGCTCATCGCCTCGGCCACCACCTCGTTCACGAGCTCGGTGTGGCGACGTGACGCCACCTCCGGCACCACGCCGCCGAACTGCGCGTGCAGCTCGTTCTGCGACGACACGATGGACGAGAGGATCTCGCGGCCGTGCACGATCGCCGCGCTCGTGTCGTCGCAGGAGGTCTCCACGCAGAGCAGAGGACCGGCGGGCGGAACCGCCATCTCCGGGCCGCCCGATGTGGGGCCGCTCACGCGCTCTCCCCCTCCCAGTCCTTCCACATGATGACGGCGTCCTCACGGTCGTCGCTGTAGTAGCCGGGACGCACGCCGGTCGTGACGAACCCGAAGCTCCGGTACAGCTGGATGCCCGGCGTATTGGAGGCGCGCACCTCGAGCGTGTGCCCACGGTGCCCCTGGCGCTCGGTGATCGCGAAGTACGCTTCCAGCAGTTCGGCGGCGATGTGCTGGCGCTGGTACGGCTTGTCCACGGCGATGTTCATGAGGTGCCAGACGTCGACGAACATGTCGGCGACGACGTAGCCGGCGATCCGCCTGCCGACCTCGCAGACGAGGGCGATGCTCGTCTCGCGGGCCAGCTGGCCGCTGAAGATGGCCAGCGACCACGGCAGCGTGAACGTGCGGCTCTCGATGGCCGCCACCGCCTCGAGGTCCGTGAAGTGCATGGGCCGCACGAGACGCTCGCCGCCGCCGAAGTCGGGCACGGCTTCGAGCGTCACGACGCGCCGCCTGACGAAGCCGGACGGCCGGCGCTGCCGGCGCCCATCCAGCGCGCCGCGTCAGGGGCCCGGCCGTAGATGGGCAGCACGGCGTCCGGGCCGAACACGAGGCCGGGCGCCTCGCGAGCTACGGCCCGGCCGACCATCGCGGCCGTAGGGACGAGGATCTCGTCGGCGACGCGCGCCGTAACCGGAAGCAGGTCGCGGTAGAGCACGGCGCCGTCGCCGCCGACGAGCACGTCGCCAAGACGCGCAAGCCACGCCTCGAGCCCGTCCGCCGGTACGACCGAGACGGGCTCGACGACCCGCACGCCGCCGCCCGCCTCCTCGGCGGCGTAGACGGCCGCGAAGACCTCGCGGCGCTTGCCGTCGATGAGCGGCACGAGCGGGCGGTGGGCGGAGGCCTCCGGCAAGTGAGCCAGCGCGAGCGCGAGCGCGGCCGTCGTGGGGACGCCCGCCAGGCGGACGCGCCCGTCCGCCTGCGCCAGGGCACGCGCCGTGGCCACGCCGATGCGCAGGCCGGTGAAGGCGCCGGGGCCGAGACCGACGGCGACGGTCGCGACACCCGACCAGCTCGCCGCGGCCGTCTCGAGCACCTCGTGCACGCCGCTCAGCAGCCGCTGGGTATGGGCCGGGCCCTCGAGGGCGACGATCTCGGCGACGACGGACCCGTCGGCGGCGCAGAGCGCCGCCGAGCACGCGGCCGTCGCCGTCTCGAGCGCCAGGATCACGATGCACCCCGCGCCGCAGCAGCCGGGCCACTCGCGAGGGGCGCGTCCACCTGGATCCCCGCAGCGGCTGCGCCTTCGGCCGCCGCCCGCTCCAACGCGGCCGCCGCATGCAGCCGCGCCAGGCGGCTGCGGGGCGTGCGGTGCAGCAGCTCGAGCCGGACGTCCGCCGCCGGAAGAGCCTCGCTGCCGGCGGCCGGCCATTCGACGAACGTCAAGGCGTCCGCGCCGAGGTAGTCGTCCCAGGCGAAAAGGTCCACATCGGCGCCGCGGCTCAGCCGATACAGGTCGAGGTGATGGAGGGCCTCACCCTGGCGGCCTCGATAACTCTGCGCCAGGGTGAACGAAGGGCTCGTGACGGCGCCGCGGACGCCGCGGGCGCGCATGATCTCGCGCACCAGCGTCGTCTTGCCCGTACCGAGGTCGCCCTCGATGGTCACCAGCGCCGGCGCATGCAGGAGCCGCCCCAGCACGCGCGCGAACCGTCGCGTCTGCGCCGGCGAGGCGAGGGTGAGAGCGACCATCTAGAAGAGTCCGAGCTGCTCCGGCTTGGCCGGCGGCGCTCCGGCGACGTCCGCGCCGGCGGACGCCGGCGCGGCGCGCGGCGGGTCGGCCGGCGTCCCGGGCACGGCAGCCTCGGTCGGCCCGGGCTCGTCAGCCGGCGGTGCCGCGTGTGCGAGCAGCTCGGGGAGCCGCAGGAAATCCTCTTTGAGGGTCGTGAGCATCGCCGGCGTGTACAGCGCCGCCGCCGGGTGGAAGATCGGATACAGGTAAAGGCTGTGCCCCGAGATCTCAGTCGGCTGCGGCCGGCCGTGCACACGCGTGATGCCGGCGGGGACACCCGTCAGGAGCTTGGTGGCGTGGTTGCCCAAGGTACAGATCACCTTGGGTTTGATGAGCTCGATCTGCCGCCACAGATAGGGCTGACAGGCGGCGATCTCCTCGGGGCGCGGGTCGCGGTTGTTGGGCGGCCGGCTCTTGAGCACGTTGGCGATGAACACCTGCTCGCGGGTGAGCCCGATGGAGGCGAGCAGCTGCTCCAGAAGCTTGCCGGCCTGACCTACGAAGGGCCGGCCCTGCTGGTCCTCGTGGTACCCCGGCGCCTCGCCGACGAACATCAGGTCGCTGCCGGGATCGCCCTCTCCGGGCACGGCCTTCGCGCGGGTGGCGTGCAGCTCGCAGAGGGTGCACGCCTCGACCTCCGCGCGGAGGGCGGCGAGCGCGGCGAGGTCGTCGTCAGTGACAGGTGCCACAGGAGGAGCTGGCGCAGGAGGAGCAGTTCTTGGTCGCTCCCTTGCCGCCGAGATCGGACGACGAAGAATGCACGGCGAACGTGGAGAGCAAGCGACAGACGTCGCCCGAGTGGCACGCCGGGCACTCCGGCCGGACGCCGTTGCGGACGAGCTCCTCGAAGGCGGTTTCGCACTGGTTGCAGCAGAATTCGTAGATCGGCATGGCCGTAGTGTACCACCGTGAGGGTCGCCCGGACCGCCCGACAGGGACACCCCGGCCGACGCCTGCACGATTGACCGCGAGCCCGCGAGAGGCTACCCTCGACAAGGCTCCGCTCCCAGCCTTGCGCCGGAGACGGAGACACCGCCTGTGTTCGCGCAGGCCTGCGACGGGCGCGGTACCGCCTCCCGAGGGCAGACCGCAGCCGGAGAGCTCGAAGGCTTGGACATCGCCGCGTATCGCTTCTGCGTGATCGGCCCGGGACGCCTGGGGTCGACGCTGCTCGCCGGTCTTCTTGAGGCCGGACTCACCGTCGCCGCCGTGGGCGTCCACGCCGACGACGACACCGACCTCGGCATGATCCCCAGGCAGGTGCGCGTCGCCGACGCCGCCCTCGAGGCCGACGCCTGGTGGCTCACCGTCCCCGACGACGAGATCTTCACGGTCGCCGCCCGGTTGGCCGCGTCGCTGCCGGCGACGCGTCGCGGCGGCCGCGCGCCGCTCGCCGTCCACTCCAGCGGCCTTGGCTCGATCCACCTGCTCAAGCCCCTGTTCGACCAGGGCGTCCGCGTCCTCTGCCTGCACCCCCTGCAGACGTTCACGGGCGAGCCGCGCGCCGAGCTGCTGCGCGACGTACCGTGCGCCGTGACGGCGCACGAGGAACGCGACCTGCAACTCGGCGAGGAGCTCGCCCGCCGCCTCGGCATGCGCCCCTTCCGCCTGGCCGACGACAAGAAGACGCTGTATCACCTCTCGGCAGTCGTCGGCTGCAACCTGCTGGTGGCCCTCGAGTCGGAGGCCAAACGCCTGATGGACGAGGCCACCGGCGGCGAAGACGGCCTCGACCACCTTGCGCCGCTCCTGAACACGGCGATGACGAACCTGCTGGGCAGCGGCGACCCGGCGCACGCGCTCACCGGTCCGGTGGCGCGCGGCGACGTGGGCACCGTGCGTGCGCACCTGCGCCTGCTGGACCGCGAGTCGCCGCGCCTGGCGCGCACCTACCGCGCGCTCTCGCTCGAGGCGCTCACGCTGGCGGCGCCGCGCCTGGACGACGAGCAGGTCCGCACTCTCAGAGACCTGCTCGACGAAGGCGCGACCGCCGCGAGCGCCGGCCGCGGAGCCGAAGGAGGCGCCGCGTGATCCTCGCGCGCACCATCGCCGAGGCGCGGGCCGCGCTGCGCAGCCTGCCGCGGCCGCTCGGCTTCACGCCCACGATGGGTGCCCTTCACCAGGGTCACCTCAGCCTCGTGGACGTCGCCCGGACGCGCTGCGCCTCCGTCGCCGCTTCTGTCTTCGTGAACCCCGTGCAGTTCGGCGCGGGGGAGGACTTCGACGTGTACCCGCGCGACGAGGCGCGTGACATCTCGCTGTTCGAGGATCGCGGGGTCGACGTGGTCTTCACCCCGAGTGCCGACGAGATGTATGCCGACGGTTTCGCGACGCAGGTGCACGTGGGTGGCGCGCTCACGGAGACCTACGAGGGCGCCTCGCGCCCCGGCCATTTCGACGGCGTCGCCGTGATCGTCACCAAACTCCTCGATATCGTGCAGCCGGACGTGCTGTTCCTGGGCGAGAAAGACGCCCAGCAGCTCGCCGTGGTGCGGCGCCTGGTGCGCGACCTCGACCTGCCGGTGGAAGTCGCCGGCGTGCCGACCGTGCGCGAGCCCGACGGCCTGGCCATGAGCTCGCGCAACACCTCCCTCACGGCGGAACAGCGCGCCATCGCACCGGATCTCTACAGAGCCTTGCTGGCCGGGCGGGCCGCCGCAGGCGGGCCCGCCGCTACGCCCAAGGATGTCGTCGTCGCAGCCACGACCGCGCTGCTGATCCCCGCCGTGTCGATGGGCGAGACAGAGCGTGTCGCCGCCCTGCGCGGCGAGGCTCCGCCGGCCCCGCCGCGCTTCGATCTGGACTACCTCGCCATCGTCGACGCCGACACGTTCCAGCCGCGATCCACTCTCGGGCCACGCTCCCTGCTCGTCATCGCGGCGAGTCTCGGCGTCACCCGCCTCATCGACAACATCCCTCTGTCACCCAGCGCGTACCCCGCCAAGGACGCGACCGCCTGAAAGGAAGGACCACATGGCAACGGTCATCGTCAACGGTCGGAAGAAGGCTCACGTCCGCGAAGGCCTCGCCCGCGTCGTCACCGACGCGATCGAGTTCGCGAGCCGCGGCGACGCCGACATGGTCAAGATCACCGAGGAGGTCGCCGAGGCCGTCAGGCAGACCGGTCTCTCGGACGGCACCGTCACGGTGTTCGTGCCCGGCGCCACCGGCGCCCTCACGACCCTCGAGTTCGAACCGGGCGTCGTGGAAGACGTGCAGAAGGCACTCGACGTGCTCGCCCCGGCCGGCAGGTTCTACCGGCACAACGTCAACCTCGGCGACGGTAACGGCCACTCGCACGTGCGCGCCGGCCTCGTGGGGCCGTCGCTGACCATCCCCTTCGTCGACGGCCGGCTCACCCTGGGGCGCTACCAGAACATCGTCTTCTGCGACTTCGACGCGCGTCCGCGCGAGCGGAGCATCGTGGTGCAGGTGATGGGCGTATGACCGCCGCCGGCACCCGTGTCGGCGCGGACGCCGCCTGCGACCCCAGCAAGGAGCGCCCGCTCGTCCAGGTGGCGCTCGACTTCGTCGACCTGCCGCGCGCCCTCGAAGTGGCGCGCGAGGCGGTCGCCGGCGGCGCCGACTGGATCGAG
>Ga0209254_10006337_pt1 | contig 10915 bp, 3 predicted proteins | sample FrelakmetDIP11DI_FD_187148 | JGI IMG/M metagenome (GOLD analysis project Ga0209254, IMG submission 187148) | Freshwater lake sediment microbial communities from the University of Notre Dame, USA, for methane emissions studies - DIP11 DI (SPAdes)... | ecosystem: Environmental > Aquatic >... | reverse complement strand
AAACGACGGGCCGTCTGGTCATAGGCAGCGGGACTATGCGGACGCCCTCGGCCCGGCATCTCGTACAGGTGGGAACCGGCGATTTGCAGGAAAAACGGATGCGGTCCGGCCAGCTCCAGGCCCAAATCGATCTCTTCCTCGCAAAAGCCCGGCCCCTGACCTTGTCTGGAAAGCTCGGTTAACAACCCGCGCGCCTCGTCGCTGGGCATCAGGCCCAACAGGAGCTCCGAAAAGATATTGAAAAAGGGGGAGGACAAGGTGGCCGAGTCATGGTAGGTCAAGTCGTACAGCCCTCGCTTTGAAGCCGTCAGGTAGACGACCCCCATCTCGCCGGCCAGGCTGCGCAGCTCGCCGTAAAAGTCGGGGGTAAAGCTCGGGTTGCGGGCGAGGCCTTCGAACTCGTCGAGGGCCAGCACCAGATCGAGACCGGCATCACGCACGCGGCGCAGCAGTCGGCGCAGGGTAGTGAAACGCAGTTCCCCGCCACCCAGGAGCCGTTCGCCCTGGTCGTGCAGATCGCCGGGCGGGAGGGCGGCAACCAGGCGATCCAGCATCTCGACCCAGAAATCCTCGCGCCGGGCAGAGGTCATACCTTCTAGATCAAGGTAGAGAAAAAGGATGCGCGCCGGATAAAGTCCAAAGCGTTCCATAGTCGCTGGCTGAGCGAGGGCGGTCAGGAGGGAACTCTTGCCCAGTTTGCGCTCGCCGACGACCGAGCGGCATTGGTGAGTGGCGATGGCGCTGTACAGCGCCTCAAGCTCCCTCTGGCGGCCATAGAAACAGGCCGGATCGACGATCCGCTGCCGGCTAAAAAACGGATTACGCAGCCGCTTGACATCCATGCATGATTCCCCCGCTCACGGCGTAGCCGCCATTATACTCCAGGGCGGGAGAAAAGGCAACTAGTTTCACGCGCTTTCTAGCTCAGCGGCAACCGCACAATAAAGGTTGCCCCCTGTCCCGGCACGCTTTCCACGGCGATGCCCCCCCCGTGATCCTCTACCGTCTTTTTGGCGATGGCCAGCCCCAGACCGGTGCCCATCGCCTTGCCGCAGGTAACAAACGGCTCAAACAGGGTATCACGGATCGTTTCTGGGATGCCGAGACCGGTATCGCGCAGACAAAGCTCGACGCTGCCGCCGGCTCGGCTGGTGCTGATGGTCAGGCTACCGCCGGCCTCCATGGCGTCCCGGGCATTGCTGGCGATGTTGTACAGGGCGCGCCGCAGCTTGACCTCATCCGCCAGCAGCGGGCCGGTGTAGCTCAAGTCACGGACGAGCGTCAAGCCCTTGTCACTAAAGTCGCGTTCGATAAAAGTGCACAGGTCTTCGACAAAAGCCCCTACCTGGATCTCCTGCGGCTGAAGGGGGCCGCCGCCGCGGGCATAGTCGAGGATCTCTTGCGTCATCTGGACAAAGGTATCGACGGAACGGGTGATGATCCCGGAAAACCGCCCGCGCGCTTCGGGGTCCAAGCCCTCCTGGCCCAGGAGGGCAGCATACCCCTTGATGGTGGTCATTGGGTTTTTCAGGTCGTGGATGATGCTGGCGGCCATGCGCCCCACCACCGACAGCCGTTCAGCACGGATCAGCTCATCCTGCGCATCCTGTAGCTCGCGCAGAGCCTGCTGGAGCTCGCGGTTGCGGGCTTGGAGGTCCTCGTACAGGCGGGCCAGCTGGATGGCGACCGCCGCCTGGTTGGCCATGGCCGACAGCAGGGCTAGGTCACTTTCACCAAAGAGCCTGGCGCTGAGGCGTGTGTCCACATAGATGGCGCCGATCAGTTCCTCTTTGGCCAGCAGTGGCGCGGCCAGCACCGACCGGATCTGATAGGCGATGATACTGTGGCTCGTCTGAAAGCGCGGGTCTTCCTGGGCGTTGGTAGTCAGGACCGGCTCGCGGCTGGCCAAGACCCGGCGGATGATGCCATAGCTGACTTCGATCTGGGCATCGTCAACTTCACCCTGGGCAAATTGGCGGGCGGCAGCTACGACAAAATCATCTCCCTCCTGCAACATCAGGAGCCCCCGCTCGGCGGCCACCAGGACGATCGCCCGGCTTAGGATCGATTCCAGCAGCTGGTCCAGGTTCAGGATCGACACGATCTCCTGCCCTACTTCATACAGCGAGATCAGCTCCGCCTGGCGGCGCTCCAGGTCATCCGCGCGCCGGCGCAGATCGTCGAGCATCACCGGAAGTTGGCCAAAGACCTGAAAGTCGCCGGCGCGCAGCCGCTTCAGCGCCTCTTCCAGGGCATCAATTTGGGCATGGAGCAAGGTCATGAGCCACCTCCCAAAGGACCTCTCACAGCCTGACGCCCGACCTGACGGGCTGCAGCCATCACGATGGTGTGACTGGCCACCTCGCCACGATCACCCACACCCGGAGCCAACACCGTGGCGACGAGATCCGCCTCCACATACGCCAGGGCGTCGGTGAACATGCCCACCGTGTGGCGGGCGGTGCTGGCGTCCCCGTCGCCCATGGGAATGGCCAGCACGATCCGCCGCCCCCTAAAGATCGCCTTGTCCTGATCCAGGAAGACCTTGGCATACCAGCGGTCGACGAACAGCTTGATCTGGGCGCTTGGCCCCCACCAGTAGACCGGGGTGCCCAGAACCCACACCTGGCTGCGCCTCATCTTGTCGAACAATGCTTCCATGTCATCCTGGTGGACGCACTCGCCACTGGCTTCACACGCACCACAAGCGTCGCACGGTGCGATCTCACATTCGCTGAGGATTACCTTCTCTACCGCGGCGCCGGCTTCCACAGCGCCGCGCAGCACCTCGTCCACCAGGGTCTCGGTGTTGCCTCTCCGGCGCGGACTGCCGGATATGCCAAGAACGTGAATGGGTTCCATGTACGCCCTCTCAGGAGAGAAGGTGCCTGGCGCTTGCCAGGCACCTTCTTGATCCGATCCTAGTAGTTGCGCGAGACCAGCGGCATATAAACGCCATAGATCCTCGCCCACGGCGGCGTCAGGTCAGACACCAGGAACGCCGGATGCAGGCCGTCGTCTATCAGCACGCCGTTGTCCAGGACGGTGATGCCGACCGGCAGATCGGACGGCCCTGCAACCTGGACCACAAAGTGCAGTGCCGTCTGCTGCCCGGCCGGGACCACCCCGCTCCAGGTCAGCGTGCCGGCCGGTGACTCGGTCAGGTCCATAGCATCGTAGACGGTATAGTAGGGACTCAGGACATCGATGCAGGTGGCCGTGGCATTTCCATCCCCGGTGTTATTCAGCGTGATCGTGTAGGTCACCAAGTCGCCGGGCATCACCCGCTGGCCGGGGTATGCCGAAACCTTGGTCGAGGTGCTCAGGTCAGGTTCAGGTGCGGCGATAATGGCAAAGACAGCGCCGTCCGAGTGGGTGCCCGCGTTATCGGAGACAAAGGTGGCAGTGTTGGTCACAGTCCGGCCCACATAAGCGGGATCAGTACCCACAGTCGCCGTGAAAGCCAGGACGACCTGACCCGGTGTGGCTGGGATGTCGCCGGTCCAGGTGACCGCGCCATTGGCTTGGATTGCGCCAGCAGGCTGCACGAGCCAGCCGCCAAAGCTGACCTCGACCGGCAAGATGTCGGTCATCACCACACCGGTTGCTTCACCCTCGCCACTGTTAGCCAGGGTAATGGTATAGGTCACCACGTCGCCCAAGATCACATCGCCCGTGGGCGCTACATCCTTGACGATAGCCAGGCTGGGCGGGGGTTCTTGCTCGATGGCAAAGGCGGCGCTGCCTGAGCCACTGCCGGCGGCCTCTGAGACAAAGGAGGCGGTATTGGTAACAGTCAGCCCGTACAAGGCTGGATCGGTGCCGACGGTGGCGGTAAAGACCCCCTCTACCTGCCCCCCGGCCGCTACGTTGCCCTGCCAGGTGACGACATCGTCGACCACCGAGGCGCCGGCCGGCTGCACCACCCAGCCGCCAAAGTCCACTTCGGCGGGCAGGGCGTCGGTCAGCTCTATCGGGAACGCGTCGCTCTGGTTGGGGTTGGTCAGGACGATAGTGTAGGTGACTACTCCACCCAACGGCACGTTCTCCGTGGGCGTAACCTCCTTGGTCACATTCGGCAGCAGGCGCACATCGTCGGGCAGCAGCGGGTGCGCGCTGTGGTTGCGGATGCGGATGCGCGGTCCCGCGCCGTCCTCCGACACCATCCCGGCGGCCGCCAGCCGGTCGCCGACGTTCACGTCGCTCCATGTGCCGTTGTATCCGTCGAGGAACAGGCGCACCGGGCCACTGCCGTCGTCCAGCCAGGCGATGTTGTTGCCCTCCCTGGCCGTCACCGTGCCGGTCACCACGACCAGCCAGCCTTCGTTGATCTCGAGTGAAGCGCTGTAGGTGGTCAGAGGCATCAACCCCGAGCCACCCAGACTCAGAGTAGGGCTGTAAACACAGTCGGCAGCCAGCACGTGCACCTGCTCGGTCTCGAAGAACTGGAGCTCGGTATCGCCCTGGTACACGTCCACCGTCCCCACCACCCGAACACAGTCGCCCCGGCTAAACACCGGGTCGACCGCACCCGAGGCTGTCCCGGCCGGGGCAAAGACGGTGATGCCGCCGGTGTCGTCTTGCACGTACAGTACGTCAAAGAACTCGCCATAGCCGGCGGTCACCACGCCCTCCACCCACACCAGGCGATCCAGGGTCTCGGGGGTGTCGTCCAGCTCGGGATCGTATCGGGCTTCGGCCACGGTCATCTTGTGCAGCGGATCGCCCAAAAGCCACATCACCACTTCCAGGTTAAACAGCTCGTTCTGCTTGCCATCGCCGGCGACGTAGGCAAAGATGTTGAACGGGTCGTTCGAGTCGCCGTAGAAGAAGAGCCGCCCTGGCTGGCCGGGCAGGTCATAGCCTGCCCCGGCCGGTAGATACTCGCCGCTGGGATAGATGTAGGCGTCAGTGGCGCCGTCGGCATCGGTGTTGTGGGTGCGGTTGGGGTAGCCCCACATGCCGCTGCCCGGGTCCAGATCGCCTAGGACCATGACAAAGCCATCGGCGCCGATGTCCCCTTGCGACAGGCCCCCGCCGTTCCGGTCGGTGAGGGACGCCACCGACCAGGACTGGGTCTTCAGGACATTCATGCCCACCCCTTGGGTGGCGCTAACGGGGAAGGTGTGCCATAGGATGCCCCACGGATAGCCGTTGTTGTCGTTGCCGTCGAGGACTTCGTCGTCGTTGAAGCGGATCGGGATCTGCGAGCCGGCTGCCGTCTCGATGGAGGCCACCAGCCCGTTCACCCGCGGCGCAAAGTCGGCGGCCCATGGTAATTGGCTGCCATAGTCGGACACGCCGTTGAGCCACAGGCTGCCGCCAGCCGCCACAAAGTTGCCGACAGCCTGGGTCTCCTCTGGGGTCAGCGGATCGGGACCGTAGGCGTTGAGGATTAGCAGCTTGACCGTCTCGGTGTTCAGGTCCGAGGCGGTGATCTGATCCAGGTTGAACAGGACGTTATAGCCGTGGAGGGTCATGTCGTCCACGAACTGGCTGATGCCATGCGGATCGACGCCGATGTTGTTGTGGCCGGTGTCGATCAGGATCAGCGGGATCTTTTCGTCGGTGACCTCTAGGTACAGGGTCCGATAGTTGTCGTCCGGGTTGTCGCCCGCCGGCGCGCCCTGGATGGCAGCGGTGACGGTCACCGGGCCGGTCACGGCCGACTGCCAGCCCAGGCTGGCCCAGCCATCCTCGCACGGCCCGACAGCACACGGCCCGATCGTCACCGGCACCGTCCCCACCGGGACGCCGTTCGCCTCAAACGCAACAGTGAGCGTCTGTGTCGTCGTGCTGCGGTTGGACACCCGCGCGGTGAGCAGGCTGGGGTTGTAGATGGTCGGGATGGAGGGCTGGATCGTCAGATCGGTAAGGCGCACATCTTCGACGTCAGTTGTCCAGATGGGAGATGAGACGATCCGGTCGCCGTCGGCCTGGACGGCCAGGGCAAAAAAGTAGTGAACTCCGGGTGTGATCGCCTGGTTGAAAGTCCAGTCGAAACCGGCGCTGTTGGGCTGGGTCTCGGCGACGAGCTGGCCGTTGGCAGTGTACAGTTGTACGAGGGTCGTCAGCTCGCCGTCGGGGTCGCTGCCCCACAAGTGGAAGGCGATCTGGCCGGTGTTGGGGATCTCGGCGCCCATCCAGTAACCGTTGGCCTGGAAGAACAGGTCATAGTTGCTGTCTTCGGTGGCAAAGGTGCGGCGGGCGCGGAGGGCGCCGAGCAGGTCGTCCTTGGTCAGGTCGGCCATCACGACGCCGGTACGGTGCGGCGAGATGCAGCCCCAGTCATAGTTGTGGTTGTCCGAGTTGTTGGCCGCACCGACCTGCCAGCCATAGTCCAGCGAGCGGATCCACTCGTCCCAGGAAAAGACGTAGGAAGAGTCCCAGCCGTTGCCAACCTCTTCCAGCTCGGCGACCTCCTCGACTTCGGGGTGGTAGGCCCAGTCGTTAAAGTTGATCCAACTGGGGTGATTAAACTGCAGCACCGTCCCTGCCCCATCCAGGGCCTGAGTGCCGGTGATCGCCAGCCAGTGGTAAAAGCCTTCGACCGTAACGCCCTGCTCCAGGTTGGGGGTATAGTCGCAGTAGGCACAGCCGGCGACCAAGGCGCGGGTAGCATGGCGGACAGTGTTATAGCCGTTGGCGTGGCCCTCGGCACCCTGGGTGTACTCGAAACCGCGCAGGCCGACAAAGGTGGGGCTCGTGGCGGCATCGGCCCGAGCCAGAGTGTCGGCCCACTCGGCGTCGCTGATGGCGTAGGAATGGTCGGTCACCGCCATAAAGTCGAGCCCACAGGCGATGGCGCTGGCAAAAGCCTGCTGCGGCGTGCCCGAGCCGTCGGAATAGGAGGTGTGGTTGTGGATGTCGCCGTGGAAGGCGAGCATCTCCGGCTCGGCCTGGGTGGTGAAAGACCAGGTGCGCTGCTCGGCCGGCACCGGCAGCCCGGCCCAGTCGGTCACGCCCGCGCCGACGGTGGCGGTGTAGCGGGCGGTGGGCAGCAACAGGCCGTGCGGGTTGAGCGTAACCTCGTACGCGACCGCATCGTAGCTGACTGCGTCCCAAGCAACCGAGCCATAGGGGCCGGTCAGGGAAAAGCTGCCCGCCACGACCGTGGCCGGGTTCAGCTCTTCGCTGAAAGTGATGACGACGTTGGCTCCCAGCGGCACCTCGGTCGCCTCAGGGACCGGGTAGCGGGCGGTGATGGCCGGCGGGGTGGTATCCAGCGGGCCGGTGTAGAAATCCCACACATAGGCCGCCTCCAGCGGCGTGCCGGACAGATCCTCCACACCGGTCGTGAGGGTAGCGGTATGGTGCGAGTTGGGGGTCAGGGCGGCACCGGGCACGAAAGAAGCGGTAAAGGTCGCGGCGTCGTAGCTCACCGTGCCGGCCACCGCACCCCCTGGCCCTTGGAGCAGGAAGGTGCCGGTGTTGATCGTGGCCGGGTCCATCGCCTCGCTAAAGGTGGCGTAGATCGGCTTGTGAGGGCTGACGCCGGTCGCCCCGGCGGGCGGGATAGTCGAGACGACGGTGGGCGGGATGACGGTCAGGCTGACGTCCTGGTCGTAGCGGGGCTCTAGCTTGTAGGTGCCGTACGACTGGAAGGCGATGCCCCGGATAAAGCTATAGTAATCGTACAGGGCCGGCGTGTAGGTCAAGCGGGTGTTGCCGCCGCTCTTGGCCCAGTCGTCGCCGATCGTCGCTCCGCTGCCGTCGTCAAACTCCCATTCGCCGTTGCCGATGTCCGGGTTGGTGACGGTTGCCGCCCGAAACTCGGTCAGCACGCTTTCCCACTGCTCGGCTGTGCCGGCAGTGATCAGATCGCCGGTGTCAAGCACCTCCGGGTTAGGCAGCGGGTCGCCACTGCGCACAATCTGCTGGCTGGCGCCGGCCACGCCGATATCCAGCTCGGTTTGGTTCGAGCCGCCGACGGCGTACTCGGTGATCTTGCCGTACAACAGAACAAAGTCGCCCTCGGCCACGTTGGGCTTGGTGCTCTTGTAGACGTACAGGCCGCTCCACGGGCCGCCGTCCTGGCTCTGAATAAAGTAGCGGATCTGGCCACCGCTAGAGCTGCGGAACACATCCGAATCGGCGGTCACGACGCCCTCCACCCACACCCAGGAATTGACAAAGGAGGAGCGGTCATCGGTCGCCGGATTGGGCACGTACTGGATGGCAGTGATCGGCACGATCAGGTTGTTGACGTGCCGGTCGCGGTTGTTGGCCGCGTTCTGGTCGTTAGTGGCGGCAATGTCGGCTGTGTTGGTGATGACATACTCTGCCGGCGATGCCGGAGTGGTGCCGGTGATGATCACCTGCCCGGGCTGGCTCACCGAAGCGGCGGTGCACACCAGGCTGCCGGCCGCCGGGCTGCAGGTCAGGGGTGCGGAGGCACTGTGGAAGACGTAGGAAAAGCCGGTGGGGAAGGTGTCGGTGATACGCACATTCTGTGCCGGCCCAGAGCCAGACAGGGCATAGGCGACGGTGTACGAAATCTGGCTGCCAGGCCGGACCGGGTCGGCCGGGCCGGTCTTGGTCACCGCCAGATCGACGCTGGCGATGATGGTGGACCACTGCGCGGTATTGTTGGCCGGGTCAGCATCCCCTGTGGCGGTGATCTCGACCGTGTTGGTCACGGTTGTGCCAGATGGAATGCCGGCGTCCGCAAGGGCGGTGAGGTCAAAGGCACCACCCTGAGCGGGAGCGACGCTGCCGACGTACCAGGTGAGGGTACCCGTCGCCCCTACCGTGCAGGCCAGGCACGACAGGCCACTGTCGTCGGTCACGTATGAAACGCCCGTGGGCAGCGTATCGCTGATGATCACAGCCGTGGCCTCAAAGCTGCCGCTGTTCTCATAGCCGATCGCATAGATCATGTTGCTGCCCGGCGAAGCCATTGCCGGTCCGCTCTTGGTGACGGCCGCGTCGGCGAAGCATGGGTTCGCGGCCCCCGGGGTATCCACTCCCACCGCAGTATCGAATGGCCCGATGTGCCATGTCGAGCCACAGCGGTAGACGTGACCTGGTGTATATATGCCATCCGGGCCGACCTTGGGCGGGCCATAGTGGTACTCGGTAGTGGATGGCGGATTCTCTTCCTTGACGATGGCGATCAGGTCTACTACTTCTGTCCAGGGGGTGACATCCAAAATACCATCGTTGTTGGTGTCCAGGTCCTGTGCGAGAGAGCCGCTAAAGCCCTTCACCAGCAGGTGAGTGACGTTATCGCTGTTTTCAAAGATGAGGGGGAAAACGAGATCCGGCGTGCCGAACGTGAAGTTGCTTGTTGCGGCAACAAAGAAACCGTCCGCGGGCATAGTGGAGCCGGCCAGAGGGGTCACATTTTCGATGACGCCGCTGGCCCCTGTCCCATCGCCGATCACAAGGTAGGTCAGTCCGTCTAGGATCGTGCCGCCCGCGCCCACCAGCTCGAAATACTCGTCCACGTCGGTGCCCGTATGATCGGTGCGAACCTCGTTTATGATGACCGATGTGGTGGCCGTGGGCACTGCCGCGTTGGGCGATAGCCCGCTGCCGAGCGATGTCAAGTCATAAAAGCGGTACAGCAGTGGGCCGGTGCCGGTAGCGTTCACCGTCGGCCAGGAGGCCTCGACTGGCCCGGGCACGGGCTGTTCGGGGGTCAGCCAGGCCATCACTCGAATGGCCGCCGGGCTGCCGATGTCGCTGCGCACGACGGTAAGCTCTGAACCGGGTATCGTCCCCGGGTTGCCGGGCCAGTTGTAGTAGGTCCCATCATTGCGCCAGCCGTTCCAATTCCAGGCGCTGCCGGTCCAGTTCGACCACTCGTACCAACCGGATCCGCCGGCAAAGTAGTAGCAGTAGTCGGGGGCGAAGAGGTTGGTGTTAAAGCTGACGCTGCCATAGCCGTCGGCCGTGGCGCCAGAGCCGGCCACCAGGTTGGTGTCGAAACAGGCGAAAAAGCTCTTGTCCTGGCCTGCGGTGTCGCCCAGGTAGGCGCCGGTGAGGCCGAGGTAGATGTTGTTCGCATCCCAGGTAAGGTATAGCGTGTAGGGGCCATCGGCCTCCATCATCTCGTCCGGCTGCCAGTCGGTCAGGTTGCCGTCGATGGTGATAGAGTGATAGGTGGTGGCAACCGCCGTGGAAACCATGAGCGCCAGCATGAGCAGCGCAGTCAACAGAGTCAGCCAATAGGTCCGTCGCATTATGGAGCTCCTTTTACATCGAGTCTCGAAGGTTAGCAGTGTTGCCAGTATAGCACAGGATAAACCCACTGTCAAAGAAAGAAAGGAAACCCGGTTTCTTGGCAGAAATCGGGTTTCCAGATAAACGTTGACCGGCCTAGTGCTTGGCGATGACTGGCAGGTAGTACCAGTAGCCGCCGGCGGTGAAAAAGCCCCAGGCATACTCCCCCTGCAGGGCAATCCCCTCATTATCGGCTGGCAGCCCTTTCAGGCCGGTCTTGAGCGTCACCACATAGATGGCCCCCTCCGCCAGCGGCACGGTCGGCGTCAGCAGGATCGTCGTCGCCGTCATCTCGGTGTGGTGGAAAAAGCCAATCTCCAGCACCGGTGCCGCCGCTCCCCCGCTGGCTGTCACATTGTCGAGGGTGATCGTCGCCGGGTCCAGGTAGCGGCTGAGGGTAACGCTGATCGTCGCCGCCGGGTCTACGCCAAAGTCGCTGCTGGCCGGCCGGTGGGTCATGACCAGCGGGTCGCGCCAGTAGTAGACCGTGTCGGCCAGGAGCTGCCGGCCGTCGGTGCCATAGTCGACCGTCGCGTGGCGGTTGTTGAGCCCCACGATCGGCCCCCACCACTCGTTGACATCCCAGTTGCCGCGGGTGTACTTGTACTGGATCGGCAGCCCGTCGGGCAGGGTGATCACCCGCGTCCAGGTGACGTCGCCGGTCTTGGTCAGGGCGACCGTTTGCGGG
>Ga0209254_10006336_pt1 | contig 10917 bp, 4 predicted proteins | sample FrelakmetDIP11DI_FD_187148 | JGI IMG/M metagenome (GOLD analysis project Ga0209254, IMG submission 187148) | Freshwater lake sediment microbial communities from the University of Notre Dame, USA, for methane emissions studies - DIP11 DI (SPAdes)... | ecosystem: Environmental > Aquatic >... | reverse complement strand
CAGAGAGTGGCAGCCTGGGTGATTTTGTCAGCATTTTATCACAGCTTGATCCTGATACAAAGTACTTCGTAAGAGCGTATGCAACAAATGGTAACGGGACGGGCTACGGGAATCAGGTTTCGTTTTCAACAAGCATGACTTCAGTTCCTGATCTTACAACTGCAGAGCCAACTTATATTGGACAAAAATCCGCATTCTCTGGTGGTTTTATTTCTTCAGACAATGGTTCATCAGTTGTTGCCAGAGGTGTCTGCTGGAGCCTGACAACAAATCCGACAACATCAGACAGCAAAAGTTCATCCGGAAGTGGTACCGGGGAATTTTCGAGCCTTTTGACCGGATTAACTCCAAACTCAACATATTATGTAAGAGCTTATGCAAACAACAGTGAAGGAACCTCATATGGTAACGAGATAATGTTTTCAACAATCGATTACGGGGCATTAACCGATCTCGACGGCAATTCATATAAAACAATCATTATCGGAACTCAGGAATGGATGGCAGAAAACCTGAAAACTACAAAATATGGCAACGGTGATTCTATTCCCAAAGTTTCAGACGATGATGACTGGAAAGAGCAAAACGAAGGGGCCTATTGCTGGTACGATAATTCCGAGGTCCCAAACAAAGACACTTATGGTGCTCTGTATAACTGGTTCGCAGTGTCAGACTACCGCAACATATGCCCTCAGGATTGGCATGTCCCAAATGATGAAGAGTGGATAATTCTGACGGATTTTCTCACTAATAACGGATATGGGTTTGAAGGAAGCGGTGATGATATTGCCAAATCAATGGCTTCCACTTCAGGCTGGACAAACAATTCAAATGCCGGAACTGTAGGAAATGATCAGGCTACTAACAACAGCAGCGGTTTTGCAGCTCTTCCGGGCGGGGTACGCATTAAAAATGGTGTTTATGCCGTTGCTGAATATACATGTTCATTCTGGAGTGCCACTGACAACTCATTTAACTATGGAAATGCACTGACTCTGACAGGTGAATTCACAGATGTCTCCAGAGGCTATACCTTTAAGCAGAATGGAGCCTCTGTACGTTGTCTCAGTGATAACTAAGGAATAAGAGATTGTCCTTGACTATTCATTTATCAATTCTCAGACAGGTAAAGATTATTTTTCATTTGAAGATAATGCTGAACTGATTGATATCGCTTTTAGGGTAACAAAAGAGACCGGCATACCTGTTGTTCATGAGACTCACCGGGGTAAATTCAGTTTTGCTGTGCACCTTACGCAGCAATACCTTGAAAAAATGCCGGATCTTGAGCTTGGTCTCGATCTGTCGCATTGGTGCAATGTAGCTGAAAAACTGCTTCATAGCCAGCTGGATGGTTTGGAACTTGACAGTTAAAAGTTGAGCTAAAATATTTAAAAGAGAGAGTGTGAAAAAATAGATGAAATACAAAATTGTCTTCATTAGTCTCTTTTTACTTTTTGGCTGTAAGCTGCAAGGACAGACAATAGTAACGGGAGTTGTAAGTGATTCGCTCAATAATCCGATTACTTCCGCATCTGTTTATTTATCAAAAACTACAGTTGGCACCCTGACGGATACAAAGGGTTTTTATTCCTTAACTATTCCGCAACAGGGAGTATATGAGATGATTATATCCTGTATTGGATATCAGTCAGATTCACGGTTTATCTCTGCTGATGGTAAAATGCAGACAATCTATATTAAGCTATCCGTTAACCTTGTAAGGCTGAATGAAGTTAAGATTAGATCAAAAGATGAAAACAGGTTAAAAAACTATACTCAATTTATTAGGTTATTCATCGGAGAAACAACTAACGCTCAAAACTGTAAAATAAAAAATCCGGAGGATCTTCATTTTTACAGGGATGACAAGAATAAGACATTAAATGGTTTCTCAGTAAGACCGCTGCGAATAGAAAACAGGGCCCTTGGTTACTTAATAAATTATGATCTGAATGACTTTAGCTATAATCTTGAAACAGGATTTTTAAGATTTAAAGGCGATCATTTTTTTCAGCCATTGACAGGAGTGCCCAGAGATATTAAAAGATGGGAACATAACAGACTGTCTGCTTATTATGGTTCGAGGATGCATCTTTTCAGGGCAATATTTTCAGATTCCCTGATTCATGAAAATTTTGAAATATTTGAAAGCAAACCGGATTCTGTTACTAATGAGTTCCTGATAATTAAACCTATCCATGAAAGTAGCCTCAGCTTATCAAAGACCAGTAATTACATGACCATATTCTACAATACTCCTATGGTGATAGACTATACCGACAATCATCCTGAGCTTTCTACCGCTCTTACAGGCTTTACATCGCAGAAAGTTAGAAGTACAATGGTATTCTCTGATTTCATAAATTTGTATCGGAATGGTTATTATGATAATCCATATTCAATAACATGGGGCGGTGCAATGGCAGATGAAAGGATCGCCGACATGCTTCCTTATGATTTCATGCCGTATGCAATGGCCAAAAGTGATTTGGATTCAGCCTTATCCGTTTCTCCAATTGAAAAATATCTGGTTTCACAACAAAAATACAGCAGTAGCGACCAGTTATTTGTTCACACCGACAGGAGCAGGTATGCTCCCGGCGATACCATCCATTTTCAGGCTTATATCAGGAACAGGTATACAGGTATTTTTGAATCAAAAAGTGTTGCATTTTACGCCATTCTCTTTAATGATAAGCAGGTAATGGTTGATAGTTCCAGATTCAGAATAGATAAATATACGTCATCGGGATGGTTGAAAATTCCTTCCACAGCCGAAACAGGAAAATATCGCCTCGCTTCATTTACCGGTAATATGCAGAACTTTGATCCGGCAGATGCTTTTCAGCTTGATTTATCAGTAAGGTCTGTCATAAGCGACACAATTGCCTCTCAACCCCGGTTGCAGACAATCACGGAAAGCGATTCAACTACTCCATCGGTTAAAAAATTATTAAATGTTCCGTTTGAGGATCAGAATTTCGAGTTAAGATTTTTACCGGAAGGTGGCACTTTCGTGGAAGGACTGGAACAAAGAATCGGCTTTAATGCTACTGATTTTAAAGGTGAGCCTGTATATATTGAAGGTCAGTTGAAAGACAGTACAGGAGCAATTCTAGATACAATAAAATCCGGCACATATGGCCCGGGGCAATTTATCTGTACTCCTAATCCCGGAATGTTCGTAGAGCTTATTAAAGGATCAGGATATGAAAAAATCCGACACTTGCCTGATCCGGTAAAGAGAGGTATTACAATGAGTGTAAAACCGGTTAATGAGAGATCATTTGCAGTTGAAATTCAATCAACCGGCTATAGCGGTGATACAGTTACAGTCTCAGGCGTAATGAATACAACCTCTGTTTTTTCAGAGGAAGTAAAGCTTAATCAAAAACAGCGTATTGTTGTAGAAACTGACCAGTTGCCATCAGGCTTGGTACAAATAACACTTTTTAATAATATGCTCCGACCTCTGGCAGAACGTTTGTTCTATGTAAATGCTGATAAGCATCTTAAATTTGATATAATAACTGAAAGTGATTCATATGGTCCTGGGCACGAAACTGAACTGGTAATCGCAGTAACTGATGGACTTGGAGACCCGGTGGAAGGTATTTTCTCTATAGCGGTAGTTGACTCATTAACTGGTCATGATGCAGGAATTTTTACTCCGGGAATTGAGTACACATACAATTATCATCCGGGTTTCCCCGTGAATCTGCCACCAAAAGCGCTGTTCAGGGGACTTGAAAACCTTTCAAATGAGGATCGTGATCTGCTTATGATGGTTTACGGCTGGAGCAGATATAACTGGAATTTCAGGCAGGAAGCTAAGCCTGAAAATGCAGCCGAAAAATATGAATTACTGAAAATGAAAATTCTTTTTGCCTCAAAGAATCATCGTGCAGACAGGAGATTGGATCTTGTCTCACTTGAGGGACCGTCAATAATGCATCTCCTGACAAACAATAAAGGGGAGATCTCATTACCTCTGGATTCCCTTCCTGAAATCACCAGGTCAGTCACTATGATGCCGGATGTAAAAAATAAAAAGAGAGTTACCGGAGCCATGTTAAGTATTCCTTACAATGAAAAGTACTTTAAAAGTAATAAACTATTTACCTCACTTCCGGCTATTCCGGCAGATACGTACAGTTCACCTGCTGACTTTAAAATTTCATGGGCTGACAGTATAATCGAGATACCGGAAGTTACAATTAAAGGTGATCCTCATACTAAACGGGAGTACCATGACAAATATGAAGAAATGTATCAATATGCAGAAGTAAAGAGTATTGATTATGAAGTTCTCTGGTCCTCTGCAACACTGACGGATGCGATATACAGTGTGATCAATCCGTATGTGATGACGGATGAATATATTATTCTTCGTCCGCCCAGATCCATGTTTGGTGGTCCGGCTTACGCCCTCGTCGTTCTTGACGGGATGCCAATATATTACAATGGATGGGGAACAGTCCGGACTATCCCGCCAGGTGAAGTAACTTCTCTTACCATCCTTGTTGGTAAGCAGGGATACACAATGTATGGAGAAGCTGCCCAGGGAGGAATCATTTTCGTTAATACACGCGGGGATAATCCAAATCTTATGAAACTTCGCACTAAATGGATTATGCAAAATAAACAAAGCGATATGCTTTTACCAATAGATATCTATCGCTCCGATATTGAATTTTACTGCCCGACGAAATTTGAAATAGAGAATGAGCCGGCTGTGAAGAGCCGCTCAACTGTTTTCTGGGCTCCTGAAGTCTATTTTAACGGGAAGGATCCGGTTAAGATCAGATACAATAACCTGACACATTACGGTCCTGTTATGATAAGGATCAACGGTGTCTCATTCAATAATCTGGCAGGTACAGGCAGGGCTGGTTATAAGGTTAGTCGGACCAACAGATGAAGAGTGTAAATTATTTGTCTAATAAGCACTGGTAAATTGTTATTTCGGATCGTATAACATCCAGTCAATTTCTGTTTCATAACGAAGAAGTGGTTTTTCGATTGAATTGGGATTAGTTTCAGCATACCAGCTGTCTGTATGCCAGAAATTCAACCTGTAGCGGGTATGATTCTGAGGTATTCCTTCCGTGGATCCCTGGTAATCCCATAATACAACCGTGTCAGCGGTTACCGGATGAATCATCCACCACCTGAGCCGATCCGGATACCAGTCAAACCCATAAGTGTAAAATTGTGATGAAGCGTTGTAGCCTTCAATCGGCTGAATGGTTACAGGCTGATTTTGAGCGCCCGTCAGATGCCTGATGAAGCCGCTTTTGCGCTCCTTATACATAGTACTATATATGATTCCTTTAGCCATATTTATAGTCCGGCCAATTCTTCTCAGGTCTCCATGCTGACCGGTCCAGGTACCAATATATATTATTTCCGGATCTGCAATGAGCCACTCAAAATCTATTTCACTCAGGCCGGGCACACTATCGACATGATAAGTGAAATAGCCAACCACTGCTCCGGCGTCAGGCTGAATTTTCCGGATATCCGGAATCCGGAGACGTGTAGCATAGGTTCCGAAATGGGTATAATCCTTTGAAATAATTTCCGGTCCCTGCCCTGCTCCTGCCGGATCTTTCGGATCTATCCTGAATGAGAGCATCTTTGTCCCGGGTTCAGTAGGGGAATCTGCTCCAAATTTCCAGATAAAGTCAGCTCCGTTTCCGGTAGTATAAGGCTGAAAATTTTCTGATGCCGGGTTGCTGAAATCCTCAAAGAAAAAACCATGATATTTTACCTCTGCAGTGAATGAGTATAACCCGGTTAAAAGAATAACCGCCAATAAAAATACTTTTTTAATCATAGATCGACAGAATAAATCAAAAAACAGCCAATAAGATCCTGTATGTTGGAGCATCTGTTATTGTCGTCTGCAAAATAGGAAAATAATTGGCTCTCACGTCAAATCTGGTATATTGTGCACAAAATATCGAGTCTTTGTTCAGAATGGAATTCAGGTTTCTGTTTTTGTATTGTATTGTGTGATGGCAAGGTCTTTGTTATATGCACTTATTCATTCTGATTTAAATAAAGTGGTTAAATTTTACCAAAAAATAATTGAAGAAGTTGCTTTTACGTATTTGTTGTAAGGCAGGAAACAGTAGTTAAATAAAGGTAAAATTAGTCTTCGATAAATAGAAGTTTACTTATCTACCATTTTACCTACTATCTCTATTTTGAACAAGTCTAAATAGCACATAATAAGCTGTTTGACGATATTAGAAAATCGACTCGTATAAATCAAAGTAATATTTGCCCTCTATACTAGGATGGGTTTTTATTCTTGCCTGATCTCCTCCAAGGACTTTTACATCCCCAATAGACTGAAAAGAAAAAACTGCTTCAAGAATAAGTCAGTTTACTCAATTTCTCTTCCACAGTTCAAAAACCGTTCAAAACATTTTGAAAGTCACTGATTGTCAATACTGTTAGTTGACCCACAGGGGCTCGAACCCCGACTCTTCAGAACCAAAATCTGACGTGTTGCCAATTACACCATGGGTCATTATTCTTTATAACCGGGGGCAAAATTAACATTTTTTTTTAAAATGTATCCGCACCTGAAATTTGATGAGTCTGAAACAGGGGAAACTTAAAGCGAACGGGGAATACACTCAACCTGACACATATTTCAGCGGAATAAATTTTGATTAAAGAGGGTGGGTTCACTCTCTTCCCACAGCGTAGGATGCTCCTCTTCAAACCTTTTCAGAATGGCTTTCATTATAGTTTCCCTGAGAAAGCCCGATTTGTTTTTTATCCTGTACCGGTTACAATATACTCCAAGCGCCCTCATCTCCCTGTTATTGAGCATTAATGATAACCGGTTGTTCCTTCGAAGCCGGTCCTCCCTGATTATAGGACGTCTTGGTTCCATCATGTCAGAATCTGACAGCTAATTAAGAAAAAAGAGGGAATCAATTGATTTACTGACTAAAATACTTGTTAACAGAAAAAAAAGGCCAGTCGGTATATGACTGGCTACCTGTATTTTATATTATTCAAAACTTTCGTGAGCACGGGGCAAAAAGTCCCCAGGATTTAACCGGATTTAAATAGTAATAGACTATTAGCAGCGGTTCAAAGCATTCAGATCTTCAAATGCCTCCCGTAGCCTTGCAATGAATGTCTCCTCTCCTTTCCTCAGCCATACTCTCGGATCATAGTATTTCTTGTTCGGTTTGTCTTCCCCTTCCGGATTGCCAATCTGCCCCTGCAGGTAACCATATTTATCTTTGGAGTACTTATTAATACCATCCCAGAAAGCCCATTGCATATCTGTGTCAATATTCATCTTTATTGCACCGTATTTGATGGCCTCCTTAATGAGATGCTTTTCGGAGCCCGATCCTCCATGGAATACAAAGTTCACAGGATTTGCACCTGTTTTGTATTTCTTAACGATATACTCCTGGGAATTTTTCAGGATAACCGGTTTGAGCTCCACATTGCCAGGCTTATAAACACCATGAACGTTTCCAAACGAAGCGGCTATGGTGAATCTGTCGCTTACTTTAGAGAGTTCCTCGTAAGCATATGCAACATCCTCAGGCTGTGTATATAATCTTGAACTGTCAACTCCTGAATGATCAACTCCATCCTCTTCTCCTCCGGTGACACCCAGTTCTATCTCAAGAGCCATCCCAATTTTGTTCATCCTCTCAAGATACTTTTTACAGGTCTCAATATTATTTTTCAGAGGTTCTTCTGAAAGATCGAGCATATGGGAACTGTAAAGAGGCTTTCCGTTGGCCTTAAAATATTTTTCTCCGGCATCGAGCAACCCGTCGAGCCATGGAAGGAGTTTCCTTGCAGCATGGTCAGTATGCAGGATCACAGGAATGCCGTAATATTTTGCGATATTATGAACATGATAAGCTCCCGATATCCCGCCGGCGATTGCTCCAAGCTGATTATCTTTCGGCAAACCCTGTCCTCCGAAGAAATGTGCTCCTCCGTTTGAAAACTGGATAATGACGGGCGAATTCACAATCTTCGCTGTTTCCAATACAGCATTTACTGAATTTGTTCCCACAACATTAACAGCCGGAATGGCGAAATCATTCTTATTTGCATAATCATAAAGAGCCTTCACATCGTCTCCGAAAATCACTCCGGGTTCCAGATTTAATATCTTACTTGTCATATAATAAATTATTTTATAGATAAAATATATTGATTGATGCTGCAAATATAATTAAATTTAAAACCTGTAAGCAAGAATCATGAGAATGAAGGCAAGTCATTGATCAACTCTTTTAATGAAACTATTTATTCTGAATGAGATATTATTTATCTTCGTAAACTTATTTTAGCCACATCTCTGTTCTGAAAACAATAATATGTATTTGTTGCAAGATCACGGTTTTAATAAAGAATCTTTAAAATCAACATAATGCTATGATGAGAAAATTTTTAATTGTATTATTTACAGGACTCCTGTTATCCCATGGAGTATCCTATTCACAGGTGAAGGAATGGTCGCTTGAAGAATGTATAAAATATGCCATTGAGAATAATATACAGATCAAGCAGCAGATTGTCCAGACAGAGGTTCAGGAAAACTCTCTTGACCTTGCCAAAGGGAAACTGGTCCCTACTCTGAACAGTGGGTTATCACATGATTATAACTTCGGCCGTGCTCTCGATCAGACCACCTACACGTTTTATAATCAGACCATGCAGACCGATTATTTGTATGTTGGAGGTGAAACACCGATATTCAGTGGTTTGCAGAATCTGAATTCAATAAAGAAGAATAAATATGAAGTGCTTGCTGCCAGGGAAGATCTTCAGTATATTCGGGATGATGTAGCATTAAATGTAGCGCTTGCCTATTTACAGATACTCCTTAACAAGGATCTGGTGGCCGCCAATCAGAATCAGCTCAACATTACGCTGCAGCAGATTGAAAAGACAAAAAGGCTCGTTGATGCCGGCAGTGTGGCTAGAGGCAATCTTCTCCAGATAGAGTCGCAGGCTGGACAGGAGGAGCTTTCGCTTATTAATATGCAGAATCAGCTTGAAACATCATTTCTGAATATGACCCAGCTGCTGGAACTTAAATCATTTTCAGGATTTGAGATTATTGCACCCCAGATAAGCGTGGACTCAAATTCAATCATAGCCGGGAATATTGATGAGATCTATCAGATCGCAACGGGAAGCAGGCCCGAAATCCGGAGTTCGGAAATGAAGCTGGCTGCGAGTGAATATGACCTCAAAATTGCAAAAGGAGGCAGAAGCCCGAGGCTTGCTTTGAATTATTCTTTCAATACCCGTTATACATACATTAATAACCTGGAGAACCTCTCATTTAAAGAGCAATTCAAGAACAATAAAACTTCAGCCGTCGGCTTATCACTGAATATACCTATTCTGAATGGCTGGCAGGTAAATAAAAATATTGCGAATTCCAGATTAAGCGTCGAAAATTCTCAATACACGCTTGAGGGGACAAAAAAGCAACTATATAAGAACATACAGAAGGCTTATACTGATGCTGTCGCTGCCCTGAAGAAATATAATGCAAGTCTGAAGGCAGTCGCTTCATCAGAGGAATCTTTCAGATATACCGAACAGAAATTCAATGTCGGGATGGTAACTTCGGTTGATTACAATGCCTCCAAAACACAGCTCCTGAATGCCCAGGCTGACATGTCGCAGGCAAAATATGAATACATCTTCAAAACTAAAGTACTTGATTTTTACAAGGGTATTCCTCTCACTCTCGACTATAAATAAAATATATATATATTCTAAGATCATGAAAACCAATAAGATATTAAAGATTTTAATACCGATTGTAATAGTTCTGATAATTTTTGCCGTAATCGGAAAGAAGCAGGGATGGTTTGGTAAAGCATTAACTTTAAAGGTTGCAGTTGAAAATGCTGAGAAGCGTACTATTATAGAAACTATTACTGCAAACGGTAAGATACAGCCTGAAAAAGAGGTAAAGATTAGCCCTGATGTATCCGGCGAAATTGTTGAACTGACAATTAAGGAGGGAGATCAGGTAGAACAGGGTCAGTTGCTGCTCAGGATAAAGCCCGATATTTATATTTCGCAAAGAGACCAGTCTATGGCGGCTATCAGTTCTTCCAGGGCACGTCTTGCCCAGGCAGAAGCACAATATACCCAGGCAGAGCTTTCATTTAAGAGGAGCAAACAACTATTCAGTGAACAGACAATTTCAAAATCTGATTTTGAACAGGCTGAAGCCACCTACACTGTAGCAAAATCTGAGGTGGATGCGGCAAAGTATTCTGTCGTTAGTGCCCAGGCATATCTCAAGGAGGCAAATGAAAATCTTATCAAGACATCTATTTATGCCCCGATGTCAGGAACAGTATCGATGCTTCTGGTCGAGCCCGGGGAAAGGGTAGCAGGCACAAACCTGATGGCCGGTACCGAAATGCTTAGAGTGGCTGATCTTTCAAGAATGGAAGCACAGGTGGAAGTCAATGAAAATGATATAGTAAAAGTCCATCTTGGAGATACTGCCCTTATAGAGGTTGATGCCTATCTGGATAAAAAATTCAAAGGGATCGTTACTGAAATTGCCAATTCTGCAAAAACAACAGGAGTTTCGGCTGACCAGGTTACCAATTTCGATGTCAAGATCCTTGTTCTGCCTGCTTCATATCAAAGCCTTGTAGATGCGGGAGACAAAAATCCGTTCAGACCAGGGATGTCAGCATCGGTTGATATTCAGACAGAATCAAAGAGTGGTATCATAACTGTGCCGATACAGGCTGTTACAACCCGCACCGACACTACAAAAAATGTAGTGACTCCCTCAGGAAAGGATATTCGTACACTTGTTTTCATCAGTGACGGTAAATATGCCCTTGCAAAAGATGTTAAAACCGGTAT
>Ga0209254_10006335_pt1 | contig 10917 bp, 6 predicted proteins | sample FrelakmetDIP11DI_FD_187148 | JGI IMG/M metagenome (GOLD analysis project Ga0209254, IMG submission 187148) | Freshwater lake sediment microbial communities from the University of Notre Dame, USA, for methane emissions studies - DIP11 DI (SPAdes)... | ecosystem: Environmental > Aquatic >... | reverse complement strand
TGGCGCACTCGTTGGTGAGCTTGATCGTCTGCCAGGTGGACTCGCAGCCGGTTCCGGCGATGACCTTCATGCCCGGGCCGGCCGTCTGCACCACGGTCCTGACCACATCGAGCTTTTCCGCCTCGCTCAGGTAGACGTACTCCCCGTTCGAGCCGAAGGCCACGTAGCCTGCAAGCCCGGTCGTGTTCCATTTGGCGATGTTGGCGGCGAGCCGGTCATAAGCCACTTTGCCGTCCGCGAAAGGGGTCGTGATGGGGGGAAAGATACCCTGCAGATCCGAAGGCTTCATCTATCGCTCCTGTTCGTGCGGATGACCGGATGGATTCTCAAGTCTGAATTCCGCTTATACCGCGTACCAGGCAGGAAGTCACCTTTGCTGGGGGCCAATCCGAAGAAAACGGCAGGCGGATCCGAATTCAAGGGCCCTCTTCCGGGTGGCCCCGAATATAAGAAGCCCGGGGAGTCAACCGACGCCCCGGGCTTCTGGGTTATTCGAATTCGCGGATGCTGGCGATGGAAGCCCCCATGGAGCAATCGGTCGACTGTTCCAGGACGATGTCGACGACATAGGGGCCGCCGGATTTCTGGGCGCGTTTGAAGGCGGCCTTCAACTGGTTGGGGTCGGTGACGCGTTCACCCGCGGCGCCGCAGGCCTCGGCAAATTTCACGAAATCGAAGCCGCGGCCCTCGTTGACGCCGTCGTACCAGATCTCCACTTCGCATTCCATCTCGTAGAGGTACTTTTCAGCCTGGCGGATGAGCCCCAAATAACCGTTGTTGAGGACCAGGATGATGAAGGGCACGCTGTACATCACGGCGACCGGCAGCTCCTCCATGCAGAACTGGAACCCGAAATCGCCCACAACCTGCACCACCTGCTTGTCCGGACGGGCGACCTTGGCGCCGATGGCGGCCGGCAGGTCCCACCCCAGGGGGCCGGCTCCACCGCAGTCCAGGTAGTGCCGGGGTTTTTCGATTTCCTGCATCTGGCCCGACCAGATCTGGTTGAGGCCGATGCAGGTCACGAAGACGGTCTCCGGGCCGAAGAACTCGTTGATCTCCTTGTAGACGCGCGGCGCCTTGATGGGGATATCGTCGTAGTCCATCCTGCGCTTTAAAGAGGCCTTGACCTCGGGGATGGCCGCGGCCCATGCGGAAGGCTTGACGGCTGGCCGGCGTTTCTTGACCTCATCGAGAAGAGCGGCCAGCGCTTTCTTCGCATCGGAGACGATGCCCAGCTCGGGCATGATGTTCTTCCCGAGCTGGCCGGGGTCGATGTCGATATGGATGAATTTGCGGTTGGCGGTGTAGGTGGCGATGTCCCCGGTGTGGCGGTCGTTGAAACGCACGCCGACGGCCAGGACGAGATCCGATTCCAGGAAGGTCTTGTTGCCGGAGCGGGTGTTGCACTGGATGCCGACATGGCCGGCCGCCAGGGGATGGGAGTAAGGGATGCCGCTCTTGCCCATGTAGGTGGTCACTACCGGGGTCTGGAGGTATTCCGCCAACTGAACGAAAAGGTCGCAGGCCTCGGCGATGATGACCCCGCCGCCTAGTAGCATGACCGGCTGCTTGGCGGCCAGAATCAGGTCGATGGCCTTGCGGATCGCGGCCGGGTTGGGGCCCTGGGGCTGGAAGGCGAGCGAGGAGTCCGCCTCCGGGTCGTACACGATCTCGCCTTTCTGCACATCAAGCGGCAGGTCGATCAGCACCGGCCCCGGCCGGCCCTCGCGCATGATCCGGAAGGCCTCCCGGAAAACCCACGGCACCATGGCGGGTTCCTTGACGCAATAGCTTTTCTTGGTGATCGGCTTGCAGATCTCGGCGATGTCCACGGCCTGGAAGGCTTCGCGCCCGAGCTGGGCGCGCACGTTCTGACCGGTGATCGCCAGGATCGGTATGGAATCAACCTGGGCGGTGTAGAGTCCCGTCACGAAATTGGAAGCGCCCGGTCCGGATGTGGCGGCACACACTCCGACGGTGTTGATCGCCCGGGCATATCCGTCGGCCATGTGGATGGCCCCTTCCTCGTGGCGGGCGATCATGTGCTTGATCTTGCCGTGGCTCTTCATCGACTTGTAAAACGGCAGAATACCGGCCCCGGGGATTCCAAAAATATGTCGGACCCCTTCGTTGTAAAGGATTGAAATCGCTGCATCCGTTGCGGTCATCTTGGGCATAGTCAGCTCCTTAAAAAGTTGGATTTTTTTCTTGTGGGAGTCCGCCGGAGGCGGACGATCATCGAGGCTGGAAGCCTCTCCCACAACAAACAAACTTCGCTAAAGTCAGAGTCGCTTCGCTCGCCACGTCCTGCCTTCTACGATGCAATCAAAAATATAAACCGGGCTGGTTCATCGCTCGGAAAGCTGCTTCGATATTGCCTCAGCGCTTCGCACGACTTCAGCGGCCAGCCGGTCGGTGTTCACCCCGAGAATCCTGGAACTCGGCCCCGAGATGCTCATGGCGCCCGCTACTTGGCCGTTTTGAGTGATGACCGCCGCAATGCAGCCGACGCCATCCTCGAACTCCTCGCGGTCCACGGCATACCCACGGACGCGGGTTTCCTCCAGGTCGCGTAAAAACTCGTTTTCCTTCATTAGGCTGTTTTTCGTGTAGCGGACTCTTTTCGCGCTTCGAAAATAGTCGAGGGCTTCCGCCGGCGGACGAACGGCGAGAAAGGCTTTGCCCACGCCCGAGCTGTGAAGGGGGACCCGCGCACCTACCCGGGTGAACATGCGCAGGAGGGACTTGGTGTTGGAGAGCTGGTCGATGTAGACGGCTTCCATATCCTCGAAGCTCACCAGGTTGACCGTCTCCCCGGTTTTTTCCATCAGCTTCTGCATGAGCGGTCTGGCCGCTGTAATGATCTCCAGGTTGTCCTTGAGCCGGGAGGAGATCTCCAGGCACTTCAGGCTGAGCATGTATTTCTTGGTTGCGGGTTCCTGCCGGACATAGCGCCGCCGCACCAGCACCCCCAGAATACGGTGGATGGTGGCCGCGGGATAGCCGGTTGTCTCCGCCAGTTCGCTGAGACGGGTGTCGCCGGCCTGGGCGATCGTTTCCAGAACGTTCAATGCTTTGTCCAAAGAAGTTTCCTGAGCCATGGCTTAAAGACAATCTCCCAGCCGCGTCATATTTATTCCACTATATGGAATTAAATTCCAAATAGTGGAAAATTATAAAAAACGGCTAACCTTGTCAATATTTTTTTAGTAGAGTTCAGTCCTCGTCATAAAGATCGAAAAGGAGAGGCCCATGCAAAAATCAACGAAAAGATTCGTTCGGTATGAACATCAAGGGAAGATATCTTACGGCACTCTTGAGGGTGCCGTTATCGCACGGATCCAGGGGGATCTTTTTGGGGGCGGACCGGAAACGGGAGTAAAAATCGGCCTGAGCGATGTGCGGCTCCTGTGGCCCTGCCAGCCTTCAAAGATCCTGGCGGTGGGGCTGAATTACAAAAGCCATTTGGGGACCCGGCCGGCGCCCGTCCGGCCGGAACTCTTCTGGAAGCCGACCTCCTGCCTGCTGGAACCGGGTGGGACGATCTTCATCCCGGAGGGGGCGACGAATGTGCATTACGAAGGGGAGTTGGTGGTCGTGATCGGCCGGAAAACGAAAGGGGTTTCACCGCAGGAAGCGGCCGGCTGCATTTTCGGCTTCACCTGCGGAATCGACGTGAGCGAGCGCGAGTGGCAGAAGAACGACCTGCAGTGGTGGCGGGCCAAGGGGTCCGACACCTTCGGGCCGCTGGGGCCGGCGATCGCCGTCGGATTGGACTACAAGGCGTCGCGCCTGCAGACCCGCGTCAACGGCGAGGTCAAGCAGTCGCAGTTCCTCAGCGATCTGCTGTTTGATCCGGCCACCGTGGTGAGCCACGCCAGCCGGTGCGTGACGCTGCTGCCGGGCGACGTGATCTACACCGGCACCCCGGGCACGACCGGCGCCCTGAAACCCGGGGATGTTGTCGAGGTGGAGATCGACGGGATCGGCATTCTAAAAAATGTGGTCGCAGCTTAGAAACGCCGCAACCACATTTTTTAGAAATAAAGTGTTGCTTTCTGGGTTTTAAAAAACGCTGTCTTTGAGGTTTTTTGTGGGAGAGGCCTCCGGCCTCGATAATCGCGGCTGGCAGCCGCTCCCACAGAATCCTGCATCCCGCATCCAGTACCCCGAATCGTTCACTTGCAAGGGGGAACTATATTACCTCCGTCAGGTGCCTCACTTGAACCTTCAACCCGTGGCGGCGGGCGCCGTAGGATAATTGAAGGATGCAAGCCGGGCAGGTGGTCACGAGCACATCCGCGGCGGTCTTTTTCAAATTTTCCATTTTGCGGTCCAGCACCTGCATGGCGAGGTCGTAGTGGGACAGCGCATAGGACCCCGCGCCGCCGCAGCACCAGTCGGCTTCCGGCAGTTCGACGAACTGCGCTCCCGGCATCTTCCGCAGCAGCTCCCGCGGTTGCTTCACCACACCCTGGCCGCGCGATGCGTGGCAGGGGTCGTGGAACGTGACGCGTTTGCCCTGCAGGGCCTGGGAGCCGGGGATGGCTTCGGCGGCAAGCCACTCCGAGACGTCTTTCGCCCTGGCGGCGATCGCTTGGGCAGCCTTTCGCTGCGGATCGTCTTCGGAAAACAGCCGCGGGTATTTCTTGATGAAGCCGGTGCAGCTCGAACAGTCGGTGACGATGGCGTCGATGCCTTCGGCGGCGAGCAGTGGCAGGTTCTTGGCCGCCAGCTTGCGCGCGGCCGGCAGGTCGCCATAGGACCACGCCGGAAGGCCGCAGCAATTGTTGTCCAACACCTGCACGCTGCGGGCATGCCGCCGCAAAAGCGCCAGCGTGGCCTCCCCGGCCGCATGACTCACGACGTCGACGCCGCAGCCGACGAAGTAGGCCACGCGCTGGCTGCGGCCCTGCCCTTCATAAACCCCGGGCTTGAAGCGCGCCCGGAACGGCTGCGCCGGCAGCCGGTCGACGATCTCCTCGGCCCGGGATAAATCGCGCCCGAAAATACGCAGCAGACCCAGGGCCCTCGCCAGCTCGCTCACGCCGCTGTTCTTGCCTAACGCCACCGCCCGGGCAGCCAGGTGCAATCGCCGCGGGTAAGGCAGCAGCTTGTCGAACAGCAGGTGGTGGATGGATTTGCGGCCGACTTTATCAAGATATTCCGAGCGCGCCGTGGTGACGAGGTCCGCGGTCGGTATCGCGGGAAAGCAGTTGCTGGTGCAGGCTCCACAGAGCAGGCAGGAATAAAGGGGCTCTTCAAGCTCCGGGCTCCATTGGAGCCGCCCTTCGATTACGGCCCGCAGCAAAGCCAGCCGGCCCCGCGCGACCCCGCCCTCATAGCCGGTGGACCGGAAGATCGGGCAGGCCACCTGGCAGAAGCCGCAGTGGTTGCAGTGGGCGATTTCTTCGTAGTGTGCGGAGATGCTCATGTTGTCTCAATCCGGATCTATGGTGTTGTGCGATTAGTCCCTCACTGATGATAGATACTGGATGCCGGATGCCGGATACTCGAGACTGGATACTGGATGCTGGATAAAAAAAAGATCAATCGGCTTCATCGAGCATCGAGCATCCAGTATCCAGCATCTATCAGTTTTTTAAACTCGCCCCGGCATCGCACCCGGAGCGAAGACGTGCTTCGGATCCAGGATGTCCTTGACCCGGTGCATGAGCGCCCATTCCGGCCGTTGCGGTCCGAACACGTCGTTGCGCGTCTTGAATTCATCCGGGCTTTTTTCCAGCACGGCATGGCCGGCCAGCTCCTGCAGCCGCTGACCGATTTCATGCCAGGACGCGTCGCTGAGGTCGCGGCTGCCGGCTAAAACCCGGCCGCAGCCGAAATCAACCAGCAGGGCCTCTACCCGAGTCTGCTGCCGTAAAATGGAGGCAGCCTGCACGGCCCGGTCCGGCGGGGCTCCCAGCCGCAGCACGAAGGGAAAGCCGGCGATGCGCTCGTACAGCCCGGAAAAAGGCCCGGTGAGGACATCGTAGTCCTCGACGCGGATGGAGCTGAAATCCGCTTTTCCGAAAAGGGCGTTAGCCCGCCCGAGCTGAGCCGCGACGGTCTCGCCGAAACCTTCGAAGCCGATCTGAAGCCTCCAGCGTCCATCACCGTCATCGGGTCCGGCCGCCGCGAACACGGCCCCCAGGCTGGAGCCCAACATCTGCGTCGCCAGGCGGCTGCAGGCATCGGGGGCCCCGCAGGCCGAGACCGCGGTGCAGCGCTCGGGCCGCGTAGCAGTCTTCATGGTCACGCGGGTGATCAGTCCCAGAGTGCCGCCGGACCCGGAAATAAGGCGGGTCATGTCATAGCCGGCGACGTTTTTGACGACTCTGCCGCCGGCGTTGATCAAGCGGCCGCGGCCGTCGATGAATCGCAGTCCGAGCAGAAGTTCGCGCGGTGCGCCGTAAACAAGCCGCTCCGGGCCGAGTGCGCCGGTGGCCGTGATGCCGCCGATGGTGCGCTGCAGCACAGCGAAAGCTGGCCGCAGCGGCAGCCACTGGTTGTGAGCGGCCAGCGCCTCCTGGACGGCGGCCAGGGTCATTCCGGCGCCGGCCGTAAAGTACTGATTGGCGGCGTCGAGTTCGATCATCCCGTCAAGAGCCTGCGTGGACAAGGGGGGCGTGGGGCCGCCGGAGAGATTTCCCGGCCCGGCCAGCGAGCCGCTGCCGAGGGGCAGGAGCGCCCCGCCCGTGTTATAAGCCTGTTTCACATCCTCGGCCAGGCGCCTTTCGATGGGACTCAGTTCGTCCTCGGCATGCGCCCAGGCCGCTTGGTCCTGGAAGGCGAAGGGGCGGCTTGTGTCCGGGAATATTTTGCCCGGGTTGAGGATGCGGGCCGGATCGAAGGCCGTCTGCAGGGAGCGCTGGGCGTCGATGTCCGCATCGGAGAACACCATGCGCATGGCCTCCATCTTTTCGATGCCGATTCCGTGCTCGCCCGAGATGGTGCCTCCCAGCGCGACGCAGGCCTGCATGATCTCCCAGCCGGCCTCGTGCACCCGTTTGAGCTGATCGGCGTCGCGCGAGTCGAACAGAATCAGCGGGTGCAGGTTTCCGTCGCCGGCGTGAAAGACGTTGCCGTGCTCGAAGCCGTGGCGCTTCACGATCTCGGCCACATGCGCCAGGGCCCTGGGCAAAAAGGTGCGCGGCACCGTACAGTCGTTGACCAGGTAGTTGGGCGCCAGCCGCGCCACGGCTCCGAAAGCCCCGCGCCGGCCCTCCCAGAGGCGGCCGCGCTCCTCGGCGCTGGCCGCGTCCCGGATCTCGCGGCAACGGTTGGACGTGCAGATTTCGCGGATGCGGGCGGCCTGCTTTTCCAGACCCTCGACCGGTCCCTCCACTTCAATGATCAGGACCGCCGCGGCATCGCGCGGATAGCCGCAGACATAGCTGTCCTCCACGGCCTGGATAATCTTGGAATCCATCATCTCGAGGGTCGCCGGTACGATCCCGGCGGCGATAATGTCGGCCACCGAACGCGCCGCATCGTCGACCGTGTTGTAGACCACGAGCTGGGTTATCACCTTTTCCGGCTTGGGCATGATGCGCACAATGACCTCGGTCGCGACGGCCAACGTGCCCTCGCTGCCGATCAGCAGGCCCCTTAAATCATATCCGAGTGGGTCGATGTCGGCCCCGCCCAGGCGCAAGAGCTCGCCGGAGGCCAGCACGATTTCAAGGCCGAGCACATGGTTGGTGGTGACCCCGTATTTGAGGCAGCGCGGACCGCCCGAGTTTTCGCCGACATTGCCGCCCAGGGTCGCCACTTTCTGGCTGGCGGGGTCCGGAGCGTAGAAGAAACCCAGCGGAGCGAGCGCATTCTGCAGCTCCAAATTGGTCACGCCCGGCTGGACCACGGCGCTGCGGCTTTCCGGGAAAATGCCGAGGATTCGGTTCAGACGCGAGAGACAGACCGTAAGCCCGCCGTATGGCAGAACCGTTCCGCCTGAGAGGTTGGTGCCAAAGCCGCGGGGCACGAAGGCAACGCCGGCCCGGGAGATGGCCTGGACGACCTGGGAGGTCTGCCGCGCGTCGGCCGGGAAGACCACGGCGCCGGGCGCGCCTTTGGCGAGAGAGGCGTCATAGGAATAGAGTTCCGCCGTGGTGCGCGACTCGGCCACATGCGGGTCGCCGACGATGCGGCGCAGTTCCTTGATGAGTTCCTTCGGTATCATAAGCTATTTGGGTCCATTTTGGGTGGGAGCGGCATCCTGCCGCGACGAGCCGACTTCGCCATAGCAGCCTCGGCTGCAACGGCTGAATCCTGGCTGGAAGCCACTCCCCCACATTGATTTTCACTTTACGCAGCAAGGCGCCGCGAACGTTGCATAGCTTCTTGCGCAGCCGCGTAAACCGCCGTGGCGGCTTCGATCGCTCCCGGCTTGGTTTTGAAACCCGCGGCCTTGAGCACGGCCTCCAGCGCGGAGAGGAACAGGAACACGTTCTTGCGGCGGCAGGAATGCCCCATCAGGCCCACCCGCCAGACCTTGCCGGCGAACTGGCCCAGGCCGCCGCCGATCTCGATCGCGAAGTCGGTCAGAAGCGCCTTGCGCACCTTGGCGTCGTTGACGCCGTCCGGGATGCGCACGGCGTTCAGCATGGGCAGGCGCTCCTTCTCGGGCACCAGCATGGAAAGCCCCATGGCCTCCAGGCCGGCCACCAGCGCGCGATGATTCAGCCGGTGCCGCGCGAAGCGCGCCTCGAGCCCCTCCTCGGCGATGATGCGCAGCGCCTCGCGGATGGCATAGACCATGTTGACCGGCGCCGTGTGGTGGTACTTGCGGTTGCTGCCCCAGTAGTCGCGCACCATGCTCAGGTCCAGGTACCAGCTCACCACCGGGCTCTTGCGCTGTTCGAGGGCCTTGACGGCGGCGGCGCTGAAAGTGACCGGCGAGAGCCCCGGCGGGCAGGAGAGGCACTTCTGGGTGCCGCTGTAGGCCGCGTCCACCTTGAGCTGGTCGATGGGCACGTTCATCCCGCCCAGCGAGGTGACGCAGTCCACCAGGAAAAGGGCCCCGACTTCGTGGGCGATCTTCGCGATGTCCTCCAGGGGCGTGCAGGCGCCGGTCGAGGTCTCGGCGTGCACCACGGCCACCACCTTGGGCTTGCAGCTTTTCACCGCCTTGGCCACGGCCGCGGGGTCGACGGCCCGGCCCCATTCGCCGTCCACCTTGACCAGCTTGCCGCCGATGCGGTTGACGATGTCGCACATGCGCGTGCCGAAGACCCCGTTCACGGCGACCACCACCTCGTCCCCGCACTCCACCAAGTTCACGAAGGCGGCCTCCATGCCGGCGCTGCCCGTGGCTGAGATCGGAATGGTCAGGGCGTTGGCGGTCTGGAAAAGATAGCGCAGCAGCTGCTGGGTTTCGTCCATGGTGGCCAGGAAATAGGGGTCCAGGTGCCCGATGCAGGGTGCGGCCAGCGCCTGCAGGACCCGCGCCGAAACATCGCTCGGGCCGGGGCCCATGAGCAGCCGGTCGCCGGGGTTGACGTCGCGGAAATCCTTGGGATCGATGGTCGTCATGATGCGGTCTTGCTCTTCCTTAATTTATCGTTGGGAATTACGATCGGCTTAGGACCTGAAGTGCGACCAGACTATTAAAGAGACCGGATGGTGTCAACAACAGGATTGCGCCGGATATGCAGCAGTCGCCTCGGCGGTTTTGACATTAATGGAAGCTGGAGGTAGACAACAGCCGATACCGGATGCCGGATACTCGATGCCGGCAAAGCAAAGGAATCTTCCATTATCATGCTGCGCGCCTGGCTCATTTTCGTTCTATGCGCCCTGCACCTTTGCATGTCCCAGCTTTACCGGACCACGAACGCCGTCCTTGCGCCCTGGCTGCTCAACGACCTGCAGCTCGACACCGAAGGGCTGGGGCTCCTGTCCGCCGGATTTTTCTACGCTTTTTCCCTGACCCAGATCCCGATCAGCATTTTTCTCGACAAGCTGGGCGCCAAGCGACTGATGATCGGCCTGTCTTTCGTGGGCATGGCCGGCGCCGTATTGTTTTCGCTGGCGCAGGGGCTGGGGATGGGCCTGGCCGGCCGGCTGCTGCTCGGGGTGGGGATGGCCTGCAATCTCATGGGCCCGCTGAAGCTGCTCACCGAGTGGTTCCCGCCAAGCGGCTTCGCCACGGTTTCAGGCCTGCTGTACGCGATCGGGACCCTCGGCAACATCGTGGCCGCCACCCCGCTGGTCCTGCTGGTGGAGCAGCTCGGCTGGCGCCTGAGCTTTCAGGCCATCATCGCCCTGCACCTGCTGCTGACGCTGGCGCTGTTCTGGGTGGTGCAGGACCGGCCGCCGGGAAAGAGCACCCCGCCGCTGCCGACCAGGACCGGTTCGCCCTTCGGAAACCTCGCCGTCCTGATGCGCAGCAAGGACTACTGGATCATCTCCGCCGGCACCTTCGTCCGCTACGGCACGCACGCGGCGCTGCAGACCCTGTGGGCCGGCCCGCTCCTGATGGAAGCCCTGGGTTTCTCACCCTTGCAGGCCGGCAACATCCTGCTGGCGATGAACATCGGACTGATCCTGGGGGGCCCGTTCTGGGGCGTCGTCTCCGACCGGGGTTTCAGGACGCCCAAATGGGCCGTCGCCGGCGGGCTGCTGCTGCTGGCGCTGATCACCCTGGGAATGCGCGCCCTGCCGCCGGGGACCGGCTCATTCGCCGCCGGCGCGGTCTTCCTGTTGTTCGGGATCGCCTCGGCCAGCGGCATGCACGTCTATGCCCATATTAAAGCCCTCGTTCCGAAAGAAATGGCCGGCGCCGCCATGAGCGGGACCAATTTCTTCACCATGATGGGGCCGGCCGTGTTCCTCCAGGGCCTGGGCATCGCCATGCAAACCCTGTATCCCCAGGCTTCCCGCGGCCCGGAGGCCTTCGGCACCGCGCTGCTG
>Ga0209254_10006334_pt1 | contig 10918 bp, 9 predicted proteins | sample FrelakmetDIP11DI_FD_187148 | JGI IMG/M metagenome (GOLD analysis project Ga0209254, IMG submission 187148) | Freshwater lake sediment microbial communities from the University of Notre Dame, USA, for methane emissions studies - DIP11 DI (SPAdes)... | ecosystem: Environmental > Aquatic >... | reverse complement strand
CTTGTCGCTGGCCGGTCGTAGATGTCGTCCGGCGTGCCCAGCTGCTCGATCAATCCACCCTTCATCACGGCAATGCGATCGCCGAGCGTCATCGCCTCGACCTGGTCGTGCGTGACGTAGACGGTGGTGACCTGCGCGGCGCGGTGCAGCTGCTTGATCTCGGCACGCATCTCCACCCGCAACTTGGCGTCGAGGTTGGACAGCGGCTCGTCGAAGAGGAACAGCACGGGATTGCGCGCCAGCGCCCGTCCCATCGCGACGCGCTGCCGCTGCCCGCCCGAAAGCTGTCCCGGCTTGCGGTCGAGCAGATGTTCGATCTGCAGCATCGTCGCGACGCGCCGGACCGCGGCCTCGCGCTCGTCCTTGGGCACGTTGCGCATCTCGAGGCCGAAGCTGATGTTTCCCGCGACGTTCATGTTCGGATACAGCGCGTAGCTCTGGAACACCATCGCGATGTCGCGGTCCTTCGGCAATGCCTGCGTCACGTCGCGGCCCGCGATGTGCACGGAGCCCGCCGTGGGCACGTCGAGCCCGGCGATGATGTTGAGCAGCGTGCTCTTGCCGCAGCCCGACGGGCCGACGAGGATCAGGAACTCGCCGGCCTCGACTTCGATGTCGATGCCCTTGAGGATGTCGATGCCGCCGTAGCTGCGCCGCACGTTGCGGATCGAAAGCGCGCCCATGTCCGGGGTTCCTGTGTGTCTTGGTTGCGCGGCGGGTCCGGCGTCAGCCCTTGACCGCGCCGGCGGTCAGCCCGCGGACGAAGTACTTGCCGGCGACGATGTAGACGAAAAGGGTGGGCAGGCCGGCGATCAAAGCCGCGGCCATGTCCACGTTGTATTCCTTGACCGCGCTGGACGTGTTGGCGAGATTGTTGAGACCCACGGTGACGGGCTTGGATGCCGCCCCCGAGAACACGATGCCGTAGAGGAAGTCGTTCCAGATGTTGGTGAACTGCCAGATCAGCGTCACCACGGTGATCGGCGTCGACAGCGGCAGCACGATGCGCCAGAAGATGCGCCAGAAGCCCGCGCCGTCGAGCATCGCCGCCTTCACCAGCTCGTCGGGCAGGCCGACGTAATAGTTGCGGAAGAAGAGCGTCGTCGACGGCAGGCCTGCGATCACGTGCACCAGCACCAGTCCCCAGATCGAGTTGGCGATGCCCAGCCAGCCGAGGATCTGGCTCATCGGCAGCAGCACCACCTGCATCGGCATGAAGACGCCGAACAGCATCATGGCGAACATCGTCTCGCTGCCGCGGAAGCGCCACTTGCTGAAGATGTAACCGTTGATCGCGCCCAGCATCGTCGACGCCAGCACCGCGGGGACCACCATCAGCACCGAGTTCATGAAGAACGGCTTCAGGCCGCCGCAGTCGACACCGGTGCAGGCGCTGCTCCACGCAGTGCCCCAGGCTCTGAGCGTCGGCGCCGTGGGCAGCGAGAGCAGGTTGCCGTCGCGGATCTGCGCCATGTCCTTGAGCGAGGTGGCGACCATCACGTACATCGGCACCAGGAAGAACAGCGCGAACAGCAGCAGCACCGACCACAGCGCCGCGCGCTGCCAGTCGAGCTTGCGGACGCCGGCGATATTCATCGTCGCACCCGCAGTTCCGAGTAGAGATACGGCACGACGATGGCCGCCACGGTGGCGAGCATGATCGTCGCCGACGCGGCACCCAGGCCGATCTGCCCGCGCGAAAACGCCATCGTGTACATGAACGTCGCCGGCATGTCGGTGGCGAAGCCCGGGCCGCCGGCGGTCAGCGCCATCACCAGGTCGAAGCTCTTGATCGCCAGGTGCGAGAGCACCATCAGCGTCGAGAAGAAGACCGGGCGCAGGCAGGGAATGATGATCCGCCAGTAGATCCGGGGCAGGCTCGCGCCGTCGATCTGCGCCGCCTTGAGGATCGAATCGTCGATGCCGCGCAGCCCCGCGAGGAACAGCGCCATGACGAAGCCGGCGCTCTGCCAGACGCCGGCGATGACGATCGTGTAGATGGCGCGGTCGGGGTTGATCAGCCAGTCGAAGCTAAAGCCGGTGAAGCCCCACTCGTGCGCGAGTTTCTCGAGGCCGAGGCCCGGATTGAGGATCCACTTCCAGGCCGTGCCCGTGACGATGAACGACAGCGCCATCGGGTACAGGTAGATCGTGCGCAGCACGCCTTCGACGCGGATTTTCTGGTCGAGCAGGATGGCGAGCAGGAGGCCGATGGCCATGCCGCAGCCGATGAACAGGCCGCCGAAGATGCCGAGGTTGGTGAGCGCCACCCACCAGCGCTCGCTCTCGAACAGCCGCACGTACTGCTCGAAGCCGACGAACTCGTAGTTGGGCAGCAGCCGCGACGCCGACAGCGACAGATAGCCGTTCCAGGCGATGAGGCCGTAGATGAACAGGAAGGCGACGACAAACGAGGGTGCCAGCACCAGCTTCGGCGCCCAGCGCGCCAGGCGCGCCGCGAACGGCGGCGCCGACCCGGCAGCGGGGCCCGCTTCAGCAGCCCCCGCCGTCACCACGTCACTTCGCCTTTGCAGCGGCGGCAAGCCTGTCCATCGCGGCGGCGGCGGTCATCTTGTCGTCGTTCCAGAATTGCGAAACGACATCCTTGATGGCCCCTTCGATGGCCGAGGGAATGGCCATGCCATGCGCGACCGAGGGAACCAGCCCGCCGCTCTTGGACGTCGCCACGAAGTCCGTCGCCGACAATTTCGCGCAAGCGTCGAACTTGTCGAGGTTCATGTTGAGGCGCACCGGGATCGAACCCTTGTTGAGGTTGAACACCTCCTGGAACTCCGGCGACATGATCGCGACGGCGAGGTCCTGCTGCGCCTTCTGGTTGCCGGCGTCCTTCAGCTTGAAGAGCACGAAGCTGTCGACGTTGAACGTGTAGGCCTTGGCAGTGCCGGGTGCTGCGGCGCAGACGAAGTCCTTGCCGGGCACCTTGCCGGCGGCGATGAATTCGCCCTTGGCCCAGTCGCCCATCAGCTGCATGCCGGCCTCGCCCTTGATCACCATCGCGGTGGCGAGGTTCCAGTCGCGGCCCGGTGCGTTCTTGTCGGTGTAGCCCTTCACCTTCTTGAAGGTCTCGAGCGCCTTCAGCATCGTCGGGCTCTTGAGCGACGCCGGATCGAGCTGCACCAGTGCCTTGCGGTAGAACTCGGCGCCGCCGACGCCGAGCGCGACGGACTCGAAGGTCGTGAAGTCCTGCCAGTTCTGGCCGCCGTGCGCGACCGGAACGATGCCGGCCTTCTTCAGGGCCTCGGCCGCGACGAAGAACTCGTCCCAGGTCGTGGGAACCTTGGCGCCTGCCTTGCTGAACGCTTCCGGATTGGCCCACAGCCAGTTGACGCGGTGGACGTTGACCGGGGCCGCCACGTAGTTGCCCTTGTACTTCAGGCCGTCGGCGATGGCCTTGGGCAGCAGGGCGTCCCACTTCTCGGCCTTGGCCACCGGGTCCATGTTGGCGAGCACGCCTTCGCGCGCCCATTCCTGGATCGACGGACCCTTGATCTGCGCGGCCGCCGGCGCGTTGCCCGACACCACCCGCGATTTGAGCACCGTCATCGCCGCGTCGCCACCTCCGCCCGCGACGGCAAAGTCTTTCCACGTGTGGCCCTTCTTCTGCATCGTCGCCTTGAGTTCGGCGGCGGCCTTGGCTTCGCCGCCCGAGGTCCACCAGTGCAGAACTTCGACTTCGCCGGCGCTGGCCGGGGTGGCAACCATCAGGCCGGCAGCCGCCAGCAGCAGGGACGTACGGATCATCGACATGCAGCTCTCCTCGTTGGGGGCGATCGTGGATCGCGGAATGCAGCAGGGAGGATGGTAAGGCCGCGCCGCGCCGCATACAAGTGTACATCCCGCCCGACGACCTGCGCCCGTCCGCTGCCCCGACGGCCCTCGATTCAGACCGCGAGCCGCCGACCGGAAAACAGCGCCCGGGCAGCGGCACCGCCTGTGTTGCCCCGGGCCACGCGGTTCGCAGCGGCTTCAGAACCCGCTGTTGCTGAAGGGCAGGACGAGTCTCTTGACCAGCTGAATCAGATCGTCACGCACGCGCGCCAGGTGTTCGCGCATCTGCATTTCAGCTTTCTCCGCGTCCCCGGACAGCACGCTGCGGACAAAGTCTGCATGTTCGCCGATGGACTTCTCGGTACGGCCTTGGAGGGCAACGTAACCCAGGCGGATGCGATGCCACTGATCATTGAGATTCTTGATGACTTGCTCTGCGCGTTCGTTGCTCGCCATCAGAAAAAGGACGTTGTGCAGGTGGATGTCCGCCTGGAGCCAGGCGTCGGGGTCGTCGTTTTCGACGGCGGATTTCATGTCCGCCAGTGCACCGGCAAGGTCCTTGCGCAGCGCCTTGTCGGTACATTCGGCGGCCTTGCGGACAACCATTCCCTCGATGGCGATCTTGAGGTCGAAGATCTCGTAGATGTCCACCAGCTCGAGCATATAGACGCGCCATCCCTTGCGCGCCTCGTTGACCAGCAGCCCCTCTTTCTCCAAACGCTGGAAGGCTTCGCGCACCGGTGTCCGGCTGATGCTCAGTCTCTCGGCGATCTGCGCGTCGTTGATGAACTCGCCGGGCTTGAAGCCCAGATTGATGATCTGCCCGCGCACATAGTCGTAGGTTTGCTGCTGGTAGGTGGCCGATTCTTTGCCCATGGCTCTGCTTCCTGCGCGGAGAGACTGTCTTTGGCGCTGATAGGTTAGCACGGGCTCAGTCCCGGCCAGCGATTACAGTATTCATAATGCTTGCTTTTCGATATATTGCAGGATATATTGGAGTATACGCGAACCGGACGAATCTGTTTTCCGTTTTGAGAAACCACGCGAGGCTCCTGTGCAACTCTCCCCCGAAAAGCTCTCTGAACTGGATGAGATGGCGTATCAGATCCGCCGCCTGAGCGTGGAGATGATCACCTATGGCAAGTGGGGGCACATCGGTGGGTCGTTCTCGATGGCCGAGTTCCTGTCCACCCTGTACTTCCAGGTGATGGGTGTTAAGCCCGGGGAGCCCGATTGGGATGGCCGCGATCGCCTCGTACTATCGAAGGCACACGGGTCCCCGGCGTTGTACGCGGTCCTGGCGTTGCGCGGCTACTACCCCATCGACGAGGTTTACACCTATTGCGAACTGGGTGGCTTCGAAGGTCACACCGACATGACGCGCACCCTGGGACTCGAGGCATCGGGTGGCCCCCTGGGGATGGGGCTGTCGGTCGCGGTTGGCATGGCGCTGGGCATGCGCTTCAAGGAAAACGCCCGCGGGCGTGTCTTCTGCATTCTCGGTGATGGCGAAACCAACGAGGGCAACGTCTGGGAAGCGGCGATGTCGGCCGCGCACTATCACCTCGACAACCTGATCGCCGTCGTCGATTACAACAAGGTCATGGCCAAGGGCTTCGTCTGGGACGAAATGGCGATCGAGCCGTTCGCCGACAAGTGGCGCGCCTTTGGCTGGGATGTGATCGAAGTCGATGGCCATGACCTTGCAGCGCTCGCGGACGCCTTCCACCGCGCACGCTGGGTCATGCCGCGCGGCAAGCCGATCGTCGTCATTGCGCATACCGTCAAGGGCAAGGGCGTCGCGATGGCGGAGTTCAATTACAAGTGGCATACGCACGCTCCCGATCCTGCCACTGCCGATGCGATGCTCAAGGAACTCGCCCGCACCTATGGCCGCCCTGAACTTGGCTACAGCAAATTGGGGGAACCGGAAGTGAAGGAGGACTTCTATGGCGGCGAATGACGCACGCGGGAATGCAGTCGAGATGCGGGATGCCTTCGGACAGACGCTGGTGGAGTTGGGACGCCAATACCCGAAGATGATCACGCTGGATGCCGACCTGCACACCTCGTCGAAGGCGACGATGTTCAAGCAGGCCTATCCGCAGCGATTCATCCAGGTGGGAATCGCCGAGCAGAATCTGTTCGGCATTTCCGCCGGGCTGGCGTTGAGCGGGTTCATGCCCTTCCCTTCGACGTTCGCGGTTTTCGCGACGCGGCGGGCGCTCGATCAGATCGCCATTTCAATCTGCTTTCCCAACCTGAACGTGAAGATTCCCGGTTCGTATGTGGGACTTCCCACCAGCCGTGCCGGCGCGTCGCACAACTGCATCGAGGACATCGCCGTCATGCGCGCGCTGCCCAACATGCGCGTGGCCGACCCCGCCGACGCCGCCGATTTGCGCGCCATCATGCGCGCTGCCGCAGAAGTGCATGGCCCGGTCTATTTCCGCATCGCGCGCCTGGCGATGCCGCCGATCTTCGGCGCGGATCACAAGTTCGAGTGGGGGAAGGGAGTTCTCCTGCGCGAAGGCCGCGACGTGACGCTGTACTCCACCGGCATCATGACCACCTTCTGCCTCAACGCAGCCGACTTGCTGGCCGCCGAAGGGATCACTGCCGACGTCGTGCACCTGGGCTCGATCAAGCCCATCGACCGCGAGTTGATTGCCGCCAGCGCTGCCCGCACCGGCTGCGCCGTCACCGCGGAAAACGCCACCATCAACGGCGGCTTCGGCGCGGCGGTCCTGGAAGTGCTCGGCGAGGCGTGTCCGGTGCCCGTGCAACGCATCGGAGTGCGTGACCGCTGGGCGGACAGCGGCGGCATCAAGGAGCTCTTCACCCATCACGGCATGCAGCCGGTTGACATCGCCGTTGCCGCCAGGAAGGCGATCAAGGCCAAGGGCGGGGCACTGAAATGACCTTCCCTTCCGACCCCATCCGCTGGTTCGCCGAGACGCTGCGCCTGACGGGCGTGGCGCATACCGAGCCCGAAGCACAGGGCGAGCCGGAGTTCGTCGGCAAGAGGCTCGGTTTGCTCAACGGTTCCTCCTGGGTTACCCCCTGGGCGAACTATTTCGGGCGGCGATTTGTCCCCGGCGCGCACCTCATCAACGTCGGCAATGAGGCCGTGCAGATCAATTTCATGGAAGCCCACCAGCGCGGACTGCCGACGCCGCCGCCTTCCAACATCGACGCCTTTGTCCGCTACGCCCGCGATCTCGTCGAACTCGGCAACGTGGATGCGATTCTGATCACCTGCTCGACGATGAATCGCTCGTACCCGGCGGTGACCGAGGCGATGAAGCCGTACGGCGTCGCCGTCATCCAGATCGACCGCCCCCTAATGGAGCGCGCCCTGAGGCACGGCGGCAAGACATTGGTGATCGCAACCCATGGACCGACCGTTGCCAGCACCAGGGCGCTGTTGCACGAAACAGCCGAAGAACTCAGGACGTCCGTTGATTTTGCGGGCGTAACCGTCGAGGCCGCCTGGCAGCGCCTGGCGAAGGGCGAGGTGCAGGAACACAACGAATTGCTGGCGCAGGCGATTCGCGCCCACCAGCAATCCGAGAAGATCGACTCGGTGGTGCTGGCGCAACTTTCGATGACCGTTTTCCTGTTGAGTCACCCCGATCCGCTGGCCGAGTTCGGCATTCCCGTCCTTACCAGCGGTCAGTGCGGTTTCGAACGTGCCGCCGAGGTCCTGAGAAATGGCTGAGCTCGTCTTTCGGAACGTGATGAAGCAGTACGGCGTCACTACCGTGGTCGAGGATTTCAACCTGACCATTCAGGACAAGGAATTCATCGTGCTGGTCGGACCGTCGGGATGCGGAAAGACGACCACCTTGCGCATGATCGCCGGGCTCGAGGACGCTTCCGCCGGCGAGATGTACATCAACGGCCGCCTGGTGAACGACGTGGAGTCGAAGGACCGCGACATCGCCATGGTGTTCCAGAGCTACGCGCTGTATCCGCACATGTCGGTGTTCGAGAACATGGCGTTCGGCCTGCAACTGCGAAAGTTCCCCAAGGCAGAGATCGACCGGAGGGTGCGCGAGGCCGCCGACATCCTGCGCATCGATCACCTGCTGGAGCGAAAGCCGAAAGAGCTGTCCGGCGGCCAGCGCCAGCGCGTGGCGCTCGGGCGGGCGATCGTGCGCGAGCCGCAGGTGTTCCTGATGGATGAACCGCTTTCGAACCTGGACGCCAACCTGCGGGTGCAGATGCGGTCAGAGATCGCGAAGCTGCGCCATCGCCTGGAAGCGACCGTGGTCTATGTGACGCATGACCAGACGGAGGCCATGACGATGGGGGACCGTATCGTCGTCATGAAAGACGGCTTCATCCAGCAGGTCGACACGCCGATGCGTCTCTACAACGAGCCGGCCAACCTGTTTGTCGCCAAATTCATCGGTTCTCCCGCCATGAATTTTCTGTCCGTGCGCCTGGTGGAGCAAGCCGGGCGGCTGCTGTTGTCCGCTCCGGGTTTTCTTCTGCCGGTGTCCCTGTCCTACCGGACCCGATTGCTGCCTTACGCGGACAAGGACGTCATCGTCGGCATCCGTCCCGACACGATCCATGACGACACCGCCTTTCTTGCTGCGCACCCGGAGTGGTCACTGGACGTGCATGTCGACGTGGTCGAACCCATGGGATCGGAGAGCTACATCTATTTCAGCCTCAACGGCGACGGTTTCGTGGCGCGCGTCGCACCGGAAAGCTCGGCGCGCGTGATGGCGCAGCACCGCCTGGCATTCGACATGGACAAGGTTCATTTCTTTGACGCGGTTACGCAGAAGGCCATCGGGAGGTTCGTGCAACAAGCCTGACCGAGGAGGGCCGAGCGTCGCTGACGCAGTTTCCAGGCGCGGCCCCGAAAGGCGATGGAAGAAGGGCGAGGCGATGAAAAGCCCCGCGGTTTGATCAACAAGCGATGGAGGCATGGGAAAAATGAACCAAGAAAACAGGTTTGCCGGACGACTCGGTGCGCGCTTGGCAATGGCGGCGATGGCGTTTTTCGCCTTCGCGCTGGCAGCGCCGATGGCGGTAGCAGCAGAAAAGATCACCCTCTGGAGCCACTGGGCGGATGAACAGAACAAGAAGGACTTTGTCATGGAAGCGGTCAAGCGCTTCAAGGACAAGAACCCGGGATTCGAGGTGGAGGTGGTGTGGTATCAGAAGCCGCAATTGATCACCGCACTCACCACGTCGTTCCAGGCGGGATCGGGACCGGACATCTTCTACCTGGAGCCGGCGATCACGGGTGCGTTCCCGCCCTTTGTCGACAACGGCTTCATGTACGACATCTCCAAACAGGTCGACCCGTTCATCGAGGCCTGGGCGCACCCCTTTGCCAAGAAGGGCAACATGACCTACTTGTTGCCGCTCGAGGCCTACATGCCGGTCCTGTACTACAACAAGGACATCATGAAGAAGGCGGGCGTGACCATTCCTGCCGACGGCCGGATCGACGGCGACGTGCTCAAGGACATCGTGGCAAAGACGAAGGCGGCAGGCGTGACGCCTTTTTCAGCCGGCACGATGGACCGTGACTGGGCGGGCAGCCTGGTGACCGAATCGATTCTGCTGCGTTTCCTCGGACAGGAAAAATGGCAAGGCATCCCGACCGGAAAGACAGCGTGGACCGACCCCGACGTCGTCGCCGGACTGAAGTACGTGGAAGATCTGGTGAAGGCCGGCGCCTATTCGCAGGGTGTCTCGTCCATCAAGCTGGGCGAGAGTCACGGTCTGTTCTTTGGCGGCAAGTACGCGATGTTCCCGATGCGGACGTTCTTCGGGGGCCGGGCCTTCGTTCCGGTCGAGAAGGGAGGCATGGCGGCGGACTTCCCGCTGGGAGTAATGGACTTCCCGACAGTGAAAGGCGGCAAGGGCAATGACTTGAGCTATATGCAGGTCGGGGGCTCCTACGGCGTGAATGCCAAGAGCAAGAACCCGCAAAAGGCGGCCGAACTGCTCGGCATGATGGCGACGCCGGACATGGCCGCGATGTGGATGGACAAGGTGAAGGGACAAACCGGGATCAAGGCCGATGCCAAGGCCATCAACGACCCGTATTTCAAGATGCTGGGCGATGCCACCAAGGGCCTGAAGCTGCTGCCCGGACCGATGGAACTCGGCATGGACTCGACCTATCGCGACGTTTTCTTCAAGACTTCCACGGCGCTGGTTGCCGGCCACATGACGGCTGACGCCATGGTGAAGCAGATGGAAGAAGCCCGGGCCAAGCTGAAGAAGTAGGGCGCAGCATCGCCAAGGCAGGAGGAGAAGCACGTGAAACCGGGATGGAACCGAAAGCGGCTGAAGTATCTCAACACGGCGGCCCTGTTTCTCGCTCCTGCCTTGCTGTTCTATCTGCTGCTCATCGTTTTTCCGTTGCTCCAGAGCCTGGCCTTCAGCTTTTTCAAGGTGGACATTCTGGGCGGCGAAGCCACCTACCAGTTTGTCGGATGGGACAACTACCGGGCGGTCATCGACGACGCGGTGTTCTGGCGGTCGGCCCGCAACACCCTGATCTGGGCGACGACCTCGCCCGTCCTCGAAATTCCGGCCGGATTGCTGCTGGCGCTGTATCTGCAACGCGGCACCCGGATGACCAAGCTGATGCGGGTGCTCTGGTTCATGCCGGTGCTGTTGCCGCAGATCGTCGTCGGCATCATCTGGGCCTGGATCTACAACTCCGAGTGGGGTGCGCTCAACCAGATCCTGAAGACCATCGGCCTCGAGCGCTGGATGCGGGCGTGGCTTGGCCATCCCGACACCGCATTGCCTGCGCTCATCCTGGTCACCACCTGGACCTGGATCGGGTTCAACATGATCATCCTGCTGGCCGCGGTCTCCTCGATCCCCAAGGACCTGATCGAAGCGGCCAAGCTGGATGGCGCCAATCGTTGGCAGGTGCTCAGGCGTGTGATCGTTCCACTGATCACGCCGGTCATCGTCAACCTGATGATTCTGTGCTTCATCGGCAAGATGAAGGTCTTCGACCTGATCTGGTCGACGACGCAGGGCGGCCCGATGTGGGCCACCGAGACGGTGGCGACCTACACCGTCAAGCGGGCCTTCTACTGGAACACCTTCGAAAAGGGCTATCCCAGCGCGATGGCCA
>Ga0209254_10006333_pt1 | contig 10919 bp, 8 predicted proteins | sample FrelakmetDIP11DI_FD_187148 | JGI IMG/M metagenome (GOLD analysis project Ga0209254, IMG submission 187148) | Freshwater lake sediment microbial communities from the University of Notre Dame, USA, for methane emissions studies - DIP11 DI (SPAdes)... | ecosystem: Environmental > Aquatic >... | reverse complement strand
GGTGATCCCCGCTACTTCAATGCCAACTTGATCAAACATCCTTATAGCAAGTGGTGATCCGCGACCCTCGTGGGCATGGAGTAGGCCGGATTGAACCTCTATGGATGGAAATCAGGCGGAACCAAATGCAGTCGCTACTGTCAACCCTATTCAAGGTGGATTTTCGAGAGAAAGAGTGATAAAAGAGATAGGGATACGGGAAAGCGAGTTAAGGCCTGTCAAGAACATAGATGAGCCGGAGAGGAGGTGAAAGGAAACTGAAGCTTTTTTTACCTGAACCCGATCCAAAATCCTTTCATAAAAAAGTAATCAGTCAATCCGTCCCCAAAGGGGTCAGCCCTTGACACGGGACAACCCGTCAGACTGTCAGATAATATGGTAGGTAAATGGGTCCGTTGAGTTGTGGATGGCACGGCCCCTGCGTATCGCTTTTGAAGGCGCATTCTATCATGTCACCACAAGGGGAAATGAGCGGAGAAAGATTTTCTTGTCCCCTCGGGATTACGGGCTGGCCGGATTTCTTCGGAATGAGTGGTTGGGACCAGTGGAATAGTAGATACCTGGAATAGGGCTGAGGAGGCAGAGACATGAAGGGTGTATTCGGACGTTACATCGACGTGGATCTCACTACACGGTCTTCAAGAGACTTTGAAGTGCCAACAGGGTGGTATGAGAAATACCTTGGAGGAAGGGGAATCGGTCTAAGGATACTCCTCGATCAGCTCAAACCCGATGCTGACCCATTGGGTCCAGACAACATACTGATCTTTGGTACGGGTCCCCTTCAAGGAACAGGTATCGCGGGAGGAGGAAGACATGTGGTCATAAGCAAATCTCCTAGAACAGGGAGCCTGAATGAGGCTTATGCGGGAGGGTTTTTCAGTTACGAGGTGGCACGCTCCGGCTATGACGGGATCATTGTGCGAGGAGAGTCGGCTAGGCCGGTTTATCTTTCCCTCTTGAATGGCAAGCTGGAGATCCATGACGGCGACTCTCTCTGGGGTCTTGCTATTGAGGAAACCGAGAAAACGCTCAAGGAGCGATACAAGGGGGCCAGAGTCGCATCCATTGGACCAGCAGGGGAAAAGCTCGTTAAGTTTTCTTGTATCATTAATGATTTGAACCGAGCGGCCGGTCGCGCAGGCTTCGGGGCCGTGATGGGGAGCAAACGTCTGAAGGCCATTGTTGTAAAAGGAAAGGAGAAGAAACCCGTCCACGATGAGGAGATGCTGGCCGAGGTCCGCAAGCGTCTGGCAAAAGAATTGACGGAACACCCTGGGGTGAAGACCTTCGGTCAATGGGGATCTGCTGGCTCGGTCAGCTTCTTGAATGAACTTGGAATCCTACCGACCAAAAACTTTCAAGAGGGAACTTTCCCTGGGGCTGATAAAATCGATGGAGCGGGCGCTGCCTTTCGTGAGATCCTGGTGAACCGGGACACATGTACGGGCTGCCCCATCCGATGCAAGCGGGTTTGCAAAGGGGAATTCGGGGGCCGAAAGATCGAGGAGAAATACGGTGGTCCAGAATACGAGACATGCGCAGCGTTTGGCTCCCTCTGCCTGAATGACGACATCAGGGCCGTGACCCTTGCAAACCAGCTGTGCAACCATTATGGCCTCGACACGATCAGCACGGGCGTAACCATCGCTTTTGCTATGGAGGCGAGCGAGAAAGGCTTGATCAAGGAGAAAATCCCGTGGGGAGACCCCCAGGCCATTGTGAACCTGGTTGAACAAATTGCCCTTCGTAAGGGACTCGGCGATACGTTGGCCAATGGGATCGATAGGGTGGCCGCAGAGCTTGGGGCAGACTTTGCTATGCACATCAAAGGCCAGGAAGTTCCCATGCATGAGCCGAGAGGGAAAAAAGCGCTGGGGATCAGCTATGCCACGTCTCCTCGGGGGGCACAGCACATGGAAGGTTTCCATGATGATGCTGCAGAGGGGCTGGGAAAGTATGTTACACCGGAACTCGGCTTTTATGGTCCCATCAGCAGGAAATCTTGGGATAAGAAGGCACGTTTCTGTAAAGTCTATCAGGATCTAGGTTCCTTTTCCAACACCTTGATTGCCTGTACCTATGTGGGTTGGGACGCCTGCCTGTCGAATGGCTACAATCCATACCCGCATTTTCGAGACGCTGTCTATGCCGTCACGGGCCTAGAATTAGGGGTCCCGGAAATGCTTCTCGTGGGGGAACGGAATTACAATCTTCTTAAGATCGGAGCAGCCATCCACGGATACTCCCGGAAGGATGACGACCTCCCAACCCGGATAAAACAACCCCTCCCAGAAGGAAACAGTGCCAACGATCCCATTCCCGACGAGACGCTGCAGCAAATCATTGATGAGTATTACCGGTTGCGTGGCTGGGATGACTATGGACCAACTGAAGAAAAACTCAAGTCGCTCAACATGGAGGAATTCATCGGCTTCGCCGGTCGAAAAGTTTAAGAAATCCGCCTAGCTGCAAAGACCAAGGTCATCAGGAACCGTTGTTTGTTCATGCTTCGAGAGAAGGCATCGGCTTTGAGTGAAAGGGCTCATGGTGCGGTCTTCTCAGATCCGGGATATCGGATAACATGATCCTTGACATATTTTAAGAATTGACTCAGGGTTCAGATTTTATTATTATTGTGAGTGACGGCCGGAAGGGGGCCTGTGTGCCTGTTGGGTATCTGGAAAGGGATACAAACCATCAAAGGAGGTCATGAAGATGAGGTTCAGGAAAACTTCTCTAATTTTCATTTGTGTATCGGTGCTGATCTTGGGTTTCGTTGCCTCGGGGCTTTGTCAAGAGGTCAGCCTTCTGGACGAAATCCAGAAACGCGGGGTCTTGCGGGTCGGCTGCATGCTGGACTTTCCGCCTCTGGGCTGGCGCAACGACAAGGGCGAGCCGGTAGGCTTCAACGTGAAACTGGCAGAAGACATGGCCCAGGCATTGGGGGTGAAACTGGAGGTGGTCGAAACGGTTGCCGCCAACCGGATTCCAGCGCTGGTGGCCAAGCGTATCGACCTGAGCAGCGCCGGGCTGACCATTACCAATGAACGCGCTAAAGCGGTTGCTTTCACGATCCCTGACCGGCGGGGGGCCATGTTAGTACTCACCCACAAAGACAGCCGCATCAAGACCTTGGACGATTGCAAGAACTTCAAGATCGGCACGGTCCGAGGCACCACCCCCGAGATTTACTTCCTCGATTACTTCAAGAAAAAAGGCATCAAGATTAACTACATTTCCTACGACGCCAATGGGGATGCCCTCTTGGCTCTGAGCCAGAATAAGGTTGACGCCATCGCCGAAACCGACATTTGGTTCGGCAAGATTATGGCAAAGCAACCCGGCAAGTTTAAAATCGTTGAACCCGGCTACTTCAATGAGTGGACCGGTTTTGCCGTGGGCTACGGCGACCCCAAGTGGTTGACCTGGGTGAATAACTTTCTGTGGCTGGAGCATATCACCGGTCGGGTCAAGCAATTGCACGAAGAGTTTGAAATGCCCTATATCCCGGTCATGCCGGCGTATCAATAACAGCTTCGGTTGGGCGATAGGGCGACCGGTGATTCATTGCCGCCCCCTTCCGGCTCCCTCGCAACCAACACATTGTTGTATTGCAGTTTGTATTTCAGTAAGAAACCATGAGATATGGGCTACGTATTTCACTTCCAGAGTATTTGGAACAGTAAGGCATTGTTTTTGAGCGGTGTCCTGGTTACTTTGCAGCTGGCCCTCCTGACTATGCTGATTGGGACCGTTCTGGGCATCATCGGCGCCGTAGCCCGCAACTCGCAAGTCCGGACCGCGAGGGTCGTCTCCTCCGCCGCGGTTGAGATCCTTCGCAACACCCCCATGCTGGTGCAGCTTTACATCTGGTATTTCGGCGTGGGAGCGCTTGGAGTCGATGTGCCACCGTACTGGTGTGTCGTCATTGCCATGGGGGTGAACAACGGTGGCTACCTGACCGAGATCATCCGCGCAGGCATCGAGGCGATAAAGACTCAGCAAATCAAGGCTGGCATTTCTTTGGGCATGAGCGGCTTCCAGGTCTTCCGTTTCGTGATCATCAAGCCGGCTATCGGCATCGTTTTCCCTGCAGTGAGCAATCAATTTGTCATTTCGTTGTTGGTGTCGGCCCTGGCCATGATCATCGGGGTGCAAGACCTCACCTACCAGGCGGTCTATCTCCAGGCACACACCTTCCGATCGATCGAAACCTATATTGTCGTGATCATTATTTACATCCTATTGTCAAAGGCTATCGTTCTGTTTTCGGAATATCTGGACCGGAGGCTGTTTAAGTATAAATACATCTAGCCATCGGGCCTGAGGGGAACACCTTGGAATTTGCGGATATCACGCGGTGGTTGTTCAGACTGACTCCCTATGACATCCTGCTGCTGCTGAAAGGGGGACTGGTCACCATTGCCCTGTCGGCCGGGGCCATTGGCCTGGGATCCGTTTTCGGAGCCGTGGTCGGATGGATACGCTCGTTGCGCATCGTCAAGAGGGTCAGACTGCTGTGGTGGCTGACATCCATCTATGTGGACACGGTGCGTGGGACTCCTCTGTTGCTGCAGGTCTACTTTGTCTATTATGCAATTCCTACTCTCACCGGAATCGACACGTCGGTCTTTACCGCCGGCATCGCCACCTTGGCGTTGTTTCAGGGCGGCTATGTGTCGGAGGCGGTGCGCACAGGTCTTGAGGCCATTGATCGGACGCAGTGGTGGGCCGGCCATAGCATGGGGATGACCTACATTCAAACCTTACGCTACATCATCCTGCCCCAGGCCATCCGGATCATCATCCCGCCCTTTATCGGCATCTGCCTGGGAATCATCAAGGATACCTCGCTGGTTTCCACCATCGGCTTCATCGAGCTGTCCTTCCGGGCCAAGAGCATCGGCACGCGTACGCTGGAAACCCTGCCTCCCTGGCTGTTTGCCGCCGGGGTTTATTTCGTGATCTGTTTTCCGATTTCAAAGTGGAGCCAGAGAATAGAGGCGCGATTGAGGAGTAAAGGTTAACTCTATTTCTGTGCGGAAACAAAACACAGGCGGAGAAGGTGATGAGAATCGAATTTAAGAAGGTTAACAAGTACTACGGCGATCTCCACGTCCTGAAGGACCTGGATCTCATCATTGAAACAGGCGAAAAGGTCGTGATGATTGGGCCCAGCGGTTGTGGCAAGTCCACGCTGCTGTTTTGCATCAACGCTCTTGAGCGGATCCAGAGCGGGGATATCCTCGTGGGGGAGACTTCCACCGTGCACTGTCCCCGCAAAACCCTGCGAAGAATCAGGCAGAAGATTGGCATCGTCTTCCAGCAATTCAACCTTTTTCCCCATTACACGGTTCGGGAAAACGTCGAGTTGGCTCTTGAAGTGGTTCTGCACCTTGACCCTGAAGAAGCCCACCGAAGATCCCGCAAGGTGTTGGGCGAGGTGGGGCTCCTGGATAAGATTGACAAGTACGTGTCCCAGCTTTCTGGTGGCCAGCAGCAGCGCGTAGCCATTGCCCGGGCACTGGTGATGGAGCCTCAGATACTGCTATTGGATGAGATCACTTCAGCCCTAGACCCGGAACTGACCGGAGAAGTGCTGGAGGTCGTTGATAAGCTGGTGAAGGAAAGGGAAATTACGGTGATCATGGTCACCCACGAAATTCTTTTTTCCCGTAAAATCGCTAACCGGGTTATCTTTGTGGTAGACGGTGTGATCGTCGAGCAGGGGTCACCGGAGAAAGTTCTACTGAATCCCTCCGAAGACAGGACCAAGCAGTTTCTGAATAAGGTGACACAACATCTAGCTTAGCAGTGATCCTAGGGAAGACTATTTTGATATTTACTTCCGTGGTATCTATCCAAACTTGCCTTTTCGAGTACTAGTATCCCTCCTTTGTCAGGCCAACAAGAATCCGTGCCGGTGAGGATCATCGGGATCGATAAGAAATTGATTGCTTGCAATAAGATGGGCCCTGCCCGTCACTTCCGGGATAACCGCCAGGAAGGTGCCCACCCGGGTCTCTTCAACGGCCCTGGCTCTGAAAATGCTTCCGATGATGCTTTCGTGGACAAACTCCTCATTTAACTTAAGCTTGCCCTTCGCATAAAGGGTTGCCAATTTGGCTGAAGTTCCCGTGCCGCAGGGTGAACGATCTATGCCGCTCTCGGGGAAGAAGGCGGCATTTTTCACATGCGCACCTGGAATGGTGGGTTCGCCATAAAATTCTACAAAGGGACAGTGGTTGATGAATTCTTTTTCGGGATGTCTGATTTTAACCTGGCTATTGACCGCATCTTTAATACGTCGCCCTTTTTCGATGAGTTGACTTGCGTTTTCGGGAGCGATCTTCAGACCCACAGCGCTGGCCGGAAGAATTGCATAGAAATTGCCCCCATAAGCAATATCCAATCGGATACTTCCCAATCCCGGAACATTGACGGCCACATCCGCGGCAAAAAGAAAAGAGGGAATGTTTCTCAGGGTTACACCCTTGGTGATGCCGTTTTCTACCTCGACCCTTACCCGGGTCAATCCGGCAGGGGTGTCAAACGTGATGTGGGTCACCGGCGCCACACATTTGACCATTCCAGTTTCCACAAGCGCTGTGCTCACTCCAATGGTGGAATGTCCACACATGGGCATATAGCCGTCCGTTTGGATAAAAAAAAGGCCGATATCGGCATCGGGATGCGTGGGCTCTGTCAAAATAGCTCCAGACATGGCGCCGTGACCACGAGGCTCGAACATAAGGGCCGTGCGAACCCAATCCATATTCTCCTTCATATAGTGCATTTTTTCGACAATCGTCTTTCCCGGTATGTACGGCAGACCGCCAATGACTGTTCTCGTCGGCTGGCCGCCGGTATGGGTGTCGATGGTCGCCAAAACGCGTTCAATCTTCATCTCAGAGCCCTCCTGCTTTCTTCGGTAACTTACGTGTCTACAACAAACTCCCGGAGGCTTGTCCAACCCGTTCCGTCAGAGTGTCGGATACCCACCTCAGATAGGTGAACGACGAGACGTGGCGAAGAAAACCCCTACCGTAGGCATAGGCTAGATTAATCCCTTCTGGGTATAGAACTCTCTGGCCTCTCTGATTATCCTTTCTATGTCCTCTTCCTGGCTTGGCGTCAGGGGTAGGGACACACGATGGGTCTCCAATATTTTTTGCATCCTCTCTTCGGCATAATCGAGGGCACTCTTCTTTCCCTTTTCCATCCATTCCGGGTACGTCAACCTATCTGCAGCCTTGGGCAGAAATTGTTCTGACTTCCACCATCTTTGCGTATGCTCTCGATTGAGAAAATGACCTGGAATCGGCCCCACAGCTTTGATCACGTCGGTCGCCAGAGTCTCGGTGTTCACTTCAACGCCTTGTAGGAAGCGGCCGATCATGCCGACGATATCATCATCCAGGATGGCTTGAAAGGGATGATACGTGAGTTCTCCAAAGATGGCCCCATGCACCGATATGCCGTTTCCGCCGCAAAGGGCCGGAAGCAGCGTATTCATCGACTTCTCATAGCCGAGCTGGAAATCGATGCCCTTCGAACTGCTGAATTCACCGCTGTCATCCCAGGTTGGAAGTCCATATCTGCGCCAGATTTGATTGAAAATCGCCGTGTGCAGAGAGCATTCAATGGCACCAAAAGCAGGCGCTCCATTCCGCATGTTCTGCGGATAATTGAAATTATAAACGATGATTCTTGTCCCCGGTCTGATGAGCTGAAACAACACGATGGGAGCGATGAGTTCGGCATTATTGCTGACGGTTGCACCGGCAATGGTGGCCGGAGCAGTCCCTCCGTACATACCGCCACCACCGACCTTGATGGCAAATCCAGCTTCAACCGCCCTAAGACAGGCTTCAATGGAGCCGCGATGATAGGTCAGGGGCGGTGACGGCAGGCATGAGAGAAACATATCCGCTCCGACAGCTTGGAACATTCTAATGGTAAAAATCTCACAATCATTGGAATAGCCCTCAGCGGTGAACTTGGTTGAATTTCTCAACTTAGCGGCAAGGGTCTCGATCATGGCCATCGCTGACGGGACGCCTTCAAATCCAAAATAGGGCGTGTACTGCATGATGTAATCGACAGTCTCCAATGCATCCAAGACCGTCACCGCATCATACATCTCTTTCCGGGTAGGTACCCGCGGCTCCATCGTTTTCAGATCCACTGTGGTCATCCCCGGGGCTGCGCCAAAATAGGTTCGATTGTCACCCACCCACAAGCTGTCCTTCGGGTCTCTGGCGGTTAACTGAAACTGGCTGGGGCAATTCCGCAAACACTCCTCAACCAGGCGGGGTGGGAAATAGACCCGATTGTCTTGGTAGTTGACCCTGCAATCATTTTTCTCAAGCACTTTTAGAGCTCCCTCATGCTCGATTCGGATCCCCGTTTCCCAAAGAACATCGAGGGTCGCCTTATGAATCTCTTCGATCTGATCTTCCGTCAATATCTCCAGTGCCTTGAACCTACGGACAAATCCCTTGCGGTGCATTCTTTCGCTCCTTTATCTGTTATCGAGCAGGGTTCTGGCCAATGCCGCCGCCAGAGGCGCTGTGGCTGCATAGCCATCCGCTCCGATGCTGTCTGCAAATTCCTGGGTGATTGCTCCTCCACCCACCATGACCCTGACGGTGTCCCTCAGGCCCGTACTCTTTAGGGCTGCAATGACTTTCCTCTGCTCGGGCGCGCTGATGGAAAGCAGCGCCGACATGGCGACCAAATCCGCACGGTGTGCCTTCACTGCCTCGATGAACCTTTCGGCAGTAACGTTGACACCAAGGTCATGCACAACGAAGCCGTCTGCCACCAGCAGTGTCGCCACCATATCTTTGCCAATGTTGTGAATATCACCGAAAACAGTTCCTATGACAAGAACGCCTGAGCTTTTCCTCTCCTTTCCGCTTCGGGCAAGTTCTTCCATCAATATTGGGAGAGCGGCTTGGAAAGCCTCTGAGGCCCTGATGAGATCGGGAAGCCAGAGCTCGCCCTTGTTGAATCCATCCCCAACCTGTCGTATCCCCAGAGTCATTGCATCGAGTGCCTCCAGGGGATCGATTCCCTCCTTGACAGTTCTGCTGGCCAACTTTAAGGCGTCTTCTGCCGCGTAGGTTACGATTGCTTTCTGCAGGTCATCCAGCAGATTCGTACTCATCTAAAGCTCCTTTCTGCTTATGTCTGGGAAGAATTGGGTTCGGACTTGAGAATTGACAAACGGTCTTTTCATTCAGACGCTGATTAGTTCTTCGCTCAAAAAAGGAAAAACGGGTTCGATTCTTGCCGCCTCCACCATGGAGATTCGAAGAGGTTAGGCGAATCTGGTTAACTCCTTTTCATTTCAATAGGAAGTCAGACGCGTCTTTGAAAATCCTCCTGTTTTTGATTACCTCGAATTATGACATGATAAATCGCGCCTTCGAGATTGTCAATTCTCAGGTCTAACACCACAACACCCACTGGCTTGAGAGAAATCAGGAAGTTAGTTCTGTCTTGCAGGACAGGACTCGTCTGGTTGCCGTTGAGGTTAAAAACGGAACGAGAAGGGAGCGGTTTTCTGGGCTAGATACCTTCAGTAAAACCTTCAAAGTAAGACGTCAACTCCTGATGGGCAGTGCTGGGGTTCCAGTGGAAGAATTCCTAACGAGACCGATTGTGCACTGGATAAGCTCATTAGGACCTAGGGGGAATTCCTGAAGCACGGAAAGAAAAGGGGACGAAGATCTAAACTATTTTGAGACACTTCTTCGAACCCGGCGCTTCTTCAGAAACATCCAAACAATTGAAAGAAGACGTTGCACCCCTGAGACAAGGACAAGTTGTTTTGCATCCGATGCCCACTTCCTCCAGAATCCGGATGTGCCTTGATACTGGAAATTTACGATCTTTTCTTCTTGCCGTTGGGGGCTTTCTCTAGGGCTGCAGGGATGGAGACGTGCTGGCTGATGGGGACAGGAATCAGCAAATTCATTCCCACGGAGAGGCGGCTGGTTTTCTTGAGTTTGTTGATCTGGAGAAGAGGCTCGAGAGCGACACAGTAGATTCTGGCAATTCTTGAAAGGGTATCCCCCTTCTTCACCACATGGGTCTTGAACTGAAACCGGTGACGAGGTCTGAGATCTTCAAGGTTCTTCTGAAAGAGATCTTTCTTCCCGCAGGGGACCCTGACCTCATAGTCTGATATGCCAGGAGGTGTCCACTCCCTGAGAAGCTCGGGGTTGAGATCCTTCACCTCCTCAAGCGAGATCTCGCAGGCCTTGGCAATGAGTCCAAGGTTGGTTACCTCGGGAACCATCACTTTATCATAGCAGAGAACTTCCTGATACTCGATATCTGTGAACCCGTACTTCTCAGGATCCTTGGCCACAAGGGCAGCAGCAATCATCTGGGGAACATAGTTCTTCGTCTCTCGTTTGAGGTACCGGTATTTGGTGAGTTCCCAGAAGTCTTCCGTGCGGTAACGTTTCATGCCCCTACTGATCTTCCCTTCTCCGGCGTTATAGCTTGCAGCCGCGAGGTACCAGCATTCGAACATATCGTAGAGGTCATTGAGGTATTTGGCAGCGGCGATGGTCGATTTTTCAGGATCTCGTCGTTCGTCGATCCACCCATTGACCCGAAGGCCATATTTTTTGCCCGTGCTGGAGATGAACTGCCACGGGCCACAGGCTTTGCTCCGGGAGAAGGCGTGAGGGTTGAAACCGCTTTCGATGAGTGCCATATAGACGAGGTCCTCGGGAAGACCGTTTTCTCTCAGGAGGGCCTTCATCATGGGAGTGTATTTTGCGGATCGCGCCAGCCAGTTCATGAATTTATCTCGCAGGGTCGTCTGAAAGTACAAGATGAAATACTCCACCCTTTCGTTCATGACGATCGGAATGTCAAAGGTGGTTTCTGATTCT
>Ga0209254_10006332_pt1 | contig 10920 bp, 9 predicted proteins | sample FrelakmetDIP11DI_FD_187148 | JGI IMG/M metagenome (GOLD analysis project Ga0209254, IMG submission 187148) | Freshwater lake sediment microbial communities from the University of Notre Dame, USA, for methane emissions studies - DIP11 DI (SPAdes)... | ecosystem: Environmental > Aquatic >... | reverse complement strand
GACCGCCCGGTGCGCTACGTGCTCGAAGGGGCGTACACGCGCTTCCTGGGCAGTCAGAAGGAAGTCGGCGTCGACCGCATGGCGTCGCTGGGGGCCGGCATCGAGTTCGACTCGAGTGCCTACGACATCTGGGCCACGCGCTGGCGGGGCTTGCTGCGCTACAAGTTCGGCCCTGATATCTCGGGGTGGTCGCTCGGCCTGGCAGTGAGTTTCTGACCGCGGGCCGTACCTGGCAAAGCCTGTGGATCACGCGATCGAGGCTGTCGCTCTTGACTGACTGGAGCGGTCAGCCGGTGGCGCAGGTTGCACCTGGTGAACGCCCATCGTTCAGGACGGCGCCCGGTTTGCGATTGTTATCATCGGTGGCATGAAAGCGTCGTCACGGCAGTCGGTGTCGGGCGTCACAAGCAGGAAGGGTACGAGGCATGGACAAATCGATGGTCAAGGGCGTCGCGGTCGGCGGCATTGCGATGGTGATCGTGGCGGCGGGCGGTGTCACCGGCTACCAGGCCATGACCAAGCCGAAGTTTGCCGAAGTCGTGTCAGCCAAGGAAGCCAAGCAGACGGTCACCACGCCGCGGCAGGTGTGCGAGCAGGTGCAGGTGCAGAAGCAGGCGCCCGTGAAGGACGAGCACCGGGCCACCGGCACCATCCTCGGCGGTGTGGCCGGCGGCTTGCTGGGCAGCACGATCGGCGGCGGTACCGGCAAGACGGTGGCCACCGTGGCCGGCGCGGCGGCGGGTGCCTATGGCGGCAACCAGGTGCAGAAGAACATGCAGGAAAAGGATGTCGTCGCCTCGACCGAAACCCGCTGCAAGACGGTCAACGACACCTCCGAGAAGCTGCTGGGCTACGACGTCACCTACCGGCTCGATGGCAAGGAAGCCACGGTGCGCATGGCGTTCAACCCGGGAAAGCAGATTCCTGTGCGCGACGGCAAACTGGTCCTCAGCCCGCCCGAACCCGGCAAGTGACGCGCCAGCGCGGCGCCAGACGGCGAGCCTGGGTACACGCGGGCAGGCGAGCTCGCCTGTCTTGACCCTCGTTTACCGGTCCTGCATTTCACGGCCGCGCGCTTGGATCCGGGGACACGGCCTCAGACCTCCAGCCACTCCTTGCGCACCGTGCTGTTGGCACGCAGCTCCGCCGGCGTGCCTTCGAAGACGATCTGGCCGTGGCCCATCACCAGACAGCGGTCGGCGACTTCGAGCGCAATGGTGAGTTTCTGTTCGACCAACAGCACCGAGATGCCACGCCGCTTCAGCTCGCGCAGGTATTCGGCAACCAACTCGACGATCTTCGGCGCCAGGCCCTCGGTCGGCTCGTCGATCATGATCAGATCGGGGTCGCCCATCAGCGTGCGACACAGGGTGAGCATCTGCTGCTCGCCACCCGACAGCACGCCGGCCTCCGTGTGTTGACGTTCCTTGAGACGCGGGAACAGCGTGTACATGTCGTCGAAGGCCCAGCGCCCGACCTGCCTGGCGCTCTTCTGGCCGAGCATCAGGTTCTGCTGCACCGTGAGCTCGGGAAAGATGTCGCGGTTCTCGGGCACGTAACCGATGCCGGCATGCGCAATCTCGAAGGCCTTGCGGCCGAGGATCTCCTGGTCGCGCCACTTGACGCTACCGCTGCCGTCGACCAGGCCCATGATGGTCTTGACCGTCGTCGACCGGCCCGAGCCATTGCGCCCGAGCAGCGCCACGATCTCACCCGTGCGCACCTCGAAGCGCACGCCATGCAGCACATGGCTCTTGCCGTAGAAAGCGTGGACTCTGTCGAGCTTCAGCATGCTACGGCCCCACCGAAGCGACCTGCGCATCCGCCAGCACCGAGCCCAGGTACGCCTCCTGCACGCGTGGGTTGGCGCGCACGGCGTCGGGCACATCGAAGGCAATCACCTGGCCGTAGACGAGCACGGCGATCTTGTCGGCCAGGCCGAACACAACGCCCATGTCGTGCTCGACCGTCAGCAAGGTCTTGCCCGCGGTGACCTCGCGAATCAGGTTGACGAAGCGCGTGGTTTCGCTCCGGCTCATGCCCGCGGTGGGCTCGTCGAGCAGGATCACCGTGGAGCCACCGGCAATCGTGATGCCGATCTCGAGTGCGCGCTGCTCGGCATAAGTCAGGTTCATCGCCAGCACGTCGCGCCGTTTGTGCAGCTTGATCATCTCCAGCACTTCTTCGGTGCGGTCATTGGCATCGCGCAGGTCGGCCAGGAAGCGCCAGAACGAGTAGCGGTAACCCAGCTGCCAGAGCACGGCGCAGCGAATGTTCTCGAATACCGACAGTCGCGTGAACAGATTGCTGACCTGGAAGCTGCGCGCCAGGCCGAGACGGTTGATCTCGTAGGGCGCCAGGCCGTCGATCTTGCGGCCATTGAGCAGGATGTCGCCGGACGTGGAGCCGAAGCGGCCGCTGATCAGGTTGAACAGCGTGCTCTTGCCGGCGCCGTTCGGGCCGATGATCGCGACCCGCTCGCCCGGCTGCACAGCGAGCGTCGCACCGCGGATGATCTGCGTCTTGCCGAAGTTCTTGTGCACGTCGCGCAGTTCGAGGGCGGGTGTGCCCGGCGCTGGGCCGCCCCGAGCCGGGCGCTCCCCAAGGGCCACTCGGGGGTCCGTGCCGGTCCCTGGGGGGCGACGCGCAGCGTCCTGGGGGCGCAAATTCACAGCAGCTCTCTCCGCTTGATTTCCTTCTCGACCTCTTCCTGGATCGTGCCCCACTGGCGCACGAACTCGCGCCGCGTCAACTCGAACAGTGCAATGCCGGTGACGAGCACGAACGCGGCGCCAAACCAGGTGTCGAAACGCTGGCTGTTGAGCGTGGCACCCATGAACTTCATCTCGGGCCCCAGCGCGGCGTTGAGTTGCAGGTGGTAGATCATTTCGATCATCGCGCCGGCACCGACCAGGATCACGAACGCGGTGCCGGCGAGCGCAAGGTAGCTGGCCCACAGCGCGCGCAGCTTGCCGAAGGCGGCCAGGCGCAGGTTCATCATGATCAGGCTCGAGATGCCGCCCGGTGCATACATCACCATGAACAGGAACACCAGGCCGAGGTAGAGCAGCCAGGCCTGGGTCAACTCCGACAGCAGCACCAGCGCAATCACCATCAGCACCGCGCCGATGATCGGGCCGAAGAAGAAGGTGGCACCGCCGAGAAAGACGAACAGCAGGTAGGCACCCGAGCGCCCCGCGCCGACGACTTCGGCCGTCACGATCTCGAAATTCAGCGCCGCCAGGCCGCCGCCGATGCCGGCGAAGAAGCCCGCGACGATGAAGGCGAGAAAACGCACCTGCTGCGTGCTGTAGCCGATGAACTCGACGCGCTCGGGGTTGTCGCGCACGGCGTTGAGCATGCGGCCGAGCGGCGTGCGCGTCAGCGCGAACAGTGCGGCGGTCGAGACGAAGCAATACGCGGCGATCAGGTAGTAGAGCTGAACCTGGGGGCCGAAGGTGATGCCGAACATCGGCGTGCCGGCAACGCGGTTGCCGGTGATGCCGCCCTCGCCGCCGAAGAATTCAGGCAGCATCAGCGACATCGACCACACCAGCTCGCCAATGCCCAGCGTGATCATCGCGAATGTGGTGCCGGCCTTCTTGGTGCTGACGTAGCCCAGCGCGCCAGCGAAGAGCAGGCCGCCCAGCCCACCGGCCAGTGGTACCAGGCTGACTGGCAGGCCGAGCTTGCCGGCACTGACCAGGTTCAGCGTGTGGATCGCCAGGAACGAACCCAGGCCGCTGTAGACCGCATGACCGAAGCTGAGCATCCCGCCCTGGCCGAGCAGCACGTTGTAGGACAGGCAGACGATGATCGCGATGCCCATCTGCGACAGCATCGTGTGGGCGAAGCTGGAGGTCCACAGCTTGGGCGCGAGCAGCAGCACAAGTGCGAACAGCCCCCATACGATCCAGCGTCCGACGTTGTAGGGCTTGAAGTGATAGTACGTGCGGCTCCCGCGAACAGGCGCGCTGCCAAGCGGCCGCCGCGGGTCCGGCTTCGCCGGTCCGCTGGCGGTGCCCCGGGACGCTGGAGGCGCCCTTCGGTCCCCAGGGGGAGCGCCGAAGGCGCTTCGGGGGTGGTTCACATCAGCCTTCCCGTGTGCCGAGCAGGCCCTTGGGTCGCAGGATCAGGATCAACACCAGCAGCAGGTAGGGCAGGATCGGTGCGGCCTGCGCCAGCGTGACCTTGGCGAGCGGGTAGGCGATGTCGCCGGGCACGATGCGCCAGCCCAGCGCAGCCGCGGCATGGACCAGCGATTTGTCCACCGTCAGCGGCAGCGTCTGCAGCAGGCCGATGAGCAGGGAGCCGACGAAGGCGCCGGCCAGCGAGCCCATGCCACCGACGACAACCACGACGAAGATGATCGAGCCGACGATCGCCGCCATCGACGGCTCGGTGACGAAGGTCATGCCGCCGACCACACCCGCCAGCGCCGCCAGCGCACAGCCGCTGCCGAACACGAGCATGAACACGCGCGGCACGTTGTGGCCGAGCGCCTCGACCATTTCCGGATGAGCCAACGCGGCCTGGATCACCAGGCCGATACGGGTGCGCGTGAGTAGCAGCCACAAGGCCAGCAACATCACCAGGGCCACCACCATCATGAACATGCGCGTGGCCGGAAAGGTGGAGCAATGCACCACCGCGGCACCGACGCCCGCGCAGCGTTCGGCCGGCACATTGCCCCAGGCCAGGCTGAGGCCGTCGCCAGCCGACTGCATGATCGTGAAGGCCGCGCCCTGCAGCTGCGCCGGCGGCTCCACCGGCAGCGACGACAACCCCCACACCAGCTTCACCAGTTCGAGGATCACGAACGACAGCCCGAAGGTGATCAGCAATTCGGGTACGTGGCCGAACTTGTGCACGCGGCGCAGCGCGGTTCGCTCGAAGCCGGCGCCGAGCAGGCCGACCAGGGCCGGCGCCAGAAACAGCGCCACCCAGAAGCCGAACAGCGATGTCAGCGCATAACCGAAGTACGCCCCCAGCATGTAGAAACTGGCGTGGGCGAAATTCAGCACGCCCATCATGCTGAAGATCAAGGTCAGGCCCGAGCTGAGCATGAACAGCAACAGCCCGGCGCTGACGCCGTTCAGCACATTGATCAGTAGTTGGTCCACGGCACCCTGCTGTTGCTCATGCGCGCAACAATTTCAAGCGGACGCCGCGGAACTGGCTTTGCCAGGCCGCTGGCGTCGCCCCCTTGAGGGGGAGCGGCCACAGGCCGCTTCGGGGGTGGGCGTCAATTCGGCCGCTTCATCTCGCACGAGGTCGGCGTGCTCGACACATAGGGCTCGAAGGTCTTGATCGGCACAAAGGTGTGGCCGGTGTTCTCGACGCTGTAGTCGAGCGGCGCCTTGCCGACCTTCTGCCAGGCCTGGATGTACAGGGTCTGTTGCAGTTGATGGTCGGACTTGCGCATCTGAACGTCGCCGCTCAGGCCCTTGACCTGCAGGCCCTCGAGCGCGGCGGCCACCTTGATCGGCTGCGTGCTCTTGGCCTTGGCCATCGCGTTGGATAGCAGCACATAGGCGTTGTAGATCTGCGCGGTGTAGAAGTCGTCGTTGAACTTGGCCTTGAATTCGTCCATCACCTTGCGCCCCTCGCCGCCCAGGCCGGTGGGCATCACGGAGACCTGGAACACACGGCCGGCCGCATTGGCGCCCATGGCCGTGGGCGTGCCGGTGACGCCGGCGTAATAGGTGAAGAACTTGGCCGTCAAGCCGCCGTCGTTGGCCGCCTTGACCAGCAGCGTCAGGTCCGACGACCAGTTGCCGGTGACCACGGTGTCGGCGCCCGAGGCCTTGATCTTGGCGATGTAGGGGGCGAAGTCGCGCGTCTGCGCCAGCGGCGTCAGGTCTTCGCCGACGATCTGGATGTCGGGGCGCTTGCGTGCCAGCGTCTCCTTGGCGAACTTGGCGACCTGGTGGCCGTGGGCGTAGTTCTGGTTGATCAGGTAGACCTTCTTGACGTCGGGCTGGTCCTTCATGAACGTGGAAAGCGCCTCCATCTTCATCGACGTGTCGGCATCGAGCCGGAAGTGCCAGTAGCTGCACTTGCTGTTGGTCAGGTCGGGGTCGACTGCGGCGTAGTTGATGAACAGCACTTCCTTGCCGGCGTTGCGCTCGTTGTACTTGTTCAGGAAGTCGATGATTGCGGTGGCCGGGCCGGTGCCCGTGCCCTGCGCCACGTAGCGGATGCCCTGGTCGATCGCCGCCTGCAGCGCATTGACCGTCTCCTGCGGGCTCAGCTTGTTGTCGAAGGAGACGATCTCGAACTTGACGCCGGCTGGGTTGCTCTTGTTGAAGCGCTCGGCCATGAACTGGAAGCCACGCAACTGGTTCTGGCCGGTGGCCGCGGTCAGGCCGGTGAGCGCGTCGATCCAGGCAATCTTGACCGTCTCGCCCTGCTGGGCAGAGGCCATGCCACAGGCCAGCAGCGCCGCTGCAAGCAAGGTCACACGAAACGAAGAGCGTTGGGCAAGGGTGGGCATGGTGGCGGGTCTCCTGGAACGGGAAGTGCGGTGGCGTGACGTTACCGGATCGCCGGCCCCGCGACCCCAGGGACTACCCCGAAACTGGGCCCTGTCGCCCTTGCGATTTCAGCGTCGGGATCACGCCCCAGGCAGCCGATGCCCCTTGAATTGCTCGCGCAGCTTGTTCTTCTGCATCTTGCCGGTGGCGCCGAGCGGGATGGCGTCGACAAAGGCCACATCGTCGGGCACCTGCCACTTGGCCACCTTGCCCTCGTAGAAGTGCAACAACTCGTCGCGCGTGACCTCGGCGCCGGGCTTCTTCACCACCACCAGCAGGGGTCGCTCGTCCCACTTCGGGTGCGGCAGCGCGATGCAGGCCGCCATGGCCACGGCCGGGTGGGCGATGGCCACATTCTCGATGTCGATCGAGCTGATCCACTCGCCACCCGACTTGATCACGTCCTTGCTGCGGTCGGTGATCTGCAGGAAGCCGTCGGCATCGATCGCTGCCACGTCGCCGGTGGGGAACCAGCCGTCGACGAGGGGGTCACCGCCCTCGCCCTTGAAGTAGCTCGAGATGATCCACGGGCCCTTGACGTGCAAGTCACCGCTGGTCTGGCCGTCCCAGGGCAGTTCCCGGCCCTCGGGGTCGACGATGCGCATGTCAACGCCATATACCGCCCGCCCCTGCTTGGCCATGATCGCCAGTTGCGCCTCGGGGTCCAGTTCGCGTTGAGCCCGCTTCAGGTTGCAGACGGTGCCGATCGGCGACATTTCGGTCATGCCCCAGGCGTGCAGCACCGTCACGCCGTAGTCGTCGCGGAAGGCCTTGATCATCGCTGGCGGGCAGGCTGAACCGCCGATCGCGGTGCGTCGCATATAGGTGAACTTGAGGCCGTTTTGCTTGACGTGGTTGAGCAGCATGAGCCACACCGTGGGCACGCCGGCGGCCATCGTCACCTGCTCGGCCTCGAGCAACTCGTAGATCGACTTGCCGTCGAGCGCCGGCCCAGGAAAAACGAGTTTCGCCCCCGTCATCGCAGCGCCGTAGGGGATGCTCCAGGCGTTGACGTGAAACATCGGCACCACCGGCAGGATGCAGTCACGCGCCGACAGGGCCAGCGTGTCGGGCAGCGCACCGGCCCAGGCATGCAGCAGCGTCGAGCGGTGGCTGTACAGCACGCCCTTGGGGTTGCCCGTGGTGCCACTCGTGTAGCAAAGCGCAGCGGCGCTGCGCTCGTCGAAGACGGGCCAGTCGTAGGCGTCGCTCTCGCGGCCGATCCAGGCCTCGTAGCTTTGCAGGCCGTCGATGCCGCTGTCGGCCGGCAGGGCGTCGGCATCGCACAGGGCGATCCAGTGATTGACCGTCGTGCACTGCCGCCAGACCGCCTTGATGATCGGCAGGAAGCTCATGTCGAACGCGATGACGCGGTCTTCGGCATGGTTGGCGATCCAGACCACCTGGTCGAGCGCGAGGCGCGGGTTCAGCGTGTGCACCACGCGGCCGCTGCCGGAGATGCCGAAGTACAGCTCGAAATGGCGGTAGCCGTTCCAGGCCAGGGTGGCGACACGGTCGCTGAAGGCCAGTCCCAGGCGGTCGAGGGCGGCTGCGACCTGTCGCGCCCGTGCCGCCGCCTCGCGGTAGTTGGTGCGGTGAATGTCGCCCTCGACGCGGCGCGAGACGATTTCGGTGTCGTGGTGGTGGCGGCCGGCGAACTCGAGCAAGCTCGAGATCGACAGCGGCTGGTCTTGCATCAGGCCGAGCATCGGGGCTCCGTAGAGTGTGGGCGGCGAGTATTGTGGGCGGGCCAGGCGCTGTCAAAGCGTGATTCCCCCACCATCCGCAGCCTTGGCCGGCAGCGCCGACAATACGGCCCCGTGAATGCGCCCGAATTGCTCAACCCCGCCACCGTGCCGGCCTGGCGCGAGATGCCGTTCCTGCAACGCCTGGGGCCGGCCTTTGGCACGGACCTGCCGCCGCAGCCGCTGGGGGCGCCGCATTGGGTCGCGCGCAGCGACACGCTGGCGTACACCTTGGGCCTGGCCGATTGGCTGGCCAGCGACGACGCACTCGACGTGCTGTCCGGCGTTCGGGTGGCCTCGGGCACGCGGCCGCACGCCTCGGTCTATTCGGGTCACCAGTTCGGCGTCTGGGCCGGGCAGCTGGGCGATGGCCGCGCGTTGATGCTCGGCGAGATCGACACGCCTGCGGGACCGATGGAGGTGCAATTGAAGGGTAGCGGCCTGACACCCTACTCGCGCATGGGCGATGGCCGCGCCGTGCTGCGCTCGTCAATCCGCGAGTTCCTCGGCTCCGAGGCCATGCACGCGCTGGGCATCCCGACCACGCGCGCGCTGGCGGTCATTGGCTCGCCGCTGCCGGTACGCCGCGAAACCATCGAGACCGCGGCCGTCGTCACGCGAGTCGCGCCGAGCTTCCTGCGCTTCGGTCATTTCGAGCACTTCACGCACACCGCCAGCGACCTCGAGGCTTTGCGCCGCCTGCTCGACGCCACGATCGCACGCTACTTCCCCGAGTTGCAGAGCGACGTCGAGCCCGCCGCCGCCCTGCTCGGTGAAGTGGCGCTGCGCACCGCGAGGCTGATGGCACAGTGGCAGGCGGTGGGTTTTTGCCATGGCGTGATGAACACCGACAACATGTCGCTGCTGGGCTTGACGATCGACTACGGTCCTTTCGGCTTCCTCGATGCCTTCGACCCCGGCCACATCTGCAACCACAGCGACGACCAGGGGCACTACGCCTACGCGCGCCAGCCGGGCGTGGCGTTCTGGAACCTGCATGCGCTGGCGCAGGCGCTGCTGCCGGCCGTCGATGGCCCGGCCGAAGCCGCCGGCGAGTTGCTGCTGGCCGCCCTCGAACCCTACAAGGCCGAGTACGCGCGCTCGATGCTGGCCGCGTTGCGCGCCAAGCTCGGCCTGGCCAGCGAACACGACGACGATCAGATCCTGATCGACGACTTGCTGCGCCTGATGGCGGCCGACCACGCCGACTTCACGATCACCTTTCGCCGGCTGGCCGGCCCCGACAGCGCAACGCGCGATGTCTTCGTCGACCGCGAAGCCTTCGATGCCTGGGCGCTGCGCTACCGTGCGCGGCTCGGGTTGGAGAACAGCGACGACGCCGATCGAGCACGGCGCATGAACCGGGTCAACCCGAAGTTCGTGCTGCGCAACCATTTGGCGCAAACCGCGATCGAACGCGCCCAGCAAGGTGACTTCGCTGAAGTCCAGCGGCTGCTGCAAGTTCTAGGGCGCCCATTCGACGAACAACCTGAACACGCGGCTTATGCCGACCACCCGCCTGCATGGGCGCGCCAAATTGAAGTCTCTTGCTCATCCTGACCATGACCCAACCCCACGACCACGACGACCCGCGCTACAAGGTGAAGAAGACCGACGCCGAATGGCGCGCCGCACTCGACCCGATGGAGTACCAGGTGGCGCGCCACGCTGCCACCGAACGCGCCTTCAGCGGCAAGTACTGGGACCATACCGACGCCGGCAAGTACCTGTGCGTGGGTTGCGGCACGCCACTGTTCGACTCGGCGACGAAGTTCGACGCCGGCTGTGGCTGGCCGAGCTACTTCCAGCCGGTCAACAGCCAGGTTGTCGAGCGTGTGGTTGACGAGACCCACGGCATGGTCAGGGTGGAGGTGCGCTGCAACAACTGCGGCTCGCACCTCGGCCATGTCTTCGAAGACGGCCCCGAGCCGACCGGCGAGCGCTTCTGCATCAATTCGGCGGCGATCGACTTCAAGCCGCAGACATGAAGCCCCAAGCTCACTTCGTTCGCGGCCCCCGAGGGGCGCTCAGCCGGCTCGGGAGCGGCCCAGCGCCGGCCGAATCATGAAGCTGCTGGCCGATTTCCTGCCGATCATCCTGTTCTTTGCCGCCTTCAAGTTTGCCGGCAGCGACAAGGACGCCGCCGCCGCGTTCGCTTCCGAGCACTTCGGCTTTCTGGTCTCGGGCGGCAACGTCGGCGCCAGCGAAGCCCCGGTCTTGCTGGCGACTGTGGTGGTCATCATCGCCACGCTGGTGCAAGTCCTGGTCATGAAGCTGCGCGGCAAGAAGGTCGACACCATGTTGTGGGTCAGCCTGGTCCTGGTGGTCGTGCTCGGCGGCCTGACGATCTGGTTCCACAGCGAAACCTTCATCAAGTGGAAACCGACCCTGCTCTACTGGGTGATGGCCGGGGCCTTCCTGCTCGGGCCCGTCCTGTTCGGCAAGAACCTGTTGCGATTGCTGCTGGGCGAGCAGCTTCAATTGCCAGACCCGGTATGGCAGCGCTTGAACTGGGCCTGGGTCGGCTTCTTCGGCGCGATGGGGGCGCTCAATCTCTGGGTGGCGTACACCTTTTCGACCGACGCCTGGGTCAATTTCAAGCTCTTCGGCGGCATCGGCCTGATGCTCTTGTTCACGGT
>Ga0209254_10006331_pt1 | contig 10920 bp, 10 predicted proteins | sample FrelakmetDIP11DI_FD_187148 | JGI IMG/M metagenome (GOLD analysis project Ga0209254, IMG submission 187148) | Freshwater lake sediment microbial communities from the University of Notre Dame, USA, for methane emissions studies - DIP11 DI (SPAdes)... | ecosystem: Environmental > Aquatic >... | reverse complement strand
AGTGATGGTCTCTCCCACTTGCCCCAGCTTTTCTTTACCGAATGATCTCAGAAATCCAAAAATTCCTGCCATGCTTCATCCTCCTTGGTTGTTTTCTTGTTAGATTACTTTGAGAGACGCAGGTTCCAGTTGAATCCCAACCATTATCTGAACCGATGCGCCTTGTTTTTCATTGACCGCTGATACCAACGTATAGTCAAACTATTTTGGGATTAACACGTGATCATCATTATAGACCCCTTGGTCTGCCGTCCTGTGGCAGGCTGAGCAGTTACTTAATGACCCGACAGCTTTCCGAGTGAAAACTTGAGCAGATATAGCGTGATGTTTGTCGCGAATGTATGGAATTTCGGTAATTCGAGATGGAATTTGTCCTCCCAGACTTCTCATGATTTTGACAGAACGTTTCGCCTTCGAGTGTTCCGCTGAATTATCCATAAGGTATTTCTCGATAGTTGTCTTAGATTCCGCATCGATATCGACAGCTTCCCCAAAGTGTTCTTTAAGGTTGCTGAGAACCTTACCCCACGAACCGGACGGTAACAGTTCAGGCTGATATGAGAAATGGCAGACCCCACAGGTTTCTTTGTAGTTTTGATTGGCCACTGGTTTCAAGTGCGTTTTAGAGGCATGACCGTCGTTGTCATCATCAACATTATGAACTCGTTCTTGGTGTCGATCGGTTTTCTGCTGCTGCTGCTTATCGTCGGCAAAGCCATCATAGAAATGGCCCATTGCAAGCAGAGAAAAGATTACGAAAATGGTGCATCGTATTGATGTGCTCATAATTTGCCTCTTTTCATTTGGACACAACGTTTTGAGGTCATGGTAAGGAAAACCTGACTACCATTGGTAGGACATGTCTTCGATAGCAACAGCCAAAAGACCGTATGATAATCAGGAAACAATGGCCATAAGTTATTTACCAAGCAAATTTATCCTTTTCAAGCGACAGTCCGGGGTCAATCTAAATCCAATGCTCTGGTAAGCCAAGACCCTTTCCGCTTGCCCTGATGATGGCCTGATTTCTGGTAAGACTTCGATCGAGGATCACGATTGTCCCGATGCGGAAAGAATCGGATCTCGGAGTTGGATTTTTCTATGAGTTTTTCCAACTCGCCCCTATCCAGGCAGATTCCCCGACACTTGGGACAGTTGTCGATCTCGACTCCTTGCTTCTCGAACATTAGCAAGTCAACGTTACAGATCGGACAAAGCATTTTTGCCTCCTTATCCAAAGTTTCTTGAGGTGGATGACACATCCCACGTCAAGATGGTGGATTCGATGAAGGTCGATTTATAGCGCAGGAACGACCAGACGTTTGCTTCAGTCGCAATCGAACTTGTTTCACTGTCATCGTTTCCGCTCCCCATCACAGAAAGAGCCAGTAACCGTTTGCAAAGGCTACTGCACCAAAAGTGCCGAGAATTAGACCTATGGCCCAAACACCCTTTTTTTTCATCAGGGCAGCGATAGATGCGAGAAGAATGGCCAACTGAAGCAATATGACGGCGAGACCGAATGCCTGGTAATGCTGTGAGGCAACATCTCTTTCGGCTTCAAGCTTCTTTGCCTCATTAATTATGGCCGCTTTTTCATCGTCGTACCTTTTTATTTTCTCAGAGTACGCAGCTATTTTGCTATCGAGTTTTTCAGCAACATTCCGCGATGCAGACGGGTCAATGGTTTCCAGTTCTATTGTGAGTTCCTCCTTCTGAATTTCGTACAGATAGCTCTTGATGCTTTTTGCCTGAAAGTATGACCACTGGTTTGAAGCCTGGGTCTGCTTGAAAAACTACCGACTCTTAATGTGGAAAGAGTTGAAGCAACGGCCAGAATAACCGTAATCAGTGCCAAATAATTTAGCCACGTTTCTTTCTTCTCTTCCATGCGTTCATCTCCATAAGACAAATTGATCAGAGAATCGTCAACTCAGTCACTGCATTGTCAAACGACACTTTGAGTCAGAGAGTCGGCTTGGTCTAACCCCCGACTCTCTGTTGCAACACCCCTAATGGATCCTTCAGTAACTGGTCTTTGAGCTTACTTCCTGTTTCCAGAATTTGCTGCTTCACCGGTTCATAGCCTTGCCCAGCTGCTTTACCAAACCATTTCCCTGCTTCTAGGCGGTCTTTGCGGACCCCTTTCCCTAATGCGTACATGGTGCCGAGTTTGTACTGAGCTTGAGCATTTCCTTTTTCTGCCGCCTTCAAATACCATTTTACGGCATCCTTGTAGTCCTGCTTTACTCCCAGACCCTCCTCGTACATTCTGCCGAGTTTGTACTGAGCTTCAACGTTTCCTTGTTCTGCTAGCTTTTGGCACTGCTCAAGAGAGCCGACAGGAGGTTCGTTACTTTCCCCAGATCCCGATACCGACTGAACAAAGAGGAGTAAACTCAAGGCAACAACCCAAAAACATGCACAAGACCTCCTTGGCCAAAATGCTTTGAACAAAGATTGAATGACATTCGGCTGACGAAAGTCCTTTGTTGACTTAATGTTCCTTGGAAAAAACGCAAAAAAAACTATCTTCTCTTTCATCGCCCGTTTCTCCTTTTTTCCATTTCAATTAGGGCAATATCCCTCTTTTTCTCCCGGAGGTTAATGCAGTCTGACGGCAATCTCAGATATATGTTCATCGTTTTCTATGTCCACCTTGTGCATAGAGCCTCACAGTTTTTTTTGTTCGAACTTGCGGGGAGGATTCGACAGTTGTCGAGTTGGTGCTGATCCGGGCAATTCTTGACCATTTCATCCCTCGCAGCCGTGAGGATGCCACTTCCAGCAAGAAGGTTTTTTGGATCCGGGTACTGGACGTAACTGTTAAAGTTTTCAGAATACGTATGATGAGGTCCTAAGAGAGCAATAATGCAATCAGAGGCTTGGTTTCTCCAGTTCTGAAAGGCCACGGGATCAAGATTGCTGTTAAGAACGTACCAGCCGGCCTCAATCAAATCATCGATCTGTTTTTCGATACTCATTACATGACTCCTTAGATCGTAAAGCTTTTTAAAAGACTTTTTAAATTGGGCCATCTTCCTAGAAACCCTTTTGTCAATGGCTGTTCATCGAGTGCCACGCAGGGATCTATCGGGTAATTGATTTTAGATGGCTAAGTTAAGAAATGAGGTTCTTGTAAGGATCAAATGAGGAGGACAACAGTCCGGAGAAATGCAAACGAGTTGAGGACCGGGGACGGCCCTAGTGGAGAAAAACCAACTGAAGGACCGCCAATTGGAAGGGCGGTGACCGACAGAAAATCGGCTTGGGGTGGTTGAGGGATTCCGCTGGAAGCTCGCGGTGTCCGGAAATGTCCCGAACGAATAACTCCATCTACAGCCGGGATTTCAGAACATCCCCCACCCCGGGACGGGGTTTGTGAAGTTGCTGGGGGACAACAAGTCGTGTTTAGCGGATTACAACACCGGTCCGCCTCGAAACAACACCCTTGGTCCTGCAACCCAGCGGCTCCTATAAAGATAGCGATCAGTAGGCTCACCCAGATTATGAGTCTTTGTTTCTTCATAGGATTGATTTCGAATTTACCCCTTTCCTTTTTTTGAAATCCGGTGTCGAACTAACAGTTGAACATTACGGCCTTTGACTAAGCTTGTCAAGCCCTGATTCAAGAGTCTTATTGCGCGCTTTTCACAACAATAATGTGTTACAACACAATTAGTTCCATAAAACAACGCGAATTCAACATATTACGCGATACAAATAAGCGTCTTGGAAAAACTCCGGACTATCACTCCCATCACGAGGATAGAGACAAATCCAAAAATCGTTAGGACCCAAACGAGGGCGGAAAAAAGCATGAAGATCCCCAAGAATTTCAAAACCACTGAAGAAGCTTTCGGATTCCGGGAAGCTATATCAACCCCGCTCCTGCCAGTGGAGGTCCCATTGGACCAAGCCACGCCACTACACCATGCGTACAAGATTCGAATCCTCTCGGGTCACCCGATTAGCTCATTAAGGGAAGTCGCTGGTTTATGTGGTTGGCTAATAGTTCTTTGGAGATCTGGCTCCAGCGAGGAAAAGGTTCCAGGGCGGACCCCGATGGAGACCCTTCTGGAAGGGAAAAAACTTTATGCTGACTTGGAAGAGTATCAACCGCTGCCTATTTCTCTGCCTCGCGTTTGAAGGAAGGTGGGGGGGATATGAGCGCCTCCATTAAAACGTAAGCGGCTTGGAGTGCCTCTGTAGGGCAAAGCGGAAAACATTCTTTGCAGTTCCAGCACTCCTTAGAGGCTATCTCTGGGATGAAACTGATCTCTTTCTTTATTCCTCTATCGACAAATCCCACCGCGTTCTTTTTCTTGACCTCAGCACAGTATCTTACACAGAGACCACAATGAATGCAAAAGGAGGGCTCTTTTTCAAAACGGTCCCTGTCCGCACCATACTCTTTAGCCAGATCCTGCAATATGAATGAATCAGGAGCATGAGCCAACTGAAGCTCTAAGATCATTTTGCGAATTCTATCTACCTTCTCAGATCTGGTTCTTACGATTATATTTTTCTCCACCGGGTAGACGCAGGAAACAACGATTCTTGTCCAGCCGCGACTTTCTAGTTCTACTATACAAAGTCGACAAGCCCCGTAGGGTTCCAATTTCTCGTGGTGACACAGTGTGGGAATAGATATCCCTGCACTTCGTGCCGCCTCCAAGACGGTCATCCCTTCTTTGGCTTTAACTTCTTTTCCGTCTATCTTTAACAGGATTTCGCTCACTTTTCTTTACTCTTTCTGACTATAGTTCTGGCTTCTTCAGGGATAGGAGGCGGAACAGGCTCACCGGAAATTTTCCTCACCGCGTGAAAACGGTGAGGGCACACTTCAAAGCAGGTTCCGCACTTTGTGCATTTCTCCTGGTCAACGATATGGATCTGCCTCTTGCCGCCGGTAATCGCCTCGGAAGGGCATTTCCTGAGGCAATTCATACAGGCCTGGCACTTATCCGGGTCAATATAGTACGAGATGAGTTCCTTGCAGGATAGGGCCGGGCATCGCTTCTCCTTGATGTGGGCCTCATACTCTTCTCTAAAGTGTTGCAACGTGCTCAAAAACGGGTTAGGGGAACTCTTACCTAAAGCACAAAGGGCCGCTTCTATGGCTGTCTCGGATAGCTGCTCCAAAAGCTCGATGTCGCCATCTTTCCCCTTTCCTTTCGTGATATTAGTGAGAATTTTGAGCATCTGCCTCATGCCTTCACGGCAGGGGACGCATTTACCGCACGATTCCTCAGTCAGGAATTCGAGGAAGTACCTGGCAACATCAACCATGCAGGTATCTTCATCCATTACAATCATCCCACCTGACCCCATCATCGAACCGGCCTTGGTGAGTTCATCAAAACCAACCGGCAAATCCAACAGTTCCTCAGGGAGACATCCGCCGGACGGTCCTCCGGTCTGCACTGCTTTGAATTTCTTGCCTCCAGGGATTCCGCCCCCGATTTTGTAGATAATATCTCTCAGGGGCGTGCCCATGGGTACTTCTACGAGGCCAGTGTTGGTTATTTTACCGACCAGGGAGAAAATCTTCGTGCCCTTGCTGGTATCAGTTCCAAACTGCGTGAACCAGTCGGCTCCGTTGTTGATGATGAGCGGCACATTGGCCCATGTCTCGACATTGTTCAAAACACTGGGTTTACCCCAGAGGCCCACGACGTTGGAGCGGATGTACTTCGGTCTGGGTTCTCCTGCCCTACCTTCCAATGCGGTCATCAGAGCGGTTGATTCACCACACACGAAAGCGCCGGCTCCTTTGTGCACCTTGACAACAAAATCAAAGCCTGAGCCAAGGATGTTTTTCCCGAGAAAACCATACTCCTGAGCCTGCTGGATAGCGATGGTCACATTCTCTACTGCTAACGGGTATTCCTGTCGAACGTAAATATAGCCCTCGTGCGCACCAATGGCATAGGCACCGATGGTCAAGCCCTCGAGGACTGAGTGAGGGTTTCCTTCAAGGACAGCCCTATCCATAAATGCTCCTGGGTCGCCTTCGTCGGCGTTCACTATCACATATTTCGGTTCACCAGGGGCATTGCGGGATCCTTCCCACTTCGTCCCTGCGGGAAAGCCGCCACCACCCCTCCCTCTCAAGTTTGCTTTCTTGACTTCCTGCAATACCTGGTCAGCAGTCATTTTGGAAAGAGTCTTGGCCAGCGCGGAATAACCGCCAATCACCAGATAGTCATCGATATTCTTTGGATCAATCTTAATGTTATTACCGATAACGTTTCGTTCTTGATTTCTATAGAACGGAATATCGGCTTCATGGGTTGCTTTTTCGCCTGTGGTTGGGTCAACATAGAGCAGACGATCGACAACCTTCTTTTCCCTTACGGTCTGGGAGACAACCTCGGGAACGTCTTCAGGCTTTACTTGAAGATAGCATATCTCCTCAGGATAAATAACCACAACCGGTCCTCTCTCACAAAATCCAGGGCACCCGGTTCCTTTGGTGTTCACCTCAGCCATTAGGCCCTGTTTTTCAATCTCTGCTTTAAAGGCGGCTATGACTTCACTTGCCCCGGATGCAATACAACCAGCGCCGGCGCATATTGAAATGCACGGCTTGTTTGGGTTTTCCCGGGATATTATTTCTTGTCTGACTTTCTCTAACTCATCAGGTGAGTTTATCCGCGACATAGTTCTTCCTTAATCATAATTTTTTAACACGTCTGCGGTCTTTGCCGGTGCCATCTTACCGTGAGTCTTTCCATCGATGTCCACCACCGGTCCTAAAGCACAGCAGCCGAGGCAGTTAACGGTCTCCAGGCTGAACTTCAGATCCAGGTCTGTTTCACCCGGTTCAATTCCCGTCAGGCCTTGCACTGTGTCGAGCACACGCGACGCACCCCGAACATGGCAGGCCGTTCCCACACAAATGTGAATTTGATGGCGTCCCTTAGGAACCAAACTAAAGGCTTTGTAGAAGGTAGCGATATGCTGTATCCGGGTCATAGGAACCTGCAATCTTTCGGCGACCCTCTCCAATGCCTCCCTGGGAAGCCAGTTATTTTCCGCCTGAATGTCCAGTAACACCTGAATGAGATAACTGGGCTCGCAGTTGTGTTTATCAATTATCTGGTCGATTATGTGTTTGTCCATAGCCTCTGTCCTAATGTTCTTCTTTCTTCTGATCCACCGCCTGCTTTTTCAGCTCAGGCGAGAGCAAAGCACTTCCGGCTTTCATCGTATCGGACCAATCTTTGCTTCGATGATGCATTAAGGTGTTTTGATACCTTAGACGGGGTTAGCCCTAAAGTCTTTGCAATTTCTGAAGTTGAAAGGGGTCCTTCCCGCAGGAGTAACATAATTTGGCTTATGGCCAATTTATCGGCAATGGTTTCATTAAATAACCGGTTCAGCTCGTCACTGTCGAAGAATTTACGGTATTCTTCTTCCGGCATAGCAGGCAGTCTCAGCCTCTCCCTTTCCACCAGTCTGATGTAGGGGATAAGCCGAGTGACCGCTTCCAGTTTGAACTTCAATTCCTTTTCGTCCAGGCCTTCCCCTCGGCCAAGGGGTCCTAGCTCCTTCACCTTCTTGACAAAACCATTAACCCCTTCGATAAAAAGGTTGGCTTCAGCGCCGGACATAAATGCGATCTTCAATCTCTCTGGGTTCAGCCCTATGTGTTCCAGCAATTTCTTAGCTAGGCTCACCATGGTTAAGGCATGGTAATTTCCATGAGTAATATAGTTACATTCATTTAAGTGACATGCACCAAGGAACACCCCATCCGCTCCGTTTGAGAAAGCCCGGAATACATGTGCCAGATCGACTCGACCGGAACACATGACGCGAATGAGCCTCATTTCAGTTGTATATTGACTTCTGGAAACTCCAGCTAAGTCGGCTGCGCCGTATGCTCACCAATGGCATACAAACCCTAAGACCTTTGGTTTGAATTTAAGTCCTGCACTCATACGTTCTCACCTCGTACTTGGTAATCCCGGCTTTATTCATTCGTATATTTCTACACATCTCCAACCGCAGCATCCATTCGGTGTATGACCTCTTCCTCTGGAAACGCAGCATCAATTTCGCTCAAGAGTTCTTCATCGGTATAGTGCTTCAGCACTATGGCAGACGTCGCGCACACCGTGTTGCAGAGACCATCACCTTTACAGAGGACAGGATTAACCATGGCCTTTCTGCCGCGCGATGTCTCGACAAACTCTATGGCGCCATAGCTGCATACCGTTATACATGCCCCACACGAAACACACTTATCCTCATCCACCGCGCACACAGAACCGGAGGCGACCACTACATCACGGGAGAGAAGCGTTAAGGCCCGGCCTGCAGCTCCATAAGCCTGGTTGATCGTTTCCTGAATAAACTTGGGATAATGAGCCAGTCCACAGAGATAAACGCCGTCTGTAGCAAACTCAACAGGCCTTAATTTGACATGGGCTTCTTTGAAGAAGCCATCCGGGTTCAAAGTTACCTTGAATAATCCGGCAACTTCCTTGGTCGCCGCCGATGGAATGACAGCGGCAGCCAGGGCAATTATGTCAGCATCCAATTCGAGCTTCTTACCTAAGATATAATCGGTCGCGGTAACCTTTAGAACGGGCCGACCCTCGTCCGACTCGCCGGCTTCCACCTGAGGTTTATCCTCCGGTTCATAGCGGATAAACTTTATGTCCTTGTTTGAAGCCTCCCGGTAATAATCCTCATTGAACCCATAGGTTCTCATATCCCGAAAGAGGATGTAAATGTCCATCTGGGGATTTATCTCTTTCAGATTCAAAGCGTTCTTTACAGACTGGCTGCAGCATAACCGGCTGCAGTAATTTCTCTCTTCATTTCTACAGCCTACGCATTGGATCATCACGAGACTTTTTGCGTTAATTATCTTTTCGTCTCCTTTGGTGATCCGCTCCTCCAACTCAAGGTGGGTCATTACCCTGTCATCTTCTCCATAAAGGTATTCGTCAGGCGTATATAGATCAGCACCTATAGCAAGAACCGCTGCACCGTGTTTTATCTCTGTAAAACCTGTTTCAGACTTCACCGCGGTCACGAAATTCCCAACATAACCTTTAGCATCCGTGATTGTCGCATCATGATAGACGTGTATTAAGCGGTGTTGATACACCTTTGCCACGAGATCGCGCAGGTACTCCTGAACATCCAGTCCATCCAGCGTGGAATGAATCTTTCGTGCTATTCCCCCTAGCTCCGTATTCTTTTCCACCAAGTGCACCTCATGCCCCTGGTTGGCAATGGAGAGAGCACAATTCATGCCGGCTATGCCTCCACCAACCACTAAGGCCGCCTTATTGACGGGAAGATCAAATTCCTGTAATGGCTCCAAATGGCAAGCTCGTGCTGCCGACATCCGGATTATATCGTGTGCCTTTTCGGTGGCTTCTTCCTTTTCTTTCGAGTGGACCCAGGAGTTGTGCTCCCTGATATTCGCCATTTCGTAGTAATATTGATTAATTCCAGCCTCCCGAACGGTGTCCCGGAAGAGCGGTTCAAGGGTCCTGGGGCTGCAGGCAGCGACAATCACTCGATTGAGCCCCATTTCCTTCGTCATGTCGGTTATTTCTTTGGCGGAGTTCGTAGCGCATGAAAATAGCTGTTCCTGAGCATGGACAACATTCGGTAGCGTTTTACAGTACTCGACTGTTTCAGGAACATTGACTATCCTTCCGATATTGGCCCCACAATGACATACAAAGACTCCTATCCTTGGCTCCTCCTTGGAGACATCCCTTTCAGGCGGATATATCCTTTCTTTGGCAAGATTTCCTCGCCTGTAGTCAAGGAGTTCACCGATTTGGGAGCCCGCTCCGCTGGCGCTGAAGACCGACTCCGGGATATCGATAGGACCCTGGAAGCCTCCGCTTACAAAAATCCCGGGTCTGTTCGTGGTCATGGGATTAACAGGGTTGATCTTGCAAAAATCATGAGGATTGAGTTCTATGCCGAATTTGTTTGCAATGGACTTCACATCAGCAGGAGGATTCAATCCAACTGACAATACCACCATGTCGAATTCTTCTTCTTTTACGCCTTCATCGGGAGTAGAATACCGTAACGTCACATTCTTGGTTACCGGATCCTCTTTTACTATCGTAGTGTAGCTTCTGAAGAATCGAATGCCGGGAAGTTTCTCTGTCCTTTCGTAGTATCGCTCAAAATCCTTCCCATAGGAACGCACATCGTTATGGAATATCGTACACTCTGCCTCTGCATCATGATCTTTTGTTATAATAACCTGTTTCTGGGTATAGGTGCAGCATACGGCTGAACAATAGCTGTTTTCGCCCGGAGTAACCCGCCTGGAACCGATGCATTGAATCCAGGCTATTTTATGGGGATGCTTCTTGTCGGAAGCACGCAGTACCTCACCTTCGTATGGCCCAGTGGAGCATAACAGCCGCTCATAGTCCATGCTGGTTACGACGTTCGCAAACTCTCCGTAGTGATACTCCTTCTTCACCTTTGGATCAAAGGGCTCAAGGCCGGGAGACAGAATGATCGCCCCTACCTGTATTTCTTTTTTCTCCGCCGTTTGATTCAAATCTATGGCATTATTCTTACATACTCCTTCGCAAATACGACATTTCTTCTCTTTGAGGTAAAGACAGCTTTCATCAATATATGAAATGAGAGGAATTGCCTGAGCAAAGTATATATGGACGGCTTTATTAAGCGATATTTCCTGATTATACTGATCAGGATATTTGGCCGGGCAGTATTCTACGCATGTAGTACAGCCCGTACATTTATCCTCAAGAATATACCTTGGCTTTTTAGTCAGGGTTACCTTAAAGTCTCCTACCTCACCTTCTACACTGTTGACTTCAGTATAGGTGAGGACCTCTATATTGGGATGCCGGCCGACCTCGACCAGCTTTGGTGCGAGTATTCACATGGAGC
>Ga0209254_10006330_pt1 | contig 10923 bp, 10 predicted proteins | sample FrelakmetDIP11DI_FD_187148 | JGI IMG/M metagenome (GOLD analysis project Ga0209254, IMG submission 187148) | Freshwater lake sediment microbial communities from the University of Notre Dame, USA, for methane emissions studies - DIP11 DI (SPAdes)... | ecosystem: Environmental > Aquatic >... | reverse complement strand
CTCCATGGAAGTAGGCGAGAGAATTGCTAATGTGCTACTTGAGCAGAAGCTAGCTGCTTGCGTCAATATCATCCCAGAAATAACCTCTTTCTTTTCCTGGGAAGGGAAGATAAACCACGAGAATGAGATTCTACTGGTTGTGAAAAGTCGAGCAGCATTATTTATGGATCATTTAATCCCTGCTGTGCAAGCCGTGCACCCTTACAAACTCCCTGAGATCATCGCTTTACCAGTACTAATGGGGTTGCCTGATTATCTCAATTGGATAAGTGAGGTAACTGGTTCTGAAACCGAATCGGTTTGATCATCATACAGGAATTATTCGTATCGATAAGCTTCGATAACCTGTTCCAAAGTGCCTACCCTACCGGCCAAGATCACCTCGCCTTCCTACTGTTTTCCAATTATTACATTAAATGAGGTGGAGCTAGCTTAAAAGATGTATAATTATCCTCCAAACCATCTCCTAAGAATTGGAATTATAACAGGTAAATCCTATTAAATATAGTTATATCTCAACGTCAAATCAATGACAACCATCATCAAAAAATATGACATCTGTGACTTAAATAGAGAATTCAACCTTATTATTATTCTGAAATGGTAATCTGCCCCAGCATTAAAGGAGGTATTTTTGAGAACTATCCCTGGTGAAATTCTTCCCATAGATCGAAAAGCCCGCGCTCGTAAATTATCACTAGATATTAAGATTCGCCCCTCTGGTGACCGATTATCTGATTTTAACGATGTCGTAGTTCCAATGAGCACTGAACAGGCTATCTGGGAAGCTTCCAGATGCGTTCACTGTCCCGATCCAGCGCCGTGCCATCAAGCGTGCCCAGTACACAACGACATCCCTTCAGCCATGTGGTTGATCGAACATAAGCAATTCATAGAAGCTGCGGCATTGTTTCGTCAAACCAGCTCATTACCTGAAATTTGTGGTAGGGTTTGCCCACACGAACAAGTCTGCCAAGGTGGCTGTACGCAGGTAAAGAACTCATCCCCGATTCTAATCGGAGCACTTGAAGCTTTCGTGACTGACTATGAACGGAAGACTTCGGGAGTGGAAGTTTTGGCTGGAAATCCAACCGGGAAAAAGGTTGCGATTGTGGGAGCAGGTCCAGCAGGTTTGGCTTGCGCTGAACAATTAGTCCAGATCGGACATAAGGTTACGGTTTTTGAAGCAAAACTCACTTGGGGAGGATTGCTGACCTACGGTATCCCAAATTTTAAGCTCCCCAAAGAAGTTGTCTTTTCCAGGATAGAAGACCTTCAAAAAGCTGGTGTGGATTTCTTTTTCAATACGGTTATAGGCAAAGACAAAACGATAGATGATCTTTTCAAAGAAGGCTACCAGGCGATATTTATCGGTGTGGGAACAGAGATCGATGCACCGATGGAAGTACCGGGAGAAGACCTTCCTGGAGTATTTCAAGCTACTGAATTTCTTGTGCGGTGCAACGTCAATTTCCAATATTTGCCTTCTGAGATGCAAAGCTGTCCAGAAATCGGAGAGAAAGTGGTCGTGATAGGTGGTGGAGATACCGCCTCAGATTGTCTGCGTTCAGCGCTGCGCATGGGCGCAAAAGAAGTGACCTGTCTCTATCGACGAACAGAGAAAGAAATGCCTGGGGGAGGGCATGACCGGCAACTTGCCCGAGAAGAAGGCGCCAAGTATCAATTCTTGACTCAGCCAATTCGATTTATTGCTGGCGAGAATGGCCGCTTGGCAAGGGTAGAATGCATCCGTATGGAGCTTGGAGAACCAGATGAGAAAGGGCGACGCAAACCGGTTCCGGTTGAAGGGTCTAATTTCTTTGTGGAAGCTGATTGTGCAGTCACCGCAGTGAGCTATTGGCCAGACCCAATCATCGGGAAGACTACTCCTGGCTTGAAAACTGATAAATGGGGATTAATCCTGGTGGAATCTGAAACTGGTGCCACCTCTCGAGCTGGTGTCTTCGCAGGAGGAGACGGTGTAACCGGTCCAAGCTTGGTGGTTACTGCCAATGCGGCAGGTCGTAAAGCCGCCAAAGCGATCGACGAATATATTAGCAATCTGTCTTAGAGATAAATAACTAACATCTTATATTATAATGAAGGGCTATGCGCCAGAATCGCATGGCTCTTTTTATCCCATCAACAAGAGAGTAATTTATGGACACAGGTTCTGTTCAACAAGTCGACATTGACCAACAAATGCGTTCTTCTTACCTCGATTATGCCATGAGCGTTATCGTATCGCGAGCCTTGCCTGATGCCCGGGATGGTCTTAAACCGGTCCATCGGCGAATTCTATATGCTATGCACGATATGGGAATACGCGCTAATGCTTCTTACAAGAAATCTGCTCGTATCGTAGGTGAGGTTTTGGGAAAATATCACCCGCATGGTGATGTCGCAGTATATGAGGCAATGGTGCGTCTAGCACAAGATTTTTCTATGCGATATTTATTGGTTGATGGTCAAGGGAATTTTGGCTCGATCGATGGCGACTCTGCTGCGGCTATGAGATACACCGAAGCCCGTTTAGCAAACATGGCGGAGGAAATGTTGATAGACATCGATCGAGATACGATCGACTTTGCAGGTAATTTTGACGGCTCACTAAGTGAGCCGGTGGTCCTGCCAGCGCGTTTACCAAATCTGCTCTTAAACGGTTCTGCTGGGATTGCAGTCGGCATGGCAACCAACATCCCTCCGCATAATTTAAAAGAATTAACCTCTGCCATCATCTATCTAATCAATCATTACGATACTCTGGATGATGTCTCTCTAGATGAATTACTCAGACATGTACCAGGTCCAGATTTTCCAACCGGCGGTATCATTGTAGGTAGTGAAGGTATTTTACAGGCCTACAGCACTGGCAGAGGCAGGATAGTCCTACGGGGTCAAGCACATATTGAAGAAATCAGCATCGGTCGTCACAGGATTGTAATTACTGAAATCCCCTTCCAACTTAACAAAACAAATTTGATTGAACGAATTGCCGAATTGGTGAGGGAAGGCAAGTTGGAAGATGTTTCTGATTTGAGGGACGAGTCTGATCGTAGAGGAATGAGCATCATCATCGAACTGAGACGAGGCACTCAACCCCAGAAAGTCCTAAACCAACTTTACAAATACACTCCATTACAATCCACCTTTGGAGTGCAATTATTATCCCTGGTGAACGGCGAACCTCGACTGTTATCCTTAAAGCGAGCTCTACAAATCTTCATTGAACATAGACGGGAGGTAGTACGGCGGCGATCCGAGTACGAGCTGAACAAGGCTCGCGATCGCTCTCACATCTTGGCTGGATTACTGATTGCTCTACAAAACCTTGACGAAGTAATCCAGACCATCCGAAATTCTCCCGACGCAGAGATTGCCAAAGAACGCCTTATTGAACGATTCAGCCTCAGTGACAAACAGGCTCAGGCAATCCTAGAAATGCAACTTAGACGGTTGGCTGCATTAGAAAGGCAAAAAGTTGAAGACGAGCAAAAGCAAACCTTGGAACGAATAGCTTATCTCGAGGATTTATTAGAGAATCCGGCCAAAATTTTAGAAGTGATAAAAGAAGAGATTCAAATTATCGCAGAAAAATATGGGGATGAACGACGAACCCGTATAGCTACAGATGTGAGAGAGGATTTTCAGGTAGAAGATTTAGTAGCTGATGAGGCAGTGCTTATAAGTATTACCCAAAGAGGATACATCAAGCGAGTCGCAGTCAAAGCCTTTCGTGCTCAAAGTCTTGGAGGAAAAGGAGTCATAGGACATATGACCAAAGAACAAGACGAAGTATTAATGGTTATCCCTGCCCACACGCTTGACACCCTGTTATTCTTCTCGGACCGAGGTAAGGTTTATTCCGAAAAGGTTTATCAGATTCCCGATGCCGATCGTACAAATCAAGGAATCTCCATAGCCGCTGTCCTCTCCCTAGAAACCGGTGAAACGATCACAGCTGCTGTTGCAGTTCCAAAATTCGACGAAGATCGATATTGTATTATGGCCACCCTTCGCGGGAGAATAAAACGGATTGCGTTACGGGACTTTACTTCTGTGCGCCTCTCTGGATTAATTGCGATTAGCCTGGATGAGGGAGATGAATTGGGTTGGGCTCGCTTAACTAATGGTAACGATGAGATTATCCTGGTCACTGAGAGAGGTCAAGCCTTACGATTCTCTGAACGAGAGGTAAGACCAATGGGTCGAGCTGCAGGCGGTGTAGCAGCCATTAAATTGTCTGGGAATGATCGAGTGACAAGCATGGAAGTGATTGAGAAGGGAGGGGATTTATTAATAATCACTTCAAAAGGATACGGGAAACGCACCTCGTTATCTGAGTATCCTATAAAAGGTCGTGCAACTATGGGGGTTCAAACCATTGATCAAAAAGCATTAAGTAAAACAGGGATGATCACAGCTGCTCGTGTGGTCCAAGAAACTGATGATTTAACAATCATGTCTGCAAATGGTGTTGCATTAAGAACTATGGTGAAAGACGTCCCAAAAACCGATCGGCCAAAGCGTGGGAAACCACTGATGCAACTTCAATCCGGAGACACCGTTGTTTCAATGGCTCGATTCCCAGAATCAAACACAAATAAGAGTAGTTCAAACCTGGATTAGGATAACTTACAATTACTTCACATCGTAAAATAGGGGGATTAAATCATCAGTCGATTCATTTCAACACAAAAACATGCCGCTTTCCTGACCATCTCAATTAATCAATACAGGAAGGGAGGAACAACCTTTCCAGCTACTAGAAGAGCAAAAACACTGAGAAAGCAGGTGATTCCTAACAATAATAAGGAAATTAAACAAGTCTGTATAGGACTCATCCCTATAAATCGAGCTGAACGATATGTCTCATTACTTTTGATTTCCTCTTCCTCAAGAAAAGGAGTGCTTGATGCTTGTTCACGAAGATCATCTAACATAGTCAAGTTCTCCTGAATAATTATAACCAATCACAAGTCTGGTAGAGGGCGCAATCGGACTTCTCCCGAGTTGAGGGAGAATTCTTGCCCGTTTCTACCGCGTAACCTAAGTCCTCCAGATTTATTCAAACCAAGAACCAATCCTTGGGTCACACCAGCTTCGTTCAATTTACTTTCAATAATATCAATCCATTGATTTCGGAAGGCCAGCCGATTCTCCCAGGCTAGTATGAATTTTGGTTGCCCTAGATGATCTCTCCAATTTAAAATTTTTTCCAGAACAGAACGCAACAATTTTAACCTGGATACACCACGTCCTAGAACCGTCTCAATACAGGTTGCTGGAAAATCCAACACATCATTTTTCGGCACTGATTCCGGTGCAACATTAATTCCAATACCCAGGATAACCGCTGTGAGATAGTCTCCCATCCAAAGAGCTTCCACCAATATACCAGCGGTTTTTTTTCCATTCAAGAGCACATCGTTAGGCCACTTGATTTGTGCGTCCAGATCGAAATCCTCTTTCAAAGCCTGGCTTACTGCTAAAGAACCTAAGCTGGTTATTCTCGTTATGATATCCATGGAATTTGACCATGTGCTGTCCGAAGTGGGGTTTAAATCGAAATATCTAAGGATTAAACTAAAAGTTAATGAGGCTCCAGAAGTTGTGAACCATTTTCGATTATACCGTCCTCTTCCCGATGTTTGTTCTTCAGCAATAACCAGCGAGAAATCTGAAGCACCTTCATCTACCCACTTGCTGGCTTCGGTGTTGGTCGAATCAATCCTATCATAATATCGGAGTGCATTCACCGGCAGTCCGGAAAGGACAGACTTCAATTGCTCAATTTCCATGAGGTTATTCTACCGCACAACAGGCAAACACAATTTATCTATCAAAATGAAAAGCGAATTAGCAATTTTCAATACCCGATAATCACTGGACGAATCGAGCCCCTCTGTGATATACTATCGTCCGCTCCCGCCTTAGGGCGGGAGATATTATGAGATACAAATTGACTCGATAAGTGGAGTCAAAACTACACACGTTTCCTGACCAAAAGGAGCGTGCCGTGACAACGGTACCAGATTGGGATGATGGAAACGGAGGAAAAACGCAAAGGAGAGTTTGTAAGATGACAGTCATTTCTATGAAAGCGCTTCTAGAGAGCGGGGTACACTTTGGGCACAGGACAAATAAATGGCACCCATTTATGAAACCCTATATCTTCACTGAACGCAATGGAATCCATATTATTGACCTTCAGAAAACAGTGAAGTCGATTCAGCAAGCGTATAATGTGGTGCGTGACACCGTCACCGAAGGTGGGAGTGTTCTATTTGTGGGCACAAAACGGCAAGCTCAAGAAACGATACAGGATGAAGCGATTAGAGCAAACATGCCCTATGTAACATCTCGATGGTTAGGTGGGATGCTTACAAATTGGCGAACGATTCGCCAAAGGGTCAACGAACTTGAACGTTTGGAACGAATGCGTGATAAGGGTGACTTCGCCAGATTGACAAAGAAAGAGGCTCTTATCCTCACTCGTGAGATCGACCGATTGGATATGTTATTGGGGGGAATTCGCCAGATGAACAGACTTCCTGAATTGCTCTTCATCGTGGATGTGAGGAGAGAGGTCACCGCTATTCATGAGGCAAACTTGCTCAAAATCCCCATTATCGCATTGGTAGACACGAACTGTGATCCAACCAACATCGATTATGTGATTCCATCTAATGATGATGCGATTCGAGCCATAAAGCTGTTGGTTTCCAAGATAGCCGATGCGGCCATTGAAGGTGCAGCTCTTCGCAAGGATGTTGAAGTGGTCGAAGTACCTCCTGTAAGTGTATCCATGCCTGGATCGGAGGAAATCGAATTATCAGATGAGGAATTACTAGGAGCTGCAACCCTTGCGAAAATATCTCCAAAACCAAGTGTTCTGGAAGAAGAATTAGAAGAAAGCCTTGAAAAGGAGTTCTTCGAAGAAGAGGAAGAGCACTTTGAAGAAGAGGAAGAGCACTTTGAAGAAGATATAGAGGAGTTCGAAGAAGAGATTTTTGGCAAGGGATTTGAGGGCAAAGAAGAAATCGACGAGGAATTTGAAGCCAAGGATGAGGAGTAAGGATGGCAATCTCAACGCAACAAATTAAAGAGTTACGGGAATTAACCGGCGCTGGCGTTCTGGATTGCCGTAATGCACTCGACCTTTCAAACGGCGATTTCGAAAAAGCCCTGGAACATCTCCGGCAAAAAGGCCTGGCTACCGCTGCTAAACGAGCAGATCGAGAGACTCTGGAAGGCGTTGTTGAAATATACTCTCATGGAAATGGGCGAGTCGGTGTGATGGTTGAAGTAAATTGCGAAACAGACTTCGTGGCTCGCTCGGAAGCTTTTCGAACATTTGCTCATGAAATTGCTTTACAGGTTGCAGCTGATGCCCCTCGCTATATTCGGTTTGAAGAAATCTCGGATCATGAGCTTAAGAAAGAGGCGGAGGAGGCTCACTATAAGGCTAAGGCAGAGGGTAAATCCGATGACGTCATTGATCGAATTGTAGAAGGTCGATTGGAGAAATACAAAGGAGAGGTCTGTTTACTCAATCAGACATATATTAGAGATGAGAACATCACCATCGAGCAGATTCTATTACAAACTATTGCAGCTATTGGTGAAAATATTGTGATCCGGCGATTTACCCGTTGGGAACTAGGTGAGAGTATCGCTTCAGAATAATCATAAGGGCCAACCACTGAGTTGGTCTTTTTTTTGCTAAGGAGGAAGATTAATTTGGAAAAGGGATTGAAATATCGAAGAATTTTGCTTAAATTAAGCGGCGAAGCGCTTGCCAGCCCGGAAGGAATTGGGATTGATCCAGAGCGAGCCGAGGAAATTGCACATCGGGTTAAATTAGTCCGTGAAATGGGTGTGGATGTTGCCATAGTTATCGGTGGAGGGAACTTGTGGCGTGGAACCAGTGGGTTGGAGCGAGGCATGGATCGGGCAACTGCAGATTATATGGGGATGTTAGCAACAGTGATGAACGCGTTGGCGTTGATGGATTCAATGGAACGTATAGGTTTGGTCACCCGGGTTCAATCAGCAGTTGAAATGCACGCAGTAGCAGAACCATATATCCGCCGTCGTGCAATACGCCACCTGGAAAAGGGTCGTGTGGTTATTCTCGGAGGAGGAACCGGTAATCCATATTTTTCAACAGACACTGCAGCAGCATTACGTGCCATGGAAATTGGAGCAGATGTACTCATCAAAGCGACCAAAGTCGATGGAGTGTATGATTCGGATCCTCTGATAAATCCAGGGGCGGTTCTTTTTGAACATTTATCATACATGGAGACAATCAATCGTCGCCTGGAGGTAATGGACAGTACTGCCATCTCGTTATGTATGGATAATAACTTGCCAATCCTGGTCCTCAATTTATGGCAACCAGAGGCATTACGCATGGCTTTGTTTGGGGAAAAAGTGGGCACACTTGTCTCAGCTGGTGACACTATCATAGATACAATGGGCAAATAAAAGAAATACTCATATTCATAAACATAGAAAAAACGATGCCTCGTTTATCAGATTGAGATTTCATCGATATCGTTTTTCTTTTAAATTTAACCCTTTTCGCCCCACACATTTTCGGGTATCCTATATAGAGATAACAATGGTCGTGAGGCAGTGTTCAAGAATACTGCAATAGTTGACTCGTTTCTCATACATGGAGGCAGTAATGTTGAAAGACATCTATAAAGAAACTGAAATCCGCATGAAAGGAGCGATCGAAAACTTGGAAGATGAACTCTCCGGAATACGGACTGGGCGAGCTCATCCTGCCCTTGTTGAGAAACTAAATGTCGAGTATTACGGTGTTCCTACTCCTCTGGTTCAGCTTGCTACCATCAGCGTTCCAGAAGCACGCAGCTTGTTGATTCGCCCTTTCGATGCCACCACATTACGAGCCATAGAACGTGGAATCTTAGCTTCTGATCTTGGATTGACACCTAACAACGACGGGAAAGTAATCCGCTTAAATCTACCACCTCTCACTGAAGAACGTCGAAAAGAATTAGTAAAATTGGTGCACAACCGGGTAGAAGAAGGAAGAGTAGCGGTACGCAACATACGTCGAGACATGATCAAGACCCTCCGTGAATTTGAAGAAGAAAAATTGATTTCAGAAGATGATCTAAAAATCGGCGAAGAAGAATTGCAGAAGATCACCGATCGATACATTGAAGGAATCAACTCTTTAGGTGATCGCAAGGAGAAAGAAATACTAGAAGTATGAATTACGGATGAAGGAATGCTATGGAGAAAGAGAAAACTGGACTTCCTGAAGTAATTCCATCTCACGTTGCCATTATTATGGACGGGAATGGTCGATGGGCAGAAGCGCGTGGACTACCGCGTCTGGCCGGTCACCGAGCCGGTACGGAAAACCTACGTCGGGTTATAGAAGCCAGTATTGAATTTGGGATACGTTACCTGACCATCTATGCTTTTTCCACTGAAAACTGGGAACGACCCCGAGAAGAAGTACAGGGATTGATGAAGATTTTCGAAAATGTAATCGACCGAGAGTTGCAGGAGCTGCACGATCAAGGTGTGCAATTACGCCACATTGGCCGACTGGATCGGTTGAATCCAAAATTCCGTAAAAAGGTATTACGTGCCCTAGAGTATACCCGGAACAATTCACGCCTGGTATTGAACGTTGCTTTCAACTATGGGGGTCGAGATGAGATCATCTGCGCCATTCAGAACATGATTAAGGATGGTGTGAAATCTGAGGAAATCACCACTGACCTGGTCAATCAATACCTCTTCACAACCGGTACTCCGGACCCCGACCTCATCATTCGCACATCTGGTGAACAACGTTGCAGTAATTTCTTGATCTGGCAAGGAGCTTATTCGGAGTGGTACTTCTCACAGGTGTATTGGCCAGATTTCGATAAAGAGCAGTTGCGTCTGGCTCTGGAAGAATTCGCTCATCGAGATCGACGTTATGGGGGCTTATCTCCAGTAAAAGATAGTTGTGCTTGTTGAAATGTTTCTCAAGCGAACACTGGTCGCGCTGGTTTTACTGCCTATCGGCTTATTAGTCATCGTATTAGGAGGGGAAATCTATGCGGGTCTAATTTGCCTGATCTTAGGGCTGGCTGCCTATGAATTCTCAAACCTTTTCCGAATCGATGGACTTCGACCGGCGACCATTCTAGCAATTGCAGGAACTGTCTTCCTGGTAATCGGACGGTATATCAACGGTTTTGATAGCGCTCCTTGGATAATCAGCATTCTAATCCTGGCTTCCATGACGTTTCACTTGGTGGATTACGAGCGAGGGAGAGAGAAAGCTGGCACGGATTTTGCCATCACGATGACCTGCATTTTCTACATTGGCTGGATAGGAGCCTACCTGGTTTCCTTACGCAATTTACCAGAAGGGTTGTGGTGGGTTTTGACCGTTTTGCCTGCAGTCTGGTTAGCAGATACTGGAGCTTACTTAGTAGGTAGCCGATTTGGAAAACATAAAATAACTCCCCGCTTGAGCCCCAAGAAGTCCTGGGAGGGTTACCTGGGAGGCATTCTATTTGCAGTTCCCGTAACTGCATTACTGACCCTCCTGTGGGGTGTTTGGGCAGGACCAACCTCTGCCATTACACCCCTACGCGGGGCATTGTTAGGCTTAATCCTGGGCGCATTCACGATCTTAGGCGACCTGGGGGAAAGCATGATTAAGCGACAGGTGGGGATGAAAGACTCAGGAAAGCTCCTCCCTGGTCATGGAGGCGCTTTCGACCGGGTAGATTCTTGGCTTTGGGGCGCGGTAATCGGTTATTACGTGATCACGTTTGGATTTCTTGGTTGACATACCCCTGCATTAGTGGTATTATCTCACCTACAATTAAATAGCCCCTGGACGGCACTCTTATCCAGAGAGGTGGAGGGACCGGC
>Ga0209254_10006329_pt1 | contig 10924 bp, 10 predicted proteins | sample FrelakmetDIP11DI_FD_187148 | JGI IMG/M metagenome (GOLD analysis project Ga0209254, IMG submission 187148) | Freshwater lake sediment microbial communities from the University of Notre Dame, USA, for methane emissions studies - DIP11 DI (SPAdes)... | ecosystem: Environmental > Aquatic >... | reverse complement strand
GGCCGACAAGGAAGGCCTGATCCGCAGCGCCGAGGGCGGCACGCTGTTCCTCGACGAGGTGGCCGACCTGCCGCTGCACATGCAGGTGAAGCTGCTGCGGGTCATCCAGGAGAAGGCCGTGCGTGGCGTGGGCGAGACCCGCGAGGTGCCGGTGGACGTGCGCTACCTCTCCGCCACCCACCGCCGGCTCGACGAGCTGGTGAAGGCCGGCCGGTTCCGCGAGGACCTCTACTACCGCATCAACGTCATCGAACTGCACGTGCCGGCGCTGCGGGAGCGGCTCGACGACGTGCCGCAGCTCGTGGACGTGATGCTCGACCGCCTCGCGGCGCAGATGGGCGTGCGGCGGCCGGACATCAGCGACGAGGCGATGGACAAGCTGCTGTCGTACCCGTACCCGGGCAACGTGCGCGAGCTCGAGAACATCCTCGAGCGCGCGGTCACGCTGTGCTCGGACGACCGCGTGGCGCCCGGCGACATCCACGTGAAGCAGGGCGCCGCGCTCGAGCTGCCGACGGCCGCGGAGGAGGCCGCCGGCGACGGCCTCGAGGGGCAGCTCGAGCACATCGAGCGCGAGGCGATCGTGAAGGCGCTCGAGCAGACACGCTACAACAAGACCAGGGCCGCGGCGCTGCTCGGCATGACGTTCCGCCAGCTCCGCTACCGCGTGAAAAAGCTCGGGATCGAATGAGCGCGGCCTGACGAGGATTGTCAGTATGTGACCGCGGCGGTCCACGCCGCGGTGTCTGCCACTCGCCGCTGCGTCGACGCTCGTTGCGGTGTATCCATCCAGAACAACGACTTGCGGATCTCCCGCGACGTTGGCACGCGGCTTGCAACTGGCTGCAGCGCCGGCCAACGCGCCGCGGACACTTGATTTTCCATCGAACGGGAGTTTTTCACATGTTGAAGCAGGTTCAGAAGGGTTTCACGCTGATCGAACTGATGATCGTCGTGGCGATCATCGGCATCCTCGCGGCCATCGCGATCCCCGCGTACCAGGACTACACGATCCGTGCGCAGATTTCCGAAGGCTTGACCATGGCTGGAGCGGCCAAGGCTGCCGTCGCCGAGGTCTATGCGAACTCTGGCGCGTGGCCGGCCACCAACGCGCTGGCCGGTGTCGGCACGGCCGCCGACATCGACGGCAAGTACGTCGCATCGGTCACGGTCACCAATGGCACGATCACCGTCGTCTACGGCAACAACGTCAATGCCGCCGTCGCCGCGGGCGCCAACGCCCTTGCCATTCAGCCCGGCCTGAGCGTCAACGGCGACGTGATCTGGCGATGCGGCAAAGCGGCCGCCCCGGCCGTGTTCAATCAGCCCGCCGGTGCAAGTGACGATTCAGTCGCGGCCACGACCGTGGTGAACAAGTACCTGCCGTCCAACTGCCGCGGCTGATGCCGGGAGCGGTGGTACCTTGACGAAAGAGCCCCCGCTTCGGCGGGGGCTCTGCTTTTCACGGTCCGTCCAGCGCGGCCGGCCTGCGCCCCGACATCCGTGCAGTGGCAGCAATTCACAGTTCTGGCGAAAAGCGCCGCATTCTTCGTCGTCCGCGGAGTTGACATTTGCTAGTCTCTCGCCGGCCACAAAGGGACAGGTCCGCGCTGCCGTGATCCATCGAGCTCAATGAACGACGTCGCCACATCCACCGGCCGAACCTCACGCGCCAGCTTCCAGGGCCTGCCGCAGCGGCTGGTGGCCGACGGGCTCGTGGCCGAGAACGCCATGCTCGAGGCGCTCAACGGCGCCCGCGAACGCCGCGTGTCCATCGTCAGCTACCTCGTCGAGTACAACCTCGCCGACGCGCGCGAGATCGCCATCGCGGCCTCGCAGGAATTCGGCGCGCCGCTGCTCGACCTCGACGCGATCCAGCCCGACTTCGACATCGTCCGGCTGGTCAGCGAGAAGACCCTCCGCAGGCACCGCGTGCTGCCGCTGGTGAAGCGCGGCAAGCGGCTGTACGTCGCGGTCGCCGACCCCACCAACCTTCACGCGCTCGACGAGGTGAAGTTCGCCACGGGCCTCTCGGTCGAGGCGGTCGTGGTCGAGGAGGACAAGCTCGGCCGGCTGCTCACCAAGTCGCTCGAGCAGGTGGACACGGCCATGCCCGAGCTGGCGGGCGAGGACTTCGAGCTCGACGGCCTCGAAGTGACGTCCGACGAGCAGGCCACCGACGAGGGCGTGGAGCGCGCCGACATCGAGGACGCGCCCATCGTCCGCTTCGTGAACAAGGTGATGCTCGACGCCATCAAGCGCGGCGCCTCCGACATCCACTTTGAGCCCTACGAGCGCTCCTACCGCATCCGCTTCCGGCTCGACGGCGTGCTGAAGGAGGTGGCGACGCCGCCGGTGCAGCTCGCGGTGAAGATGGCCGCCCGCCTCAAGGTCATGTCGCGGCTCGACATCGCCGAGCGGCGCGTCCCCCAGGACGGCCGCATCAAGATGAAGATCACCAAGACGCGGGCCATCGACTTCCGCGTCAGCTCCTGCCCGACGCTGTTCGGCGAGAAGATCGTGATGCGTATCCTCGATTCGTCGAGCGCCATGCTCGGCATCGACGCGCTGGGCTACGAGCCGTTCCAGAAGCAGCTCTACCTCGACTGCCTCGCGCGGCCGCACGGCATGATCCTGGTGACCGGGCCCACCGGCAGCGGCAAGACCGTCTCGCTGTACACGGGGCTCAACATCCTCAACACCGAGGACACCAACATCTCGACGGCCGAGGATCCGGTCGAGATCATGCTGCCGGGCATCAACCAGGTGAACATCAACACCAAGGTGGGGCTCACCTTCGCCGGCGCGCTGCGCGCCTTCCTGCGCCAGGACCCGGACGTGATCATGGTGGGCGAGATCCGCGACCTCGAGACCGCGGAGATCGCGCTCAAGGCCGCCCAGACCGGCCACCTCGTGCTGTCGACGCTGCACACCAACGACGCCCCGAAGACGCTCACCCGCCTCGTGGACATGGGCGTGAAGCCCTACGCCATCGCCACCTCGGTGAGCCTGATCATCGCCCAGCGCCTGGCGCGGCGGCTGTGCAACAGCTGCAAGACGCGCCTCGACGTTCCCGAGGAGGCACTGCTCAAGGAAGGCTTCTCGCAGCAGCAAATCGCGAACGGGCTCAACATTTTCGGGCCCGTCGGTTGTCCCAACTGCACGGACGGGTATAAGGGTCGGGTGGGCATCTACGAGGTGATGCCCATCTCCGAGCAGATCGGGCGCGTCATCATGGCGGGCGGCAGCGCGATCGAGATCAAGGACCAGGCCGCCGCCGAGGGCGTGTGGAACCTGAGGCAGTCGGCGCTCCACAAAGTCGCGAAGGGCGTGACGAGCATCGACGAGATCAACCGGGTGACCGTGGACTGAGCGTAGAGGAACCGAGGCAACATGGCTCAAGTCATCGTCGGCAAGCAGCTTCCCTTCCAGTGGGAAGGCAAGGACAGGAAGGGCAACAAGATCAGGGGCCGCGGCCTCGCGAAGGACGAGCTCGCCATGCGCGCCGACCTGCGGCGCCAGGGCATCGCCGCCACCAGGGTCCGCAAGGAACGGAAGTTCCTCAAGGGCGAGGGCAAGGTCACCGCCGAGGACATCGCGATCTTCGCCCGGCAGCTCGCCACGATGCTCACCGCCGGCATCCCCATGGTGCAGGCCTTCGAGATCATCGGCGTCGGCCACGACAAGCCGGCCGTGCAGAAGCTGGTGCTGGCGATCAAGGCCGACATCGAGACGGGTAACGCGCTCAACCAGGCGCTCGCCAAGCATCCGCTGTACTTCGACGACCTGTTCGTGAACCTCGTCGAGGCCGGCGAGCACGCCGGTGCGCTCGAGACCGTGCTCGACAAGATCGCCACCTACAAGGAAAAGACCGAGGCGCTCAAGAAGAAGATCAAGAAGGCGCTGTTCTACCCCGCCGCGGTGCTGGCGGTGGCCGCGATCGTGACGGTGATCCTGCTGATCTTCGTCATCCCGCAGTTCGAGAGCCTGTTCAAGGGCTTCGGCGCCGACCTGCCCGCCTTCACCCAGTTCGTGATCGGCATGTCGCGCTGGATGCAGCACAATGGCTGGTTCCTGCTCGTCACCCTGGTCGCCGCAGGGTTCACGTTCGGCTATTTCTACAAGCGGTCGCGGAAGATGCGACAGGTGCTGGACCGCATGTCGCTGCAGGTGCCGGTGATCGGGCCGATCCTGAGGAAGGGGGCCATCGCCCGCTACGCGCGCACGCTCGCCACGATGTTCGGCGCCGGCGTGCCGCTCGTGGAGGCCATGAAGTCCGTCGCCGGCGCGACCGGCAACATCGTGTACCAGGACGCCGTGCTCAAGATGCGCGACGAGATCGCGACGGGTCTGCGCATGCAGCGCGCCATGGAGAACACCGGCCTGTTCCCGAACATGGTGGTGCAGATGATCGCGGTCGGCGAGGAGTCGGGCTCGCTCGACGAGATGGCAAGCAAGGTGGCCGACTTCTACGAGGCGGACGTGGATGCCGCGGTGGACGGCCTCTCGAGCCTGCTCGAGCCGCTCATCATGGTGATCCTGGGCGTGCTGGTCGGCGGCCTGGTGATCGCCATGTACCTGCCGATCTTCAAGCTGGGCGCCGTCATCTGACGCTCGCCGACGTGCTGCAGCAGAGTCCAGCGCTGCTGGTCGGCGGCGTCTTCCTGCTGTCGCTGCTGGTGGGCAGTTTCCTGAACGTCGTCATCCACCGGCTGCCGATCATGCTCGACCGCCTGTGGCGCGCGCAGGCGGAGGAGATGCTGGCCGAGGCGGCGCCGGGATCCGCCGCGCCGCCGGCCGTCCGGGACCGGCCGAAGGCGACCGCCACCCCCTACAACCTGGCCACGCCCCGCTCCGCGTGTCCGCACTGCGGGGCGCCGATCCGGGCCCACCAGAATGTCCCCGTGCTGAGCTGGCTGCTGCTCGGCGGCAAGTGCGCGAACTGCCGGGCGCGGATCTCGCCGCGCTACCCGCTCGTCGAACTCGGCACCGCGGTGCTTTCGGCCGCAGTGGTGTGGCGCTTCGGCTGGCACTGGCAGGCCGTCGCCGCGCTGTTCGTCACCTGGGCGCTCGTGGCGCTGACCGTCATCGACCTTGACCACCAGATCCTGCCGGACTCGATCACGCTGCCGCTGCTGTGGCTCGGCCTGCTGGCGAGCCTGGCCTGGAGCTCCGGGCTCGCGCCGCCGATTCCGACCGACCCGCAGTCCGCGATCCTCGGGGCCGTGGCGGGCTACCTGAGCCTGTGGAGCGTCTACTGGGCCTTCCGGCTGCTGACCGGCAAGGAAGGCATGGGTTACGGCGACTTCAAGCTGTTCGGCGCGCTCGGGGCGTGGCTCGGCTGGCAGATGCTGCCGCTGGTGCTGCTGCTGTCGGCGTTCGCGGGCGCCGTGGTCGGCATTGCGCTGATCGCGGTCCGCGGCCGCGACCGCAACATCCCGATCCCCTTCGGTCCCTACCTCGCCGCGGCGGGCTGGATCGCGATGATGTGGGGCCCGCAGATCGTGGGTGGCTACCTGTCGCTGGCCGGGCTGGACCGCTGAACCCTCCGGCTAGAATGGCCGGATGACGACCCCGACAGCACCCTTCCGGGTCGCCCTGACCGGCGGCATCGCGAGCGGCAAGACCACGATCGCCGACCTGTTCGCCGGGCTCGGCGTCCCGGTCATCGACACGGACCTCATCGCCCGTCGGGTCGTCGAGCCGGGGCAGCCCGCGCTCGCGGCGGTCGCGGCCGCCTTCGGCCCCGGAGTACTCGACGCCGACGGGCGCCTCGACCGGCGCCGCCTGCGCGAGCGCATCTTTACCGACGCGACCGCCCGCCGGCGCCTCGAGGCCATCCTGCACCCGGCGATCCGCGCCGAGATGGAGCGCCAGTCGCGTGCCGCCGGCGGGCCGTACCAGCTGCTCGTGATCCCGCTGCTCGCGGAGGGCGGGCGCCGCGACCACGTGGACCGCGTGCTGCTGGTGGACGCACCCGAGGCGGCGCAGGTCGAGCGGCTGATGCACCGCGACGGCGTGTCGCACGAGCAGGCCGTGGCCTCGCTCGGGGCGCAGGCGAACCGCGCCGCGCGGCTGGCCATTGCGGACGACGTGCTCACGAACACCGGCCGGGCCGAGGATCTCGGGGAGCAGGTGGCGGCGCTGCATGCCCGCTACCTGCGGCTCGCGGCCGCGGGTTGTGCCGCTCCGCAGCCCTAGAGCAGAATATGACGATGAACGCCAACGAGGCCGTCGTGCCCTCTGCGGACGCGGCCCCTCGCGTCACGGTCTACGAACAGCCGCTCAACGAGCGGATGCGAAACTTCCTGCGGCTCGACTTCCTCTACCAGCAGGCGGTGCACCACCACACCAGGGCCGACCCGTGGTCGACGCGGGCCGCGGTCGCCGCACTGCTCGAGATCCTCGCAATCACGCAGCGCGGCGACGTGCGCAGCGAGGTCCTGAAGGAACTCGAGCGCCAGATGGCGCAGCTCTCGGCCTTCAACACCCGGCCGGGCGTGGACACCGCGCGGCTGCGCATCCTGCTCACCAAGCTGCACCGCATGCGCGAGGAATTGAGCGGCGTCGGCGCGCTCTTCATGCAGAAGCTGCGCGACTCGGAGTTTCTCAACGCCATCAAGCACCGCAGCACGATCCCGGGCGGCACCTGCGAGTTCGACCTGCCCGACTACACGCACTGGCTCAACCAGCCCGACGAGATCCGCGGCGCCGACTTCGCGCACTGGCTGGCGGTGATCCGCCCGCTCGGCGACGCGGTCGGCGAGCTGCTGTGGATGACGCGCGGCCAGGGCCGCACGCGCCCGGAAGTCGCGCCCGGCGGCGTGTTCCACCTCGCCCTCGACCGCGACGTGCCGACGCAGATGATCCGCATCGCCCTGCCCTGCGGCACCGACCTCTACCCCGAGATCAGCGGCAGCCACTACCGCTGCAGCGTGCGCTTCCTCGCCTGGCAGGGCGCGGACAGCCACCCCGTCCAGTCGAGCGAGGACGTGCTGTTTTCGCTCACCACCTGCACGTGAGCCTGCGTACGGTGCCGTGCCCCACCTGCCGGCGGCCGGTCGAGTGGTCGCCGGCCTCGGCGTGGCGCCCGTTCTGCAGCGAGCGCTGCAAGCTCATCGACCTCGGCGCCTGGGTCAGCGAGCAGCGCGCGATCCCCGGCGAGGAGATCCCGGTGGTGCAGGACGACGGCGAACACGAGGAACCGCCTCGGCACTGAGGCGCCCTGCGCCGCGCTCCGCCGACCCCCCACGGGCATGCACCACGACTTCTGGCACGAGCGCTGGCAGACCGGGCAGATCGGCTTCCATCAGTCCGGGGTGCACCCGTTGCTGGAACGCTGGTGGGCGCGGCTCGGGGCGCCGCGCGCTGCGCGCGTGTACGTGCCGCTGTGCGGCAAGAGCCTCGACATGACGTGGCTGGCCGGTCGGGGGCACACGCTGGTGGGCAGCGAGCTGAGCCCGATCGCGATCCGGGAGTTCTTCGCGGAGCGCGGCCTCGAGCCCGCGTGCACGGTGCAGGACGGCTTTCGAAGCCACGCCGCTGGACCGTACGAGATCCTCGAGGGAGACGCGCTCGAGCTCACGCCCGGGGTGCTCGGGCCGGTGGGCGCCGCCTACGACCGCGCCGCGCTCGTCGCGCTGCCACCGGACCTGCGCGGCCGCTACGCGACGTCGCTCGCCCGGCTGCTGCCGTCCGGCGCCCGCGCACTGCTGGTCGCCTTCGAGTATCCGCAGGAGATGAAGGGCGGCCCGCCGTTCTCGGTCGAGGCGGCCGAGGTCCGCGCGCTGTTCGAGCCCGCGTTCGCCATCGAGCAGGTCGAGCGGCTCGACGTGCTGGCGGCCAGCCCGAAGTTCGCGGAGCTCGGCATCCCCGCGCTCCACGAGACCGCGTTCCTGCTGACCCGGGCCTAGCGGTCCTGGCGCGGCGCGTTCGACTCGTCGAACATGCCGATGGTCGCGGGCTGCCCGGTCTGGCGGATGATCGCCTTCCTGCGGAAGAACCGCGTGAGGCCGGCCGCACCCATGCGCGAGCCGCCGAGCCCCGAGCACTTGAAGGAGTGCTTCTCGGCCTCGTGCATGACGCTGGTGAGCGAGCCGTCGTTGAGGCTCACGGCGCCGGCCTCGATGCGCCTGGCGATGGCCTCGGCCTCCGCAAGCGTGCCGGCAATGACGGCCGCCGAGAGCCCGTACACGCTGTCGTTGGCGAGCGCGACGGCCTGGTCCACGGTGCGGAACTTCATCACCGGCATGACCGGGCCGAAGGTCTCCTCCGTCATGAGCTGCATGCCGTGGTCGACGTCCACGACCACGGTGGGCCGGACCCAGCGCCCGCCGTCGTGGATCTCGACCAGGCCGCCGCACAGCACCCTGGCGCCGCGCCGCACGGCATCGTCGATCTGGTCGGCGATCACGTCTGCCTGGCGGTCGAAGATCAGCGGCCCGATCACGCCCGCATGCGGGTCCGGGTAGTTGATCGGCACGGCGCTCGCCTTCTCCACCAGCCGGCTCACGAAGCGCTCGTAGACGCCCTCCTGCACGTACACCCGCTCGAGCGACTGGCAGGCCTGCCCGGTCGCGAGCACGGAGGCGCGCAGCACGACATCGGTCGCGAGCTCGACGTCGGCCGTTGCGGTGACGATCACCGGGTCCTTGCCGCCGAGCTCGAGGAACGCCGGGATGAAGTGCCCGGCGGCGGCCCGCGCCACGAGCCGCCCCGTCTTGACGCTGCCCGTGAAGCACACCGCATCGACGATGCCCACGAGCGCCGCGCCCGCCCGGCCGTCGCCGGGCACGAGCTCGAGCACCGCCGCGAGCTCGGGCACGCCGGCGAGGCTCTGCACGAGCGGCTCGACGAAGCGCGGCGTGACTTCGCTCGGCTTGACCAGCACGGCGCAGCCCGCGAGCAGCGCGGGGATCGCGTCGATCAGCGACAGCGTGAGCGGGAAGTTCCACGGACTGATCACGCCGACCAGCGCATACGGCACCAGCTGCGTGCAGTAGGTGATCGACGGCTGCACCTGCGAGCGGGCCTCCTCGCCCTGCAACAACGCGGGCGCCTGCGCGCACCAGCGGTCGATCGCGGCGACCGTGCCGCCGAACTCGGCCTGCGCGAGCAGGTGGCGGCCGGTGTCCGTCGCGAGCGCAGCCACGATCGCCGCGCGATGCGCGAGCAGCTGCACCTTCCAGCGCTGCAGCACCTCGATGCGGTGCTCGACGGGGCGTGCGGCCCAGTCGCGCTGTCCGGCGCGCAGGCCGGTCGCACGCCGCGCCAGCGCTTCCGGCTCGGGCACCGGGAACTCGTAGTCGAACCGGCCGTTGCGCGGGTTGCGGACGCGGATGGTCTCCATGCGGGGCCTCGACTCGGTGGCAATCAGGATCGCGCCGGCGGCCGGCCGTGCGCCAGCGCCTCGATCATCGGCTGGTCGGCCTCCAGGATGTCTTCCTCGTGCAGCCGCGCGGGCGCCACCCACTTGAGCGCCTGCCCGTCCAGGCCGAGCGGCTGGCCGCTCCAGTCGCTCACCGTCCAGAGGTCCAGCCAGACCAGGCGCTCGGGGTAGGGATGGGAATAGCGCAGCAGACGCTCGCCCGCGTGGACCTCGACGCCGAGTTCCTCGCGCAGCTCGCGGACCAGGCCGTCGTACGGCGCCTCTCCGGCGTGCAGCTTCCCGCCCGGGAACTCCCAGCGGCCGGCGAGCGCCTTGCCCGGAGGACGCTGCGCGATGAGCACGCGCCCCGACGCGTCGAACAGCGCCCCGGCGACGACTTCGATGGTGGGGGTCATCGCGGGCCCGCACCCCGCCCGCTCACGCCTCGCGGGCGAGCTGGCCGTGACAGTGCTTGTACTTCTTGCCCGAGCCGCACGGGCACGGCTCGTTGCGCCCGACCTTGCGGCCGTCGCGCAGCGCAGGCGCGGGCGCAGCGGCCGGACCGGTCGCGAACGGACCACCCTGGACCGGCCCGGCGGCGGCCGCGGCGGCCGCTTCGGGGCCGACCGGCGCCGCGTCGCCCGAGATCACCGACTGCGGCGCCGCATGCTGCATCTGCAGCCGGCGGGCCAGCTGCCGCTCGCGCTCGCGCTCCTGCTCCTCGATCTCCGCCTCGGAGCGCACCTGCAGGCGCGACAGCAGCGAGATCGTGTCGTGCTTGATGCGGTCGAGCAGCGCGCCGAACAGCTCGAAGGCCTCGCGCTTGTACTCCTGCTTCGGGTTCTTCTGCGCATACGCGCGCAGGTGGATGCCCTGGCGCAGGTAGTCCATCGCCGCGAGGTGCTCGCGCCAGTGCCGGTCGAGTTCCTGCAGCATCACGGCCTTCTCGAGGTGGCGCATCACGGGCGCGCCGACCTGCTCGACCTTCTGCTGGTAGGCCTGCTCGACCTCGGCGACCACGCGCTCGCGCAGTCCCGGCTCGGCGAGGTCGTGGTCCGCCTCGAGCCACTGCTTCGGCTCGACCTTCGCCGTGAAATCGCGCTCGATCGCCTCGGTGAGCCCGGCGAGGTCCCACTCCTCCTCGACGCTCTCGCGCGGCACGTACTGGTCGATGATGCCGTTGACCACCTCCGCGCGGATGCCGGTGACGGAATCGGAGATGTCCTCCGCGCCCATCAGCTCGGTGCGCTGCTGGTAGATCACCTTGCGCTGGTCGTTGGCGACGTCGTCGTACTCGAGCAGGTTCTTGCGCAGGTCGAAGTTGTAGGCCTCGACCTTGCGCTGCGCGCGCTCGATCTGGCGCGAGAGCATGTTGCTCTCGATCACCTCGCCTTCCTTCATGCCCGCGGTCGTGAGCCAGCGCTTGGTGCGTTCCGGGTCGCCGAAGATGCGCATCAGGTTGTCTTCGAGCGACAGGTAGAAGCGGCTCGAGCCCGGGTCGCCCTGGCGGCCGGAGCGGCCGCGCAGCTGGTTGTCGATGCGGCGCGACTCGTGGCG
>Ga0209254_10006328_pt1 | contig 10926 bp, 8 predicted proteins | sample FrelakmetDIP11DI_FD_187148 | JGI IMG/M metagenome (GOLD analysis project Ga0209254, IMG submission 187148) | Freshwater lake sediment microbial communities from the University of Notre Dame, USA, for methane emissions studies - DIP11 DI (SPAdes)... | ecosystem: Environmental > Aquatic >... | reverse complement strand
GCGAGTCCCAGGGCGATTCCGCGCCGCCGCGCGAGCCGCGCAGCGAATCGGCTCCTCCCCGCGAGCCGCGCAGCGAATCGGCCTCTGCGCGCGAACCGCGTCCGGGTTCCGGGCGTTCGCGCCCGCCGCGCGAGGAGCGCCGTCCCGCTCCGTCGTCGGGGCCCGCCATGGATTTCTCGAAGCCCTACGAGCCCTCCACGGACGCGAAACCCATCGAGCAGCCCGACGAGCCGGCGACGCGCAGGCGCTCCCCGAGTTCCGTACCCGTGCTGTTCCGCCGCAAGACCTCCTGAGGATTCATGGACCCGAGAGACGCCGCGCCGCACCTCGTCCGCCGCCAGGACTACACCCCTCCCGCCTACCTCGTCGACGAAGTCCTCCTCGACGTCGATATCGCGAGGCCGTGGGCCACGGTGCGGGCGACGCTCCGCATGCGTCGAAACCCGCTGGGCGCCGGCGGGCCGCTGGTCCTCGCGGGCGAGCACCTGGCGTTGCTGGGCGCCTCGATCGACGGTCGCCCGCTGGGCGAAGGCGAGTTGCGGCGGGACGAGCGCTCGCTCACGATCGCCTCGGTGCCCGATTCGTTCACGCTCGAGACCGCGGGCCGCCTCGATCCGTGGAAGAACACGCGCCTCGAAGGCTTCTACGCCACGAAGGACGGCCTCTTCACCCAGTGCGAGGCCGAGGGCTTCCGTTCGATCACCTGGTTCCCGGACCGCCCCGACGTGATGGCGAAGTACCGCGTGAAGCTGCACGCCCCGCGCGGGGAGTTCCCGCAGCTGCTCGCCAACGGCAATCTCGTCGCCTCGGGTGACGAGGGTGGAGACCGCCACTGGGCCGAGTGGGAAGACCCGTTCCCGAAGCCCAGCTATCTCTTCGCGATGGTGGCGGCGAGGCTCGACAAGCTCGAGGACCACTTCGTCACGATGTCGGGCAAGAAGGCGCTCCTGCAGGTGTACGTCGAACCGGGCAAGCTCGACCAGGCCGGGTTCACGATGCAGAGCCTCAAGAGCTCCATGCAGTGGGACGAGGAGCGCTTCGGACTCGAGCTCGACCTCGACCGCTTCATGATCGTCGCCGTGGGCGACTACAACATGGGCGCGATGGAGAACAAGGGCCTCAACATCTTCAACACGAAGTACGTGCTCGCCCGCGCGGACACCGCGACCGACGTCGACTTCATGATGATCGACCGCGTGGTCGCCCACGAGTACTTCCACAACTGGACGGGCAACCGCGTCACCTGCCGCGACTGGTTCCAGCTGTCCCTGAAGGAGGGCCTCACGGTCTTCCGGGACCAGGAGTACGGCATGGACGAGTACTCGCGCGCCGTCTCGCGCATCCAGGACGTGCGCGACCTGCGCGATCGCCAGTTCCCGGAGGACGCGGGGCCGATGTCCCACCCGGTGCGCCCCGACGCCTATGCCGAGATCGGCAACTTCTACACGGCGACCGTGTACGACAAGGGCGCCGAGGTCGTTCGCATGGTCCAGGCGCTCGTCGGACGCCAGGGCTTCCGCAAGGGCATGGACCTCTACTTCCAGCGCCACGACGGGCAGGCGGTGACCTGCGACGACTTCCGCGCGGCGATGGCCGACGCGAACGGGGCCGACCTGGGCCAGTTCGAGCGCTGGTACTCGCAGGCCGGCACGCCGGTGCTCGAGACGCATGGCGTGCACGACGCGGTCGCGAGGACCTACACGCTCGAAGTCCGGCAGTCCTGCCCGCCGACGGCCGGCCAGCCGGAGAAGCTTCCCTTCCATGTGCCCATCGCCGTGGGCCTCGTCGATCCGCAAGGCCATGACCTGCCGCTGCGACTCGCCGGCGAGGACGTCGCCTGCGACCGCACGGATCCGAAGACGGGCGAGATCACGCGCGTGCTGGAGCTGCGCGAGGCCTCGCGGACCTTCGTCTTCCACGATGTCGAGGAGCCGCCCGTGCCCTCGATCCTTCGCGGCTACTCGGCACCGGTGATCCTGAAGCACGACTACGGCGACGCCGACCTCACGCACCTCATGGCGTACGATTCGGACCCGTTCAATCGCTGGGAGGCCGGGCAGGTGCTCGCCACGCGCGTCCTGCTCGCGGGCGTGGACGCGATCCGCGCCGGCCACGAGATGGCGATTCCGGCGGCTTTCGTGGAGGCGATGGGCCGGGTGCTCACCAACGGCTCTCGCGATCCGGCCTTCGCCGCGGAGTGCCTGCAGCTTCCGGGCGAGAGCTTCCTCGCCGAGCAGATGGCGGTCGCCGACCCCGACGCGATCCACGCCGCCCGCAAGGCGCTGGTGCTCGAGATCGCGAAGCGCTACCGCACGCGCTTCGAAGGCGCTTTCCGCCACTTCACCGTGCCGGGCGCCTATTCTCCGGATGCCGCGGCTGCCGGACGACGCGCGCTGCGCAATGCCGCCCTGGCCTACATCATGGCCGTGGACGACTCGACCGCGCGCGCCCTCACCTTCCTCGAGTTCCGCCGTGCCGAGAACATGACGGATGCCATGGCGGCGCTTGCCTGCCTCGCGAATTCGACGGGAGTGGAACGCGAGCGCGCGCTTTCGATGTTCCACGAGAAGTGGAAGGACGAGGCTCTCGTGATCGACAAGTGGTTCCGCGTGCAGGCCACCTCGGACCTGCCGGGCGCCCTCGCGCGCGTCGAGAAGCTCGTCGCGCACCCGGCCTTCGACCTGAAGAATCCGAACCGTGCCCGCTCCGTGCTTCACGCCTTCGCGACCGACAACCCGTTGCACTTCCACGCCGCCGACGGATCGGGGTACCGGTTCGTCGCGAACCACGTGATCGAGCTCGACAGGCTCAACCCGCAGATCGCCTCGAGGCTGGCGCGGGCCTTCGACCGCTGGCGCAAGTTCGACGCCGGTCGCCAGGCGCACGCGCGCGAGGCGCTCACGGCGGTCTCGCAGGCCCGCGGGCTCTCGCCCGATGTGGCCGAAGTGGTCGACCGGGCGTTGGCCTGACGGCGCGGCCCCGAAACGACAAGGGCCGCTCGCGCGGCCCTCGGTCGGGTACGGGTGGCTCGCGAGCCTTCAGTTCTTCTTGATCTGCTCCAGCACCTTGAAGGTGCTCTTGGAGGCGCCGTTGAAAAGGCGCTTGAACGCCTTCGGCAGGCAACGGCGCTCGAGGGTGTTGCGGCGGGTGCGTTTGCGTTCGGCCATGTGCGGCTCCTTGATGCGAAACGATCGATTATACCGGAGCCGGGAGCCGGCCGCACCCGCGCGGTCGGCGTTCAGCTGCCGAGGCTTCGGACGAGGCCGTCCACCAGCTCGGACGGAACGCGCTTGCCGTCCGGAGAAACGGACTCGCCGCGGGCCTTCGACATGCCGTTCTCGAAGACCCCTTCGAACCGCGAGCCGTCGGGGAACCAGAACGTGCCCTTGCCCTTGAGGACGCCAGCGACGAACTCGCCCTCGTACTTGGACCCGTTCGAGTAGAAGTACGACCCGTTGCCCGCCATGACGCCGTCCTTGAGGTCGCCCTCGTAGCGGTCGCCGTTCGCGAAGTGGTAGGCGCCCTTGCCCTGGGCCCGCCCATCCTCGAACGTACCCTCGATGCGATCGCCCGACTTGATGAAGTAGCGGCCCTTGCCCTGCAGCTTTCCGACGACCATCTCGCCCTCGTAGCGGTCGCCGCTCGTGAACCGGTAGATGCCGACCCCGTTGGGCTTCCCGTCGACGAAGGATCCCTCGATGCGGTCGCCGGCCTTCGTGATGTAGGTGCCGCGCCCGGCGACGACCCCCGCCTTGACCTCACCCTCGTAGGTGTCGCCGTTGCCGAACTGGTAGCGCCCCTTGCCGTTCGGGCGGTCCGTGACGAACTCGCCCTCGTAGCGGTCGCCGTTCTCCCACTGGTAGGCGCCCTGGCCGTGCATCATGCCGTCCTTGTACTCACCCTGATACTTGAAGACCTTGGAGGTGTACTCGCCCTTGCCGTGCAGCTGGATGCCGCGCATGGCGCCGCGGTAGATGGAACCGTCGTTGAACGTGACCTCGCGCACGCCCGGCGCGATCTCGCGGCCGGGCTGTTCTTCCTTCGCGCGCGGAGGCGGCAGCGCGGGCGAAGCGCCGGGGCCCGACGGTTCGGCGGCCGCCGCCGGAGGCCCCGCGGCGGCCGGGGGTGCCGATGCCGGCGCGGCCGCGACCTTGGCCGGCGCCTCGACGGGGCGCGAGGAAGGCTCGCGGGGCAGCTCAGCCGCGGGCTTGGTCGGAGCGGACGGGGACTGGCCGGTCGATGCGGCGGCCACGGCCTCCGGGCCCGGGCTCGCCGGCAGTCGCGATGCCTGTGAAGCCGGCGCCGGCAGCTGGGTGTTCGAGGAAGCTTGTGCCGGGGGCGGCGAGGAAGCGGCGGGCGAGGACGAAGCGGCGGCGACGGTCGAAGCCGGCGGGGGGCGCGTGCGGCCCGTCATCGAGTCGACGCGGTTCCGCGCGAGGGCCGCGAACGTGCCGTTCGGATACTTGTCGAGGTAGGCCTGCAGGTCGTCGGGGCGCGTCGACTCCTGAACGCTCTTCCAGAAGAGCAGCTCCATCTGCGCGGAGGTGTCCGCTGACGGCCCCCCCCCCGCCGTTGCCGTCCCCGACGTGCCGCGACCGGAAGGGTTGAACGTGAATTCCCCCTTGATGGAGGACAGCTCCCAAGGCGTCTGCGTGCGCTTGGTCTCGCGCTCGACGCCCTCGCGCACCTTGCGGAAGAGAACCTCCACCGGCATGTCGGGAATCCTGATGTTCTGCAGGATGTGGCTGGTGTAGGTGCCGTTGCGGGTAAAGCCGTCCTGCGCCGTCGCGCCCGGCGCCGTGGCGTAGGCGATGAGCGATCCCGACGGGCCGCTCATCTGCGCGAGGCCGGAAGCCGACACGCGGAAAGTGTCCCGGAAGGGGTTGTCCCGGCAGGCATCGAGGATCACGAAGTTGAAGCGCGTCTTGGCCCGCTCCATCCGGTCGAACACCTGCGAGACGTCGATCGAGAAGAATGTGACGTCGTCCTCCGAGCCCATCACGGCGTCGATCGGGATGAGGTAATTGCGGTCCTTGAACTGCATCGCGTGGCCGGCGTAGAAGAACAGCGCGGCTTCGGCGCCCTCGATCGCCTTGCCGTACTCCTGGATGGCCGCGAACATCTCGGCACGCGTCGCGTTCTCCTTGACGATCGTCTTGAAGCCGAGCTCGCGCAGCGCGGCGCTCAGGTCGCGCACGTCGTTGATCGAGTTGCGCAGAGGCGAACTCGCGTACTGGATGTTGCCGATGAGCAGCGCCACACGGCCGTTCGCGTGCGCCAGCGGCGCGGCGAGCAGCAGGAAGGTGGCCACGACGGCGGCCAGCATGCGCGTGAGGGTCAAGGGTGCCCTGTTCGTCATCGGGATGAAGCGGGTGGGGCGGTGTGCGCCGTCCCGGAGGGGAATTATCGCCCAACTGGCGGCCCGCCGGGTGCCGCCCCGGCGAGCGGCTAGGGGCGCGCGAGGCCGGCGAGTTCGGGTATGTCCGGACGCTCGAGGGCAAGCTGGCCCCAGGTCTCCCGCGCATCCTGCACGGCGCCGAGCCCCTGGAGCACCAGGGCGAGGTGCACGCGGTCGTTGAAGTTCCTCGCCGCCGCGCGGGCCTTTTCCGCAAGAAGGACGGCATCGGCCGGGAGCACCTCGAAGCGCGCGTCGGCCGGCGCGCCTTCCTTGACCGCGACCGACCATGCGTAGGACTGGCCGGCGACGAGCTTCCCGGGCAGCTTGAGCGAGTTTCCCTTGGCGAGACCGGCGTGGACCTGCTTGCCGCTCGCCGCGGTGATCACGACCTCGTAGGTGGCCGACGCGTCCCCGCTCCACCGGAAGGTGGGCTGCAGTTGTGCGATCTTCCCGGTCGGAAACTGGGGACCTGACACGCCCGGCTTCGGCGCCGAGGCGCTGCGCATGCGAAGGCTCGCGGTGCCCGCCTTCGAGGCCTGCACGATGACGGCGGAATCGGCATGGGCGACGAGCTTGCGCTTCGCCGGTGCCGCGCCACTGGTGGCCGAGATCGAATCCTTGCCCACCACGTATTCGCCGGGCCCCTTGAGGGTGAACTCCTCGCCGCTCACCACGAACATCACGGCCGCCTGCGCGCCGGCGCCGAGCTTGAGCCGGGAGCCCGGAATCAACTCGCCCAGGAAGGGCGGCCGACCTCCGTCATTGAGAGAGACCTCCCCTTTCACGTCGCAGACGAAGGCCGTCGGATCGGCGGCCATCGCCGGCACGGCCACCAGCGCAAGTGCCGCACACGCGGCGCGAAGAAGGCGGCGCACTTGCCCGGTCACTTCGCGAGCGCGGCGATTTCGGGAAGGTCGCCGCGCTCCTGTGCAAGGCGGCCCCATAGCTCGGCGGCTTCCTGCGACGCTCCCAGCTCCTGAAGCAGCAGTGCGTAGAGCACGCGATCGGAGAATTCCGCCTTGTCCGTCGGGCGGCGCTTTTCGGCCTTCTCGATCGACACGGCCGGGAGCGTCCGGAACGAGGCCTTGCCGAGCTCCGCGCCGGCGACGGTCACGCTCCAGACGTATTCGGAATCCGGCTTCAGGCGCGAGGGCACCTTGTGCGTACCGCCCGTGGCCTTCGCCTTGAGGACCGGCTTGTCCTCGGCACCGGCGAGCGCGATCGCGATTTCCGCCGGCGCCTTGCCATCGATGGCCGTCCACCGCAGTACCGGCTGCAGGGTCGACACCGAGCCGCGCACGGGGAACTCGAGTTTCGGGGGCGCCTCCTTGGCCGGCGCCATCGAGCGCATGCGGATGCTGGCCGACTGCGTCTGCGCGACCTTGACGAGCACGTCGCTGCTGGCGCGCCACGGCGTCTCGCGCGCCGAGGGCGGAGTGCCGCTTCCGGCGGTGATCTCGCGATCGCCCACCGCATAGTCGCCGGGACCCTTGAGCAGGTACTCCTTGCCCGACTGCATATACATCACCGAGAGCGTCGCCTCCTTGCCCACGGCGAGCTTCTGCCCCTTGGCGAGCTCCGACATCAGGAGCGGGCGGGAACCCCCGTCGACGGAGACCTCGCCCTTGAGGTTGGTGACGAACGCGACCGCCTCGGCTGCGAGGACGGACGGGGCGAGGACGAGCCAGGTGGTCGTGAAGAGCGCGCGCAGCATTGTTTTCATTATGGCCTTTCGTTCCCGCCGGGAACCTGCGGCTTCGTCGTGCGGATGCCCCAGACCTCGACAGGACTATGCCCCTTGACTCCATGCGTGCCCAGGGGCTCGAAGCTGAACCGGTCGTCAAGCCGTTCGACCACGGCGCCGGTGACCAGGATCTTGCGGCTGAGGTCCTTCGTGAGACCTTCGAGCCGCGCGGCGACGTTCACCGCGTCGCCGATGGCCGAGTAATTGTGCCTTTCCGAAGAGCCGATGTTGCCGACGGTGACCGACCCGAAGTTGACGCCGATGCCGATGGTGAGTGTGGGCAGGCCTTCGCGTCCGAATTCGCCGTTCAGGTCGTCGAGCTCCGTCATCATCGCCAGCGCGCACTGCACCGCGTCGCCGCACGGATCCGCCGACTTCCGGGGCGCCCCGAACAGGACCATCATGCCATCGCCGATGAACTTGTCAACGGTGCCGTCGTGACGGTGAACGGCCTTGACCATGCGGTCGAAATAGCGCTGCAGGAGCGCCGTGACCACCTGGGGCGGCAGGCGCTCCGAGAGGGTCGTGAAGCCGCGGATGTCACTGAACAGGACGCACACATCGGCGAGCTGCCCGCTCACGCCGGGCGACAGGCCGCCCGCGAGCATCTCGTTCATGACCGCGGGACTCACCTGGCCGGCGAAGGTGCGCTTGAGCCGCCCGCGCTCCACCGCGCTTTCGATGCCGTCCACGATGGCCCGGGTGATGAAGCCGGTCCACAGCGTGAAGGTGATCCAGGCGACGGGCAGGAGCACCTGGTGCTCCCGGATCGCGTAGGCGCCACCCGCGAACGCGATGGCGGTGAGCCCCAGGGCGCCGGCCAGGGCGGTCACGAGTCCGAAGTGCATGAACACGAGTGCACCGACGAGGAGGCAAATGCCCCAGCGAACGGAGTCCGGCACGGGATGGACCAGGCCACCCGCAAGGTGGCTTCGCAGGGCCTGAAGATGCGTGATCACGCCGGGCTGGTTGAAGCGCTCGGGGCCGGTGACGTGATCGATGTCGATGAGCTGGACCGGGAGCTGCCAGCGGTCCGAGCGCTTGTTCACGTAGCCGACCATTACCATGCGCCCGGCGAAAACACGCTGCAGCCGCGCCAGATCGCCCGAGGCCTTCCAGGCGATCACGTCCTGCATCGGCACGTAGTCCACCCACTCGCCGACGCTGTAGTCGATGTAGCCCGAGTCGACGGGACGGCCGACGGCCCGCAGCATCTGGCCCACGATCGTGCTCACCGCCCGCGACTGGCCGAGCTCGGACTCGTTGAAGCGGCGCGAAACCGTATCCGGGTCCCTCAGCTGCTGGTCGAGCCCCAACCCCGCCTCGCCGAGCACGCGGGCGAAGGTGGGGTGAATTCTGGCCGCTCGTCCCTCGCGATCGACAGTCAACGCGAAGATGACCGGGGACGCCTCCCGCGTTTCGCGGATCGCGCGGAAGAGCTTGAGATCGAGACCGGGCACGATATCGTCGTAGGAGCGTTCGGGCGGAACGACGTCGATGCCGATCGCCATCGGGCGCGCCTCCTTCAGGGCGAGCAGGAGGCGGGCGAAATGGGCATGCCAGAGCGCAAGCGGCTCCGTGAACACCGCCTCGCTTCCCTCGTCGATGCCGATCAGGACGACGTCGTTCGCGAGCGGTTGCACGAACCGGTTGCGCAGGAACCGCATCTGCGTGTCGATGGAGGCGCGCTCGAGTGCGGCCAAGGGGGACTCGTCGGCGTTCGGCAGGCGGCTGGCGAGCAGCAGCAGCAGGATGACCAGCACGTAGAGGAGAACGCTGCGGGCGAACGGCACCGTCCACAGCCTCTCGACCAGGTTCGCAAGGCGGCCCTTCAAGGCGGGGGTCGATCCGGATCCGGCCGTCGAGGCCATCAAGGAAGTTCTTTCCGCTCGCGCTAGAGCATCACAACCTGCCGGACGACGCGGCCGCTCGCCAGCCGGTCGAAGCCGACGTTGATGTCCTCGAGCTTCAGGTGGTCGCTCATCAGCCTGTCCACGGGCAGCTTCCCCTCGCGATACAGGGCGATGTAGCGCGGAATGTCGCGCAGCGGCACGCAGGAGCCGACATAGCTGCCCTTGACCGTGCGCTCCTCGGCCGTGAGGTTGACGTGCTGCAGCGGCCAGCGGTGATCCGGATGCGGCAGGCCCGCGGTGACGGTGGTGCCGCCGCGTCGCGTGACGCGATAGGCGAGCTCCATCGCCTGCACGGAGCCCGCCATCTCGAAGGCGAAATCGACCCCGCCGCCGCTCGCCGCGCGGACCTGTTCCACGGCATCCGGCGCGCGCGCGTTGACCCCGTGCGTGGCCCCGAGGGATCGCGCGAGATCGAGCTTTTCATCGATGAGGTCGACCGCGACCACGACGCGCGCGCCTGATAGCACGGCGGCGAGCACGCTGTTCATGCCGACGCCGCCGAGGCCGACGACCGCGGCCGTCATGCCTGGCGTCATTTTCGCGGTGTTGACGACCGCGCCGACACCCGTGAGCACCGCGCAGCCGAATAGCGCGGCCTCGTCGAAGGGCAGTCCGGGATCGATCTTCACGAGCGATCGGCGCGAGACCACGGCGTATTCCGCGAAGGCCGAGACGCCCATGTGGTGGTTTACCGGCCTGCCCCCCATCGAGAGGCGGCGTGCCCCACCCAGCAACGTGCCCGCGGTGTTGGAAGCAGCGCCTGGCTCGCAAAGCGCCGGGCGGCCTTCCGAGCAGGGTATGCAGTGCCCGCAGCTCGGCACGAACACCATGACGACGTGGTCGCCGGGCGCGAGATCGGGAACCAGCGGGCCGCACTCGAGGACTTCGCCGGCCGCCTCGTGGCCGAGCGCCATCGGCACCGGTCGCGGGCGATCACCGTTGATGACGGAAAGATCGGAATGGCAAAGGCCGGCGGCGCGGACACGGACAAGCACTTCGCCCGGGCCGGGAGGATCGATTTCGATCTCCTCGACGCGAAGGGGCTGGCTCTTCTCGTAGGGGGCGGGGGCCCCCACGACGTGAAGGACGGCGGCGCGGGTTTTCACGGCAATCTCCGGGCGGTTCCAGCGGTTGAGCGTATCGCCCGGCGCCCCTGCGGCGCAAGGCGACGCTCCAAAAGCAAAAGGGCCACCTCGTTTGAGGTGGCCCTTCTGTTTTTCATGGTCACGGTGCTTCGCAGCGGTGTTTGGTGCCGGTGCTACGCAACGGTTTTTGGTGCCGGTGCTACGCAACCACGGGGGTAAGGCCCTGGCGATGACCTACTTTCTCACGGGCAATCCGCAATATCATCGGCGCGACGTCGTTTCACGGTCCTGTTCGGGATGGGAAGGGGTGGGGCCAACGCGCTATGGTCGCCAGGAATTCGGTGTCGTGCTCGTCGGCTTTCTTGTGGTGGCGGTGTTTCGCGACCACGTGCTGACGCTCACGCGCTTGTTCGGGGGTATGTAGAAGGTTTGGGTGATGCGTGGCGTCGTCTTTGCGACGAGCGTTGTTCTTACAGAGTTATAGAGTCAAGCCGCACGGGCAATTAGTACTGGTTAGCTGAGGAGGTTACCCTCCGTGCACACCCAGCCTATCAACGTCCTGGTCTCGGACGACCCTTCAGGGAGGTCAAGCCTCCGGGAGATCTCATCTTCAGGCAAGTTTCCCGCTTAGATGCTTTCAGCGGTTATCTCTTCCGCATATAGCTACCCGGCAATGCGACTGGCGTCACAACCGGTACACCAGGGATGCGTCCACTCCGGTCCTCTCGTACTAGGAGCAGCCCCCGTCAAATCTCCAACGCCCACGGCAGATAGGGACCAAACTGT
>Ga0209254_10006327_pt1 | contig 10927 bp, 8 predicted proteins | sample FrelakmetDIP11DI_FD_187148 | JGI IMG/M metagenome (GOLD analysis project Ga0209254, IMG submission 187148) | Freshwater lake sediment microbial communities from the University of Notre Dame, USA, for methane emissions studies - DIP11 DI (SPAdes)... | ecosystem: Environmental > Aquatic >... | reverse complement strand
GCGCGCGCCAGACGAGCCCTACCGCGCTCGGCAGGAGGTCCGCGTCGGGCTCGTCGCCCAGCCCGAGCTCCGGCCGGAATTCGGGCTCTCCCGTCACCACTGGCAACGGGCCGCCGAGCCTCACGCCCAACGCGCCCCCGCCGCTCGCGAGCACGATACCCGCGTGCTCGCCGCCCTCCTGTGCGGCCCACGCCTTCGCCTGGGTGCGCCAGCAGAACGCGGCATCCTCGAAATCGCCGACGATGGCGAACGACAATGCGGTAAGCCGTGCCGGAATCCAGTCGAGCAGCCAGAGCAGCGTCCGGGCCGGACCGCCGAATGCCGCGCGCGCCTGCGCGATCGGCGTGGTGTCCGCACCGCCCGGATCCGACCGCCATTCATCGGCGAGCAGGAGCGCGGCGCGGTAGAGCACCGCCCCCGCGGGCCCTGGCAATACCGTGAACCAGAACAGCGTCGCGAAGACCTGCCGATACGAATCCACGAGCCCGCGCTCGATGGCGAGCTTCGCGATCTCGCCGCTCGACAGCTGTGCGGTGGCGCCGCCGCGCCAGGCGGCGAGCGCACGCCGCGCCGCATTCAGGTCGTTCGCTTTCAATGCTTTCTCGACCGCGGTGTAGGAGTGGCTGAAACGCCGGAATCCCATCAGCAGGTAGAGCGCCGCGACATTCCAGACGAGCCCCAGCAGCGGATGCACCGCATCCAGCGCCAGGAACACGACCGCCGCGAGCAGCGCAGGCGGGGCCACGGTCGCGAGCGTCGCCACGAGGCCGTGCTGCGCGGTGCCGTCGTTGAGCTTGCGCTCGACTCCGCGCGCGTAACCGATGAAGAGGCCCTCCATCGCCACGCGCCAGTGAAACGCGCGCCATTGCTCGAGGCCCAGCGCGGCGAGGATCGCGATGATGTTCATCCGCGAAGGAACGCCTTGCTGACGTCGCGGAACAGCGGCGTGGCGGCCTCGGCCAGCCATTCGAACACGACCATCTCGCGAGTGACGATGCGCGCACCCTCCTGGCGCATCCGCGCCAGCGCGAGGTCGCGGTCAGCCACCCGCCGCGAGCCCACGGCATCGGCAACGACGTAGACCTCCTTGCCTTCCTCGAGCAGCTCGAGCGCGGTCTGCAGCAGGCAGACGTGCGTTTCGGTGCCAACCAGCACGATCTGCGCGCGATCGGCGCCCGGCAGGTTGGCGAGGCATTGCGCCGCGACGGCGGAAAAGTGCACCTTCGGCGCCACGGCGCCGTCCGGCAGGAGCTCGCGCACGCCCTTGACCGTGCGCCCGAGCCCCTGCGGATACTGCTCGACTGCCGCCACGGGAACGCCGATCTTCTGTGCGACCCGAATGAGCCAGGTGACGTTGGCCAGCAAGTGCTCGTGCTCGTGGATGACCGGCAGGAGCCGCTCCTGGAAGTCGATGACGAGCAGCAGCGAGCGCTGGGCGTCGATCAGCACGGTGCGCCCCCGCCACGGACGGCCGGCTCGATCATGTCTTGAGCTCTTCCCGATCGTAAAACTGCTCGAGCGCCTCGGGATTGGCGAGCGCCTCGATGTTCTTCACCGGGAGGCCGTGCACGATGTTGCGCACGGCCAGCTCCACGATCTTGTTGCTCTTCGTGCGGGGAATGTCGGTGACCTGCACGACCTTGGCCGGCACGTGCCGCGGCGTGGTGTTCACGCGGATGTGCTGCCTGATCCGGTCGGTGAGCGCCTGATCCAGCTTGACGCCGTCCTGCAGTCGCACGAACAGGATGACGCGACTGTCGCCGACCTCGCCGGGCGGCCAGTCCTGCCCGACGACGAGGCTTTCCATCACCTCGGGCAGCTGCTCGACCTGGCGGTAGATCTCGGCCGTGCCGATGCGCACGCCGCCGGGGTTGAGCGTCGCATCGGAGCGTCCGTGGAAGACCAGGCCGCCGTGCGCGGTCAGCTCGACGTAGTCGCCGTGACACCAGACGCCCGGAAAACGCTCGAAGTAGGTGGCGACATACTTCGCGTCACCGGGGTCGTTCCAGAATCGCACCGGCATCGACGGAAACGGCGCCGTGCACACGAGCTCGCCCTTCAGTTGGCTGCCGGCCGCGATCGGCTTGCCGTCGTCATCGTAGACGTCGACCTGCATGCCGAGGCCGCGACACTGCAGCTCGCCGCGCCACACCGGCAGCGTCGGGCAACCGAGCGCGAAGCAGGACACGATGTCGGTGCCTCCGGCGATCGACGACAGGCAGAGATCGCCTTTCACGCACTGGTAGACGTAATCGAAGCTCTCCGGCGCGAGCGGGCTGCCGGTCGAGAACAGCGTCCGCAGATCCGTGAGCGCGAAGTCCTTGCACGGGACGACGCCGATCTTCTTCGCGTGATCGACGTATTTGGCCGACGTGCCGAAATGCGTGGCCCGCTCGGCTTCGGAAAAATCCCACAGCACCTTGCCGCGGTCGATGAAGGGGGACCCGTCGTAGAGCAGCAGCGTTGCGCCCGCGCCGAGGCCCGAGGCGAGCCAGTTCCACATCATCCAGCCGCAGGTCGTGAAGTAGAACAGGCGGTCGCCCGCCTTGAGATCGCCGTGCAGCAGGTGTTCCTTCAGGTGCTGCAGCAGCGTGCCGCCGGCGCCGTGCACGAGGCATTTCGGGATGCCGGTCGTTCCCGACGAGAAGAGAATGTAGAGTGGATGGTCGAACGGCAGGCGGACATAGTCGATGGGACCGGCGGCGTGCGGCGCCAGGAACGCATCCCAGGCGATCGAGCCGCGCACGCGCGAGGCGTCCTGCGGCCCCAGCCCCGTGGCCTCCAGATACGGAATCACGACCACGCGCTCGACCGTCGGCAGCTGGGCGACGATTTCGGCCACCTTGTCCAGGATCGGCAGCGCCTTGCCGTTGTACCAGTAGCCGTCGACGGTGACGAACACGCGCGGCTCGATCTGGCCGAAGCGATCGAGCACGCCCTGCACCCCGAAGTCCGGCGAGCAGGACGACCAGACCGCGCCAAGGCTCGCCGCGCCCAGCATCGCCTGCATCGCCTCGGGCATGTTGGGAACGTAGGCGGCCACCCGGTCGCCCGCGGCCACGCCCGCGGCCTTCAGCGCGGCCGCCACCCGCGACGTCGTCGCCACGAGTTCCGCGTGCGACACGCGGCGGGCGAGCTTGTCCTCGCCGCGGAAGACCAGCGCGTCGCCGCCGTCGTCGGCCGCGCGCCGGGTGAGCAGGTTCTCCGCGAAGTTCAGGCGCGCGTCGGGAAACCATCGGGCGCCCGGCATCCGGGTCGGATCGACGAGCGTGCGCTCGCCGCGCGTGCCGACCACGCGGGCATAGTCCCAGACTTCGCGCCAGAACGCCTCGCGCTCCTCGTTCGACCAGTTCCAGAGCGCGGCGTAATCGGACAGCGAACGCCCGGACCGCGTCGCCACGCGCCGGGAGAATTCGGTGATGTTCGCCTGCGCGATGCGGTCCGCAGACGGCTGCCAGAGCATCGTGTCGGTGGTCATTTCGCTTCCAGTGCCCGCAGCGGCGCCGCGACCGCGTCGGGCACCGGCACGCTGCGGCCGCTCGCCAGATCGATCCAGACCATCTTCGCCGCGCCGTCCGCGTATTTCCTGCCGTTCATCCAGATTTCGTAATAGCTGCCGATGCTGGTGCGGCCCGGGTCGCCGAGATACATCCGCACCTCGATGTCGCCGGGATAGACCAATGGCTCGAGGAACGTGCAGCTCGCGTTGACGATCACCGGGTCGGAACTCTCATAGGCGTCACCGGCGGGATGCAATCCATAGACCCACTCGATCCGCGCCTGCTCGAGATAGCGGAAGTACGTGACATTGTTGACGTGGCCCAGCGCGTCCATGTCGCCCCACCGGATCGACTGGCGCGACGTGTGAACGAGTAGTCGGGGCTTGTGCGTCATGGCGTGTTTCCGGCGGCGCGGATCGTTTCCGGCAAGGCGCCCGGCTCGATCACCGAACACTGCCGCTCCTTCGGCATTATACAATTCCACACTTTCGACCGAGTTACGCAGCCGCGTTCGAGCGAGGAGTGGCCAACGTGCAACGCGAAGCCATGGAATACGACGTCGTGATCGTCGGCGGCGGCCCGTCCGGGCTCGCCGCGGCGATCCGCCTCAAGCAACGCGCCGCGGAAGCCGGCCGCGAAGTCGCGGTCTGCGTGCTCGAGAAAGGCTCCGAGGTCGGCGCGCACATTTTGTCGGGCGCGGTCATGGACCCGCGCGCACTGAGCGAGCTCCTGCCCGACTGGAAGGCGCGGGGCGCACCGCTCGCGACACCGGTCGCCGAGGATCGCTTCTACCTGCTCACGAAGTCGAAGGCGATCTACAACCCGCACTGGCTGCTGCCCGACTGCTTCATCAACGACGGGTGCTACGTCGTGAGCCTCGCCAACGTCGCCCGCTGGCTGGGACGAGAGGCCGAGGCGCTCGGCGTCGAGATCTTCCCCGGATTCGCGGCCGCCGAGGTCCTCTACGACGAAGCGGGCGCAGTGCGCGGCGTGGCGACCGGCGACATGGGTGTGGGCAGGAACGGAGAGCCGACCGACCGGTTTCAGTCCGGTGTCGAGCTCGTCGGCAAGTACACGCTGTTCGCGGAAGGGGCGCGCGGCCATCTCGGCAAGGAGGTCGTCGCCCGCTATCGGCTCGACGACGGGCGCGATCCGCAGACCTGGGGCATCGGCATCAAGGAGCTGTGGGAGATCGACGCGGCGAAGCACGTGCCGGGACTCGTCGTGCACAGCGCCGGCTGGCCGCTCGACCGCGCGACCTATGGTGGCGGCTTCATGTATCACCAGGAGGACCGCCTGGTTTCGGTGGGGCTGGTCGTCGGGCTGGGCTACGCCAATCCCTGGCTCGAGCCGTTCCAGGAATTCCAGCGCTACAAGACGCACCCGTTGCTGCGCGGCTTTCTCGATGGCGGCAAGCGGATCGCCTATGGCGCGCGCGCGATCAACGCCAGCGGCCTGCAGTCGCTGCCGCAGCTCGCGTTCCCCGGCGGAGCGCTCGTGGGTTGCGACGCCGGCTTCCTGAACGCGCCGCGCATCAAGGGCTCGCACGCCGCGATCAAATCGGGGATGCTGGCGGGCGAAGCGGCGTTCGACGCCGTGGCAGCCGGGCGCGCGCGCGACGAGCTCAACGCATACCCGGCGGCGTTCGCCGCGTCCTGGCTCCACGACGAACTCCATCGCGCGCGCAATTTCAAGCCGTATCTCGACCGCGGACTATTGACCGGCGCGCTGCTCTGGGGCATCGATCAACTGGTGTTCCGCGGCCGGACGCCGTGGACGCTGCGACGGCGGCAGGCCGACCACGAGAAACTGAAGCCCGCGGCCGAATGCAATCCGATCGAATACCCGAAGCCGGACAGCGTGCTGACATTCGACAAGCTGTCGTCGGTGTTCCTCTCGAACACCAGCCACGAGGAAAACCAGCCGGTGCACCTGCGACTTGCCGACGCCGCGGTGCCGACCGACGTCAACCTCGCCCTCTACGCCGGTCCCGAGCAACGGTATTGCCCGGCGGGCGTCTACGAGTTCGTCGACCGGGAAGACGGCTCGGGCAGGCGGCTGCAGATCAACGCCGCCAATTGCGTGCACTGCAAGACCTGCGACATCAAGGACCCGCGCCAGAACATCCGTTGGGTGACGCCCGAAGGCGGCGGCGGGCCGAACTACCCGAACATGTAGGCCGTCGGCCCCTCGACTCACTGCGCCGTTGACGTCCCTTTGGCGGATGCCGGCTCGTCCCTGCGCCAGCGCTCGAGGACCTCGAACGGCGACCAGATGAACTCGGCTTGCTCGTCGAGCGGCTCCTTCAGCTGGATCGTGTGCACGGACGTGCTTGAACGCACGGAAAGGCGATCCTCGGGTGCCAGCCCGCGCACCGGCAGGACCAGCGTCTTCATCGGCAGCACCGGATGTGTTGCACTCTGCGGAAGATAAAGTGCGGCGAAACGCGTGGGCGCGCTACCGGGCGATCCGGCGGGGCGCGACTCGGAATCGGGGACGACGACGACCCAACGCGGATCCCGGCCGAGGTACTCTACGCCGATCTCGACGCGTTTGCCCGCCAGCCTCTTCTTGACGCGGCGCACCACTGCCAGCGTCCACGGTGCGGCGGCATTTTCACGGAAGGCAATCAAGCTGCCGGGCATGATCGGATTCGTACCGAGCGTCGGCCCATGCAACCGGCAACCCGAATCGCTGTGGTCCACCATCGTCAAGGGCGGATGCGCCGCAACGACGCCGGGATACGACCACTGGGTGATCGTGCTCTCGCCGCCCGTGTTGCCGTCCGCCGAATTTGCGGCAGACCCGCCATACCCCATGATCGTTATGCCTTCGCCCGTTGCCGTGGTTCCAGGCGCCGTGGCTACCGCGACTTCCGGTTTGTTGCGCATCGTGCGCAGGATTTGTTGCAGTCCCACTGCGACTTCGACCGTGAGTGCCACCGGCTTGCGCTCGCCCCGGCGCTCGATCACCTGCCGCCCCGGAGAGCAAAGGTCGCCGATTTTGCCCAGCAGCTTGAGCTGACGTCCGGGTCCCAACGTCGAACCCTCGGTCGGGCGGCCGGGAACCTCGCGCAGCATCGCGATTTCGTCGTGTATCGCGGCCAGGAAGGGGGCTATGTCGAGGCAAAGACTCGAGCCTCCCGAATCGGGATTCGACCGCACAAGTCCCGCAACACCGTCCGCAGCGACAACAAACCGGGGGGTTGCGCTTCGACCCGGATTTTCCTCCAGCACGAGTGCCCCTGACCAGCGTGGCAGGCTCTGATTGATCCAGAGCGCGTTGTGGAAAGGGAAATGCCCGCCATTCAGGAGGTCCTGCAACAGCACGTGGATGTACTCGCGCTCCGGGGTGGTGTCTACAACGCTCGCGGAGTGACGACGGTTCACCGGGAGGTTGTCGTGCAGCAGCTCGCGGGATTGCGCGAACCGGTAGACCTCGTGCAGCTCTTTCCAGGGGAACCTGGTGGACCGCTCGTCGACAAACGGCCGCAGTGCCAGCTCGACCTGCCGGTGCTGAAACAGCCGCACCACGACCAAGGGGAGATATTCGCGCCAGCCCTTGAACCGCGGGCCATTGTGCATCGATCCCAGGAACCTGGTGTGGGCCCGGCCTAACGACCGGCAAAGCTCGAACGCCGCCTGCCAGGACTGCGTCTCGAGCGAGGGCGACTGGGGGTCCCTGACGACGTCGTTGCAGAGCAGCGCATCGACGAGCTTCCGTACGCGCTCGTCGAGCGCCAGCAGGGCCCGCAGCCGATCGAGACTGGGGCCGCCCTGGGTGATGGGGTCGGCAAGTGTCTCGCACACGGCCACTTGCGCCGCGATCGGGTCGTCATGGGGCAATGTGCGCCAAAACGCCTCGGCCGCTTCCACATCGGTCAGCGGACCGGCCGATTCGGATCTTGCGGAGGTCAAAAAGGCGAACATGCGCATGCCTGCCAAGTCTTGGGTGACCAATGTGAAGCACACATTGTGCCACCCCGACCCATTGGGCCCCCCGGCCGGGGCTGGCCACCCCTCGCGGCCCGGGCTGGCTATCCCCCCGCGACCCCCGTCCCTACCTCCGGCACGGCCCGCGCTGCGATACGCGCGGCGAGGTTGAGCGCCGCCAGGAGGCCATCGACCCGGGCGACGTTGCGGCCGACGATGTCGAACGCGCTGCCGCTCGCACACGTGGTCACGGGCACCGGCAGTCCGCCGTGAAGCGTAACGCCGTTGTCGAAGCCCATGAGCTTCATCGCGATCTGCCCTTGGTCGTGGTACATCGACACCACCGCGTCGAAATCGCCGCGGCGGGCGGCGAGAAACAGGGTGTCGGGCGACAGTGGACCGCGGGCGTCGATGCCCTCCTGCCGCGACCTCTTGATTGCGGGGGCGATGGTGTCGATCTCCTCGCGCCCGATCGAGCCGCTGTCCCCCGCGTGCGGATTGAGCCCCGCGACGGCGATGCGCGGTGCCGCGATACCCGCGGCCTTGAGATAGCGATCCGCGATGCGCACGGCGGATAGGACGCCTTCGCCCGTGATCGCGTCGGCCACGGCGCGCAGCGGAATGTGCGACGTGACGCGCGATGTCCACAAGGCGCCCGTGACGTTGAACTCGCTGACGAAGCCCGTGACGCCGAATTTCTCCTGCAGGTAACGAAGCTCGTCCTCCTGCGCGAGGCCGCCCAGGCGCAGCGCATGCTTGTTGAGCGGCGCGAACACGATGCCGTCGACCTCGCCACGTTTCGCGGCGTCGGCCGCCGTTTCGAGCGCGGTCAACGCTGCGCGCCCCGCCGCCTGCGTCGCCTCGCCCGGCGTAATGGCCTTGGCGGCGATGAGGTCGAGCGCCACGAGCGTCGGACGACCCGGCTCGAACCGCAGCGACCCTGGCGCGCAGCGGAGCATGTCGACTCGCGCGCCGGCGACACGTTCACCTTCCGCCAGCATGGTCGGATCGGTGTAGACGACAACATCGGCCGCCGCGCGTGTTTCAGGTCGCGTGAGCAGCTTGACCGCAATCTCGGGACCGATGCCGTTGGGATCGCCGAGCAGGAAAGCAAGCCGCGGCCGACGGCCGGCGACGGTCCCGCCCGAATCAGTCGACACGTATGTTCGCCGTCTTGATCAGCTTGCCGAAGCGGTCGAATTCCTCGCGGTTCATCTGCGCGAACTGCTCGATCGTCAGCTTGCCGGGCTCGCCGCCGAGGCCGCGCAGCCGTGCCTGCACGTCGGGCAGCGCCAGTGCCTTCATCAGCTCGGCGTGGAGCTGCTCGACGATCGCCTTCGGCGTGCCGCCGGTGACGAACAGTCCGTACCACGTCGTCATTTCCGCAGCGGGATAGCCGACTTCGGCGATGGTCGGCACGTTCGGCAATTCGGCCGAGCGCGCGGTCGCGGTGACCGCGAGCGGACGAAACTTGCCGGCCTTGATCTGCGACATCGCGGAGGACGTCGTGTCGAACATCATCTGCACTTCGCCGGAGAGCAGGTCGATGTGCGCCTGGCTGCTGCCCTTGTAAGGGATGTGCGTGGTCTTCACGCCGGCAGCCAGGTCGAACGCTTCGCCGGCGATGTGCTGCGTGCTGCCCACGCCCGACGACGCGTACTTGATGTCGCCCGGCTTCGCCCTGGCCGCCGTGACCAGGTCCTTCACGCTCATGTACGGCGTGACCGCGCCGACGACCAGCACGTTGGGCACCACGACGACCAGACCCACCGGCTGCAGCTGCTTCAGCGGATCGTAGCTGAGCTTGATGAGGTGCGGGGCAATGGCCTGGCCGGTGTTGGTGGCGACGAGCAGCGTGTGGCCGTCCGGCGCGGCCTTCGCGACCAGATCCGCCGCGATCGTGTTCGAGGCGCCGGGCTTGTTCTCGACGATGAACGACTGCTTCATTGACTCCTGGAACTTTTCCGCGAGCATCCGCGCGATGATGTCCGTGCCGCCGCCGGCGTTCGCGCCGACCAGGATCCTGACCGTCCGTGTCGGGTACGCGGGATCGGCCGCCAAGGCGACCTGCGCAATGACCGCCGCGAGCAGCGCCATGGCAATCCTGGAAATGACTTGCATGCAGATCCTCCCTGTTGTCACGGCGATTCGAGCCGAATGCCGCCGGGCGAATCCTATGCCATCAAGCAGCAACCGTCCAACCGGTGGATCTCGCCAACGACTGCGCACCGGGGCAACGCACTCCTGGCGCGTGCCCGATTGCCTCTGCGGCCTCAGCCCGGGACAATAGGCGCCGTGGCGAGAGAACTGTTCCGTTTCGATTCCGCAACGTCCGTCGCCGATTGGTCGGCCATCGATGACAGCGTGATGGGCGGCGTTTCGGTGAGCCGCCTGCGGTACGATCCCGCCGGCCACGCCGTGTTCGAGGGCACCGTTTCGCTGGAGCGCAACGGGGGCTTTGCCTCGGTCCGCTCGCGCCCGCTGGATCTCGGTTCCCCGGGCGCCACGGCCTGGTTGCTCGACACACGCGGCGACGGCAAGCGGTACAAGCTCAATCTGCGCACCGACGATGCTTTCGATGGCGTGAACTATCAGGCCGCCTTCGAGGCGCCGGAGGGCACCTGGACCCTGGTGCGGCTGCCGCTGTCCGGGTTCCGTCCGACCTTTCGCGGCCGCAGCGTTCCGCGCGCGCCACCGCTCGACCCTGCCCGGGTACGGCAGGTCGGACTCATGATCGCCGACGGACAGGCCGGGGCCTTTGCCTTGGCCCTGCGCTCGATCCGGGTCGAATGACCGGCTCTCCGGGTCCGGTTCCAGGATTCGAAACTGCTCCGGATCCCGGAAAAATCGAATACAGTGTTCTCCGCGAGTTCGCGTGCACGAATACCGCGCCTCGCACCGGGTTCCGTCACCAGTTCGGCTGAGTCCAGCGGTAGCGTGGTCACCAGCCGGCGTATCGAGGAGCATGGCCCGATGCAACGCAACGACCCCAGTTTCCTGCCGCAGATCCGGCAGTTCCTGTACACCGCGGTCCTGTCCGACGTGCTGGACGAGCTGGGCTTTCGCGACCAGGCGATGCCGCCCTCGATCCGGCCACTCGACGAGGACCTCACGCTCGCCGGCTTCGCCCGGACCGGCCTGTACCGCGAGGTGTTCCGCGCCGTGCCCGACGAGAATCCCTACGAGCTCGAAATCGCCCTCGTCGACGACCTCAAGCCCGACGAGATCGCTGTCTTCGGTTGCTGCGGCTCGCACCGCATCGCGCCCTGGGGAGAGCTGCTCTCGACCGCATCCCGGGCACGCGGTGCGGCCGGGTGCGTGACCGATGGCATGGTCCGCGATATCCGCGCCATCCGGGCCATGCGCTTTCCGGTCTTTCACGGCGGCATTGCGCCTCTCGACTCGAAAGGTCGCGGCAAGGTCGCCGAGATCGACACGCCCATACGGTGCGGCGGGGTCGCCGTCGCCACGGGCGACCTCGTCGTGGGCGACGCC
>Ga0209254_10006326_pt1 | contig 10928 bp, 9 predicted proteins | sample FrelakmetDIP11DI_FD_187148 | JGI IMG/M metagenome (GOLD analysis project Ga0209254, IMG submission 187148) | Freshwater lake sediment microbial communities from the University of Notre Dame, USA, for methane emissions studies - DIP11 DI (SPAdes)... | ecosystem: Environmental > Aquatic >... | reverse complement strand
GTCAGCGCTCGCTCTCTTCTATACAAGATATCATCCCTGGCCCTCTCCAGACCGAAAACCGATTCGTTTCGAAAAAAAATTTTCCACCAAACCAGCATGCCGGTGAGGCGCTGGGTACAATTCAGCATCCGGTTCATGCACCCCAATTTCCTCCCCAGACTGGCGTGCATGGCAAATTGGCCCCCAAATTGACATGCACCCCCTTTGACATACCCTGGTCTTAATTATTAGATTTATTTGCTATAATAAGAGTATTGTAATCATTATTATTTGCAATTTTTTCTTTCCCAATATAAAATCATCTCGTCCTCCCCTTTCCATCTTATAACCTGAAAATCCCGAGTATAAAGAATTGGATAGTTTTTGGGTATAACCCTAAGTTTTTTATTCTCTTTAATAAAAAACCACTTATGGTGAGCACCTCCGGGCAGACGCCTTGCTCCGCTTAACCAATCCGTAAAATCAATATGCGAAAAAACCATATCATCCCCCATGGAAGGTGTAATAATAAGTCCCCTTTTTGCCACCCTAGACATTTCTTCGATAACCAAAAAAGGGTAGGTTAAATCTTCCAAGGTGTGTGAGCAAAGACAGAAATCAAACTCCTTGTCTTTGAACGGCATTTTTTGGCGGGTGACATCCAGTTCGATAAAGCGATTAGCCAGCAATCTACTTGCCGAGTATGGAGCTTTTTCAGGTCGGATAATATCAACAAGGGTATCTACTTTAATTTCCTGCCTCTGTTTCATACTGCCGCCGATATCAAGCACTCTGTCCGTGGATTTTACTTTAAACCTATTAATAATTTCTCGATCGGATAACATTTATTTCCTAATTAGAAGAACTGCCCGGGCAGACTGTTTTTCATATGTTTCGTCTGCTGAAACGGAAAATTCCTTGACAAATTTATAATTTTCACTGATATATTTATCTTTGATATTCTTCGGGTTTAGAAACATTTGCCGCCACTCAGGCCCCATGTAATAATTTTCATCATCCATCAAGTAACTGGTTAGATAGATTACGTCGAACGATGCATTTTTAAGATCAAGCTGACCCGGTTTAATCGGATACCAAACCGTCCTTCTTTCTCCATACCAGCTCCCCCAGGTATCCAAATTGGTTATTACTAAATCTTCCGGTTTTGTATTATCACGAAGTATCCAGGAAAGCTGGGCATAAACCGGTGGTTTATCCATATTAACCGTTTTTGCTTTATATCTGGAATCAAGGAAAATAACACCCAGAGTTTGGCCGACGACGAAAAGAAATACAATTACCGAAGAGATAATCACTATTTTTCTATTGTCTTTGATAGTTTGGCTTATAATCCAAACTAAGGTAGAGACAGCAAAAAGATAGACCAAAGGGATGACCGGGTGAAGATATCTGAAAAGGGGGATTGTCAAGGCAGTTACAAGAAATGTAATAACGACGATAAATATCGTGGCAACTTTCAAAGAATTCTCAACCTTTTCTTTACCCCATTTAAAAAGCCCAATAATGAAAAGTGCCCACATATAAGGTGATGCCCAATCGGGAAGTAATCTGTAAAAGTTGTAGAGGTTATAAAAGACTTTTTTAAATATGGCAATAACCGATGCTTGTTGGACAACCCCTCTAAGTAGTTCTGAAGAGCTCGCCCCTGGGGTATAACCCAAAACATATGATGCCCTCCCAAGTATAGGATACAAGAAATACCTCCCGCTTAAAGGAGTTAAAATAAAATAATCAACAAATATTCCTACTACTATGATCACTAAAAAATATGTTGTAGCCTTTTTAATCGGGAATCGCAATAAAAGCCATAAAAGAATTAAGCCCGCAATATAAATAAAACCCTGAGGTCGCGTAAAATATAGTGCTAATAAAGTAATAGCTCCCAAAATATCTGCCCATTTCTTTCTTAGGAGTAACAGATAGGCTCCAAGAATTATTTCAAAAGCAAAAAGTGTTTCTGAAGCACCCGAGGTCGCATAGTCTAAGAAGTGAATATTTACGGCTACTCCAACAGCTGCTAATATTCCAGTAAGGTCCCCAAAGAGCCTTTTCCCGAGAAAGAACGTCGTAATTATCAAGCCTAGGAAAAAGAATGAAGAATCTGCAATGATACTTGGATCTGAAACCCCGAAAACTTTAAATGCCGCAGCAATAGTCCAGGGCATTATAGGAGGAATCCACCATGCGTAGACTGGCAATCCTCCCCTAATCAGCTTTGGCGCAAAGGTTATAAAATCCGTTGTATATCCATACCCCCCAATCTGATTTCTCGCGATGTCGGCAAATTTCGCGGCGTCGGAAAATCCCAAAAAAGACTGCGTAACCATTCTATAATACGCAAAAATTAGAGCTACGCTAAATACTACTAAAGCCAAAATAGTTATTAATCCTGAAAAATTCTTTTTGTTCACTTTTTTAACCACTTAGGCGACGATAATAATTCAGCTCTGATTTTCTTAGCCTTTCAAAAAGTTCGCTATCTTCTTTGTGAAAAAGGCACAAATCAGCATATTTTTGACTCTGACGTTGAGAAAAGTAAAGGTCTAAATCATAAAGTATTTGTTTGTTACTAATATCAACTGCTAGAATATAATCCCCAAAATTATCATAAAACACTACTTTCTTATACCCCAATTGTTCAAAATATTCGAATACAGAATAACTCTTTTCTCCCGCAATAGACGAGAAATATGGGGAATATTCAAAAAATATTACGGGTCTGGCTTTAGAAAGAAAACTCTCTGAAGATTTTAAAATCGTGATGTCAAAACCATCTGTATCAATCTTTAAAAGCTTTGAATTAATATATTCCGGATGACTTGCTAGAATTTGGTTTAGGCTCCTAGTTCTTACGCTCCCCTCCCCTTTTTCTCCTTCTAGTTTCAAATTACCTGTTCCCCTATTTTCCACGAAACGACCGGCTTTTTTGTCCGGTAACCCGATAAAGCATTCCGCCAAATCAATCTTTTTAAGAGTTCCTGCATTTCTTTTCAAATAAGAGAAGTATTTCTCACTACCTTCTATACAAAGAATTTCCGAATTTATGTAATTTCTAATAATTGCTGCCGAATCCCCAACATTAGCACCCACATCAATGATTTTCAGTGAATAATATTTACTTTTTACTGTTTTTGCGACTCTACCCAAGTTTTGTGAGTATTGTGGAAAAAGTTTCACGAAATAAGGGAGTTTATGGGAAATCGGTAAAGATATAGAAAATTTTCCAATTTTATAAGATATAGGAAAATCAATTATTTTCGATATTAACGACAAAATAACTCCATACAAAAAATGGGTCCAGAGAATCTTTAACTTAAGCATTACAGTTTTCAAATAATTTATAAGCGGTTAACCTTATTATATACGCTCAAAAGTTCTTCATAGCTCTTGTCCCAAGAAAACATCGCGGATCTGGCTCTTCCTTTTTTAACCAATTCCTCATATTTACTTTCGTCGGTTAATACATTTTTCATCTTTCTCGCAATATCCGTTGGATCCTGGGGATTTATTATGACCGCTGCATTACCAACAACCTCCGGGAGAGACGCTTTATCCGAAACTAAAACGGGTGTCCCACACGCCATAGCCTCAAGGGGAGGAAGACCAAAACCTTCATAGACCGAGGGAAAAACAAATAACAAACTTCTTCGCATTAAACTTACCAACTCCCCACGTTTTATCCATCCAAGAAATTTGACCTGCTTCTTTAGCTTAAGTGCATCAATTAAACTCAAAACTTCACTGTGCCCCTTCGCAGGAAACCCTGTAATAAAAAGGCTCAGGTTAGAGAATTTGCTGTCACGTACTAATATATCGAAAGCTTTAATAAGTTTGTCTACATTTTTGTGGGGATGAGTAGCAGAAGAAGTCATTATAAATATGTCCTTCTGGTCTTTTCTCATTAAAACCTTGACAGTAAAGTCTGGGGCACCATAAATAACCTCTATTTTTTTACCAGAAACCCCTAAATGATTCATTATTTCCTTTTTTGAAAAATATGAGATGGTAATAACCAGATTATTTCTTCTAGCTATGAGGGGCATAAGAATTCTATATATCAAACGGGTTGAAAAACTCAATGTATAAGGAACCGAGGCGAATTGGGTGTCAAAAATATTAACTACTTTTGGACAATGGGTAAAAAGTGGAGAAGTATAGCCCATTGAATGCAGAATGTTCACCCGATCCTTTATTAACAAAAATGGCAAAATAAAAAACTCATAAAAAAGTCTAGGAATTTTATTGCTCGAATCTCCCAGTACGCTTTTCACAATGATGTTCTTGTAGCTAACCGATTTTGAAAAGGACCGACAGCAATAAACAATTATCTTATCTCTTTTGGCCAAATCGTTATCAATTCTTTTTAGCCATTCTCTCGCGAAAGTTTCGCTCCCCCCCACTTTCCCGGGCTCCAAAAATAAAGCGTTGATACCAATATTCATTTCTTTTTGTAAACAGCAATAATATCGGGAGATAAAATTTTAGGCCATAAACTTTTTAATGTTCTAAGCCTTCCACATACATCAAAATTTATTCTGACATAACCGGTTTTTGCGCACACTTTGTCTAGGGAACTCAATGTAAAAAATCGCAAATGCTCATCATGCACTCCAGGAATAACACCTTGGGTTGAGGCCGTTTCTGGAAATCGACCCAGGAATAAACTTAACCTGTGGGTTAGCCAGGCAACATTCGGAACTTCAACCACGAGCCTCCCATTCTTCTTAAGAATCTCTGAAACAAGCATTAATATTTCTACCGGCCAATCGGTATGTTCCAAAAAAGCGAGCATGTAGACGTCATCGAATAATATTTTATCAAAAGCCAACTTCCTTAAAAAAGTCTTTACTTCGGATTTATAAAACTTTGTATTTTTGTTTGCCCCGTTTTTGGCAACCCCAATCTGTTCATCTGAGATATCAACTCCCACCATGTTTGAATAACGATTCGATAGATATTTATTAAGCAGCTCTCCATCCCCACAAGCCACATCTAAACAACTCCCACCTTCCAAGCCAAATTTTGAGGCTATTTGCTCTCTGGTTGGGTTTTGTAAATATTTATCCAATAAATTGGCCCAGCCGGGAATTTTCAATTTCATAGGATTGTCATAATAATTCGTCATTTTATATTTATCTCGTTCCGGTTAATTTATTATTACCCACTTCACCTTTACCCTCTAATATTAAAGATGCGTATAGGGGTACGAAAATTACTAAATATAAACTGCTTCTGAGAAAAGATCCTCCAATTTTATCCCACCAATAAAATGTTTGTGAAAAATAGAAGGTTCCTAAAATAGATAAAAGAAAATTTGTGGCGATATAGATTAGGAGGATGCTTCCCTTTCCTAGTTTAAAGGTCCCGGCTCCCCTCAAGTGAAATAGAAATGCCAATCCAAACAATAGCAAATAGTATTTAAGCGTTCCAAGAGAAAAGCTTACAAACATTGCGACATCAACTATGTTAGTTAGTAGAAATGCTCCGGGAACTTTTGTAAGAAATTCCATAAAACCTGGCATTGTCTCGCCTATACCACCAATCGAAGAATTAACATAAGAAAACCAGACCCACCTTAAGGATAATAAAATCAATAAATACCCGACAAAAAGTAAGGATTTTCTAAAAAAGTTCTTTTTCCTTGTAAAGAATATGACTACGAAAGTGGCAATCATTAGCCCGATATAATTAACGTCGAGGGTTCTCGTCCAACTCGAAAAAGTACCGAAAACAGCCGATATTAAAATAAAGTAGCTATTTTTATTAGAAAAATATTTTAGGAGATAATATATAGCGGCAAGTTGAAAAGCCAAAAATGGAAGGTTTGTATAAGCAACCCACATCTGCTCAACGAGCAAAGGGAAAAAACAACTAACAGCAAAGAATCCAAATTTAAATATTCTGTTAATCTTTAGTCTGGAAACTATTAAATAGACGTAAAATATTACTGAATAATACAAAAGAAAATAGACAAACATCGGTGACTGGAAATTGGAAATATAGACCATTGCATGAAAAACTGATGTCATCGGAGGATAACTATAATAGTAAGAAGGATTATAGTTATCATAATCCGAAAATGATTTCGTAACGGATAATTTTTCTTCCGAAAGAAATATTTTCGCTCTTAAATCGTATAAAGAATAAGAATCCCATCCTCTTATTGGAAGCGGTATGCTTCTTATCAGAAAAAGAAGCATTACGACACAAAGTAATATTTCTACTGCATTTGGTTTTTCGAGTAAATCAATATTCCATCGTTTATCTCGCTTAAAAATCATCGCGGCAATAAGAAAGATTAGGGTCACAAAAAAAAGATATTGGGATGTAAAACCATAATTAATGCTTAAATATTCTTTAAGCAAAAACGGGATAGTTCCTGCGATTCCAATAGAAAGAAGAATGCTTGTTGCAAGAACTTCCGTTAATCGAGATTTTCTCAAAATAAATAAACTAAACAGAAACGTAATTAAAAAGTAAAAAATAATTCTCATTATCTGCTCCACCTTATGATACCTATTAGAAAGGGGTATTCTTTTTTTGCAAATTCCTCAGTATATTTTAGATTTGTATAAGTACTCACATGCCCATTATCAAATAAGATTTTTAAATCCTCTGCTTCTATATTGTCTTTGGGATAAAATTGAAGATCCCCCCATTCTGACGGTGCAATTATCGAATACAAATTCATTTTAGTATCCCCATACTTTAGAAAAAACTCATCTTTCCTACTATCGGATACTAACGTCCTGGGATAAAGTACATAGCGTATAAGCGGCTGATTACCGACAGTAGCAAATTCATTAGATTGTGTAGGATGTATGATTACAGAATCAGGTTCCGTATTGCCTATAATAAAATCCATCTTATCGGAAAATTTGCCGAGATCGGAAAGCTTTTTCACTTCATTGGTAGAAACAAAAAATTTCTTCCCATAAAAATAATATTCTTTAAGTAATGATTTAGGTAAATCTATAAATATTTGGTAACTTATTAATATAATAACTACTCCTAAGACCACTATGGGTTTCGAAAGCAATTCTGGAGTATTCTTTTTCCTGGCAAAGTAAAATAACACTCCAGATAATAACATTATCACTTGAAAGTTCGAGTATCCCATTAGGGCCGGTAAATAAACACCAACCCGACTAAACACATAATTCGGATAGTGAGCGACCTCCAAAGCATATAAACCGGTGTTCGCGATAATTACTAAAACGCCAAGGAGAATAACGAAAATAACAGTTATCTTATATTTTCGATCTTTTCCAAGTTGAGATAAAAGAGCAGTAAAAGATGCTACATAAAAAGGGTAACTCAAGATTGTTAAGCTGGCAAACGTTCCTCTTAGGACTGAAAAAAAATGTATTTGAGTTGCCTCCCTAAAAACAGAAAGTAAATAAAGAAGATTTGATAAAAAAAGTAGGCCAATTATTAACGGTAGAGGTAACTTGTCTAGGATTTTAGATTTCATACGCGTTATTGTTACCACCATTAATACATGAATCTGGTTTTTGTTTATACAAAAACCATTCGGAAACATATTCGTCTCTCCAGTTATCTAATCTATATCCAAAAATAAAACTTCTAGCCACGACGCCATAATTTATTGGTTTATATGAATAATTACCTTTATCTATCAAATCCAATGACTTGGAGTTTATAAGAAGTTCTTTATCAATCAATCTGTCGGATGTCCTATCAAAGATGTATCGGGTTTCTTTTGTGCACAAACTATCCATAGTCAAATAATCAAATCTAACATCTTTCTTGTAGAATTCTTCAAGGTGCCATGCCGTTTCTAAGTATATCTCGATATTAGTGTCTCCCTTTTTATAATTAACCACTACTGGAATTTTATTATCAACATTTTTTGCAAGCAGAGCTATGGATTGGTACGAACTTTCCGATCCTGTTATGACTTGCTGTTGATAGTTTGCAATAGCAAATATATTCCTAACAAAAAAGAATGGTAGCATCATAAATACAGGCAGGAAGGAGGCAATTCTCCTATCTAAAATGAAATTTTTCCCTATCCTCGAAATGTTTTTATATAGATATCTGTATAAATATTGAAACAGAAAAGGATAAAGGAGCATAAGATTTAAGTTAGCTAAAATTAAGTATCGACCTAAAGGAAATATCCAGGGTGTTAATATTGCTACGTTTGCCAAGAAGGATAATAGTGTAAATATTATAAATACCACTTGTTTAGCATCTTCTGTGTTTCTTTTCCTCACAAAATTAAAAACGAAAACTATTGAGAAAAGAGCCGCCGCATAAATAAGAATGTTTTGTGTAAATAATAAGTGAGAGGAAAATGATGCCAAATTGTATTTTATCACTGCCAAATTAAGTTCGTAGTTTGAAGAATAGAGCGGGTCACCAATTTTCGGGTATGAGTTTTTTACCCAAAATATTAGTAAGCCAGAGAATAACATGGTCAAAAATATTATCGTTAATTTTTGATTCATATTTTTAGGCATTTGTAACTTAAATATTTCTCCCGTAATCAAAAGTCCTAACGAGGGAAATGCCAAAACAAGAAACGTTTCCTTAATTTGTGACCCCAAAAAAGAGACTAGCGCTAGAAATACTTTACTTTTCCAAGTCAATCTTTGGCTCCTTGGATTAAATAGAATAACCAGGATAAAAAGATAAAATAATATTTGCAATGGTTCAGGAGGTCCCAAACGATAATAATTTTCAAAATTATCTATGTTCATGATAAATATCCCTATAGACAAAACTCTCCAGATCAAATCTATTCTTAAATTTTTAAGAATCGAGTTAGCTATGGCCATTGATACAACAAGTACAGACAATCTGATCATATGAACCAAAAACGGTTTATAGAATCCGGCAGAAGCATTGAAATATGTCAAAATCCAATAGAATGGATGGACTCTTCCGTTTTGAGGTTCAAAAATAAGCCCATATAAACCTTTATAATCAAGAAATCTCAAAAAGTGAAAAAATTGCCTTGCGTTTTTAACTATATAACCATCATCAATTAGAGAAAATTTAAGAGTTAATGCCGGATAATAAATTAGGATGCCCCAAGCTATTAGTAATAGAACTATTAGTGTGGAAAAGGTAAATAAGTGGCGACCTTTGATATCTTTTAAGAATTTCATCTAATTCAATATGTTATATTAAGTTAATTTCTATGCATTTCCTAAGTCTCCAAAAAATCCTAACAGTATCTTTAAAAACTATTAAAGAATTTTTCAAGAAACCTCCTTTAAACGTAATTGTTGAAAACGATTCTTTATTTGAGCTCAGCCTAACCGGGGATTCAACTATTTTATAGCCAAAGAAATTTGCCAAAGCCAGCATTTCTATATCAAAAGCAAACCCGTTTATGGACAAGTATTTTTGTATTCGTTTAAAAACGCTTCTTTTATATAACTTCATACCAAACTGAGTATCGTTAACCTGCATGTCGAAAAGAATCTTATTGATCAAGAAGTATCCAATAGAAAGCAGTCTTCTTAGTGGGGGGTAATCTATTTTAGACTTGGGATGTCTTTTTGAGCCGACCACGATATCCGCCCCCCTATCCTGCTGAGTTTTAATCAGAGTTAGCATATCGTTAGGATTTATCTCTGTTCCGGCATCGATAAATCCCAATAGTTGCCCTCTTGCTTTCGAAAAGCCATATCCGACTGCATAACCTTTTCCCTGATTTTTTCTGTAAGAAAAGATTCTTACTTTGGGATTAATCTTAAAATAACGCTCTGCTTCTTTCTGTGTCCGGTCCGGAGATCCGTCAACTACACATAATATCTCGTAGGTCTTACGTGTTTTTTGCAATACTTTGTCTAAATTAGCAAGATTGTTATAAATAAACTGCTCCGCCCTGAAAGCCGGAACTACTACCGATAAATAGGTTGTACTAATATTTTTTTTGTTAGACATGTTAGTTAGTATCCTAAAAAAATTCTGGCCTTGATTTTTAAAGAGTTTGACTCTTTAATCTCATTTTCCGATTCGTAGTATTTGGCGATTAATTTGCCATTCCAGAAAACATTGAGATAATTTTGGTCAGACAATACTGCTTTAATTAAACCTGCTGGGCTCCAGGGTAAATCCTTATCCTCCTTGGTATCGTAGAAGACAATCTCTTGATAATCACGAGTTAGATTCTGGTTTTCTAATAAATAGTGGTGTATATATTTCGCAATTTTAGGCCCCTGCGTCATCCAATGAGTTTTAGAAGTAAGGCCAAGGGTTAGGAAAGAAAGTAAAAGCCATGTGAACAGGAAAAATATCTTTATTGTTACAGATTTAGTATTTTCAAGAAGAATAGAAATTAATAATACGACGCTCACCATTGGCAGAGTCAAATAATAAGTAAATTTATGAAGAGGAAGAAAAATTACGGGAGCCAAAGAAATCGCAAACCACCCTAAACTAAAAATTAAAGTAATGAGTTTCTGATTTTGGTATTTCCGAAACCACTTTACAAATGCGCACAATAAAAACAATATTTGCATGGCAAATAGTATAAAAATAGGGATTATTTCCTTCGAATAAAACTTAAAGAGATTGGGGTTAAATCTTAGTCCAGAACCAACAAAATCGACAAGCATTTCTGGCAAATTCATTGCCCACAAAAAATACCAAAATAGCGAATTAAATACTCTAAAAGAAAATATCCAGACATAGCTATCTCCTTGGGGAAAACCAAAATATTTAAATCTCATCAAGAAATAAATAGCAATTGTCGCGAAGAAGGGCGTCAGAGCCAAAAAAATGTCTTTAGGTTTACCTAGGACTTTCTTTTTCCTGACTAAAAGATAAAAGTAAATTAAAATTAGTAAAAAAGGGATAACCACAAAAGTCTCTTTAGAAAAAAGCCCACCCAGAAAATATAAAAAGGTAATGATCAGATCTTTCAATGATTTGGTCTTTATGTAGTGAAT
>Ga0209254_10006325_pt1 | contig 10929 bp, 12 predicted proteins | sample FrelakmetDIP11DI_FD_187148 | JGI IMG/M metagenome (GOLD analysis project Ga0209254, IMG submission 187148) | Freshwater lake sediment microbial communities from the University of Notre Dame, USA, for methane emissions studies - DIP11 DI (SPAdes)... | ecosystem: Environmental > Aquatic >... | reverse complement strand
CTTCCTTATATGACTGTACTTGCACCAAGTGATGCAACCCAAACAAAAAAAATTGTGCATCTTATGGCAGAAAGTATAGGACCCATGTATGCTAGAGTTGGAAGAGCAGATGCACCAGTTATATACTCAGAAAAAGATTTAGAAGAACTAAAAATTGGTAAAGGAATAGTAGTCGAAGATGGAAAAGATATAACATTTATTGCAACAGGTACAATGGTTGAACCAGCACTTGAAGCAAAAAAAACACTAAAAGAACAAGGGGTATCTGCACGTGTAATCGACATGCACACAATAAAACCACTAGATGAAAAACTAGTTTTAAAATGTGCAAAAGAAACAAAAGCGATAATTACTGCAGAAGAACACTCAATAATAGGTGGCCTTGGCGCGGCTGTTGCAGAAATACTTGCAGAAAACAATGTTCAAACCCATTTTCTTAGAATTGGGATAAAAGATGTATTCTGTGAAAGTGGATCACCTGCAGAACTATGGGAGAAATACGAGTTAAACGAAAAACACATGGTTAAAAAAGCACAAAATCTCCTTAAAAAATAATATTTTATCTGGATAAAACAATTGTCAAAATATCTCCATCTTTTAACTCATGATCAAGACCAACCTTTTGAACATCATGCTTCGCACTAGGACCTGATACATTTGCATAACGAAATTTATCCTTAAAAGTCCTGTGAAGTTTACGACAAGCAGCCTCAACAGTATTTCCCTTTCTAAGAATAAGCGGCTCATCCATATCTACTTTTTTACCAACAGGTTTCATAAAAATCTGCATTAACTTTAACTCTTCAAATATAAGTTTTTGTAGTTCTTTAAGCCCCGTTCCTTTAAAAGCAGATATACCAATAACCGTCCAACCACGCGCTTTAACACTTTCAATCTGTCTTCTAAGCTCATTATAATTTATTAAATCAATCTTATTTACAACAACAATTGCAGGAACATAAACACGATTCTCAATAAAAACATCAATAAGCTGATCCTCACTTATATCCTCACGAACAATAATATCAGCATTAATAATATACTCGGAAGCAATAGATTTTATCAACTCCACATCAAGAAAAGAAAGATTAATCGTTGAAAAAACATTAATACCACCAAAACCTGTTTTTTTAACTACTACATCAGGGCGAGTATGATTTAGTCTAAGACCTGCTTTATGAAGCTCACTTGCCATAAGCTCAAGATGATAGGGATACTCAGCATCGATCATAAACAAAATAAGATCGACGTTTCTTACTGCAGATAACACTTTACGACCACGGCCTTTACCCTCAGAGGCACCACTAATAAGCCCCGGAAGATCAAAAATCTGAATCTTAGCACCATTATAATACATCATACCAGGAATTGCATCAAGAGTTGTAAAATCATAAGAACCAACACGACTATCTGCACTAGTAAGTTGGTTCAAAAGTGTACTTTTACCAATACTTGGAAAACCCACCAAACCTACAGTTGCATCACCCTGTTTTTTAATTGAAAAACCTATACCTTTTCCACCAGTACTTTTACGTTTATCAACTTCTTGTCTTAACCTTGCAATCTTAGCCTTAAGTCTACCGATATGATGCTCAGTAGCCTTATTTTTCTGAGTATTAAAAATCTCATCTTCAAGTTCTTTTATTTGTTTTTCAATATCTGATGTATCCATAATACTTAAAACCCCAAATACAAAAGTATTTAATAAAAACTACTTCGAAAACAAAACAAACTTATTTTCTAATATGTGTTCCCGTTTCACCTTTAAACGCTTCATAACCCTTCTTAACATGAGAGATTATTACTTTTTTACCACCAGAATCTAAAAACCTAATCGCAGCAAGTATCTTTGGACCCATACTCCCCTCAGAAAAATGTCCTTCATTATAATATTTTTTAATGTCTTTTAAACTGACAGTATCCAGTTTCTTTTCCCCTGGTTGTCTATATCTCAAATAAACATACTCAACATTTGTAAGAATCATTAATATCTCTGCATCAATCTGCTCAGCAAGACGCTCAGAAGCGAGATCTTTATCTATTACTGCCTCAAGACCATCAAGACCCCAACCCTCTTTTTCAATAACAGGCATACCACCACCACCAGATGCAATAACTAAAATATCATCATCAAGCATTTTCTTGATTATCTCACCCTCGACAATACTTTTAGGATCAGGACTAGGAACAACAATTCTCCAACCATCTTTAACCTTTTTAACCAGATAACCTTCTGCTTTAATCTCCTCTACCTCATCATCACCATAATATGGGCCAATAGGTTTAGTAGGATTTTTAAAAGAAGAATCCTCTTCATCTACTAAAACCTGAGTAATTAATGCAACAACAGAACGAGATATACCTTCTTTTTTCAAAGCATTAGAAAGACACTGCTGAATCATATAACCAATAAGACCCTCACTTTCAGCAACACAAATACCCAAAGGCATAGGTGGCGTAATATCACGTGCAAGATCATTTTGTAGAAGAATAGCACCAACCTGCGGGCCATTACCATGGGTAATAACTACATCCAAACCATCTTTAACAATTTTAACAATATGCTTCATAACAGCACGAGTATTTGCAAACTGCTCATAGATAGTACCCTCCTGATCCTTCTTAATAAGTGCATTACCACCAAGTGCTATTACTATTTTTTTTCTCATAAAACAAAAAGGTGAAACAAAATAAATATATAAAAAACAATGCTATCAAATAGTAAAATACTATGAAAATAGACGAAAAAAGAAAAAACCTTGTAGAATCCCTAAAAAAACAAGGAAGAATAAAAACAAAAGAAATAGAAAAAGCATTCTTAGAAATACCAAGAGAAAAATTTATACCAACTATTTTTGAACAGCATGCATACTCAGATACACCATTAGAAATAGGACAAGGTCAAACAATATCAGCACCACATATGATAGCAATAATGTGCGAAGAACTAGACCTAAAAAAAGATCAAAAAATACTAGAGATAGGTACAGGCTCAGGATACCATGCAGCAATAGTTGCAAAAATAATTGAACCAAATGGTCATGTATATACAATAGAAAGACATAAAAATCTTGCAGAAAAAGCAAAACAAAATTTTAAAAACACAAACATCAAGAATGTAACAGTTGAAATAGGAGATGGCTCAGAAGGACTTGCAAAATATGCACCATATGATAGAATATATGTTACATGCGCAGCACCAAGTATACCACAACCATTAATTGAACAATTAAAAGACCCTGGTAAAATGTTAATACCTGTTGGAGGTACTATTTGCACATTATATCTTTTGGAAAAAATTAATGGAAAAATAAAAAAAGAAAATCATGGTGGATGTGCTTTTGTCCCACTCATAGGTAAATATGGCCACTAAAGCTTATAACCAATATCACGTAAAAATTTTTTACGCCAGGCAAAATCTTCTTTGTTTTCTACACCCTCAGGAATAAAACCGTCGATTACACCTAAAATACCACGGCCTTTACCATCCGCATTTTTTGCTTCAGCGATAACAATAAGTGTAGGATTTGCAGTAGCACAATAAATATTACAAACCTGAGGATTATTTTTTATAGCATTTAAAACATTTAAAGGAAAACAATTCTTCATAAACACAATAAAACTATGACCAGCACCAATAGCAAGGGCATTTTTCTCTGCAAGTTTTTTTAAATCGTCATCGTTGCCTTCAACTCTAATTTTACATGCACCGCTAGCTTCACAAAAAGCAACAGCAAACTTTGTAGAGGGTACACTATTTACCATAGTTTCATAAAGGTCTTCAACAGATTTTATAAAATGAGTTTGACCAAAAATGAAATTTATTTCATCTGGTTTTTCTATCCTAACAGTTTTAATTTCAATATCTTCCATAAGAATCTCATTTCTCCCCAAAATTAATTTTTATATGAAAAATACATAGTATTATTTAAAATATATTATTTGAAAAAAAGTAAGAATGGGTTTAATTAGATTGATTTTTTATTTATTTTTGCTTGTTTTCTAGGACTTTTTAGATATACAAGAAATCTGACTTGATAAAAATACTATAAGTAAAATGCAAATTATGTTTTAATCAATATATTTATATGCATAACTACCTGCACAAAAAAAAAACAATAAATGGTATCTTAATAAAAATTAAAAAATAAATTATTTTTTAGAATAATACTTACTCCAACGAACACGCCGAGGTATACGCTTCAGATTAAGCATGTTTATCTGGCATTTAAGTTTACAAAAATAAAGAACTGTTCCATCTTTTTTACCATAGATTTTACCAGTACCAGGTTCTATTTCATCTCCACAAAATGAACATTTACGTCTCTCAACCATAAACTTAACCTCTAACGCGGCCCACCAAGTCTTCTTGCTTCACGTTGTGTCTCACCAAGCATTAATATATCACCAAGTTGAACTGGACCCATAACATTACGAGTAATAATTTTACCTTTGTCAATACCATCAAGTACCCTTATTTTAACTTGTGATGCTTCACCAGCCATACCGGTACGGTCGATTATTTCTACTACTTCACAAGGTGTTCCTTCTACAGCCATATTCTATCACTGTTGTTTTTTAATTTTAAGTGGTTCAATTTTTTTGACAATAGTATCAATTCCTGATTTGTCTTTTCCAGGGTTTGTAATAGCTACTGCTGCAGTACTAACCTTTAACCCTGCAGCACTACCTAGCTCATCCTTACTTGGAACATATGCATAGGGTGTGTTTTTTTCTTCGCATAAAACTGGCATATGTGCAAGTATTTCCTCAGGTGTTATATCTTCTGCCATTACTACTAATTTTGCTTGTCCTCGTTCTACTTGTTTTGTAACTTCATTTGCTCCTTTACTGATTTTGCCATTATCTCTAGCTTTTTCTACAAGATCATAGGCTAAATCTTGGATTTCTTTTGGTGTTTGAAATTTTACATACATCGGCATAGTTTTTTAGCCTCCTTATTTTTAAGCTTTCATAGACATATTTTTACTAGATATGTAAAGCACTTGAATACAGGTCTATTATAAAAAGGTTATTCAAGTAAAAAATATCTTTAAGTTAAAGGTATTTTTTCTACCTCAAGTCTGTCTGCAGTAGGATATTCCTCAACAATGAAACACTCAAAATTATTTTCTTTGAAAAACTTCAAATTTTTTTCTAAAATCCAAATAGCAAGCTCGATTCTTTTTTTATCAAAATCAATATTTACATATTTTTTTTGTATTTTTAAAGTGTTAATTAATAGATTATAAATTTCTTTTAACGATATATTTTTTGAGACAACAACACCTTTTAGTAGAGTTCCATCATTTGTTATTATATCACTATTTCTTGCTATATTATCTGCACGACGTTTAATACGGTTTCTAAGCTGTATCCCATCTTTAAAAGAGGATGAACAATAATGTACTCCTATTTGTAGATCAGCATCAACTATTTTTTTAATAACATTATAAGCAGTTTGTTGACTATTTTTTACAGCTGATGATATATCATCTTTAACTGTGAAATCTTTACTATTTAGTTTTAAAGAATTTGTCTCAGAATATTCAAGTTCATTTAAATTAACCCAAGAAACATTATTTTCACTTGCCCATTTAACAAGTAAAAAAATATCTGTTTCAAAACCTGGGATTACCGGTATTTCTAATGCAACATCGCAATCAAGTACGATAGATTTTTTAATATATTTTAAAAAAGGTACATCTTGCATTTTATCCCAATACATAGGCATTGGATGAAAACGTATTTCATCAAGACCTGCTGCCACAATTTCATCAATGTACTCACAATTTTTTAAACCAGAAGTATAAAGATGAATATGAAAATCACTTCCAAATTCATTTTTTAAAAAGGAAATATATTCTTTGGTTCTTTTCCATTTAATAAGAGGATCACCACCAGTAATACCTGCTCCTTTTGCCTCAATGTATTTTGCTTCTTGTAACAATTTTTGCATATCGTTTTCATTAGATAATTCCCATTCATCTGCAAAAATTTTATCTTTTCCAATTTTTTTCTCACTTAAAGGACAATAAAAACAAGATGCAGGACATAGCCCTGTTATAAGTAAAACCATTTTTGAACCCTCTGCACACATCTTGCATGCAGGTGACAAAGGCTTCGTATATATACTTTCATTAAACCAATTTACGATTTTTCTCATAAGTTTATTCCAATCCAGTAGATGTTATTGTAAAAGACATAGTTTTTCCTTCAGGCTGAGATCTATGCTTCATAATTATTGCAGTTCTTTTTCCAACACCTATCTTTTCAAGTTTTATACTAGTCTTAATCATATGTTCTGTTTCACGATGAGTAAAAGGTTTTATTTCACCGTTTTTATCAGTATATACTTGCTCAGAAACAAGAACAAAAATATCTTTTTTCCTTGCAGCTATTTGCATACTACCCATTTGCCTAAGAAAAGAACGCATTGTTGCTTCTTTATCATCTTCAAGATGCATCCTATAAAAAAGATTCAAAGTATCAACAACTATCAACTCAACGTCACTATTATCAATTGCTTCTTTTATCATTTTCTCTTGAGAATCAAAAGAATCAGGTATAAAAAACATTATATCATCAAGGATTTTTTTAAAGTTATAATCCTTTTTACACATTTGATTAAGCCTTTCAATTGAAATACCTTCACTATCAACAAATGCAACTTTTTTACCCAAGCTTGCACATTCACGAGTAGCCTGCAAACAGAGATTTGATTTACCACTACCTGCTTCTCCGTAAACTTCGGTGATTGCACCACTTTCTATTCCTCCACCTAAAAGATCATCAAGAGGTTTACATTTAAGCTTAAGATGTTTCATTTTACTAACATTAGGTCAGTATCAATTCAAATAAAAACTTTTTTGAAATAACTTTGAAGATTAACTTATCCTTTTTTTAAGGATACATGCATTACAAAACTTTTGACTTGTTGGTTCACCACAAATTTTGCATTTATTTATATCTGATGGAGGATATTTTTCTAAAAGCATATCTTTTATCGTATCATAACTATTAAAAATACTATGACGTGCTCCAGGAGTTTGATACTCAAGAGTATCAACTATATTTCTAAAACTACCGCGCAATGCTCTAGCAGAATAAGGACACTCTGCATCATGAAATTGTAGATTTTTTAAAATTGCATACAGCATATTTTCTTTCTCAGGAATACTACGCAATGGCATTATACGTGGTATAAGACCTGGTTGAACTTTTTTATGAGGACCAAGACGAGCTAATTTTTTAATATCACCACTAACAAAATTCATAAGAACAGATTGAGCAATATCATCAAGATTATGACCTGTGGCAAGTTTTGTAACACCTAATTTTTTTGCTTTCTGATTCAAACAAAGTCTTCTAAAGACACCACAATAGCTACATTCACCAAGTTCATCTTTTTTTGCAGCTATTTCATCCATTGTAAAACCTGTTATTTCTTTAAAAGATATAACATGCGACTCAACATCTAAAAGTTTACAGTTGTTTTTAACATATTTTATGCTATTATCTCTATATCCTTTAATTCCTTCATCAACTGTTATAGAAACAATTGAAATATCAGGTCTTTTTGAAAAAATATCATGCATTACGTGAAGAGTAGTAATACTGTCTTTACCACCCGATACAGCAACACCTATCTTTGTGGGACCCTGGGTTTTACCCTGTTTTTTAATATCTTTTTTTACTCTTCGTTCAAAATACTCAATAAAATGATCACGGCACAGATGAGTACCGTTATACCTTATATAGGTGACAGATTGTTTCTTACATTTACTACAAATCTTAGTCATTACAATAAACCATGCAATAAATACAAAATAAAAAAGTTATTGATGCAAAATATCCGTGTTTATTTCAAATGCTATGATCGGATGTTCAAGCGAAAAATTTGAAATCGTCTCAGGATGAAGCTCACCAAAGAAACCTACATTTTTATTGATAACAATTAATGCTGCACATCGCCCAGTTACAAAACCAGGATGACTAAAATCTTTAATCTCATAAGTAATACCTACATCTCTCATAATTGCTTCAACAAATGATTTACATTCAGTAAAATTTGCTTTTGCATCTATTTTTACAAAACCTAGTTTAAAAATATTTTTAAACTCTTGATTAACTACTATTCCAAGTTCAAAAATCTGCTGAGGTAGTGCATGATGCCTATTTTCATTTAAAATTTTTAAAAGAGAAGGAATAAGACCTACACGCAAACAAGAAAACTCTTCACCTATAGGGTTTTGAATTTCAACACATGTTTCTTTTTTTAATCCTATTTTTTCAAACTCGTCTTTATCGTTACTAATTGTAAAAGTTGTAACCTCATTAAAACCCAAACCTATCATTATATCTCTAAGTGCATCAAAGAAATCTTGATGCTTAAGTTTTTTACCAAAAGTCAAAGATTTTGGAAAATCGGATTCAAAGTTTTCATAACCAAAACCTTTTGCAACATCCTCTATTAGATCAATTTCATGAAGAATATCTGCTCGATAAGCTGGTATAGATACACTTAGTTTGTTTTTTGATTTTTCAAGAGAATTATAACCCATTTTCTGCAAAGATTTTATTACTTCTTTTAAACTTAGATTTGTTCCAAGAATCTTATTTACATAATCTATCGACAGATTCATTTTATAAGGATTAAGCTTTGGCGTAATAATAGTTTCATTTTCATCTTTTACAGTTGTATAATATATCTGTCCACCACGTTCAGCAAGAGCTGTAACAACAATATTAAGTGCGTAATTTATTGCTTTTTTGTCATTACCTGTAACATCAATAAAAAGATCAGTTGTAAAAGGTGTAACTTCAGTTAAGCTACCATTAATAATAGGTGGATATGAAAGAACATTGTTATTTACATCAACAATCAATGGATGCTTATCAAATCCTTCAAGAAGATATGCATAATCTATACCTTTTTCATGTTTTTTAAGTATCTGCCTAAGAGTCATTGATTCTATTTTATTTAAAGGTACAAACTGCACTGCATCAGGGTCAACTGCCTTATATATAAAAGGCGGTTTAACAGTTTCAAAATTATGTACACCAATTGCCACCTTTTTACGGTTTCGACCCAAACCTATATGCAGTTTTTCCTGTAGTTCCATTAAAGATGAAATTAACTCATCAGTCATCGTAATATTTTTAACAAGCGCTGTTACAACAAAAGGTCTTACTTTTTTTACACTAGCATCAATGGTAATTACAACATCTGACTTTTTAACAGTATATTCTTTTAAACCAATCTTTAAGTTAAAAAAAGCACGAGATGCTCGTGCAATTCCTTCAACAGAAGCAAGATCCGGTCTGTCAGGGAAAAACTCTATACTTATTTCATCGTCTTCTACTCTATCAAGATCTGCACCTATCATAGGTAGTTTTTCAAGTAATTCTTTTTTTGATACTTTATATCCTAATAAATTTAGGAAATCATTATAATCAAATGTTACAACTGGCATAAAAGGGGAAATATATTTTTTATTTATTTGATTTTGGTAAAAACCTTTAAAAAAAAGGTTTTATTTCAGTCTATAGCAAAGGAACTGCAAATGAATAAGTATAAACTAGTAATGTTTGACATGGATGGAACACTACTAAATGGTAAAGGAATATTTGTTATCGCTGAAAAACTAGGTTTTTATGATGAGATATTAAGCTATTTTAAGAACAAAAAAGAAATGCCTTTTTACAAAAAAAGTATAGAAATTGCAAAACTATGCAAAGGTTTTAAAAAAGATGAGTTTCTAAATATTTTTCATAATGTTCCTTTGCAGGATAATGTAGAAAATATTATTAAAAATTTGAAAAAGAAAAACATTAAAATCGCAATTGCTACAGATAGCTATATGTTTCTTGCAGAAGATCTGAAAAACCGATTAAAAATTGATTTTGCTTTTGCCAATAATCTTCTAACAAATAATGGTACTATAACTGGTGATATTCAAATTAGTAACAAAAATCTTATTAGTGATATCACTGGTAATATCTACTCAATTTGTAAAGAACAAACACTTACAAACCTCTGTAAAAAATTAGGTATATCTGTTAATGATTCTATTGCTGTCGGCGATGGAATTGTTGATATTGGTATGATTAACAAAGCAGGTATTGGCATAGCATTTAATGCATCTGATAAAGTGAACAAATATGCCGATGTTGTAGCTAATGACTTGAATATAATTCTAGATTACATTTGATGAAAAAATTGATTACCCCCATTTTATTTAAAAGGATTAAACCATATTGATATGAATCATTCTATTAGGATGTATAAAAAATGAAAATCTATAGTGTAGCAGATATACATGGTTCACAGTATCGTCTGAACCTTGTTTTAAAAAATATAGAAAGATACGCTCCAGATCTTGTAGTTGTGTGTGGCGATATAACACAGTTTGGACCTGGAGATGTAGCAAAGAATTTTTTAGATCAGATACCTGTTGAAACAATGGCAGTAACAGGCAACATAGATTCATCTGATGTAGAAAAAGGTATAGATAATAGCAAAGCAACAAGAATAGAACTAAAAAAAGTTGTTAAAAAAGGTATATCTTTTGTTGGTTCAAGCGGAATAAACCCTGATGATTTTAAAACACTTGAAGAAAAAAAGATGATCGATGAAAAAACAATACTAGTTACCCATGTACCACCTTTTGGTACCGTGGATAAAATATTTATTGGAATGCATGGTGGAAGTAAAGAACTCCGTGAGCTAGTTGACAAATTTAAACCAAGACTTGTTCTAAGTGGGCATATCCATGAGGATCCAGGATATAAAAAAATTAATAATACGATATTTATAAATTGCAGTATAAGTAAACGCAGTGAGGGGGCACTTATTGAAATAAACAAAGAAATATCAGTCAAAATGCTTGAATAAAAAATAGTAGCCCCGTCCAGATTCGAACTGGA
>Ga0209254_10006324_pt1 | contig 10929 bp, 8 predicted proteins | sample FrelakmetDIP11DI_FD_187148 | JGI IMG/M metagenome (GOLD analysis project Ga0209254, IMG submission 187148) | Freshwater lake sediment microbial communities from the University of Notre Dame, USA, for methane emissions studies - DIP11 DI (SPAdes)... | ecosystem: Environmental > Aquatic >... | reverse complement strand
CAACGATATCGAAGAGCCCGGTACTCCCGATCTTTACCGCTCATTTAGGCGCTGGGCCATCCGGTGTCGGGTTTATTGCGTCTGTATCCGCTTTTACAGGGGTTGTTATAAGCATTCCGGCTGGCCTTTTCGCTGACAGATTGGGGAAGAGGAAGATGCTTGTCTTTTCAGCAATTGTATTCTCAACCGCTCCTTTCCTCTATCTTTTTGTAACAAATATCTGGCAACTTGCTCTCATCAGGCTTTATCATGGCCTGGCAACAGCGATATTTCTTCCAGTTGCAATGGCACTGGTTTCAGAACTTTTCCATAAAGAGCGCGGAGAAAAAATAGGGTGGTTCTCCACATCAACTCTTATCGGCAGATTCATTGCTCCAATAACAGGCGGCAGTATTATAGGGGCATTCGTTCTTAATCCATCGGTGAGCTACAAGGTTATTTACCTTATATGTGGCGCTGCAGGAATAATTACCTTATTGTTGACATTCAAACTCCCTGTTATAGAGGAGCGTCAAAATAAAACACAATCGTGGCAAGAAACAATAAGAATATTCAAAACAGTAATTACCAGTAAGGGGATTATCATTACCAGCGCTGTGGAAGCATCGATTCTGTTTGCCTATGGAACATTTGAGACATTCATCCCTCTGTATGCCATCGGGAATGGGCTGAGTGCATATCAAGTCGGGATATTGCTATCCTCTCAGGTCATCACCCTTGCGCTTATGAAACCCCTCATGGGGAAGTTCTCCGACAGGCATGGGAGACAACCACAGATCTTCCTGGGAGCGGTAATGGGAGCATTCTGTATTGGCGGTTTTTCATTGTTCAGATCGTTTATTCCCTTGCTTGTCTTAAGCATCTTCTTTGGATTAAGTCTGTCGGTTGTAACATCTGCCACATCAGCGTTTATTGCCGACTTAAGCAGAGTTGAAGGCCGGGGTTCAGCAATGGGGGTACTCGGGTCGATTATGGACGTGGGCCATTTAACGGGTCCGTTAGTATCAGGAATTATCGCTGCATACGCTGGTATCGCAAAATCCTTTATAGGAGCGTCACTGGTACTGGTGCTGGCTGCCTGCATATTTTGGATAAGCGTTATGAGGCATAAAGAAATAAGGAGTATAAAACATATATGACAAATAGTCAGAATGAAATCAACACGCCTCACGAATCTTATCTTCGTCTCTTTCTTCGTTTCCTGCGTTTTGGACTGTTAGCATGGGGCGGCCCGGTAGCCCAGATCGCAATGATCCGGCAGGAACTTGTTGATGAGGGAAAATGGATACCCAATGCACGGTTTAATCGTGTGCTAGCGGTGTATCAGGCACTCCCCGGACCAGAGGCCCATGAAATGTGCGTGTATTTCGGGATGCTTTCACGCGGCAGATTAGGAGGGTTCCTTGCCGGTCTCGGCTTTATGCTCCCGGGGTTTCTCCTTATGTTTGCCCTTTCCTGGTTTTATCTGAAATACGGGCTCAACTCACTTTTTTTTGCTGCGTTCTTTTTTGGATGTCAGGCTGCTGTCGGAGCCCTTATCCTCCGTGCAGTGCATCGCATAGGCGGTCATGCCCTTGTTGATCGTTCGCTATGGGGGATAGCAATCGTTTCAGTGATAAGTGCACTTTTAGGAGCACATTTTCTCATCATACTCATCCTCGCCGGAATCGCATATGTTCTCCTAAAAAGGAATTACTATATCCCTGCAGTTGTTCTCGGCATAATGCTCTTGGCAGGAACAGTTATTTATTCTGTGAATGTATTGAACCTCGGCATCGTTTCGAAAACAGTAATGCAAACCGTAGCATCATCTGAATCACCATCACTTTTCAACCTCTTTTATTCCGGACTGAGAAGCGGTCTCCTTACGTTTGGAGGAGCCTATACGGTAATTCCATACTTGCAGCATGATGCAGTTGAGGTGGGAAGATGGATGACGAATAAACAGTTCCTCGACGGTCTTGCCCTCTCCGGAATCCTTCCTGCGCCGCTCATTATCTTTGCTACATTTGTCGGGTATATAGGCGGTGGAGCATTCGGCGCGCTCGCACTTACCCTCGGCATTTTTGCTCCTGCCTTCTCTTTCACCCTCGTGGGTCACAAGTACCTTGAAAAGGTAGTGGAGAATAAGGCATTGCAGGTATTTAACGACGGGGTTACCGCAGGAGTTGTCGGACTCATCGCCGCAACCACTATCGGCTTGCTGAAGGCCGGGATTACAAACATATTCGCAATCGGAATATTTCTTTTGTCGATGTTTCTTGTATATAGGTGGAAATCAAAATATGCCGTCGTGGGCATTGTGTTGAGTGCAGGAACCATCGCATTGCTCCTGAAATATCTTGGACTGCTTCAATAACGGATATATGACACAGAAAAATCCATAATAGGACATTCTATTCACAGCGGAGATAGTTCAGAACAGAAGCGGTTTGAATTTAGCGAGGATTGTTGCAAGAGATGTCATCGAAACGCGGTCGACAATCTTTATTTTTCGGGCCTGCCAGTCTATAGAGCGGACTTGATCGGCGAGGGCGACACCTGTGGTCTTTTTTGCGCCATCGAGCATCACCTCGAACGGATACCCTTTACTATTCGTAGTGACGGGACAGACAAGGCAGAGGCCGGAGGCCTTATTGTAGTATTCCGGCGACAAAACAACCGCTGGCCTGAAGCCGGCCTGCTCATGTCCTGACGTTGGGTCGAAACTTAAAAGGATGACATCTCCCCGATCAGGAATTACTCTCATCACAAAAGCTCCTTTCCAACAGGACGTCCGAAATCAATCTCACCGTGCCGGTTTTGAGGAGTAATTTTGCTCACAAGTTCCTTTAATGAATACTCCTTCTTCCCTACAGGCTTTATGATGATCCCATCGCCGGCTTCGTTAATCTCGACAGTGGAGTCAACGCCGATCCCTATCTTCTTTGCCAGGTCTTTGGGTATCCTCACGCCGATGCTGTTGCCCCATTGGGCTGTCTTCGCAATCATGGCGCCTCCTTTTTTGCGGCTTCTTACAGGTAGTATATCCTATGGATATACATACCGGCAAGGGCCTGAAAAGTAGTGCACCCAAAGACTCCTATTTCTTCAGCCAGTGAATAATCTTCGAGACGACTGAGAATACCGGCTGATTCTGGGCTTCCACGATGACGCCGGTTGAAACCTGGATCTTCTTTTTCAGCCTGTCCCCGTCTTCATCGGGATCAGGCGGCGGCACTATAATCGCTTCTCCGGTCGGCGGCGCACCAGGCCCAAGGAGAATTTTTTTCTCGACGGTAACCTGTCCGTCGCCGCCGCCTCCACTGCCCCCGCCACTCGTGGTAACAGCCTCCGGAGCCAGTATCGCAACCCCCGAGGGTGCAACACCTGTGGTATACCCTACCGCGTAAAGGTAGGAATTACCGCCGAACTTGCAGATATCCGCATCCGGTTTATAGGTGAGAAAATCAACATTACCGCCTACCGCAAGAGGACGGGACAAGACCCGCTCTCCATTGCCAAGATAAATTTTCCAGCCCAAGGCAGCCTCACTTGGTGAAGAAGAGGCGGGGTTTATCGCGGTAACAACATCCTGCAACCCAAAGCTACCTGTCGATGAATCGTACGCGCACACCTTCGCGGTCTGCGTTACGGTGCCGGTTGTAGACACATTCGTAGCGTTGTACAGAGCGTCCTCAGCAACCGTTGTATTCCCGTCTTTCAGCCCGAAGAATATCTGCTGCGCTGTATCGATTTTGTCCAGGTCGCTATAGTATTTCCCGGAGCCCGCATACACCCAAACATCCCCTGACGCATCTTTCGCCGCATCGGGAGATGAAGTGAACGGATAGCCGCCTGCAAAGAGCGTTTTTATTTCAGAGGGCAAAGGGGTCCACACAGAGAGGTCTTGATTCGGTATGCTGATGCTCATAAGTTTTCCGCTCCATCCAGCACTATGATACGCCGTTCCGAAATAGATTTTTTCTGCATGGTAATCCTTATCGGCATCTCTGGCGAGGATATCTCCAACAATAGCGTTGAACCCGAGATCAATCTTTTGCACCAGCGCCCCTGTTTCAAGATCGATCAGGTAAATATATCCCTGGGTGCTTCTCGCGATATCCGTACCGCTTTTGGGAAGCGCTTTTGTCCCCGAACCGAGCGCCACATACCAATTGCCGTTGTCTGTCTTGTCGCCGGTCCTTATCACCGACGGGAATGTGGTGGAATATCCCATGTCCGCATCTGAGAATTCCCAAAGCGGCACCGGATTTTCGGGGTCTGTAACATCTATGGCGAAATAGGATGAGAACCCGACATTCCCCGTCGGAGGGCCAGGCGGCTGTGCGTCTGGACCGGAGCATGCGCCTCCCAGACGCATCCCGCCGATCAGGAGCGTACGCCAGTCATTCTTTGTCCTCACGGCTCCGGGTGCGCCTCCGATGCTCGCGTCCACAAGCCGCACGGAAAGGTCGTTATAATAGATATGGCAGTAGTTCGGGTCTGCAAGATATTTCAGGTAAGGGAATGAATTGAACGGGATGTACGCCCACATCTCATTCCCGAGGTTCTCATGTTCGCCGTCTCCCGCACCGAAGAAATTCTTGAACAATGCCTTTACGCTTGCCACCAGTCCGGTGTCCTTGAGGTAGCCGATCCTGAAGGCATGGAGCATGCCGTCATTTGCTCCGACAAAGGCAACGGAAGACTTGTGCTTATACGCATCGGTAAGCAGGTAGTCGTAATATGTCCTGTCGCTGTAGTCAATGTGATATGTGTTCAGCGGGGCGCCTGCAAATACCTTTGGCGTCGAGTTTATAATATCGCCGAGTTTCCAGACATTGCCGTTGGCTCCGCCCCCGTTGCTTGCTGCGCGGCGGTCTCTGTAAGTGGTGACAGGCGTGCTGCCGCAATCCGTATTGCCTGCAACCCCTGTTTCCAGACATTCCCCCCGTATGTATCGGATGATATTCTCGGCGGAATAGGTTGCATCCGGATCAAGCGCATCCCTGAGAGCACTATTGGCCAATATGGAATCCGGAGTGAATTCCGGGTAGGGTGTGTTGGCAAAGGCATGCGTTGTGACATTCCCCCTTATCACCTTCCTTGAAGTAAAGATGGTCCGCTCCGAAGGCTCCGTACGCGCCAGGTTTTGCCCTGCCTCCCAAAGATACCGCACATCAGAAAATTTCTTGATCTGCGGGGAGCATGTTGACGATGTCCCGCCCTGCCCGCTGACATCCGTGGTAAAGGTGGCTGCCTTCGTCTCATTGTCCGTGGTATCAAAAAAGAGTCTGATCACCTCATCTTCATTAAGGACCAACCGGGAGTCATTCGTAGTATCCTCTCTCAGGTTATCCTGCCGGTCCAGCCACATGTTCTGCAAAAACCCTGTCCATGCGACCTCCCGCAATCCCTGCTGCATGACAGGAAGGAAGTACGCCTGAACAAGTGAGCCGACGCCCTTTGATGATGTGGTGAGAACAGAGACTGCTGTTCCGGAGGCAGCGCGTTTCAGGATGTCAGCTATCGCCCGCGTGATGGCATCCTGGAGCGCATACCCGTCATCCCCGTCATAGTAGGTGATCGGAAGATCGCCCGCTGCCAAGCCCCCGTCTTCGTTGGAATCGCGGAGATATTCCCCTAAAGCCGGGCCTGGTTTTCCGTCTCCATTCAGGTCATTAAATCCTCCGTTTACAGAGGCATCTTTAAGAAGTTGTGAGCCCCGGCCGAACATGAAGACGGTGTAGACATAGATATTCTGCTTTCCGGTCAGGTCAGCCCTGTGGTCTGCAGTCCTTGCCCAGAGCGCTATATCATCCAGATAATCGGTCCCGCGGTCATTATACGATCCCGGATCCCGGCCGTCGTGGTCATAATCCCGAAGAGCTGTCGGTATGTTCTGATCCATCGTTGATTCGCCGTCCGTCAGCATCAGGATGAATGTTTTTGCGCACGGCACATACTGATTCGGCAGATTCGATCCACCTACAGTCGAATAGCGATAGTAGTATGGATCGTAATTCTGGCCTGTCTGATAATCCGCAGGTGAGTTGTCGTAGTATGGCTCGTCCTGCCGGAAATACCTCACCATCTCATAGAGGGTCTCTGCCAAGGGTGTCCATGTATCAGGGCTCATAGTATGAATACTGGTGATCATGTTGGCAGGAGAACCGAAGTCAACATAGTTCGCGACATATCCGCCGTCCCGCCTTCCGTTTGCCTCGCCGGATTCGATCCCGTTTCCCTTCCGGTAAAACGCCAGACCGAACCTGACACGACTGCTGAGACGGTCGATGATCCCCTCGGCCTTGGTCATCCCCTGGTCCACAATAATGCTGTACGGTCCGCCGGAAGGGGTGCTCGTCGAAATGACCATATAGACCTGCGTGATACGCGGGTAATTACCAGATGTCGGTTGGGTATACGCTTTCAAGCCGAACCCTTCCAGGTTGAAGGCGCCTCCGGATTTGATATCCGACCACTGCCATGCGAAACCGGTAACCGGATTCACGTTCCAGGTCCAGGAGTACTCACGGTATGAAGTAGAAAGGCTGCTGAAACTTTCGGGATAATCCGAGCCATTCACTCTGAGCACGGCTTGTACTCTCATGGTCGAACTGCTGCTCTTCCTCGCAACAGCATAAACCTTTATGCTCGAAATCACGCCGGAGTTTCCCCCTGAATAGAAATAATCAAACAGAGCGGGCTCCCTGCTGGTAGTATTCTGTATAAAGGAAGTATTGCCGTCGCCGCCAGTGGCTGCTTCATCGACAGCCTCCCAGGCGCTTGATGCTCCCGTCACGTTCCAGGAGGAATGTACGGAAACACCTCCGTTCGGGCGGGCGGTAAACGTATCGGTTCCCGGGTTGAAAGGGCTTATGTACAACCGGTCGCCGGTCATCCGGTAATGATGGTTCCCTGAAAAAGGATAGAGAAGACCCGGCGCAGAGGAGTTATCAAAATCTTTGGTAAAATCCCATCCGTTCGGCTGGTTTCCTGCCGGAGAGTCTTCCCCATAAAGCTTGACGGTTACCGAAGCCTCAGGAGACCGCGGCGTTGCTTTTCCACCTATCAGGAGCCTCTTGGTAAGGTCTATTTTGCGCATACTCACCCAGTTGAGGAAATCGCCACTTGCGATCGGGTGGGCCGCTGTTGCGGTATAAGATGCTGCAGTCGTAACTTCCCACCGTCCGTTGTTGCTGTAGAGATACATTTTAGCGGGATCAAAGTATCCGTAATACTGTTGCCGGGCAAACTGGGTCGGATCATAGGATGAAGCATATGACTGATCGTGCATGCTGCCCGAATTGTCTAAAACAATCAGAATGTTGGGAGAAATTGTATTGCTTAAAAATGGAGGGGTGGAACAATAATCAGTCATACTGCTCGTTACGCTCTCTGGTCGCGCCATGGTCATGATCATTCCTATACCGAGCAACCCCAGAAGAACGACTGCTTTTATTCCTTTTCCTGTTTTCATATCCCTCCCTTGCTTCTTTTCGTTTATTGCGGCATCACCTTGGGGTATCCCTTTATGAACGTTATTACAGGGCCGGTCTTTGCATACTCGTAATGGAAGTAAACTCTCAAAGGAAGGGGCATACGGTCTAACGAAATAGTTTTCCCGTTTGCATCCAGTATTCTCGCCGAAGGAGAAACCAAATAACCCTTGTCATTAATGATGACGCTCCTGTTTTCTTTCTCCCCTTCTCTTGAGGTGAGTACCCCTTCTGCTTTTACTATTGCTCCTGCCATGGCATTACCAGGCGATATGCATAAAGTCATACCAAAAACGATGAATATGAACAGTCTCAAAATAATGAAGAGATTTATTTGTAAAATCCCTCCTTGCCTCCCTTTGCCAAAGGGAGGAGATGGTTCGACAGGCTCACCATGACATTTGTCATCCTGAGCTTGTCGAAGGATGGCACCACGGGGCGAGGAGAGATTTTCTGAACGATGACTCTTCAATTTTGATGCCCTTAATAAAATCATGCTACTGCTTTTGAATATGCACAATTGCATCCCCATACATTCCTCCTAAACATTGTGAAATCATGATGTAGCCGCAAACTTTAGTTTGCGTGTATTTTTAGTACCATACAAACGCAGGCTAAAGCCTGCGGCTACCGGCTACCCCGCCGCTCTCTCATCCCGCATAACGGTAGAGTGCGGATGTTTCCGCTCTTGTTCCGCCCTTGCCTGTAACAATGGTATTGATCCGGTAGTAAATTGCGGTGGTCGGCGCTCCTCCTCCGGCCCTTGCAAATTCAATCCTCCCTCCGGGGATAGGAGATGAATAAAGCCTCATGATCACAATTGAAGCATTGAAATCACCTACTGTACCGGGCAGTGTCAGGGTTGTTGTACAACTCTGGTCATCGGAAAAAACAGCATTGAGCAGGCATGGCGGATCGTTGTCTGCTATCGGCAGAGAATCCACAGGTTCCCCCACCAAAATGAGATTTACTGCGTCTTTCATGACTTCAACCGCTCCGTCTGCAGCTTCCGAGGCTGTCGCATAACGCTTTCCCGCCCCTGACATGCTGGCCGACTGTGTAACAAAATAGAGCGTACTTATAATGAGTACCATTACGGCAAGACTTATCATGAGAGCAATAACAAGGGCAAGGCCCCTGTTAGTAGACAGTAGGGAGAATGTAGTAGATAGGGACCCCCGCCTGCTATCTGCTGTATATTGCCTGCCTGTCCCTATCTCAGGTTTCTGGGGGTTACGTTCACAGCGACGACCTTCCATTGGTATCTCCTCTGCTCTGGTGTTAATATGACGTCCCTGCCTGTCCCGAGAACGCTGTCCCCGACTCGGACCGTATTCGGATTCACCGGGTTATCCGGGTTGGAATAGGTATAATTTGGATCACGGTTGCCCGCCTGAACAAGGACATAAATCCGCACTTGTTTCAGCCGCTTCTTCAGTGTTCTTCTGTCGTATACAGCCGCCTGTGTCCCGCCATTGTCCCATAAATCGATCAGGCCGTCTTCTTCAAACCCGGAATCCAGTCCGAAGGCAACCTGGAAATCCAGAACGCAGTTGAGGATCGGCTCGCGATTTCCAGGAAGGGGCGGATCGTTATTTCTGCTTTCAGCCCTCAGAAGGTTTTTTGCCCCTGAAGCGCATACAGGTGGCGGGGTTCCGCCGATAACATATTCTGCTGTGATGTAGGGGAAAACAGCACTGTCAGAGTGAATGCCATACAAAAGGGTGCCTTTTTCTGCCTCTGAAGGTGACGCGGGAAAGGTGAATATCGTAGCCCCATCTGTTAAAAGTTCTCTCGTGGCAGGATGCATATAAATAACCCTGTCGCCTTCTGTGATATTCTCCCTGCTGTCGCTCCAAGTCTGAAATGTGACAGGGGAACCAATATCCTTTATATATGACCACCCCTGTGAAGTCCTTGAAAATATCCCGACAGCAGTGCCGCGAAGACTTATGGAATCAAACGTTGTCTGAGAAGACGCGTCGGATGCGGCTATCGGAAGGGGATCATACGGGAGGGAACCGTAATTGTCCGCAATACCGTACCCTGCCAGCATGATGTCCCGTTCGAGAATGTTTTTTGCGATCCCGAACTCCATCTCGTGTTCGGCGAGTTTATATTCCCTCGTCGAATGTTTCACCTGATTTGTATAGAGAGAATACACGACCGCCATGACAACAGAAAAAATTGTGAGCGCAATAAGAAGCTCAACGAGAGTAACTCCTTTAATAGGGTCCAAGGATTCGAGGATTCGAGGGTTTTTCTTATTGCGCCATTGGTAGCCGCAGGCTTTAGCCTGCGTGTTTTTATTTACTAAGGAGTTCATAAGTAAGTTCTTTGTAATTCTTTAACATTTCACTGGAATCCTCGAATCCTTGAATCCTTGACCACTATTTTTTATAGCGTCCTGTGTTTATAGATCACCGCATTGTTTTCAAAATGCTCTTCCCGGTGCCTGTACGCCACGGTGATGGTGACCTGCCTGAGGTTGTTGCTCAGCGATGTTATATTCCAGATGATATTGAAGCTCTGCTGAAACCCCTTGACGGATTGCTCCGGCCTAGGATATCTCTGATAATCTGTGTCGATGCCAAGGCATGCGTTGCTGCTGTCATACGTATAGGACGGATTGTAATTTCTTGCATGCAGATCGGCGGTTGCCCCGCAGGACTGAATGCTCTCGATAGGCAGCGCAAGGAGAACCTCAGCAGTCTGGTTAGTAAGGCGTACTGCCGTGTTTCTCAATTCATTTCCGAGATTAGCGCTGATCGCATTCACCATTGCCGAGCACAGGGCAAGCAACGTAAAGGCGATGATCGCAACCGCAACGAGCAGTTCGAGCAGCGAAAAACCGTTACTGTTGCCGGCAGGCGTTTCCATTCCACTCTCCTTCCCGTATTCTGTTGTAGCTCACGGTTACGCATTGCTTCGCAACTTTGCCCATATCCGGATTATGAATCACGATGCTCATCTGCTGTACCCCGAGATTCGCCTGTCTCGGCATGCCGAGATGATCGAATATCACAATAGCGTTCTCAGGGTCGGCGAGGGCTTCTCCGCTTTTCACCTGCAGATCGAGCGGCGCAGGGATATCCCTCTGCCTGACTGCGCTTTCTCCTGCGGTCAGGGGAGATTCTTCTGCCGCACCGTCATACGAAAAATTCTGATTGCTGTCATTGAAGCGAAAAAGCCGGTATCTGTTCTTTGACTCGAACCGTATCCCGTAGCCCCGGAGATTTGCAGTTGTTGCATCCGGACCCAGCATCATCGCAGAGTGTCGTATAAGCTGAAGATCGGCAAGGAGTTCTTTCGTAGTGTTGCGAATCTTTTCAGTGCTTATAAATCCCGGACCAATGGCAGCAAGCGCGGCAAGGATGGTAACGATCGCAAGGACTACAACAAGTTCAATCAGCGTCACACCTTTTGACTGCCGTGCGGCAGAATA
>Ga0209254_10006323_pt1 | contig 10931 bp, 8 predicted proteins | sample FrelakmetDIP11DI_FD_187148 | JGI IMG/M metagenome (GOLD analysis project Ga0209254, IMG submission 187148) | Freshwater lake sediment microbial communities from the University of Notre Dame, USA, for methane emissions studies - DIP11 DI (SPAdes)... | ecosystem: Environmental > Aquatic >... | reverse complement strand
GAGGAGAAAGCTAAAGAGATGACATTCAATACTTTCCCCTCATTTTCAAGGAGGGGTGTCATGCCCGAAGGGTCATGACGGGGTGGTTAAAAGAGACTTTTGATTCAGCCTCTTACTTTTTAAAGATATCTGCCACATCCATAGGCCGGATCGTATCAAGCCAGGAGAAATTTTCGAGCCGCAGCTTTTCAGAATTTAATTTAAAAGGGGGATCAATTGCTCCTTCAGGGTTCTGATACTCAAAAATCTCCTTTATTTTACCATCCTGAAGAAGTATTTCGATCCGGGCACACTTGGCCTGATTTACTCCTACAACCAGATCACCATCAAGAAGATAATATATTGTTTCTCCATTGCCTTCTATATTAATCCTGTAAAGTTCATTATCTTTAAAGTAGCCGGTAAGAGACCTTCCTTTTACCTGATTGAACCGGATATCATCAATCTGACTGGTTACAAATACTGAATTATATAATTCCAGCTTTTCAGCTTTCCCGTTTCTTGTAAAGATTGCCATTGAATCAGAAACAAGCTGGTTTTCCTTTGACCAGATGACAGGCTTGGTATATAATCTTATTACTGAATCGCGAAAGGAGTATGAAAGGGAATCACATTTTGCCTGAAGATCGTGGCTGAAAATTCTGCACCCATGGTAAGCCCGCATTAGTCTGTACACATTGAGCAGGGTATCGGTTTCGGTAATTGCACTGATAGTATCAGCATGAAGAAAAAGTGAATCATTCTCCGAAACCTGGATAAATAGAGCTTTTTTTGTTACCATAAACCTTTCAGGATCTTTATAGTACCAGGCATAATCTCCTTTTACAATAATGTTATTTGTTGTGTCGGTTATGCTTGTATTGCGGAAAGCAAGACCATAGCCCATGATACCGTCATAATAAAGCGAATCACCTCTGATAACCTGTTGTCTGTTGTCAATTATTGCATTTTTCCAGATCGTTGAGATATCATTTTTTGTGTCGTACCATCCGCGCTCGCAATAGAGATATATACTGTCACCCTCCATTTCGGAAGGACCCGTGAAAAAAGCTGTTTCGGTTTTTGTATTATAATCCATAGTATCGGCAGTCATCAGGTATTCCGGGTTGACAATGTTTACGCTATCCTTGAAATGAAACAGGTTATCTGAAACGTAATAAATGCCGATAAGGCTGGTGAGGGTATTATCTCCGTTAATTATTTTACCGCCTGTGTTATACCTTGCAATCTTCCTGGCGACATCATATAAGGCTGATTGTGTATATAAATGGGTCTCCTTGTCTATCAGCTCAACATTCCCGTAAACTGATGCCATTTCGGAAACACCGTCATAATAAAGGCTGTCCCCCCGAAGCTGAAGAGTATCACTTTGTTGCATGTGGATCCTGCTGTACGCCTTAACCTGGTTGTTACCTGTATAAAACCACGCGCTATCGCAGGTCATGAAAATGTCATTGTGTTTCATTGAAACATTTCCAATAAGACGCATCAGTCTTCTGCCTGACTTTTTCTCGATTTCTTCAAATCCTCCGTCAGCATGCAACACTTCTATCATTCTCTTTCCGGGTTTCTGCTGTGGGATATCCTGACTGAAAAAAGCAGGTGACCAGATCAGAATACTTGCTAAAAGTATTGTTTTTCTGGGTCTTAACGGGATAATAGTGAATATCAATGATGCTATTTCAACCATCCTTGTTCAAGGAATTTGCATGATTTGAATTCATCACCTATTTTAATATAAGTGGTTTCAATTTTCTTCCTTATCCAGTCCTGGTATATTGTCTGGCGCTGACTCATCATTGATGCATTATAAAAGAACTGGTAATCATCTTTAAGGTTTGCCCTGTGTGCCGGTACTTCGTCATCCAGCCTTACAACCCTGAATACTATATTCCCGATATCATCTGTAGTCTGAAAGGGTTCCGATATTTCTCCGGGCTTTAGATCCCGTACTTTCACATACATTTCTTTGTTAAGTTCATCGAGAGAGAACCAGTTAATGCGATCGGAGGGATTGGTACTGACAAACTTGCCTCCATTTATCTTGCTGTCCATATGACTGGAATATCTGAAAGCCACGTCCTCAAATTTCAGACTGTCCTTTCTTATTAGCCTTGCAAGGCTGTCGAGAGTAGAAAGAGCCCTGACTGATTCATCAGGTTTTACTTTTGGCCTGATAAGAATATGCCGGGTATTAACAAGATCGCCCTTACGGTCTATTACCTGTATTATGTGAAATCCGTATTTGGTCTCCACAATTTTTGATACTATATTTTTTGAAAGGCCCCAGGCAGCATCTGCGTACTCTTTCTCAAGTTCCCCTCTGAGTTTATATCCGATTTCACCCCCATTAACGGCTGAACCATCTTCTGAATACATTATTGCCAGTACATTAAAACTTTTACCAGCAAGTATCTGGCTGCGGATATCGAGAAGCTTCTGCCGTGCATCTGCTTTGTTCTCTTCGTTCTTAGGCGGATCGAGCTGGATTATGCTTACCTGTACTTTTGCAGGAATGACAGGAAGCGTGTCTCTCGGAATTGAATTGAAATATCTCTTTACGTCGGAAGGAGTAATTGTAAGATCTTTGGAGATGGTATTCTGAACTTCAGCAATAACCTGTTGTTCTACCATTGCTTTCCTGATATCCCTTCTGATCTCGATAATGCTCTTTTTAAAGTAATCTTCAAGTGCTTTCTCACTACCTGCCTGTCTGATTGCATCATTCATTTTCATGGTAAGGTCAGTTTCGACCATATCATCAGTCACCTCTATGCTGTCAACTCTGGCCTGGTCAACAAACAATTTTGAAATAAGCAATTCCTGAAACACATCGCAGCGGATCTCTTCTACAGGATTTCTCATGCCACCCCTTCTTGCTTCCAATACATTGTTCTCAACATCTGAAAGGTAAACCACTTCGTTTCCCACTATAGCTGCCAGAGATTCAACCAATACCTGCGAATTTACTGATGAAATACTCCACATCAATCCCGCTGCCAGCAACAATAACCTGTTAATTCTTCTCATCCGTATATAATTAATTTTTAAAGGTCCCCGCTAAATCTTAGGAACTGCACACGATTGACTTCGTTGAGCTCGCTTCGCCCGATTGAATATGATTTATTTTCATATTTGTTGGTGACTGGCATCAACCATGTGGGTGCATTTTCAATAGACCTTAAGATCATTTCTTTTAATAGCTTCGTTTAATATTCCGTTTTCAAGATCCTGGATAAATTCAATACGCCTGGTATTCCAAATTATTCTTTTAATGTCGTCTTCAACATATTCGAAAGGTGAAAGACTCCCGATGAGCCTGTAATCATTTATTTTAATCAGGTAAACCGAATTGGAATCGGTTGTTTCATAATAATTATTTCTTTTCAGGAAATTCTCCTGATTGCTGATATCTTCTTTCAGTTCGAGCGAGAGCCTGTCAAGCGTAATCCACTCTTCTCTGAAATCGTCAAATCTCTCCGCAAACTGGTAACAGAGACTTTCAAGGTCCTGAATATCCTTCTGGTTATAGGATCTGAGAAGCATTTTAATCTTGCTGATATCAGGAGTCTCAACAGGAATCTTTATAAAGAGCGCCTTTACAATGTTTGACGTGAGCATGAAACTGTTTTCATTATTGGTATAGTAGTTTTGCAGCTCTTCATGCGAAATTATTGTGTCCATCTTTTGAAGCATCATCATTCTCTGGTATTCATAAACAACCAGATTGAGCCTGGTCTCTGCCAGATGCTGTTCAATTTCATTTCTTAGCTCCTGGGAGAGATTTAACTCAGCTTTCTGGAACATAAGTTCCCGTTTTGCCCATTTGGTAACATAATTCTGTATTGTGGCAATACTGTCGTCAGGATTTATGCCTTCCTTAACCTGATCGGGAATTTCATCATAATACAGGACTATGTTCCCAGCTTTGGCAACTGGTATACGGCTCTCCTTATCCTTACCTGATTTACAGAAAGTGACTGCAATCAGAACAAATATTGTAAAGATTAACTTATTCATTGCCAAGCCGGTTCTTTACTTCATTAAATACCAGATTATCAACTTGAACGGTATATTTTACCTTTAATTGTTTTATCCATTCGTCAGTGAGCCACTCCTGGTAGTCTGAAATAATTTCAGTCTGAACTTCATTGAATGGTAGTGGTTCAGGGGCATTAACCTTCTTAATGTCAATCAGTTCCGGAAATCCGTTCCTGGAAATAGAATAAATGCCGGTAACCCAGCTTATCCTGTCGATATCCTCATCATCACCTGCAAACCATTTGCCTGCTGAAATGGAGAGAATGGTATCACCCTTTTGATTGAATGTCCCTCTAAGTCGATCATCGCAATCATGTTTCCTGCAATATTTTTTATATGTTTTATAAAGTCGCTCTCCTCCGTCAGGATCACTGAGTGTATAAATCTTTGCTTCAATACTTTTTTCTGAAAGATAATCGTTCTTCCTGTTATTATAAAAATCCCGTAAACCGGTGGAATCATACTGTACCTTGTTCCACACCATCTCCGACGAAATATCGAATAACAGAATTCCATCGTGAAACTCAAGCATAAGGTATTTAAAGTCAGGGTATTTATTTTCAAGAGCTGAATCCTCATATTTCATCATATCATCAGTAAGTATTGATTCAATGGAGGTATCAATATACAATTTAGGATTCTTTGTAATTACCATATTACTCCGGCTTTCGAGATAATCGGCAAATGCCTGTGCAAGGAGATGCTTTTCCGCGTATGAATAAATATCACCGGGTGGAATATTTGTACGGCTATATTTTGTAACTCCCGATGTAATAAGTGTATCGGTGTTATTTACAAACCAGTTATATACTATGCTGTTTATCCTGAAATTATATTCTTTCTTAAGTTTATCTATGAACGATTTTTTCCCGGCAGAAATCAGGTCTGACTGGTTTAGCTTGCTTTCGAGGTAAGATTTTGACTCTTCAAAGGTAGCCGGGGGTCTTTTGTCAAGAAGTTTGATAATATGATATCCGTATGCCGAACGGACAGGTTCAGTATAATTGCCTGTATCTTTAATTGAGAAGGCAGCTTCGGAAAAGTCGCTGATTATCTCGCCTGTTCCAAACCAATTTAGTTCACCTCCATGTGCAGCAGATTCTTTATGATCAGAATTTTCGGCCGCTAATCTCCTGAATGACTCCCCGTTTTTAAGCCTTGCATAAATAGTGTTGATCTCCCTTTCTGCTCTGTTTCTTGCTTCCTCATTTGACCCGGGAGGAGCAGCTTTCATAATGTGTGCGACCTTTATCTTCCCTTTCGATGGACGTTTGTCAGATACTCTTATAATATGATAGCCGTAAGGAGTTCTTACAGGCATTGAAAGGGTTCCTGTCTTCAGGTTATATGCAGCTTCCTCAAATGGAGTTATCATCTGAAAAACAGTAAAATACCCAAGGTTACCCCCATTAATAAGAACTGATTTATCATCTGAAGTAGCTTTTGCAACCTGTTCAAAGTTTTCACCCCTGATTATTCTTTCTCTGATATCAACAGCCTTTTTATAAGCTTTGATAGTATCTTCGGCCGCTGCATCCGGAGGGCAGCTCACCAGAACATGCGAGGCATTAACCTCAGTGAGCGACCTCTGAAAAGCTTTCTTAAGAAGTTTTTCTTTTACCTCAGGATCGGTAAGATAGGTTTGGGCGAGTTGGTTCCTGTAACCATTCAACTCATCCCTGAAAGCTCTTGTAGTATCGTATCCCTTATTTAAAGCCTCGGCTACTTTAAGTTTAAATTCAATGAATTGTTCCAGGTATTCATTAAGGTTACTATTCATCGAAGGATCAAGGCTTTTATTATACATTCTTATAAACTCACCCGCCTCGACTTTTCTCCCTTCGATTGTCATCAAAGTTTTTTCATCAGGCTCCTGCGAAAAGCCGGATGTTCTGAATAAAAAAAGGATTATGACTGTAAGGATGGATCTTATTTTCATTTAATTATCCTGAGATCCTTGTTATTCAAATGATTTTCTGCTGTAATTAGGAGACTCCCTCGTTATTGTTACATCGTGGGGATGGCTTTCAATTATTCCTGAATTTGTGATTCTTACAAACTTGCCTTCTTTTTTCAGAATTGAAATATTCCTTGCCCCGAGATAACCCATCCCGGCTCTTAAGCCTCCCATCATCTGGAAGATAACTTCCGACAGGTTGCCTTTGAAAGGAACCCTTGCAGCAATTCCTTCAGGGACAAGTTTCCGAATGTCGTCCTCAACATCCTGAAAATAACGGTCTTTTGAGCCCTGCTGCATGGCTTCTATTGATCCCATTCCCCTGTAAGCTTTGAACTTACGGCCATTATAGATAATTGTTTCTCCGGGTGATTCTTCAACTCCCGCGAATAATGATCCTGCCATAATAGAATCTGCGCCTGAAGCCAGAGCCTTAATAATATCGCCAGAATATCTTATTCCTCCGTCAGCAATAACAGGTATACCAGCTCCTTCAATGGCCTTTGCCACATTATATATGGCAGAAAGCTGAGGTATTCCGACTCCGGCTATGACTCTTGTTGTACATATTGATCCCGGACCTATTCCCACCTTTACAGCATCAGCGCCTTCCGATGCTAATTTCTTTGCAGCCTCTGATGTGCCAATATTACCTGCAACCACCTCAGTTGCCGGATAACTTTTCTTTATTTCCTTAAGTATGTTAATAACACTTTTTGTATGACCATGAGCCGTGTCAATTACAATTGCATCAACTCCGGCATTAATAAGTGCCTCAACCCTTTGCAAGGTATCGGATGCGATACCGACAGCTGCGGCAACCCTGAGTCTTCCCTTTTCATCCTTACATGAATCGGGACGGTCCTTGGTTTTTGTTATATCCTTGTAGGTAATAAGGCCGATAAGTTTTCCCGATTCATCAATCATCGGAAGTTTCTCGATCTTATGCTTCTGAAGGATACGTGCAGCGGCTTCCAGGTTAGTCTGGTGATTGGTGGTGATAAGGTCTGTGGTCATCACCTCGGTAATTTTCTTTGCACGGTTATTTTCAAATCTGAGATCCCTGTTGGTTACGATACCCTTAAGAATACCACTATTGTCCACAACAGGGATTCCTCCGATCTTATATTCGCTCATCAGATTCATTGCTTCGGCAACAGTTGCATCAAGACTAATGGTTATCGGATCGAAAATCATTACATTTTCAGCTCTTTTTACCCTTTTTACCTGTGCTGCCTGTTTTTCGACAGACATATTCTTATGGATCACACCAATGCCACCTTCCCGGGCAATGGCAATAGCAAGTTCCTCTTCAGTTACAGTATCCATTGCAGCAGAGACAATTGGAGTATTTAAACGGATATTACGGGTGAACATTGAGGTAAGATCAACTTCCCGTGGCAGGACCTCGGAATAGGAAGGCACCAGAAGAACATCATCAAAGGTCAATCCTTCATAGAGTATTTTATCCTTAATAAATGACATTGTATGATCCTTTTAGTTTTTGCTGGCGCAAATTACTAAAAAAAACAGGACTCTGAAAACAAGTTGTTACATTTGTATATGGTTCATCAACCTTTTAATATAGATCATTACAGGCAAATCCTGACAAAATACTGGGGATTTACCACTTTTAAACCTCTGCAGGAGGACATCATAAGATCGGTATCAGAAGGAAAGGACACTCTGGCCCTTATGCCTACAGGCGGAGGCAAATCGCTCACATTTCAGGTACCGGCAATGGACAGTGAAGGTACATGCCTTGTTATTACCCCCCTTGTTGCCTTGATGAAAGAACAGGTGAACCGCCTTAAAAGCCTTGAAATTAAATCAATAGCTATCCATTCGGCTATGTCAAGGGAAGAGATAGATGTTGCTTTGGAGAATTGTATCTATGGCGACTATAAATTCCTCTATGTTTCACCAGAGAGGATATCAACACATGTCTTCCAGGGCAAGATAGGCCGGCTTAAGCTCTCACTGGTTGCTATCGATGAAGCTCATTGTATATCACAATGGGGTTATGATTTCCGGCCTTCGTACCTTAAGATAGCTGCACTGAGAAATCTAATTGCTCCTGAAGTGCCATTCCTTGCCCTCACTGCAACTGCAACCCAACAGGTCATAGATGATATAATGATCAAACTGGCTTTCAGTCAGAAGAATGTACTTAGAACCAGCTTCGCGAGGAAAAACATCTCTTACCTGGTCAGACAGGTCGAAGAGAAAGGTACTTATCTTGTAAAAACTGTCCGTAAAGTTAAAGGCAGTGGGATTGTGTATGTCAGAAGCAGAAAACGGTGCAAGGAAGTGGCTGAACTGCTTGTTGAAAACGGAATAAGTGCCGATTTCTATCATGCGGGACTGACCGACGAGCTAAGGGACAAAAAACAGTCTGCATGGACGGCCGGGATTACCAGGGTAATAGTTTCCACTAATGCCTTTGGTATGGGAATCGATAAAGCTGATGTCAGATTTGTGATTCACTGGGATATTCCTGATGCTATTGAAAACTACTTTCAGGAAAGCGGCAGGGCTGGACGTGACAATAAACCTTCGTACGCGGTGTTGCTCTATTCAGCTTCAGATAAAAACCGCCTCTTGGAATCGCTGAAACACAAATTTCCGCCTGTCGAAAAGATCAAAGATACATATGAGGCTTTATGCAATTTTCTTATGGTTCCCCTCGGTGCCGGTAAGGATAACGTCTTCGATTTCAATATGGCGGAATTCGTCTCAAAGTTCAGGTTGCCTGTTATTGAGACTTATAACAGCCTTGCCTTCCTTCAGAGAGAAGGATATGTCGAGTTTACGGAAGAGATTAACAATCCATCGAGGGTTCACTTCATTGTGGGCCGCGATGATCTTTACAAGTTCCAGGTGGCAAATGAACCTTTTGACGGATTCATAAAACTGCTGCTCAGGTCATATACGGGAATGTTCACTGAATATGTTGCCATCGACGAGGAATCCCTGGCAAGAAAGGCCGCAATAACCAGGGATAATGTTTATCAGTATCTTGTGAAACTCTCTTCAATGAATATAGTCAGATATATTCCCGGGAAAAGAACAGCTCTTGTTATTTTTCCGGAGGAACGGCTGGTCAGAAAAGCATTGATGATCTCACCTGATAACTACCTTCACGTTAAGCAAAGGTATTCAGAACGGCTGGAGAAAATGATCAGCTATGCTGAAGCAAAGAATAAATGCAGGTCAGTAATGCTTCTTGATTATTTTGGTGAGGAATCTGACAGGTGCGGGACATGTGACGTATGCCGCGAGAGAAACGAACTTGATCTAAGCAAATATGAATTTGACCTTATACTTGAGGATATAAAAACAATCCTTAAAAATCAGAAACCTGATGCAGAAGAACTTGTCAGGAATATAAATCATCCTGAAGAAAAAGTCATAAAAGTGATCCGTTGGCTCCTCGATCACAATAAAATCGTTCAGGATAACGAACACAGGCTTTTCTGGAAAGAGTGAGAAGAGTCAAAAGGAAAAAGACCGAAGACCGATGAACCCATTCCTGATAGCTCATATAATCATTCATTCAGTTCGGTAAGCTTGATATTTCTCCATCTCACCCTGATTCCTCCTCCTTCATGAATCTGTAGCATAATTCTGCCTTTACCCTGTCCGATCTTGTCATCGTTCAGGTCTGCCATTTTTTCTCCGTTAAGCCAGGTAGTTATATTATCTCCGGTGATTTTTATCCTCATTGTGTTCCACTCTTCCTTTCTAAGGATATTTTCTTTCTCGTCAGGAATCCTGGCAATCCATCCCCTTCCGTATGATTCATAGATGCCGCCGGTATCATTCCCCGGAGGTGCAACTTCAACCTGCCAGCCGGATATCTCCACTCCCTTTTTGATATATGAACGAATAAAAACACCGCTGTTCCCGTCGGATTCCTGTTTGAAATCGAGGCTAAGATCAAAGTTGTCATAATATTTTCTGGTTCCCAGGTATCCGTACTGTTTTTCAGGTCCGCTTTCACAGATCAGTTCACCATTCTGAACAAACCATAGTTCTTTCCCGTAAACAGTCCATCCTGTCAGATCCTTTCCGTTAAACAGGTTTTCTGATACTGGTTTATCCGGAAGTTCCTTCAGTTTAATGTTTCTATACCAGACTCTGCTTCCATGGTCCTGCAATGCAAAATGTCCGCTTCGGGCCAATCCATATTCAGGTGCAAAATCCCATTTCCCGCTCGATTTACGGGAGAACCAATCATCAGTCCACGCTTCAAATTCAAGGAGTTTCGCTCCATTGAGCCAGTGCTCTACATGACCGTTGTCAAATACAATCTTTGAAGTATTCCATGAGCCTGTTTTATTAAGAAGTTTCATTGAGGGGGAACAAGCATACATGGCATAATCAGCACCGGCCTTCTGCCATTCTTCAAGTTTCACCGGAAAACCAATATCGTCAATTACCTGATATTCAGGTCCTGTAACATATGGCACTTTGAATCCCGGTATTTCAACAACATGGTAAAACAATCCGCTGTTACCTCCCTCTGATATTTTCCAGTCGAAGGTTATTATGAAATTTTTGTATTCCTTTTCCGTAATGATATAACCGGTACTGTCACTTCCTTTTCCCAGCGCTGTCAATGATCCTTTTTCCACAATCCACTGACCCGAAACACCATTCCCGGAATAATCCTTCCAGCCATCAAGGTTCTTCCCATTGAAGAGCTGTACCCAGCCATCTGAAATTTCTTTATTACTGAGTGCGGTCTCTGAGAGTTCATATCCTGTGATTAAAAATCCTGTGATAATGATTATCAGCCATAATGTAATCTTTTGTTTCATCATAATAGAAATTTGTTTTTAATGGTATGATGCCTGCCTATCGGCAGACAGGGAACCCCCAAGTTGATAAAAATATGTTTATAAGTCTTTGTTTGGCTGTTTAAAAAGTC
>Ga0209254_10006322_pt1 | contig 10931 bp, 10 predicted proteins | sample FrelakmetDIP11DI_FD_187148 | JGI IMG/M metagenome (GOLD analysis project Ga0209254, IMG submission 187148) | Freshwater lake sediment microbial communities from the University of Notre Dame, USA, for methane emissions studies - DIP11 DI (SPAdes)... | ecosystem: Environmental > Aquatic >... | reverse complement strand
GGGGGCCGCGGCGTGGACCGAGATGCGGCAGTCGTTGGTCTCGACCACGTCCGACAGGCGCGGCGGGGCGCCGTCCATCACGTGGACGAAGGCCGTGCCGTCGTAGGCGGCCTTGAGCGCACGCTTCAGCTCGGCGAGGTCGGCCTTCGGCTTCACGTAGAGGGCGGTCAGGATCCCGCGCTTCACCGGCAACAGGTGCGGGCAGAAGGTCAGCTCGACGCGCTGGCCGGTGCGGTCGGCGAGAACCGCCTCGATCTCGCCGACGTGCCGGTGCGTGCGGCCGGGCGAGTAGGCCGAGAAGTTCTCGGCGACCTCGCTAAAGAGGAGGTCCTCGCGCGGCGTGCGGCCGGCGCCGGTGGCGCCGCTCTTGGCGTCCGCGACGATGTCGGACGGGTCGATGAGGCCCTCGCGGAGAAGCGGGATGAGGGGAAGGAGGACTGACGTCGCGTAACACCCCGGGTTCGAGACGAGCCGGGCGCCGCGAAGGCGATCCTGGTACGCCTCGCACAGGCCGAACACCGCCTCGCCGATGAGCTGCGGGGCCTCGTGGTCTTGGCCGTACCACCGCTTGTAGCTCTCGGCCGTGGGGAGGCGCAGGTCGCCGGAGAGGTCGATCACCACCGCCTCCGGCCGTGCCGCGCGCAGGTGCGCGGCGTAGGTCGCGGCCACCCCGTGGGGCAGGGCGAGGAAGTACGCGTCGGCCGCCTCGTCGAGCCCCGCCTCGTGGGCGAGGTGGCCGGCGCGGCTGCCGGTCGTGAACGCGACGCGGGTGCGCGGGTGCCGCCGCAGCAGGCGCACCAGTTCCTGCCCCGTGTAGCCCGTCGCCCCGAACACTCCCACGCGTGCGCTCACTCCCTGGCTCCTCCAAGAGAAAACCCGCCGGAATCGCCCGGCGGGTTCCACGAGTCCCTGTGACTTCGGCCTAAGCCTGGTCCCGGGACTCCGCCCGCCGGGCGGACGGGCCACGCCTCACGCGGGCCCCGGGTCGCACGGCGGCTTCCATCGACATGACGAACTCGAATGATAGGCCCACCGCCGCGCGTGTCAAGCCGCACGACCCGCGCGAAGCGCGGGTCGCTCTGGTTGGCCTCACCGGCCGTCACCGTCGCTGAGCCCCTCGGAAGGCCGGACCGCTGGACCCCGGGTGCATGCGTTGCGGAAGGCCTATCATTGAGCGATGGAGACGCGTCAGCCGGACGATCGCGAGCGTCGCGAGTGGGAGGCCGAGTTCGAGGCCGCCTCCCGCCGGCCCCTCCGGACGAGACTGCGCTACGCCTTCATCCACACGTACAAGCCGGTCCTCGACGACGCCACCTACCGCTCCTTCGACACGATGGCGCAGTACAGGGAATGGTGCGCGAGAGAGCTGCCGAGCTGGCTGGGCTATGGCCCCGCGGTTTGAGTACGCCCAGGCCGAGGAGGTCCGGGACGCCTTCGCGCGGCACGGGGTCCTCTACCTCTTCATCGGCAAGTCGGGGGCGATCCTCCTCGGCTATCCCGACACCACCCAGGACGCGGACCTCTTCCTGGCGAAGGGCGCCGCGAACGGCACCGTCGCCGTCGCCGCGCTGCGCGAGCTGGGCTTCGACCTGACCGAGCCCCAGGCGGACGAGATTCGCCGCGGCAAGGATTTCGTCCAGCTCAGGAGCGGCCCCTTCGACCTCGACCTCGTCTTCGCGCCGGACGGGATCGAGACGTTCGACGACGCGTGGCGTCGCCGGGTCGAGGTGGAGGGCTTCCCGGTCTGCCACCCGGACGACATCATTCGCAGCAAGGAAGCCGCGAACCGGGCGAAGGACCGCGAGTCCCTGCCCCGCCTCCGGGCGTTCCGCGAGTACTGGCTGCGAAACCGGCCCTGAACCCTTCGGCTCTCGACAGCCACTCCCGGAGTGTGATGTCCTGTCCGCATCCGGCTCGAGGTGTGCGATGACTCCATGGCTCCTCCCCCTCCTTCTCGCGCAGGCGCCCGCCGCGACGGACACGCTGACGATGGTCGAGGCCGTGGCCCTCGCCCGCGCCCACTCGCCGATCGCCGGGGCCGCCCGGGCGCAGGCCGAGGGCGCCGAAAGAGCGGCGAAGGCCGCGGGGCGCCTCGCCGACCCGACGCTCGAGCTGACGATGGAGAACTGGCGGCCGGGCGCCGACAGCTTCGTGGCGAGCACCGACCTCGACGTCTTCGCGGTGGTCACCCAGCCGCTCGACCTCTTCACGCGGGGCGGCCGCAAGGCCCAGGCACGGGGCGAGAGCGGCGAGGCCGCGGCCGGCCGGCTCCGGGCCGAGCAGGACGTGCAGCTCGAGACCGTGCGCCGCTACCTCGAGACCTGGCGCGGTCGCGACCTCGTGGCGGCGCTCGAGGCCCAGGCCGGGAACCTCGACGGCATTGTCGCCTCGATGGAGAAGCGGGTGGCCGAGGGCTACGCCGCCGAGGCCGACCTGCTGCGCTTCCGCGCGGAGGCGGCGCGTGCCGCCAACCACCTCGCCCGCGCCCGGATCGAGGGCGAGCGCGCCGAGGCCGAGCTGGCGTTCCTCGTCGGCCGGCCGGTGGCCGGCGCCCGGCTCGAGAAGCCGGACCTGCCACCGCCGCCCGGCGGCGAGCCGGAGGCGCTCGCGGAGCAGGCGATCGTCCATCGGCCCGACGTCGCCGCGGCGCGGGCCCGGGCCGCTCGGGCCCGCGGCACGATGTCGCTCGAGCAGGCGCGCCGCTACCCCGACCTGGCTCTCGCCGGCGGCTACAAGCGCACGACCGGTCTCGACACCGCCGTCGTCGGCCTCGTCGCCACAGTCCCCGTCTTCGAGCGCAACGGCCGCGCCGTGGCCCGCGCCGAGGCCGACGCCCGGGCCGCCGACCTCGAGCTCGAGGCGACGGTGACGCGGGCCCGGGCCGACGCCGCCATCCTCGTCCGGGCCGCGCGCCAGCTGCAGCAGCGCCTCGCGCGCCTCGACGAGGACCTCGTGCGCCCGGCGGAGGCGGCGAGGCGCTCGGCGCTCGCGGCCTTCCGCGAGGGCGCCACCGACGTCCTGCGCGTGGTGGACGCCGAGCGCACGAACACCGAGGCTCGCCGGGAGGCCCTCGACCTGACGGTGGAGGCCTTCCTCGTCACCGGCCGCGCCCGCCTGGCCGCGGGCCTGGAGGTCCTGCCATGAGCAACCCGCACGATCCCGTCCACGCGCCCGAGCACCACGGCCTCGGCCCCGTCAAGGGCGGCCGGCTCCTCGTCCTCGTCGTCGGCGCCGTCGCGCTGGTGGCCGTCGTCGCCGTCTGGCGCGCGTGCACGGGCGGCAGCGGCCCCGAGGCCCAGGCGCCGACCGCGGCCGAGGGCACCGTCTCGCTCGGCGAGGCCGCGCAGAAGCAGGCCGGCATCGCGACCGAGGTCGTGAAGCGCCTCACGCGGTCCGACCGCGTCGAGGCCCCCGGCATCCTCGCCCTCGACGAGAAGCGGACGGCGCGCCTCGGCTCGATGGTCGAGGGCATGGTGGTGAAGGCCCACGCCGAGGTGGGGGACCGCGTGCGCGTCGGCCAGGTCCTGGCCGAGATGCACAGCCACGTCGTCCACGACGCCTGGGCCGATTACCGCAAGGCGGTGGCCGAGCGGCGCCACCGGGAGACCGAGCAGACCTTCGCGCTGCAGAACGAGGAGCGGGCGAAGCGCCTCCTCGCCGAGAAGGCGATCTCGCAGCAGGAGCTGCGGCGGGCCGAGGCCGACCGCGCGGCCTCGGACGAGCAGCTCGACATGGCGAAGACCGAGGTCCGTCGCGCCGAGGAGGCTCTCGAGCACTACGGGGTCACGAACAAGGAGGACCCGACCGGCGAGAGCGGCGAGTACATCCCTGTCCGCAGCCCCCTCCACGGCGTCGTGCTCGAGAAGTCCGTCACGCAGGGGACCGCGGTGACGGTCGGGACGCCCCTCTACGTCGTGGCCGACCTCACCGAGCTGTGGGCGGTGGCCGAGATCGACGAGACCCAGCTGCCCCTCGTCAAGGCCGGGCGCCCGACCGAGCTGCGCGTCTCTGCCTACCCCGGCGAGACCTTCGCCGGGCGGATCACCTTCGTCGCCGACATGGTCAACCCGAAGACGCGGCGCGTGACCGTCCGCTGCCAGGTGCCGAACCCCGACGGGCGCCTCAAGCCGGAGATGTACGCCTCCATCACGCTCGCCGCGGGCGAGCCACGCGAGGTGCTGGCGGTGCCCTCGGGTGCCGTTCAGGAGATCGAGGGCAAGCCTCTCGTGTTCGTGAAGACGGCGAAGGGCTCCTTCGAGCGGCGCGACGTCACCGTGGGGCCGGAGACCGAGGGCTGGGTCGAGGTCCGCTCGGGCGTGAAGGAGGGCGAGGCCGTCGCCACCACCGGCAGCTTCCTGCTCAAGTCGGAGCTGCTCAAGGGCTCCCTGGCCGGGGGGGAGTGAGGTGGGCCCGGTCGAGCGGTTCGTCGCCGCCGCGCTGCGCCAACGGGCGTTCGTGCTTCTCTGCCTCACGGCCTTCGTCGTCACCGGCCTCGTCGCCTGGCGCGAGGTGCCGATCGAGGCCTTCCCCGACCTGACCAACAACCAGGTGGTGGTGGTCACCGAGGCCCCGGGCCTCGCCGCGGTGGAGGTCGAGCAGCGCGTCACCTACCCGATCGAGACGGCGCTCATGGGCGCCCCCGGCGCGTCGGAGGTCCGCTCGCTCTCGAAGTTCGGGCTCTCGATGATCACCGTCGTCTTCGAGGACCGCGTGCCCGTCTACTTCGCGCGCCAGCTCGTGACCGAGCGGCTCTCCGAGGCGCGGGGCCGGATTCCCGACGGGCTCGAGCCTTCCCTCGGGCCGGTGGCGACCGCCTTCGGCGAGATCTACCAGTACCTCGTCGAAGGCGACGCCGACCCGATGGAGAAGAAGACGCTCCATGACTGGGACGTGCGCGCGCGGCTGCGGTCGGTGAGGGGCGTCTCCGAGGTCAACTCCTGGGGCGGCCTCACGAAGCAGTACCACGTGGTCGTGCGCCCGCGGCAGCTCGAGCGCTACGGCCTGTCGCTGCACCAGGTCGTCGAGGCGGTCACCGCCAACAACGCCTCCTTCAGCGGCGGCTTCATCGAGCACCGCTCCGAGCGCTTCACCGTGCGTGGGAGCGGCCTCGCCACCGGGGTCGAGGACCTGCGGCGCATCGTGCTGGCCTCGGTGGAGGGCGTCCCGGTCCTGGTCGGGGACGTGGCCGACGTCGGCACCGGCCCCCTGCCGAGGAGCGGGGCGGTGACCCGCGACGGCAAGGGCGAGACGGTGGCCGGCATGGTCATCATGCTCCAGGGCGAGAACGGGAAGGACGTGGCGACCCGGGTGAAGGCCCGGATCGCGGAGATCGAGAAGACCCTGCCCGCGGGCATGCGCCTCGCGCCCTTCTACGACCAGAGCGAGGTGATCGACCGAACGTCGCACACGGTGACGAAGAACCTCCTCGAGGGCTCGCTCCTCGTGGTCGCCGTCCTCTTCTTCTTCCTGCGCGACGTGCGAGCGTCGCTCATCGTGGCCGCGGTCATCCCCCTGGCGATGCTGGCGGGGTTCCTCGGCATGCGCTTCTTCGGGGTCTCCGCGAACCTGATGTCGCTCGGGGCGATCGACTTCGGCCTGATCGTGGACGGCGCCGTGGTCATGATGGAGAACTTCATCAGGAGGCGCGCCGAGCACGACCCCACCGGCGAGCCCGACTTCGTGGCCGACCCGGCCAGCCACCGCCGGCGGTTCTTCACGAACGCCGCCACCGAGGTGGCGCGGCCGGTGCTCTTCGGGGTTCTCATCATCGTGGCCGTCTACGTGCCCGTCTTCACCCTCGAGGGGCTCGAGGGGAAGATGTTCCGCCCGATGGCGATCACGGTCTGCTCCGCGATCCTGGGCGCCCTCGTCCTCGCCCTCACCGTGGTCCCCGTGGCGTCCTTCTACCTCCTGAAGATCGAGGGCACGGAGCGCGAGGAGGGCTGGTTCCTGAGGCTCCGGCGCTACTACGTGGCGCACCTCGAGGACGCCATGAACCACCCTCGCCGCACACTCTCGGTGGCGTCCGCGGTGGTCCTGGTGGCGGTCGGGTCCGTCTTCCTCCTCGGCACCGAGTTCATGCCGCGCCTCGACGAGGGGGCGATCCTGGTCGAGACCCGCAAGCTGCCCTCGATCTCGCTCGAGGAGTCGGCGACCATCTCCACGCGGGTCGAGCAGATCATCCTGCGCTTCCCCGAGGTGAAGCAGGTCGTCACCAAGATCGGGCGCCCCGACGTGGCCACGGAGGCCATGGGCATCTACCAGGGCGACGTCTACGTCAACCTGCACCCCATCGACGAGTGGAAGAGCGGTTGGTCGAAGGAAGAGCTGATCGACCACATGGCGGCAGCGCTCGCGGAGATGCCGGGGGTCGCCTACAACTTCACCCAGCCCATGGCCATGCGCCTCGACGAGGTGGTTTCCGGGGTGAAGGCGGACGTCGCGGTCAAGGTGTTCGGGCCCGACCCCGCCACCCTGGAGCGGGTGGGGGAGCAGATCCGGGTCGTGCTCGACGAGGTGCGAGGGGCGGCCGACCTGCAGGCCGAGGTGCTCTCCGGGGCGGCGCAGGTGCAGATCGACGTCGACCGTTCCCGGATCGCGCGCTACGGCCTGAACGTGGCGGACGTGCGCGAGCTCGTGGAGACGGCGATCGGGGGCGCCACCGCCACCGAGATCCTCGACGGCCCGCGCCGCTTCGATGTCGTGGTGCGCTTCCCGGACGCGGTACGTGGTGACCCGGAGCGGCTGGGGCAGCTCCTGTTGACGGCCCCCGGCGGCGAGAAGGTGCCGCTCTCGAGCGTCGCCGACATCCGCACGCTCCAGGGCCCGGAGGCCGTGAACCACGAAGGCGGCCAGCGCCGGCTCGTCGTCCAGACGAACGTGCGAGGCCGCGACGTGGGCAGCTTCGTGGCGGAGGCGCAGCAGAGGATGACGTCCGCGGTGAAGATGCCCGCCGGCTACTTCGTCGAGTGGGGCGGGCAGTTCGAGAACCAGGAGCGGGCCGCGCGGCGGCTCATGGTCGTGATCCCGGCCTCGCTCGCCATCATCTTCCTGCTCCTGTTCCTGACCTTCGGGAAGGTCCGCCAGGCGGCGCTCGTCATCCTCAACGTGCCCTTCGCGCTCGTCGGCGGCATCGCCGCCCTCTGGATCCGCGGCCTCAACCTGAACCTCTCGGCCTCGGTCGGATTCATCGCCCTCTTCGGCGTGGCGGTGCTGAACGGCATCGTCATGATCGCCGCCATCAACCGCCTCCGCGAGGAGGGCCACCTCGAGCTGCGGGCGTCGATCCTGCGGGGCGCGGCGACGCGGCTCAAGCCGGTCATGATGACGGCCCTCGTCGCCGCCCTCGGTTTCGTCCCGATGGCCCTCTCCCACGGCGCGGGCGCCGAGGTCCAGCGGCCCCTCGCCAGCGTCGTCATCGGCGGCATCACGACCTCGACCCTGCTGACCCTGATCGTGCTCCCGACCCTCTACGAGCTCATCGAGGCCTGGGTGCTGCGGCGCCGCGAGGAGGATTGATCACGGACCGCCAACCTCGGGCACGGACGGCCCACGACAGATCTTCCCGGCAAGTCGGTTCGAGATCTCGGAATGGCGAGGGACGGCCTCGACCTCGCCGGTGGTCGGATTCGCCCACAGGGAGTGGCTTGCTCCTTCGCGTTTGAGGTAGCAGCCGTGCCGGCGGAGGTGGCGGAGGAGGTCCCCGCGCTTCATCTGACGACGACCGTCTCGCGGGTTGCGTCTGGCGGAAGGCCACGCAACCCGTCCTCGCGGCGGTCGTGGAGAATCAGCGCGATCGCCGCGGAGAGGCTCTCGAGAGCCTCCTCCTTGCTGCGACCCTGGCCGTTTGCGCCCGGGATCTCCGGCGAGTAGGCGATAAAGAACTCGCCATCCTTTTCGACCACTGCCGTGAATTCGTTCGCCATGCCTCTAGTGTGCCCCATTGCCACCTCTCGGACGACAGGGTCGCACGGCGAACAGGGGCTCCGCATGAACGAAGGCGCCGGCGTGTGACATTCCCGTGACAGCCGCTCCGCGCTAGCATGGAGGGCTGAGGAGCCCGCCCATGGCCGAGACACTGCGCAGCCTGCCGCTCACCGACCTCTCCGACGACGAGAAGGCCTTTCGCGAGGTCGTCCGCGACTTCGCGGAGGAGAAGGTCCGTCCGCTCGTCCGGAAGATGGACGAGGAGTCGAAGATCCCGCGCGAGCTGATCGACGCGTGCTTCGAGCTCGGGATCATGGGGGTCGAGATCCCCGAGCAGTACGGGGGTGCCGGCGCCGCGTTCTTCATGTCGATCCTCGTCGTCGAGGAGCTGGCGCGGGTCGATCCCTCGGTGGCCGTGCTGGTGGACGTGCAGAACACGCTGTGCAACAACGCGATTCTGCGATGGGGCAGCGAGGCCCAGAAGGCGAAGTACTTCCCGAAGCTCGCCTCGAGGTGGGTGGGGGCCTACGCGCTGAGCGAAGCGGGCTCGGGCTCGGACGCCTTCGCGCTCGCCTGCCGGGCGGAGGACGAGGGCGACCACTACGAGCTCACCGGCCAGAAGCTCTGGATCACGAACGCGGGCGAGGCTGAGCTTTTCATCGTGATGGCGAATCTCGACCCCTCGAAGGGCTACAAGGGGATCACGAGCTTCCTCGTCGAGAGGACGTTCCCCGGGTTCACGGTGGGGAAGAAGGAGGACAAGCTCGGCATCCGCGCGTCGTCGACGTGCGAGCTCGTCCTCGAGCGCTGCCGGGTGCCGAAGGAGAACGTCCTCGGCGAGCCGGGCAAGGGCTACAAGATCGCGATCGAGACGCTCAACGAGGGCCGCATCGGGATCGGGGCGCAGATGGTCGGGCTGGCCCGTGGGGCTTTCGAGCACGCGGTCAAGTACTCGCAGGAGCGGCAGCAGTTCGGCAAGCCGATCGCCGAGTTCCAGGGTGTGCAGTTCGAGCTCGCCGAGATGGCGACCCAGATCGAGGCGGCGCGCCTTCTCACCTACAACGCGGCGCGCCTGCGCGACGACGGGCTGCCCTTCGTGAAGGAGTCCGCGATGGCGAAGCTCTTCGCCTCGCGCGCGGCCGAGCGCGTTGCCTCGAAGTCGATCGAGATCCACGGCGGGTACGGCTTCACCCGGGAGTACCCGGTCGAGAAGTACTTCCGCGACCAGAAGGTGGGCCAGATCTACGAGGGCACGACCAACATGCAGCTGCTGGTCATCGCCAAGCAGATCCTCGGGAGGATGTGACGCGCGGGGGTTCTGGGGGGTGTGGCGCAACACCCCCCGGAACGAAGGAGCTTCAGATCAGAGGCTGGTCGGCCGTGTACTCGAACTTGATGGTCTTCTTCCAGCCCGGCAGGATTTCGACCTCGCGCTCGTAGTAGAGCTGGACCTGCCGGCTCGTTTCGACGGTCGAGATCGTGAAGCTCTCAGGGCCGATCCACTGGCCGAGCCGCCGCTTCCGCACCTCGTCCGTCAGGAGCTTCATGATGCCTTCGTCGCCGTTTCGGACCTTGTACTTCGGCGTCCGGCAGATCTCGTTGACCTTGTCGATGAAGTCGTAGTGGTCGAGGTAGGCCGGCGCCACGTTCCAGGCGGCCAGCGCCAGGGCCGCTAAGACCGCCAGGAGAATGAAGCCCCCCAGCCTTCCTTCGCCCTTCTCGCTCTTCCGTCTCATTGGCAGCATCCTCCGGGCCGTCCGCGGCGGCCCCGCTAGCGGATCACGTGGAAGAAGCGCTTCCACCGCGTCCGCCCGAACGCGGAGAGAGTGTCCTTCACCCACTCGACCAGTCCCGTGCGGTGGTACTCCTCCCGGGTCGCCTCGTACGACCAGTAGACGACGAGCGCGCGCCCCTTCACCTGGTCGACGGGCAGGAAGCCCCAGAAGCGGCTGTCACGGCTGTTGTCCCGGTTGTCGCCGAGCACGAGCAGCTGCCCCTCGGGCACGACCTGCGGCCCCCAGTCGTCGCGGATCGACCGCCCCCCGCGCAGGCCGTACTCCGGGTCGTCGGGCCTCAGTGGAGCCTCGATGAAGTGGGCGTACGGCTCGACGAGGGGCGTGCCGTTCACGACGACCTGCTTGTCCCGGACCTCGACCGTCTCGCCCGGGAGGCCGATCACGCGCTTGATGAAATCGCGCGTGGGGTCCTCAGGGAACTTGAAGACGACGACGTGCCCGCGCCGGATCGGCTTCTTGCCGAAGAGCGCGTCCTCGAGGGGACCCAGGGAGGGGGAGTACACCAGCTTGTTGACGAGCAGGTGGTCCCCGATCAGCAGGTTGGGCTCCATCGAGCCCGTGGGGATCTTGAAGGCCTGGACGGCGAACGTGCGGATGAAGAGCGCCAGGATGACGGCGACCACGATCGACTCCAGGTACTCGCGGCCGACGGATTTCTTGAAGGCGGGCTCGGGGGAGGCCGCCGGCTTGTCGCTCATCCGACCGATTCTAGCCGATCCGGGCGCGGCCCGGACGGAGGGGAGGTGGCGGGACGGCCCCCCGGGGGCCGCCCCGCGCGCGTCAGCTGGCTAGCGCCCGCCGAGCTGGCCCAGGAGCGAGCCCAGCATGCCGTCGAGGGCGTTGCCCTGGGGCACCTGGCCCTGGGGCGTCATCTGGTTGATGAGCTCGGGGAGCACCGAGGCCAGCACCGAGCTCGCGTCGCCGTGACCGATCCCGGCCTTCTGCGCGAACTGGCTCAGCATGTCGGGGCCGAGGACGTTCCCGAGCGCCCCGGGGTCGACCGGCTTGTTGGGGCCACCGCCGACCCAGGACGACATGATGTCCCCGAGGCCGCCCTTGTTGAAGGCGCCGATCACGTCTGCGAGGCCCCCGCCGCCACCGACGGACGTGTCCTTCGGGTTGAGCATCGAGAGCGCGGCCGAGATGATCTGGGGGTTCTTCATCACGAGGTCGGCAATCGCGCCGAGCCCCCCGGCCTGGGCTCCGCCC
>Ga0209254_10006321_pt1 | contig 10932 bp, 4 predicted proteins | sample FrelakmetDIP11DI_FD_187148 | JGI IMG/M metagenome (GOLD analysis project Ga0209254, IMG submission 187148) | Freshwater lake sediment microbial communities from the University of Notre Dame, USA, for methane emissions studies - DIP11 DI (SPAdes)... | ecosystem: Environmental > Aquatic >... | reverse complement strand
ATTAAATACCGGTGGAGGAACCCATTTTGGACTTGGCAGTTCGGTTCCGGTAATAGTAACCCAGCCATCAGGCCAGTCTGTTTGTGAAAATGAGGGAACAAGTTTCTCTGTCACTGGCAACGGATATCCGGCATTATCCTATCAATGGTACAAAGTCCCCGGAATACTTCTGGCCAATGATGGCCATTATAGTGGAGTAACGACATCGGTTTTAACCATTACAGCCGTTAACCTGTCTGATGCAGGAAGTTATTATTGTATTATTACCGACGGACACGGGAGTACGGTCCAGAGTGCTTCAGCTCCGCTTTCGGTAAATGCTTTACCGGCAACACCAACTATTTCAGCAAACGGGCCAACAACTTTTTGTTCAGGAGGTAGTATTACATTAACCTCAAGTGCCGGAACAAGTTACTTATGGTCGAATGGAGCAGTAACAGAAAGCATAAACGTTATTACCTCAGGAGATTATACTGTTAAAATAACAAATTCAGATGGATGTGTGAGTTCATCATCAGCGGTCACAAAAATAACGGTTAATGATTTACCGGTAGCAACAGCAAGCAATAACGGTCCGGTTTGTCCGGGTACTATCCTTACTCTTACAGGTGGTCCTGCAGCTATGACTACCTATGCCTGGACCGGTCCCAACGGATTCACATCCAACACCCGGAGCCCGACAGTCTCCGCAAGCGCTACTGCTTCCATGGCCGGTGTTTACTCTCTCACCGTGACCGATGGAAGCGGGTGTATCAGCATTCCGGCTACTACCACTGTGGTGGTCAACACTACTCCGGTTGCAACCGCTGCTTCAAACAGCCCTGTATGCACAGGTAATACTCTTACTCTTACCGGTGGTCCCGCAGCAATGGCTACATATGCCTGGACCGGACCGAACGGATTCACATCCACCGTCCGGAGCCCGACTGTCTCTGCCAGCGCTACTGCTGTTATGGCAGGCGTTTACTCTCTCACGGTGACCGATGGAAACGGATGCACCAGCGCTCCGGCTACTACCACTGTGGTGGTCAACACTTCTCCGGTTGCTACGGCTGCTTCAAACAGCCCCGTCTGCGCAGGAACTACTCTTACTCTTATTGGTAGTCCCTCAGGGATGAAGATATATTCGTGGACCGGACCGGGGGGATTTACAAGCAGCTTGCAGAGTCCGTCAGTACCAATGAGCACTTCAACAGGTAATGCAGGAGTTTATACTTTAACAGTTACCGATGACAATGGTTGTAAAAGTTCAGCTTCAACGACAGTAATACTAAATGCCCTGTCGGTACCCACAGCAAATAATAATGGTCCGGTCTGTGCTGGCAGGGCTCTTAATCTGTCAGGAGGTCCAGCAGGTATGACGATTTATTCCTGGACAGGGCCGGCCGGATTTATGAGTACCTTACAGAATCCGCCGGTATCAGCGGCTGCTACGGCAGATATGGAAGGAGTCTATACTCTTACAGTTACAAATGCCGGTGGATGCAAAAGTACAGCCACAACGACAGTTAAAGTAAATGCCTTACCAGTTGTAACTGCGATCAATAATGGTCCCGTATGTATTGGGAGTGCACTGAATCTCACAGGAGGACCGGCAGGCATGACGATTTATTCATGGACCGGACCGGCAGGATTCACAAGCATCTTACAGAGTCCGTCAGTATCAGCGGGTGCCAGGGCAGATATGGCAGGAGTCTATACTCTTACAGTTAGCAATTCCGGTGGATGTTCAGCTAACGCAATAACCACAGTTATAGTAAATGCCTTACCTGACGCTGCAGCAAGCAACAATAGTCCGGTTTGTGCAGGCAGTGCCCTCAATCTGTCAGGAGGTCCTGCAGGTATGACGATTTATTCCTGGACAGGGCCGGCCGGGTTTGTAAGCAACTCACAGAATCCCTCGGTATCAGAGGCTGCTACAGATATGGCAGGAGTCTATACTCTTGCAGTAACAGATGCAAGCGGATGTAGAGGTTCAGCCTCAACAACAGTAGTAGTAAATGCCTTAGCGGCAGCTACAGCCAGCAATAATAGTCCTGTATGTGAAGGCGGTGTTCTCAGTCTGACAGGAGGACCTGACGGAATGGCAACCTATTCATGGACGGGACCAGATGAATTCTCTTCACTTTTGCAAAATCCTGCAATCACAACCAGTGCCTCTTTAACTATGGCAGGGATCTATACTCTTACCGTTACCGGTGCCAACGGATGTTCTGAAACAGTCACTACCAACGTGGTAATAGATGCGTTGCCTCTTGTTACTATAACCAGCAGCAACAGTCCAATGTGTGTGAATGATTTGAGGACTTTAACAGGTAGTCCGGCCGGGGGGACATTTGTTATAACTGATGGACCGGGTACCATAACCGGAAATGTTCTGTCGGCAACAGGAACCGGCACTATCAGCATAGAGTATACTTACACCAATGCCTGTACCAGCACTGCCGTACAGTCTATAATTGTCAATGAGAAACCGTTTCCGGTTGCAGGTCCGGACCAGGAGCTGACATTTATCTTTGAAACGCAGATGGCAGCAGAACTCTCTTCATCCGAAACCGGTGAATGGTCGTTGATTTCCGGTTCGGGCAACATTAGTGATATTCATTCTCCAACAACCATGATAACTGAATTATCAATAGGGGATAATGTATTTTTATGGAAAGTAGTTCTGGGAAATTGCGAGGCTGAAGCGGAAGTCCGGATTACAGTTTATGATCTGTTCGTACCTTCAGTAATAACACCTGATGGCGATGGCAAAAATGATTATTTTAAGATTAGTGAAAATATTGGCCGGGTTGAGCTGTTCATCTTTAACCGGTGGGGAAACATAGAATATGAAAACAGCAATTACTTAAATGACTGGAACGGACAAAACAATAAAAATGCTGAACTTCCAAATGATACTTATTTCTATATTTTGAAATTTGAAAACGGGGATATTAAAAAAGGATCAGTATTAATTAAAAGATAAATGATGCGGTATGCAGTTATTATATTGTTATTATCATTCCAGGTGCAGCATCTGATGGGACAGATGTTCCCGTTATCAGATCATTATGTAATCAATGGACTTGCTATCAATCCTGCATTTTCCGGTTGCCAGGAAGCATTGAGTGCCACCATATCCTACAGGAATCAGTGGGTTGGATTTGATGATTCTCCCAAAAGCCAGATATTGTCTTTGCATACGCCGGTTAAGAATGACAGGATTGGGTTAGGATTACTTGTGGAAAATAACACTATCGGGATATTTAAGGAAACCAGTTTTATCGGTAATTATGCCTACAGGATGGAATTGCGAAATGGCAAATTAGCTTTGGGATTAGGTTTTGGTGTCACGCTTTACAACAATGCCTGGAATGAGCTGAAAGCAGCCGATCCAGATGATGAACATCTTATTAATGCCCCCAATTCGGCAGTTTTGCCGGATTTTAGTCTGGGAGCATACTATTATACAAAAAAGTTCTACATTGGTTTTTCTGTGCCCCTGTTTCTAAGTCATGAACTGGATAACAGCACAGGTAACTATAAAATCACCAACAATTTCTCCGGGTATAATTATTTTCTTAACGGAGGCTATGAGCTTGGTCTAAGCCGGTATATTAAACTTCTCCCTTCTGTATTAGTAAAATATCATCCGGACAATGCTGTCCAGATCGATTACAATATACAGCTTAATTTAAAAGACAGAATATGGATGGGTGTCGGATACCGGAGCAAAAATATGCTTGTCGGTATGCTTCAATGTCAGATTAACTATCAGCTCAGAATAGCATATTCCTATGATTTTGATTTTGGCAGTATCGGAAGATATATAAACGGTTCTCATGAGGTTGTTTTAAACTACGTATTTAGATATACAAGAAAAGTGATGGGTCCAAGACAGTTCTAGCAGATTAAACTGATGATCAAATACTCTTACCTGATATTACTTGCGATATTATTTTCAAAAACTGAATTGAACGCCCAGTCGCAACGTTATATCGTCCAGCCAACCGCATTCAGTTCCAGAATAAATGATGAATTTTCACCTGTTTTTTATAAAGGAGGGATTGTATTTTGTTCGAACCAAAGTAACAAATCCCTTATTAGCTATAAAGATGAGAAAAACAGGCTTTTCAAAATCTTTTATGTGGCAAAAAAGGGCACTAATGGATGGGCATATCCAAAGATATTTTCAGAGGAAATAACAACCGGTTTTAATGACGGGCCTGTTACATTTGATGAAAATGAGAAAATTATGTATTATTCCAGGAATAATTCGACCAGAAATATCCTTGGAAACATTTCTGATACAACAAATAAACTAGGTCTCTATTCTGCCGAATTTACTGACGGGATATGGACTAATATCAAACCTTTTACCTATAACAACCCTCTTTACACTTTATGTACTCCGTCAGTTACCCCCGACGGAGAAAGAATCTATTTTTCATCTGATATGCCCGGAGGCAGCGGTGGCATGGATCTCTATTATTGTGAAAGGCAAAATAATGAATGGGGCCCACCTGTAAATCTTGGCCCGGTAATAAATACTTCAAAAAATGAATCCTTCCCTTTTGCATGCAGGTATGGTAAACTCTTTTTTGCATCAGACGGACATGAAGGTTTTGGAGGTAAGGACCTGTTTTATTCCTGGGAAATAAACGGAGAATGGATGGTACCGGTGGCCCTGGATTCAGCTATAAATTCAACTGCTGATGATTTCGGGATTGTTACTGATTCAACATTTGAGAACGGGTATTTTTCAACAAACAGACGAAAAACAGACGATATCTACAGTTTCAGTTCAGCGCCGGTTGAATTTGTAAATTGCGACACTATTAAGGAGAACAATTATTGTTTTACATTATATGATGAACAGCATCGGCTTATAGATACTGTACCTGTAATTTATAAGTGGGATTTTGGCAATGGTGTAATACGTACTGGCACTGAGGTAAGGCATTGCTTTCCCGGTCCGGGAGACTACCTGGTTAAACTCAACATAGTTGATGAACTTACAGGGAAGACAATTACAGAACAGGTTGAATACAATGTAAAACTGGAAAACATTGAACAGCCTGATATTTATTCATCTAATATTGGTATTGTGGACAAATCAATAAGATTCGACGGAATAACATCAAATCTTAATGGTTTTAGGATAAAAGATTATTTATGGAACTTCGGAGAGGGTTTCAAGCCAGGCGGACCTTCAATGAATACAACATTTAAAAAGAAGGGTGAGTACATGGTTCAGCTTGGTTTGCTTGCTGAAGAAGATAGTCTGGGAACGATTCCCAAAACATGTGTCATGAAAAAAATAAGAGTTTATAATTCTTATCAGGAATTGGCATTAAAAGGAGAAACGGGAAAAGATGAATTGAATGTGAAAACTGATGCCTTAGCGAGTCAGGACAAAACAATCCAGATCAGGATCTATTTTATGGATGACCTGTCTGAAAAGCAAAAAGCGAAAATCGAAGAAACATTGAAGGAATTCAAAAAAGCAGCTGTAAAATTTGATAAAAATGGTATAAAACCTGCATCATATCCCTTTCTTAACAAGATAGCCACGATTCTGAAAGAAAATCCGGATATCAGGCTCGAGTTAGCTGTTATTGGAAGTGAAGATGTACTATCTGAAGGTCCGATGGCGATATCTGCAATATGGGCACAGGAATTAGGCTTCTATTTAAAGAATAAAGAAATTGATACTGATTCATTCCACTGCAAGGGTTTTGGCTTGTCCTATCCGTTTTTCAAGCCTTTTGTACCGGATAATGCAACAATTGATGGAGAAATGGAGTTAATTTTTATAAAGAATTAAAAATCACGTGTCTTGACAAAATATGCATGTATCATATTATGTCTTCTGATAACAGGTTCTCCTGTCTTTTCACAGGCTGCTCCGGCTGTAGATGAAAATATCCCATACCTTATGACATTTGGGGGAAACTCAAATACATCATGGGGAGACGATGATTTTTTTCAGGTATTCTTTTGCGTCATTCCTCCGTCACAAACCGATCCTTTTTATATCCGTATTTATGATCCTGATACGGGGGGAGACCTTGATGAAGTAAAGGGGGAATTTAATACTGTAACAAACTTTCTGATTTATGCAGGTAAAGGTTGCTGGTCGGATACTATAGCACAGGTTATCAGTCGGACAGGAAATTTTAAAAGCGGATATTTACTGTCATCAAAATCATTCGCTGCTGATCCGAAATATGATAAAAAATGGTATAGTTTTGGACCTTTTAATCCACTTGAAGGAGAGTATATTGAACGGCTCAGGGGAAATGTATTTAAAGTCATTGCTCAGGGAATCTCAGGCGATGATGGGAATATTTACAGATACTTTTTAAGTACGAGTCCTGTTGAAAATAAACCAATTGAGGGAGGTAATTTTTTTACCTATAAATATCATTTCAGATTATCGGATGATCAGAAACATGTATCTCAAATATATCCGTTTGTGGATGACAGGACCATTTCAATACAAGTATCGAATTTTGACTGGGACAATGATGGGACAATCAGGATATTTTCGGTTGCGAAAAATGGTATTTTATGCGATGTCTCCGGCGAAAACAATTGGGTAGTGAGGGAATTTCCGATTGTTGCTGAAGAAAAAAATTCGACTATTGAGATACAATTCACAAAGAATAAATCTGTACAGATAAGAAACAACAATGTGGTACTCACTGTCAGGAATCAGTATGGGGTCGCTTTGCCATTTTATGTTGTTCCGATTGGAGGAGTTCCGGTTTATTCTCCAAAAATTCGAATGAAATGATTTGCCAGACCACGTTATGTTGTTATCTGTTAAAAATCGTATAAAGGCTTTGATATGCCGGCAAGGTATATTATTAGCTTTCTTTTCGGGTCTGGCAAACCCTTTATTTGCCCAGGGATATAACTTCCACACTTACAATTCAGGAGAAGGATTACCGCAATCGTATGTTTATTCTGTTATGCAGGATGTCCATGGTTATCTGTGGGTGGGTACCGGGAACGGATTATCGAGATATAATGGATTCATATTTGAAAACTTTACAACCAATGATTCACTTGCAGACAATTTTATTACTTGCGGCATCAGCGACGGGGAATGCCTGTGGTTCGGTCATATGAATGGCTCTCTGTCATATTTTGACGGGAAAAGGTTCAAAGGGGTCAATATACCGCAATCCAGTCTAAGTCCTGTAACACATTTCGCTAAAAGTCCGGATGGCCGGATATGGGCAGGCACTTTTTCTGACGGCATACTGAATTTAGATAAAGAGAAAGGAACGGCAGATCATTATATGTTTAAGGATCAGGTATCCATAACGTCATTCGACTTCCTTGTTGATAATGAAATCATTGTCGGAACAAATACAGGTTTATTATTTTGCAGATTAAAAGAACCCGGTGAAATTGAAATAATCCGTTCTGTTGCAGAAGTCCCTGAGTCTAAAGTAACTGCCATCCTGAAAATGAGAGGTAAAAGCGGATTCTTTATTGCAACGGAAAATGATGGAATTTTTCAACTCACCAATGAAAACAATCAGCTTAAGGTTTCAGAATTAGTTGCAGATACAGAAGCTGAATTCATCGGTATTCAGGATATTTATGAAGACAGCCGGTCAGATTTATGGTTATGTTCTTTTGGAAACGGACTCATCAAAGTGTCTTATTCCACCCGGGATGAATTTGGCGAAGTAAGTTATTTTAATACTTCCAATGGATTTGTAACAGATAATGTCAAAACAGTATATGAAGATCGCGAAGGAAATATCTGGAGTGGAAATTATGGAAAAGGATTGACACAGATTTCGCCTAAAACATTTTCTGTCTTTAAATCTGATAATACTTTATACGGGAACGACATTTTTTCATTCTATTTCAGCCAGCAGTTCAGGTGGCTGGGAACTGAAAATGGGCTGGTAAAGATCGATCAGTTAACGGGCAAAGTAGTGAAGTTTTACAGCAAGGGAAGTGGATTGCCAAAAGATACTGTTACATCAATTTATTCGGCCGATGGGAAAGAGCTTTGGATTGGAACGGGCCGGAATGGCTTATTCAGGATGGATGTTGGGAATGAAAGGATTCTAAAATACCCTCTGGGAAATGGAGTACTTGAAAACGCAATAACAATTATTGCCGGGAAAGATAAACAGGTCTGGATAGGAACAAAAAAAGGATTATGCAGTATTAATACAGATAGTGGCAGGATAAAATGGTATACCATTAATGAAGGCGGATTACCTCATAATATTATTAACTGTTTATATATAGACAATACAAACATATGTTGGGTGAGCTTCCCAAGTAACAACCTTGCATACATCATGAATGAGAAGGTTTATAAGGTACCTTTAAATACCCGGAGCGGATATTTGACTCTTGGTCCGATCACTGAAGATAAGGACTCCAGGATTTGGGTGGGATCAAACGGGAATGGTGTTTTTATGATAGAATCAGATTCAATTGTAAACCTTACTACAAATGAAGGTCTTTTATCAAATTATTGTTATTCACTTTTTTGTGATGATAACAGAAATATATGGATTGGTCATAAAGGTGGATTGAGCAGAATCAGGTCAACTGATTTTCAGGTTAAACCTGTAAAGCAGTTTGAAGACATAACGGATAGCTACGAATTTAATCCAAATGCAATAATAAAAGATGAACATGGTAAAATCTGGTTTGGATCGGGGAAGGGCCTCATTTCTTATGATCCATCGATTGAGTATTCCCGGTTACTGGCACCCGTTTTAGGAATTACTTCAATCAGAATCAATGATGAAGAGACAGATTATGCTGATAAGCTGATACTTCCGCCCGGCAGCTATAAAATACGAATCGATTTTCTGGGGGTCAGTTTAAAGGAACCAGCACTTGTTTCCTATCAATACAAATTGGAAGGTTATGATCAGTGGTCAGAAACTACAAAAAGTACCAATATCACCTATAATAATTTAAAGGGAGGGAATTACACCTTTATCTTGAAAGCTTCAAGCGGCGATGGCGTTGTATCTGAAAATCCGCTGACCCTGAATATTGTCATAAAAATGCCGGTCTGGAAGAAATGGTGGTTTTACTTTCTTTTAGTCCTTATCCTGACCATCCTGACTTTCATTTATATCAAAAGACGTGAGCATAAATTTCTGGTTGAGAAAAAAATACTCGAAGAGAAAGTCCTGGAACGGACTTATGAAATTCAACGTCAGAAAAATGAAATTGAGTTGCAGCGGGATATTATTGAGGAAAAGAATGCAAATATCACATCGAGCATTGAATATGCGAGCCACATACAAAATGCAATTTTACCCCCGCTGGAATTCATTAATAAATTATTACCTGACAATTTTATACTGAGTAAACCAAAAGACATAGTGAGCGGTGACTTTTTCTGGCTGGCAGAGAAGGATGACAAAATTATTTTTACCGTAGCTGACTGTACCGGCCATGGTGTGGCAGGGGCATTTATGAGTCTCCTGGGTATTACATTATTGAATGACATTGTGAATATTGAGGGAATCACAAGATCAGATGCCATTGTTACAAGGCTGCGTGAAAGAGTTATTGTTTCCCTTCAGCAGGGCAGGAAAGATATTACAACCTCAAATGGAATCGACATGGCTTTATGTGTTATGGACCGGCAACAAAAAAGAATTCAGTTTACAGGAGGGTTTAACGATCTTGTTTATATACGTGATGGGGAATTGTCGGTGCTGAAGTCAGACCGGTTTTCTGTCTGTTTCTTTATTGACTATTCCGGCCCTTTTACGATGCAGGAAATCGAGTTTAGGAAGGGAGATGTATTTTACCTGTTTTCCGACGGATACAAAGATCAGTTTGGCGGCGATCATAACAAAAAATACATGGGTCACAATTTTTATTCCACCTTATTGGAAATACATAAGTTGCCGATGCCGGAACAGAAAGAGATGCTGGAAAAGGAACTTATCAGATGGAAGAAAGATAATGTCCAGACGGATGATATTACTGTAATGGGTATCCGTATGTAAAAACACTTACCAGCCCTATGGATGTAGTGTTGATCGTGTCAATAAGCAGGTAATAACAAAAAACCCTGTATATAAATTATCTACAGGGCTGTGCTGTAGTGCCACCAGGAATCCCCGCCCGACCGAATTACGTTCAGACTTTTGACATTTAGTGTGGTAACTATTTCCATTTTTTGAGCAAGAGTCAAGGGTGTAGCTGTCAGCTTAAGTACTAAAACCTAAAACAATTTCCCCTCATTTTGAAGGTACCTTTTATACACATCTCATAAAAACAGGTCGCCCTGACTGGGCTAAAAATAGTATTGTTTATCTTTTCTACAAACAGGTAGTCCTGACTGGACTAATTGCCGCGTAGCGTTATTCTGTTTGTAGTGAAATGATAATGATAGGATTGCGAACCCCGTGGGGGTGACCTGTTATATGTTATTATAAATCTGCAAATTAACTAGATGTGAATAAAGAGTAGCTTGAAAAGGAGGGGAAAGGATTGAATTATAATACTTTAACATTCCCAGCCCAACATCCGGGCTATCGTGCTTTGGACGGGACCCTTTCAACAGCTGACTGAATACATAAAGCGAAAATAAACGTTAGTGCTGTAGAAACCAGGTTTATGATTTATAATCAATTATTATAAACTACTTAAGAATCGTAATTAAACTAAAATAGAAAAATGTCAGAAGTCAGGACATAATACGATTTCACAAAAATACAACGATAAAGTAGTAGCTCCACCGGGAATCGAACCTGGATCTACGGTTTAGGAAACCGCTATTCTATCCGTTGAACTATGGAGCCAACTAAGCTTCAAAAGTATAGTTTTTTTTTCTCTTAACAAATACTTTGTTAGTCTTGCAGTCCTGCGGTCTTGCAGTCTTGCAGTCCTGCGGTCTTGCAGTCTTGAGGTCTTTTTATGCCGGTGGCTATC
>Ga0209254_10006320_pt1 | contig 10932 bp, 7 predicted proteins | sample FrelakmetDIP11DI_FD_187148 | JGI IMG/M metagenome (GOLD analysis project Ga0209254, IMG submission 187148) | Freshwater lake sediment microbial communities from the University of Notre Dame, USA, for methane emissions studies - DIP11 DI (SPAdes)... | ecosystem: Environmental > Aquatic >... | reverse complement strand
CATGTCGAACTTGAGGTTCTGGCCGACCTTGGCGCGTTCCGGGTTCTCCAGCAGGGGCTTGAGCCGAGCCAGTACGGCGTCGCGCTGGAGCTGGTCCGGTGCGCCCATGTACGTGTGGGCGACGGGGACATAGGCCGCGGAGCCGGCCTCCACCGCGAAGGACAGCCCCACCAAGTCGGCCGTCATGTAGTCCAGGCCGGTCGTCTCGGTGTCGAAGGCGAAGAGCTCGGCGCCCTTCAGCCGTGCGACCCAAGCATCGAAGGCGTCCTCGGTCAGGACCAGATCGTACGTCGCGGCATCCGGCTGGGCCGGTCCTGCGGGTGTGCCCGGCTCGGAACCGGCAGTGGCAGACCCAGCATCGGACTCGGCCGCCCCCAGGGTGGCCAGGAGGCGGCGGGATTCGATGCGCTCGTACCAGGTACGCAGCGCCGGGAAGTCTGGAGGGCCCGGGCGGAGGTCCGTGGGGCCCAGGTTCAGGGGCACGTCGCACTTGATGGTGGTCAGAGCACGAGCCAGGGGGAGCTGATCCAGGCTGGCGCGCAGGTTATCGCCCACCGCGCCCTTGACCTCGTCGGCGTGGGCAATGACCTCGTCCAGGCTGCCGTAAAGCTGGAGCCACTTCACCGCGGTCTTGGGGCCGCACTTGGGTACCCCGGGGATGTTGTCCACGCTGTCCCCGACCAGGCTCAGCCAGTCCACGATCTGTGCGGGGGCGACCCCAAACTTCTCCACGACCCCAGCGGGGTCGAGCAGGGTGTCGCTCATGGTGTTGACCAGGGTGACATGCGGGCCGACGAGCTGCGCCAGGTCCTTGTCCCCGGTGGAGATCAGGGTGTCGAGCCCGCGTGCCGCAGCCTGCATCGCCAGGGTCCCGATGACGTCGTCGGCCTCGACCTCCGGCACAGCCAGCAGCGGCAGCCCCATCGCGCGGACGATCTCGTGCAGCGGCGCGATCTGCTCGCGGAGGTCGTCGGGCATGGGCGGGCGATGGGCCTTGTAGTCGGGGTAGAGGTCGTCGCGGAAGGTCTTGCCCGGGGTGTCAAAGACCACGGCGACGTACTCCGGCCGGTACTCGTCGATCAGCTTGCGCAGCATGTTAAGGACGCCCACCAGGGCGCCCGTCGCTTCGCCCCGGGAATTGGTCAGCTTGGGCAAGGCGTGGTAGGCCCTGAAGAGGTAGGAGGACCCGTCGACCAGGATCAGGGGGTAGGATGCGGCCATGTGCAATGTCCGGCGGTGGCAAGGGCGGGAACCTTAGCACGCCGGAACGCACCGCGGCAGCAGGGCGGACCGCGCAGGTCCTGGCTGACAGCGCCCTTGTGTCGGGGGCGCACCCATGCCATGTTTCGGCCCCTTTAACCGCGGGCGGAGCAGGTCCCGCGCGAACCGATGAGGTATCCGATGGATGTCAACAACGGTCAGCCCGGTCCAATGACCAGCGCCGATACCCTGATGCAGCGGGTGGGCGACTGGTTCTATGCCACCCGCGACCATTGGAAGCGCGGCCTGCTGATGCTGCTCTACATCCTGGCCTTCAGCCTGGTGAAGCTCGCCGTGACCCTGATCGCCATCTTCCAATTCGGCTACATTCTGATCACCGGTGGCCCCAATGGCCTGGTGCGGGACTTCGGGGCCTCGCTCGCCCTGTTCACCGGGGACCTGGTGGCGTTCCTGGTCTGCGCCGACGAGCAGCCGCCCTTCCCCTTCCGGGAGTGGCCGCGCCCGTCTCCGCCAGACGCTTGAGGCGCGCCAGACCCTCCGCTTACTTGTCACCCACCTGGCCTTTGGCCAGGGCGCCGGTGCGGCGGCTCACGATGTCGTCATGCGGTGGGGCAATGGTCGGCACATGCTTTGGGGAAGGCTCTGTCTGCGTTGATGGTTGGACGACCCCTGGCGGCGATCGGTCCGACCCAGCGTCATCGCCCTCCCCCGGCAGAGGGTATCGTGATAGCTCCTCGCCCCGGCGGGGAGAGGGGTTGGGCCTCCTCATCCCCAGCCCTTCTCCCCCGAGGGGGACAAGGGAGTGAGGATGGGTCAGGCCGCGATGCCGGAGTGACGCAGCAGGGCGTCGATCGTCGGCTCGCGCCCGCGGAAGGCGACGAACAGATCCATGGCCTCCGCCGAGCCGCCACGTTCCAGAATGTTCTCTCGAAAGCCGGCCCCGGCGGCGGGGTCGAAAACCCCGCGCTCCTCAAAGAGGGCGAAGGCGTCCGCCGACAGGACCTCGGCCCATTTATAGCTGTAGTAGCCCGCCGCGTAGCCGCCGGAGAAGATGTGGGAGAATCCGTGGGCGAAGCGGTGGAACGTCGGCGGCTTCATCACCGCCACTTGGTCGCGGACCGCATCGAGGATGTCGTAGACCCGCCCGCCCCGGACCGGGTCGTACTCCAGGTGGATGCGGAAGTCGAACAGGGCGAGCTCCAACTGCCGCACCATCTGCATGGCTGATTGGAAATTTTTGGCCGAGCGCATCCGCCGGTAAAGCTCATCGGGCAGGGGCGCGCCGGTGTCCACATGGCCGGCGATCAGATCGATAGACTCGCGCTCCCAGCACCAGTTCTCCATGAACTGGCTTGGCAGCTCCACCGCGTCCCAGGGGACGCCGTTGATCCCAGCCACCGCCGGGTAGTCGACCTTGGTCAGCATGTGGTGCAGGCCGTGGCCGAACTCGTGGAACAGGGTCTCCACCTCGTTATGGGTCAGGAGGGATGGCCGGCCGCCCACCGGGGGACTGAAGTTGCACACCAGATAGGCCACCGGGATCTGGTCGCAGGCCACGGTGTGCAGGCGATTGGTGCAGACGTCCATCCAGGCCCCGCCGCGCTTGTTCTGACGGGCGAAGGGGTCGAGGTAGAACTGCCCGCGGAGCGCCCCGGCTGCGTCGCGGATCTCGAAAAAGCGCACCTCCGGGTGCCAGCTGTCGACCTCGGCGACCTCCGTGATGGTGAGCCCGAAGAGGCGCTCCACCACGGCGAACATCCCCGGCAGGACCCGGTCGATCGGGAAGTAGGGGCGCAGTTCCTCCTGCCCGATCTGGTAGCGGTGCTGCCGGAGCTTCTCCGAGTAATAGGAGAGGTCCCAGGGCTCCAGGGTCTCCAGGCCGTGCTCGGCGCGGGCAAACTCAGCCAGCTCGGCAAGCTCCCCGCGAGCCCGCTCCACCGAGTGCCGCGCCAGATCCTCGAGGAAGGCCAGTACCTGGGCTGGGTCCTTGGCCATCTTGGTGGCCAGGGAACGCTCGGCATAGTTGCCGAAGCCCAACAATTGGGCCAGCTCGTGGCGCAGGGCGAGGATACGCTCCATGACCTCTGTGTTGTCCCACCGCCCGGCGTGGGGGCCCCGGTCGGAGGCACGGGTGCCGTAGGCCTCGTAGGCCTCGCGTCTCAGCGCCCGGTCGTCGGCGTAGGTCATCACCGGCTGATAGGAGGGGAAGTCCAGGGTCAGCAGCCACCCGGGCTCGCCGCGCTGCTCGGCGGTCTGCCGCGCCAGGGCCTTGGCGGAGTCGGGAAGCCCGGCCAGGCCGGCCTCGTCTTCGATGCGCTTGCTCCAAGCGTTGGTGGCGTCCAGGAGGTTCTCCGCATACTTGCTGGTCAGGGCGGAAAGCTCCTGGCTGATCTCCTTGTAGCGGGACTGCTTGTCGGCCGGGAGGTCAACCCCGGAGAGGTGGAAGTCACGCAAGGCGTTGGAGAGGAGCTTGCGCTGGGTCGAGTCCAGGTGCTCCTGCGCCGCCACCGCCTGGTAGCCGCGGAACAGGTCGGCGTTCTGACCGACCTCGGTGCCGTAGGCGCTGAGCTTGGGCAGACAGACGTTGTAGGCGGCGCGCAGGGCGTCGCTGTTCACCACACCATTGAGATGCCCGACCGGCGACCACATTCGGCTCAGCCGGTCATCGAGCTCCTCCAGCGGCTCCACGAAACCTTCCCAGGTCGGCACGCCATCGGCAGCGGTGAGGGCTGCGATGCGCGCACGGCAGTCGGCTAGGGTCGCATCCAGCGCAGGCTCGACGTGCTCCGGGAGGATGCGCGAGAACGGGGGCAGCCCGCTCATGTCCAAAAGGGCATTGTGCATGGGGAACTCCGAGGGCGACTGGGAGGTTGATCGGGGCTCAGTCGGTCAGAAAGCCGCTTTGGTCGCGGGCATTACCGCGACCGCTCAGGATGCGCGGCATCTCCTTGACGGGCCGCGGCTCGAACTTGAGGGGGATACACAGGAAGAACCGCTGCAGGTCCCGGGCATAGGGCGGGACCGCCTGGTCCGTGACCCCGTGCCAGGGGGCATCCGGGACCAGCTCGAATTGACCTGCCTGACCGTAGGCATAGATCCGGTGCTGCCCGTTGGGGGTGCAACGGATACCCTCGTAGGCCACGTTGCGCGCCCCGGACCCGGACTCGACCACAACGGTGTACCGCACAATCTGCTGCGCATCCACCGACAGGCTCTTGGTGTCGATGTAGTGCCGCAAGGAGGTCTTTGGACCGCTGATATGAAACTCCACCAGGTCGGCATCCTGCGGCCAGGGCGGCAGCTTGCCGGCGGCCTGCTCCTTCCAAGGTTCCACCTCCTTGACATTCGGGTTGGTGTCCATCGGTTCGCTGATGAAGCGGTCCCGATCCGCCGCGGCCAGGGGGCCAGCGGCGGTCAAGACGAGGATCAGAAAGAGGCTCTTGGTGGCGGTCATGCGTGGGCTCATGGCGGCTCGGAATAGTGGAGAGGCGACCCGCAGCCGGGGCCCCCTGGGTTGTTGTTAACATGGCGTCTCGTCCCCGCCAGCTCAACAGGGAGGCCCCATGCCCCAGATACGCAGCTTCGAAGGCAAGACGCCGACCATCGGCTTGGACGCCTGGATCGACGAAACCGCCCTGGTCATCGGTGACGTGACCCTGGGCCCGCGGGTCTCCGTGTGGCCCCTCTGCGTCCTGCGCGGCGACGTGAACCGGATCGAAGTCGGCGCCGAGACCAACATCCAGGAGGGCTGCATCCTGCACGTGTCCCACGACAGCCGCTTTCATCCCGGCGGCGCGGCACTCACCATAGGTCCGCGCGTGACCGTGGGCCACCAGGCCGTGCTGCACGGCTGCGAGATTAGGGAGCTGTGCCTAATCGGCATCGGGGCCAGGGTGCTCGACCGGGCGGTGCTGGAGCCGCGCACCCTACTCGGCGCGGGCGCCCTGGTGCCACCGGGGCGAGTCCTGGAGGGCGGGTACCTCTGGGTGGGCTCCCCCGCACGCCGCGCCCGGCGACTCTCGGACCAGGAGATGGAGTACCTGGAATACTCGGCCGAGCACTACGTGCGCCTAACCGCCAGACATCGGGGTCAAAAGCTGCCGTGAGCGGCCAGCCAGCCGCCGCGCTCTACTCCGCGTCGGCGTCCAACCCCTCGTCGATGGCCCCCTCGTCCGCCGCGTCCTGGTCCCCCGCCCCCTGAGGCGGCTCGTAGACCAGCACCAGCCCACCCAGGGGGGGCAGGTGGATCGGGATGGAGTAGGGCCGGCCCATCCAGCTCACCGCCTCGGATCGGACTCCCCCCTGATTGCCCACATTGCTGCCGCCGTAAAGCTGGGCATCCGAGTTGACCGCCTCGCGGTAGAACCCCTCCAGAGGGACGCCGATACGATAGTTGTTGCGCGGCACCGGGGTGAAGTTGAACAGGGCGACGGCGACTTGGTCGCCAGCCTGGTCCTTGCGCAGGTAGCTCAGCACGGACTGGGAGCTGTCGTGGCAGTCGATCCACTCAAAACCCGCGCCCTCGAAGTCGACCTCGTGCAAGGCGGGCTCGTCGCGGTACAGGCGGTTGAGGTCGGAGACCAACTTCAGCACCCCTTGGTGCGGCGGGCGCTCCAGCAAATCCCAGTCCAGCGGGGCGTCCTCGTTCCACTCCCGCCCCTGACCGAACTCGCACCCCATGAACAGCAGCTTCTTGCCCGGATAGGTGAACATGAAGGTGTAGAGCAGGCGGAGGCTTGCGAACCTCTGCCAGGCATCCCCAGGCATCTTGTCGAGCATGGAGCGCTTACCGTGGACGACCTCGTCATGGGAGAAGGGCAGAACGAAGTTCTCCGTGAAGGCATAGAGCAGCCCGAAGGTGAGCATGTCGTGGTGGTAATGGCGGTAGATCGGGTCGTTGGCCATATAGGCCAGGGTGTCGTGCATCCACCCCATGTTCCACTTCATGCTGAACCCCAGGCCCCCGAGATAGGTCGGGCGCGAGACCGCCGGCCAGGAGGTCGACTCCTCGGCGATCATCAGTGATCCGGGATGCTGCTCGTGGGCAACCACGTTGAGCTGGCGCAGGAAGTCCACCGCATCCAGGTTCTCATTGCCGCCGTACTTGTTGGGGATCCACTCGCCGTGCTGGCGCGAGTAGTCCAGGTAGAGCATGGAGGCCACCGCGTCGACCCGAAGCCCATCCAGGTGGAATTCATCGAGCCAGTACAGGGCGCTGGAGAGCAGGAAGTTCTTCACCTCGTTGCGCCCGTAGTTGAAGATCAGGGTACCCCAGTCCCTGTGCTCGCCTTGGCGCGGGTCGGCGTGCTCGTACAGGGCGGTACCATCGAAGCGGGCCAGGGCGAAGGTATCCCGCGGGAAGTGCGCCGGCACCCAGTCCAGAAGGACACCGATGCCGTTGCGGTGCAGGTGGTCGACGAAAAAGCGGAAATCGTCCGGGGTACCGAAGCGGCTGCTCGGGGCGAAGTAGCCGGTGGTCTGGTAGCCCCAGGAGGCGTCGAGTGGGTGCTCGGTGATGGGCAACAGCTCCACATGGGTGAAGCCGGCCTCGCGGACATAATCGGCCAGCTGCAGGGCCAACTCCCGGTAACCCAGGAAGCCGCCGTCGGCGTCGCGTTGCCAGGAGCCCAGGTGCAGCTCGTAGACCGACATCGGGCGTCGCCGCCAGTCGGCCTTCGCTCGTGCCGCCATCCAGGGTGCATCGCCCCAGGCGTACGGGGCCGCGTCGCAAATCAGGCCCGCGGTATCGGGCCGCACCTGAAAGGCATTGGCGTAGGGATCGATCTTGACATGGATGTTCCCCGCCCGGTCACGCAGCTCGTACTTGTAGAAGGCCCCGGCACCCAGACCCGGCAGGAACAGCTCCCAGACCCCAGCCCCGCCGCGGCTGCGCATGGGATTGGCCCGCCCATCCCAGGCATTGAAATCCCCCACCACGCTGACCCGGGTCGCGTTGGGCGCCCACACGGCGAACTGGACCCCGCGGACCCCCTCGACGGTGCGCAGATGGGCCCCCATAAACCGGTAGGCGTGCCAGTGCCTCCCTTCCCCGAAGAGGTGCAGGTCGAAGTCTGGCAGCTGAACCGGGAAGCAGTAGGGGTCGTAGTCGCAGTGGGTCGCGCCGCCGCGGTCCTCCCACTCCAGGCGGTAACGCGGCGGGACCAGGCCCGCCTCCCCCTCCCAGACGAACAGGTCCGTCCCGTCGACCCGGGTCAGAGCCGGCCCGTCGGCAACGCGCACCCGCTCGGCTTGCGGCAGATAGGCCCGCACCACGACGCCGGCTCCCTGGGCATGGCGGCCAAGCAGCGAAAAGGGGTCAGGGTGACGCGCTTCGATCAGCGCCTGCACCGGCTCCGGGAATTTGGTCGCGGGTGGCGAGGAGGAGGGCTTGGGGGTAGACATGGCAGCCTGGTTCCTGTTGACATCGAACCTGCAGAACGCCCAGCGCCGTAGATGAAGACGGTCCATTCAGCAAGATCGTGCAGCTGGTTGGGTCCCGCTTGGGCGGCGTGATCACCGTCGACGCGAGACCCCCGGATCAGAGGGCCTCACCAATGGCATCCGGGGCCATGACCAGCGCCCCTGAACGATGAAACCACGCGTCGCGAATGGGCGAAATGGTACCATAGGTCCTTCGCCCAAGGTGCCCCAGCGCCCGCGCGTTCCGGACCATCCGCGGCCCCGGGCCAACATCAGGAGGGGATCGTCATGCCTGGCTCCAATCCGCGATTCGTCAGCCGCCTCACCCGCAACACCCTCGCCCTCATCCTCGCCGGAGGCCGCGGCTCCCGTCTGATGCACCTGACGAACTGGCGCTCCAAGCCGGCGGTACCCTTCGGCGGCAAATTCCGCATCGTGGACTTCCCCCTGTCCAACTGCATCAACTCCGGCATCCGCCGCATCGCGGTCCTGACCCAGTACAAGGCCCATTCGCTGATCCTGCACATCCAGAAGGGCTGGGGGTTCCTGCGGGGGGAGTTTGGGGAGTTTGTGGAGCTCTGGCCTGCCCAGCAGCGCATCATCGAATCGGCCTGGTACTCGGGCACCGCGGACGCGGTCTTCCAGAACCTCGACATCATCCGCAACCACAATCCCGAGTACATCCTGATCCTGGCCGGCGACCACATCTACAAGATGGACTACGGGACCATGGTCGCCCACCACGTGGAGACCGGCGCGGACATGACCGTCGGCTGCATCGAGGTGGACGTGAAGCGGGCGCGGGAGTTCGGGGTCATGTCCGTCGATCCCGAGGGACGCGTGCGGCGCTTCCAGGAGAAGCCCCAGGACCCCGAGACTATCCCTGGACGGGAGGGTGTCGCCCTGGCCTCCATGGGCATCTACGTCTTCAACCGTGACTTCCTCTTGGAGCAGGTCATCAAGGACGCAGACACACGCACGTCCACCCACGACTTCGGCAAGGACATCATCCCGGCCGTCATCGACAAGTACCGGGTGCTGGCGTACCCCTTCCGCGACGTGCGCAGCGGGGCCCAGGCCTACTGGCGCGACGTCGGCACCGTGGACGCCTTCTGGGAGGCCAACCTGGAGCTGATCGGCGTGACCCCGCCGCTGGACCTCTACGACAAGACCTGGCCCATGTGGACTTACCAGGAGCAGCTCCCGCCAGCCAAGTTCGTCTTCGACGACGAGGACCGGCGCGGCATGGCGGTCGATTCCATGGTCTCGGGCGGCTGCATCATCTCCGGCGCCGTCGTTAGGCACTCCCTGCTCTTCTCCAACGTGCGGGTCAACTCGTACGCCAAGGTGCAGGACTCGGTGATCCTGCCGGACGTCGAGATTGGCCGGCGCTGCCACATCCACAAGGCGGTCATCGACCGGCACTGCAACATTGCGGAAGGGACCAGCATCGGCATCGACCCCAAGGCCGACCTGGCGCGCGGCTTCCATATCACATCGGGCGGCGTGACCCTGGTAACTCCGGAGATGCTCGGTCAGGGCGTCAACACCGTGCGGTAGGCGAGGCGTCTTGCCATAGCCTCAGGGTCAGATGGGCGCATCCTCCGTGCCCGGGGCTAAGCCGTCCACATAGCGGTCCCGCGCCGCCTTGGCGCGGGCGAAGATCTCCAGCAGACGGGCGGCATCGCCGCGGCGGATCGCCTCGGCGAGGTCTTTCATCTCGTCGCTGAAGCGCTCCAGCATGGCCCCCAGGGGCTCCCGATTGGCGATGCAGATGTCGCGCCACATCACGGGGTCGCTGGAGGCGATGCGGGTGAAGTCGCGGAAGCCCCCAGCCGCGTATCGGAAGATCTCGTCGTTCTCGCGCATTCGCGCCAGGGAGTCCACGAGGCCGAAGGCGAGCATGTGGGGGAGGTGGCTGGTGGCTGCCAGGACCTCGTCGTGGTGGGCGACCTCCATGAGGGTGACCTGAGCCCCGCAGGCCTGCCACATGGCGGAGACCTTGGCGACGGCGGCGGGGTCGGTCTCCGGCAAGGGGGTCAGGATGACGCGCCGCCCCTGATAGAGCTCGGCAAAGGAGGCTTCCACCCCGCTGCGCTCGGTCCCGGCGATGGGGTGGCCTGGGACCAGCCCGGGTGGGACCTGACCGAAAGCAGCGCGGGCGTCAGCGACCACGCTCCCCTTGACACTGCCCCCATCGGTCACCACCGCGTCCGGTGCCAGGGCATGGCGGATAGCGGCGAAGACCTGGCCCATGGTGCCCAGCGGGACGGCCACGAAGACCAGGTCCGCCCCAGCCACCGCCTCGGCTGGATCCTGGCTCCAGCGATCCACCACCTCCAGCTCCAGCGCGCGCTCCAGATTGGCCGCGGAGCGCCCGCAGCCCACCACCTCCCCAACCGCGCCAGCCGCGCGCAGGGCCCGGGCCAGGGACCCGCCGATGAGCCCGACCCCAATGACCGCCAGGCGCCGGATCATCGCATCCCCAGCACCCGCTCCAGGGAGGCCAGAAAGCGTCGATTCTCCGCTTGGAGCCCGATGGTCACCCGCAGGTGGTTGGGAAGCCCATAGTTGGCCACCGGGCGGGTGATGCACCCCTCGCGCAGCAGGGCCTCGTAGACGGGCGCCGCAGGGCGCCCCAGGTCGAGGGTCAGGAAGTTGCCTACCGAAGGGATGTAGCCCAGACCCAGGCGGTCGCAGCCGGCACGCAGCTCGGCCATGCCCTCGCTGTTGAGGGCAACGGAGGCCGCAACGTGCTCGGCGTCGTCCAGGGCCGCCAGGGCCGCGGCCTGGGCCAGGCTGTTGACGTTGAAAGGCTGACGCACTCGGTTGAGCAGGTCCGCGACCCTCGGGTCGCTCACCCCGTAGCCCACCCGCAGCGCGGCCAGCCCGTGGACTTTTGCGAAGGTGCGGGTGACGACCAGGTTGGGGAAGTCCCCCACCCAACGGCTGGCATCCGGGAAATCGGGCTCTTCGACGTAATCGGTATAGGCCTCGTCCACGACCACGACGCAGGTCGGGGGAATGGCTGCGATAAAGGCGTGGAGCCGTTCGGCCGGGACCCAGGTCCCCGTGGGGTTATTGGGGTTGGCAATCCACACCACTCGAGTCCGATCGCTCACCAAGGTGGCCATGGCGTCCAGATCGTGGCCGTAGGCGCGCGCCGCGGCGACCCGGGCGGTGGCCCCGACGGCCTGGGTTGAGATGGGGTAGACGGCGAAGGCATGCTCGGAGAAGACCGACTCGACCCCGGGCTGGAGGAAGGTGCGGGCGATGAGGTCCAGCACATCG
>Ga0209254_10006319_pt1 | contig 10933 bp, 10 predicted proteins | sample FrelakmetDIP11DI_FD_187148 | JGI IMG/M metagenome (GOLD analysis project Ga0209254, IMG submission 187148) | Freshwater lake sediment microbial communities from the University of Notre Dame, USA, for methane emissions studies - DIP11 DI (SPAdes)... | ecosystem: Environmental > Aquatic >... | reverse complement strand
CACCGACCCCGAATCGAGGCGCCCCTACCGCGCGAGCGGTTTAGTCCTGTGGCCGGACTCGGAAGTACGCGAAGGTCTGCTTTCATGCCCCCGTCACTTACTCACCCGCTGAACAGGATCCTGCGTCGGGATTCCGACACCGCGCGAGTAACCATCACGTCCGCTCGAAGCAGGCCACCGTCTCGACGTGTTCGGTGTATGGCATCAGGTTGAAGGCGCAGAGGCTGCTCAATCGCAGCTTGCCCCCGACAGTCAGTCCGTCCGTATCGGCGAGAAACGACTCGAGCCCGCAGCTCACGTACACGAATCGCTCAGGCGGATCGGCGACCAGTTGCGCCACGAGTTCGCGATCCAGCCCCTTGCGGGGCGGATCCGCGATCACGACCTCGGCGTCGAGTGCCGCAGGTGCCATTTCCCCCGCCGAACCGGCAACCACCTCGATCTTTTCCCTCTCCGCCGGCACCAATGCATCCAGTCCGAGCGCGAGGCCCTGCAGTGACTGCGGGCTCACTTCATTCATGCGCAGGTGACTGACGCGCGGCAGCACCGAAAGTCCAATCGCACCGACGCCGGCATAGAACTCGGCCACGCGCGCCCCGACAGGCACCTGCTCGCGCACGTGGTCGACGATGCGGTCCGCGATGTCGAGATTGTTCTGGCCGAACGCGCCGGGCGGGTAGTGCACTGCTGCTCCGCCAAAGCGTTCTACGACGCTCGGCGGTCCGCACCAGTGCGTGAATTCGCGGCCCAGGATCGTGTTGGACCGCTCGCATTGAGCGTTGAGCCACAGGCTGTGCAGTTCATCGCCGAGCCGATCGCGAATCAACTCGAAACATGCGGTGAACGGCTCGACCGTCGGACTGTTGCCGACGATGACGACCTGCGCGGTCTCGGAGCTGCGCTCCACCACGACCTGCAGGTAGCGGGCGAGGCCGCGATGGACGGTCTCGGCATAAGGGGCGATCTCCGCATCGACGAGCGCGCGTCGCACCACGGCAGCGACGCGATTGATCAGCGGATGCTGAACGACGCAGTTCGGGATGTGCACCACGCGGTGCGTGCCGAGCTCGAACATGCCGAGCTTGGGCGCGCCCAGTCGACCACGAATGGCCAAGCGGGCACGCATGCGAAATCCCGTAATCGCACCCGACACCACGGGAACACCCGGCAAGCCATGGGCCTGGGCCAGTGAATCCAGCGCTGTCTGCGCATCGGCTGCGATGCCCGGTTCACCGAAGCGCGGACAGCCCGGGCACGGGGGGCGGTGGGAGCAGGTCAGCATCGTCGCTGGTGTCAGGTGATCCACGCCGCGCCGAACACGCGCAGCAGGTTAGTGCCGAGGATCTTTTCGATCCGGTCGTCCGAATGGCCGCGCAGGCTGAGACGCTCCGCCAGTTGCTCGAAGCGTCGCGGCGTGTTGAGATCGTTCGCGAACAGGTAGCCGTCTTCGGACTCCTGCGGTGCCGCGATGCCGGCCGCCTTGCGGCGAGCGACGTTTGCCGTAAACGACTGCACGAATGCGGGCGTCAGTGCGATGGTCGAGAGTGTGCCATCCGTGCCGACCGCGACGTGCTCCTCGCCCGCGACGTTCACCGCGTGCTCGATGTGACGCACGACGTCGTCGGCAGTGGGTTGCCTGCCACCCGCGAGGTAGGGCATGACGTAGATGCCCGACGCACCGCCCTTGTCCGCCACCGCGCGCAGCTCGGCGTCGGTGCGATTGCGCGGGTGATCGGCGAGTGCCGCGCATCCCGTGTGCGTGAATGCGACGGGGCGCGTCGAGTGACGGATGGTGTCGGCGGCAGTGACGCGCCCGCAGTGACTCGCGTCCACGAGGATGCCCAGCGCGTTCATGCGCTCCACCGCCTCGTGCCCGACGTTGCTGAGTCCCGCGTCGGGCCGCTCCATGCAGCCATCGCCCAGCCGGTTGCGCCGGTTGTAGGTTGGCTGGATCACCCGGATGCCGAGACGGTGAAACGTCTCGAGCCGGTTGAGGTCGGTCTCGAAACACACGCCGTCCTGAAAGCCGTACATGAGCCCGGTCCGGCCGCTCGCTTTCGCTGCGTGAATATCGGCGACCGACCGCACGCGCAACAGGGTGGTCGGGTAGCGGTCGACTTCCTTTTCCCAGCGCATGATGGACGCGACGGACTTCTGGTACGCCTCGTCGGGTGGCATCGTGCCCACTTCGCCGACCGTGAGGTGCAGGCACGTCATGCCCGACGCCTTGATGTCATCGGCCTCGCTGGTCGTCAGCTCTGCGCCGTCCTCGGTGGCGTGCCCACCGGGACCACCCAGACCGTCGATGACGACTGCGCGCGAATACAGGGTCATCGGCCCGCCGCAACCACGGGCTGGATGCCGAGCGCGCGGCACAACGCGTCGGGATCGAACAACGCACCGTCCTTGATGACGAGGCGCAGTCGGCGCACGTCGCCGATGTTCCGGCTCGGATCGCCGTCGACGAGAATCATGTCGGCCAGCTTGCCCGGCACAATCGAGCCGAGTTCGCCATCGCGGCCGACGAGTCGGGCAGCGTCGAGGGTGGCGATCCGCAGCACCTCGGGTGCAGGTACGCCGGCCTCGACGTAGAGTTCGAGCTCGCGCGCGAGCATGAACCCGGGCATCGCATCGGTGCCTGCGACGAAGGGCACACCCGCACTGCGCACGGCCATCAGCATGCGCTGCATCTGCGGCAGCGCCTCGCGATAGCGCGCGTCCTCACCGTCAGGGACCGGCAAGCCACCTTCGAGCAGGCTGCGCCTGACGAGCGGAGGCATGCGATCGGCCACGGCTGCGAGTCCCGCGCCGACCACACCCGGACGATCGGTGAAGAGGCTCTCGAATACGACCAGCGTCGGGTCGAGCGTAACGTGACGTTGTTTCAGCAGCTGCAGGAAGACCTGCACGCGTGCCGACTCGGGATCGATGGTTGCCGCGTTTTCGGCGACGGCCGTGAACCGCGCCGGCGTGCGAGTGTCCTGCACCTTGTCGAACAGGAAGTTCAGAAACACCATGTTCATGTGCTGAATCTCGTCGTACCCGGCCAGCACGGCCTGTTCGGCCGTCATGAACGCGGGGACATGACCGCCGACCCGCATGCCTGCCTTGTGCGCCTCGTCCGCGATGGCCGGCACCAGCTTCGGGTCCATCGAGCTGTAGATCTTGACCAGCCCGAAGCCGGCCGCGCCCATGGCCTGCACGGCCTTACGGGCCTCGGCCTCGTCGCTGACGAGCGTATTGGTCGGCCCCTGGTAAGGTCCGCGTCCGTCGATGATGCCGGCGAAGACCACGCGGGGACCCAAAGCTTCGTTGGTGTCGAAGACATGCAGTCGCGCCGGCTTGTCGGTTTCGGCCGCCATGTCACGAATGCTCGTGATGCCGGCGGCCAGGAACAGCGGCCCGCCGTCGAGGTCCGGGTGCGTGTGCAGGTCCCAGAGGCCGGGGAGCAGTGCGCGCCCCGCGGCATCGATTCGCTCGGCACCTTCCGGGATCGGCAGCGAACCGTCGGGACCGACGGCGACGATGCGCTGCTGCGCAAAGATGACGGTGGTGCCGGGACGCATCGTCATGTGCTCGGCGTCGAACAGGTTGGCGTGTTCGATCACGATCGGACCGACCGGTGCGCGCCGCAGCGATCGCGCCTGCTCGGTGCGACGTCGCGCCTCCTGTGCGTCCTGTTCAACGCGCAGGGCCGCGAGCGAGTCCTGCCAGCCTTCGCGCACGATCGTCGAAAAGTCGTCGAACGTCGCGAACAGCTCGCCGTCCTCGTCGAGCCAGAGACTGGAGGGCTGGAATCCCATACCGCTGATTGAATACAGGCCGACCAGGCGCGAAGCGTTGCCGTTGCTGACCTTCAGCCGTGACAGCTTCTGCAAGTTGGCTTCGCCCTGCGGCAGCAATGACAGCTTGCCGCCCGGTGCGTCGCGCAGCGCGCGGGCAAGCAGGCCGATCTCCTCGGGCGCTCCGGACTGACTGACATAGAACGCCGCGGCTGCAACGGGCTGCGCACCTTTTTCGACTTTGTTCGTCCACGTGGCGGTGCCGCCCTGCAGCGTAAAGCGCTCCGCCACCGGACCCTTGAAATAGTCGTTGCCGTCGGTCGCGATGGCGACGGGAATGCCGCGTGCATCGAGCCCGATCCTCGACGTGAGTGCAGGGCCACGTCCGCGATCATTGAATGCGAAGTGGACGAGACGGGTGCCGTCCGCCTGCAGACAGACCGTCTGATAGCCCGCGCGATTGCCCATCATGTTGAACGCGTATTCGCGGCTCGATTTCGTGCCGGTCGGGCAGGCAATGGGCTGCGGCGCCGCAATCGACGCCTTCTGCGCGACAGGTGGGTCCGCCGCAAATGCGGTGCCAGCCAAAGTCAGCACCGTTGCGATGACTGCGACGGTCTGTCCACGCCTTGCGTTCGTCATCCGACCTCCGGCCCGCAGGCTCATCAAAGTCCGACGATGCGCCGGACAATCCCGGGCCATGTCTCGCTGTGATAGATGAAGGTGCCGATCAGCTGGGAGACGAAGATCAGCGGAACGCCCCATTGGTAAACAGAATGGATGCGGCGGCGCGTGACCCAATCATAGGCCACCAGCAGGATCAGGAGCAGGTCGATCCCGGCATAGTTATGGATGACCATCCCGGCATAGCCATCCCCGAAAAGCGCGTAGAGCGCTTCGCCCCACCAGCGATTGTAGGCGGCGGAGAGGGCCACGGTGGTAGCCAGCAGGATCAGCCGCTTGTGTGCTGCGGGTTGCCGCCGTTGCAGGAGGGCCGTCACCCCGAATAAGGCGAACAGCGCCATGCTGCTCAGCGGAGAAATGAAGAAGCGTAGATTCTCGGGATATTTCGCGCTGTAGAAACGCTGGCTGAAAATCTCCGCGCCGATCGCGGTCACCACCATCACCGGGATGAGGATCGCCCCGAGGAGACCAAGCCGCTGGTGGAGCCGCTGCCGTCCAGTGCGGACCAGCAGCACTTGCAGGCTGAGCAGGCAGAGCCAGCCGGTAAAGGCGAAAACATGCAGCTGCAGGATCAGCGGAGCCGCATAGTCCGGCCGGCCCGTGAACCTTTCGGTGACAGAAGGATAGAAGCCGAATCCGGTCGCAAGCCACGCGGCGAGCACAAACAACAGGAAGAAATTCCTGTCCCACCGGTGCCATGACACGAATGCCATGTCGTTGTTGCCGCTGGTCCCACCCATGCGGGGAGTTGATCACAAAGGGGCGTTGACGGTCAAAACAGGTGCAGTCCATTCTCCGGGGCAGGCAGCGGATCGAGCAGTCCGGTCACCAGGGCGTCCATCTGCGCAACGGGAATCTCGGCCAGTGAGTCCGCCTTTTCCGTAAGACGTGTCAACACGTCGCCTTGCACGCGTCCGCGTTCGAAGGCGAGGCGGTACGGAATCTCGTGGTGGAACATCACCATCGAATAGCGCGGAATGAAGCGCTCCGGGTGACGCCGCTCGAGCTCGAAGCTCAGTTCCTTGCGCAACATGAACTTGGGATCACGGACCGTATCCCGCATCTCCAGGAAATTCTCGAGGGCCATCGCGGCGATCGCATCGGTGTCGGGCTTGCGCAACTGGAAGAACTTCTGGAATGCGGACTTCCAGTCGCCGGCTGAGCGCAGCAGCCGATCGAGTTCGAAGCAGTCCTCGAAGCACGCGTTCATGCCCTGCCCGTGGAACGGCACGATGGCATGCGCCGCATCGCCGAGCAGCACGGCGGCCTCGCCGGCTGACCACGCATCCGCATGGACCGTGCCCATGCGGCCGACGGGATGCTCGAGGAATTCGCGGGCGAGTCCTGGCATCAGCGGCACGACGTCGGGGAAATGCCTGGCGAAGAACGCATCGATGATCTTGCGGCTGTCGAGTACGGCGAAGCTCTCGACGCCACCTTTCAAGGCGAGGAACAGCGTGACGGTGAAGCTGCCGTCGATGTTCGGCAGCGCGATCAGCATGAAACCGCCGCGCGGCCAGATGTGCAGCGCATTGCGTTCGATGCGGTGCGAGCCGTCCCGCCCGGCCGGCAGCGTGAGTTCCTTGTAGCCGTGCTCGAGCATGTCTTCGACGACGCGCACCCCGAGCTGGCCGGTCATCGCGCGCCGCACGACGGAACCCGCGCCGTCGGCGGCGATCAGCGGCGCGAGCGGCTGCGTGTACGTGTCGCCCGAGATTTCGTCGAGCATGACGAGTTCGTCGCGCTCGAAATCGAGCGTGCGTGCCGCCTGCAGGAAACGGGGTTCGATCCCGTAACGGCGCTGCGCATGATCGAGCAGCACGCGGTTCAGGCCAGGCCGGGAGACGGAGTGGATGACTTCGTGCGACCGCTGGCCGTAGGGCGCGAACGTGAGGGAACCGTCAGGTGCGTGCAGTGTGCGACCCCGCATCGGGATCAGCAGCGGTTCGACGTCCTCGAACACGCCGGCCGCGCGCAACGCATGGATGCCGCGATCCGCCAGCGCCAGGTTGATCGAGCGGCCCGCATCCATGTCGACCTTGCGCAGGTCCGGGCGGCGTTCGTACACCTGCACCTGCCGGCCTTGCCGCGCGAGGTAGATGGCCATGAGCGCGCCGGACAGCCCTGCGCCAAGTATCGTGACGGGTCGCTTCACGCCCCGAGTTCCGCGCGCAGCGCATCCACGCAGCGCCAGACGTCGTCGAAGCCGTTGTAGAAGGGCACCGGTGCGGCGCGGATCACGTCCGGCTCGCGCCAGTCGGGCAGGATGGCGCGCTGTCGCAGACCATCGAAGACAGCGCGTGCACGATCACGCGTGAGTCCGACCAGCCGCAAGGACAACGCTGCGCCACGCGCATCGGGCAAGGACGGCGTGATGATCTCTACGCGGCCCGCGAGCCGCGCCTGCACCAGACTTTCGAAATAGCCTGTCAGTGCGACCGACTTCTGGCGCAGCGCCGGCAGGCCGGCCGTTGCAAAGTGCTCCAGCGAAGCCGCCAGCGGCGCCATGGCAAGTATCGGTGGATTGCTGAGCTGCCAGCCTTCCGCGCCCGGGGTGGGCTTGAACTCGGGCGCCATCAGGAAGCGCGTGGCTTTGTCGTGGCCCCACCAGCCGGCGAAGCGCGGCAACGACGCGTCGGTTGCGTGGCGCGCGTGGACGAACGCACCTCCCACGGCACCCGGGCCGCCATTCAGGTACTTGTAGTTGCACCACACGGCAAAGTCCGCGCCCGCGTCGTGCAGCGAGACCGGCACGTTGCCAACGGCATGCGCAAGGTCCCAGCCGACGACACAGCCCGCTTTGTGTCCTGCAGCCGTGATCGCCTCGACGTCGAGCACCTGTCCCGTCAGGTACTGCACTCCCGGCAACAGGATCGTGGCGATCCGTGCGCCCTCGCGCTCGATCGTTGCGGTGATGTCTTCGGTACGCAGCAGGTCCTCGCCATCGCGCGGCGCGATCTCGATCAGGTCGTGCGCCGGATCGAGTCCATGAAAGCGCACCTGCGATTCCACGGCGTGGCGATCGGAGGGAAACGCAAAGCGTTCCAGCAGGATTGCGCGGCGCGCGCCCGATGGCCGGTAGAAGCTCACGAGCAGCAGGTGCAGGTTGGCCGTGAGCGTATTCATCGCGATGACTTCGGCCGGCTCGGCCCCGACCAGCGTGGCCAGCGCAGGCGCGAGCCGCTCGTGGTATGACAACCACGGGTGACGTCCGGTGAAGTGTCCTTCGACCCCGAGTGAGCGCCAGTCGCGCATTACGTCCTCGACGTACTCCGTGGCCAGCACGGGTTGTGCGCCCAGCGAGTGTCCGCACAGGTAGACGAGTTCGCGGCCGCTGCCCGCCTCGCGCGGCAGGATGAAGCGGTCGTGCCACGCCGCGAGCGCGTCCCCGGCATCGAGCGCGTGCGCGTGCTCCCGGTCGAGCCTCATGTCGCGTCTCCGGAAATCGACTGCAATGGATACAGCACGGGACGGCTCGGCGCCGCATCGGAGCCGAAGGCGGGCACCTGCAGGTCGAGCAGGTACAACCCGTCAGTCACCGAGTCCGGCACGTAGGCAAGTTCGGTGACGAGCGCCTGGCCACGCGTCGCCTCCGTCGCATCGACGGAGCCCGGGGGCAGGCCCCAGTACTCGCGGTGAGCGGCGAGGCGGCCGCCGTCGTCGGCGCGATCGAGACTCGGCAGGTCGACGACGAGCGAGTGCACGCCGCGCTCGACCAGCCAGCGCATGGCATCGGGCAGGAAATACGCTGCCGGGCTCGGCGAACCGGAATACGCACGACGCCGTTTGTCCGCGTCGTTCGGCAGCGTGCGAATCACCACTGCCGTGAACGGGGCATCGAGCCACGCCGTGGCCGCGGCTGCCAGTGCGCGTCGCCGGATCACACGGTCATCGGCAGCGGCGTGACCGCCCGGTATCGCGGCTGCTTCTGCACCCAGGGGTTCCGGTCGGACGGAGACGACCAGTGCAACAGCAGGTGCCACGGGCGTCAGGCTCGCGATCGTGACCGGACTCCGTGTGACGTGCCCGACGCATTCGGTGTGGGTGCCGTGGCAATGCGGGGCAAGGGAATGCACGGTGCAATTGCAGCTGGCGCCGTTCGCGACGCTGCCCGTGAAGCCGCCGATCTGCAGTGGTTCGCTCGAGGCCGGCGTCTCGACGAAGAAGCTGGGTTGCGCGCCGTCGAACTCGAGCACGATGGCGAGATCCGCAGGTGCAGTGATGTCGGCGCGCCAGCGTTGGCCACCGAGATTGAACTCCAGGCCGTTCAAGTGGTCACCTCGTAAGTGAGTTGCCGCACATGCGGCAGACCGCGTGCTCGGGATTCGACCAGAACCGTGCGAAAACCGGCGGCAGTTGCGTTTCGATGTTGGTGATCTGCAGGTATTCGCTGTAGAGGGGTGCGTCGCAGCGTTCGCAGTACCAGAGGAAGCCGTCCGCTTCGCCGGTGCGGCGCTTGCGTTCCACGACCAGCCCCACGGTGTCGGCGTAACGCTGCGGCGAGTGCGGCACATGCGCCGGCAGCAGCACGACGTCGCCTGCGCGGATGGCAATGTCCACGCGCCTCCCGTCCTGGATCGTCCGCAGCAGCATGTCGCCTTCGAGCTGGTAGAAGAATTCCTCGCCCGGGTCGTCGTGATAGTCCTGGCGGGCGTTCGGCCCGCCGACCACCATGATGATGAACTCGCCCTGTTCGAACACCTGCTTGTTGCAGACGGGCGGGCGCAGTTCGGACCGGTGGTCGTCGATCCACTGCCGGAGGTTGAACGGTGTCAATGACTGCATGGTGCGAGTATAAATTAGGCTCCATGACTCGACGCAGACTCCGCATCGGTCCCGCCTGCCTGGCTCTGGCGTTCGCCATGGTGGGCGTGCAGGTACCCGTCGGTGCGCAGACGACGGCGGACGCCAGCCCGGCCGGGGCCGCGCCCACGGTCAACGCGGTCTGGACCGAGCATGAATTCATGTTCACCTATTTCGGCCTCGGCACGTTTTACTCGTGTGACGGCCTGGCCAACAAGATCGAGTACATCCTGGAGCAACTGGGCGCCCGCCCGGAGCCGAAGGTGTGGGTGAGTTGCGTCGAGGGCCCGGGCATCCAGCAGATTCCGACGGCGCGCATCAAGGTGGCCGTCCCGACCGAAGCGACGCCGGAATTGCTGGCGGCGCTCGAGGCCGACAGGTCGAGGCGTGAACTGGTGTCGAAGGTCCAGGGCAACGGTGCGGGGGTCGACCTCGCGACAGCGCAGTTTCCTGCCGAGCGCCGGATCGTCGAATTCGCTGGCCGGCGCAGGAATCACGTCGAAGACGGCGACTGCGAGCTGCTCCAGCAACTGCTGCCGCAGGTGCTGCAGCCGCTCGGGGTTCGCGAGGCGTCCGGTTCGTCGCGGCTTACGTGCAACCCGCGCTACTCGCAGATCGGCTCGGTGCAACTCAAGCTCGAATCGCTGCACGCCAAGCCTGCGCCGGGCGCCACGCCCGCCAGGCTCTGAGACAAGGGCGCACGTCAGTCCTCGAGTGGCAGGCCCCCGGAGTGGTTCGCCACCTGCACCGGTTGGGCGTCGAGCACGTCGATGCGCTGCCCTGCCAGTGTTCCTCCCCAGACACAGCCCGTGTCGAGGCCCAGCACCCCGTCCTCGTTTACGTACCCCATGGCCGACCAGTGTCCAAAGACGAGCCGTTCGCCGGCGGATTTGCGCCATGGAATGCGGAACCACGGCTGCGTGCCCCTGGGTGCGGTCACAGGCGCGCCCTTGAATTTGAGCACCATGCGGCCTGTCTCGGCATCGCACACGCGCAGTCGCGTGAACGCGTTGACCGTAAAGCGGATGCGATCCCAGCCGTCGAGGTCGTCGCGCCAGGTGTCCGGCTCGTTGCCGTACATGCGTTCGTAGAGCTGCCCGGCCTTTTCGCCGAGCAGCCTGCGCTGCACCTCGCCCGCACAGGTCGCTGCCGTCTGCAGGTTCCACTGCGGCGGCAGACCCGCGTGCAGCAGCGAGATGCCGAGGCGCGCATCGTGATGCAGCAGTGGACGCGTCTGCAGCCAGTCGAGCAGGTCGTCGGCGTCCGGCGCGTCGACGATGGGCCGCAATCCTTCATCGCCATCACGCCAACCCGCGCCGCCGCGCGCGAGGGCGAGCAGGTGCAGGTCGTGGTTGCCGAGGACGGCAATGGCGGCATCGCCGAGCGATTTTACGAAGCGCAGTGTGTCGAGCGAGCGCGGACCGCGGTTGACGAGGTCGCCGACGAACCAGAGTCGATCGCGCGACGCGTCGAACCGCAGGCGGTCGAGGAGGGTGTCCAGCTCGTCCTTGCAGCCCTGGACGTCGCCGATCGCATAGACGGCCATCGAGCCGTCGTCAGTGCAGGACGCCCGGCATGGCGAGCCGGAACGGCGCGATCGGTGCGTCGAACTGCTCGCCGTCGTCCGCGACCATGTGGTACTTGCCCTGCATCGCGCCGACCGG
>Ga0209254_10006318_pt1 | contig 10933 bp, 11 predicted proteins | sample FrelakmetDIP11DI_FD_187148 | JGI IMG/M metagenome (GOLD analysis project Ga0209254, IMG submission 187148) | Freshwater lake sediment microbial communities from the University of Notre Dame, USA, for methane emissions studies - DIP11 DI (SPAdes)... | ecosystem: Environmental > Aquatic >... | reverse complement strand
CGACAGCGTGAAGGAGGCCACCGGCGCTGCCAGGCTGGGGCGGGTGGGGGTAACAGCCACGGGAGTATCCACCGCCCCGACCTCCTGCTGTCCCCCGGAAGCAGGCTGTTTCGAAGCGGCGCCTTCGTCTACAGCGCTCTCCGCCACGCTGGCTGGCTGCGTATCAACGGTGCTGCCGGTAACACTGGCTTCATCCCGTGTGGCCTGCATGCCCCTCATCTCCAGGAAAACCCCGCGGGAGGCCTCCGCACCCGCCACCGATCCTCCCCCACTGGCCAGGGCGGGGACCCCATCCCTGCCGGCGGTAAATATATAGATACCGGCAATAGCACACGCCAGGGTGAGAACCAGGATCAGCGCCAGGACCGTCCTCGCCTTCTTGCTCTTCCAGTATCCCCGCATACGTATAGAGCGGCGTCCTCGCTGAGAAGGGCGGCTTCCCACTCCCCCTTCACGCTCCGCGATTTCCTCCTGCCGCACGCTATTTCGATCAGCGCTGCCACTGTCCTCCAGTACGGCCTGCTCCGCAGCCGCAGCTTTGCGTTCGAGTTCGCACCTTATCTCGGCCGCCGCCGGTCCACCGTCACCCTTGCCGGCCGCGCGACAGCTCTCCATCAGCCAGCGCACGAGCGTCTCCTCGCAAGAACCCGCGGAATCGTCGACCTGCTCCAGGCACCTCTCGATCAGCCTGCCCACGGCAAAAAGGTCTGTTTCGTCTCCGGGCATGCCCCCATCCATAACCTCAGGGCTGAAGTAGGAAAAGTCCGGCGAGTCAACCAGCTCCAACAATGGGTGGAAGAAGTCCTGCCTGAGGGCCGGATCCTTCAGTATCACCTCACCCCGCGGTCGGTAGAAGACATTGCGGGTATTGATGAAGAGGTGGCAGAAACCCGCTCCGTGAAGGGATTCCAGAACACGTAATATCTTCTCTACTATTCCGAGGATATCGGAACTTGTGATGGGCGCCCCCATGCGCAGGTAGTTCTCGAGGGAAGGCTCCCCCAGTTCGGGAAAGGCTAGATAGTATCCGGCCTCCTCTTCCAGGATGCCCCCCTCGAAGGGCACGAGCAAGCCGGGTATGGAGTACTCGCGCGCCAGGTTGATCGCTTTGAGGTAATCGAACCCAAGCTCCTCGAGTTTGTCGCTGATCTTGACCACAGCCCTCTGCCCAAGCAGGGTATCCTCTACGATATGGGTACAGGACACGCCGTTACTACCCCGTGTCTTGAGTAGAGCGAACTTCTCGGCGATGATCTCTCCGCCCATATCCCCCTCGTTCCATCGTCTAACAGCACATTACCCCTAGCTTAAGCAAGCTCTGAAATATTATACAATAATTAGTTATCTGTCAAGTTTATTATGTTGTATTAGTTTATGATATTTAGTGGGGGAAAGACGAGGTGCAGTAATTATATCACCGCTTCCTTGTCTTGATTACCCCCGTTCAAAATATTGGCTGACTGCGCTGCTGACTGTATGAGAAGATATCTTGAACACCGCACATACGTTGAATTCTCTTCCCCGCTCGGATACCTTATAGGCAGGGAGATCATCCTCAGCTGTGGGGCGCTTGAAGGAAAGGCAGGGAGAGGCCCATGCCGGAGCTGCGCATGGATGGGGCGAAAATCAGTTACAGTGACCAGGGCAAGGGTGACGCTCTGGTGCTGGTGCACGGCTGGATCGGATCGGGGGCGCTGTGGGGCATGGTGGCGCCCTGGCTCTCCGAGCGTTTCCGGATTATCGTCCCCGACCTGCCGGGCCACGGCGATTCCGGAATCCCGGACGGTTTCCGCTTCACCATCGAGGGCTTCACGGCATTCCTGGATGACCTGCTCCGGGAGCTGGGGCTGGAGCGGATAAACCTGGTGGGGCATTCCATGGGCGGCAGCATCAGCATGCATTACGCCGCCACCCATCCTGACGTGGTCGAGCGGCTGGTGCTCATCGACACCATCGGCAACGCCAGGGCGCTGGGCTGGCCGACGCGGCTGCCTTTCGTACACCACCTGGTCGGCCTCCTCCATCCCTTGTGGGGACCGCGGATAACCTCCCGCCTCATCAGGTACTCGGTGCTCTACCCCGACGACCTGCCGCCGACCTTCCTGGAGGAAGCGGTGGCTCAGGGGAGCAAGGTCACGAGGGAGGCGCTGGTGGGGACCACCCGTATGCTGGCCGCACTCGACCTCGACCCGCTGCTGCCCAAGATAAAGGGACCGGCACTGATCATCTACGGGGACCAGGACCCCTCGGTGAAACCGGCCGAGGCCAAGCGCCTGGGCGGCCTGCTCACAGGCGCCAGCCTGCAGCTCGTCCCCGGCTGCGGCCACTGCCCCAACTACGAGTACCCCGACCTGGTGGTGGGGTTCATCGAGGCATTCATGCTCGGCGGTATATCATAGCTCCCGAGGAGGTGAGGGCGTGAAAAAGTACGGCAAGATACTGGGCATTCCCTACGATCTCAGGTTCCCCACTCCGGCCAGGATCAAGGAGAGGATGTGGAACCCCGACGACCCCCGCGTGATCACCCCGCGCGTCTTCGGGGCAGGCTGGACCGTGAACTTCGCCACCCTGCGCGAGAAGAGCACGGTGGGGTTCTTTGTCGCGCTGGCGGTCATGTCCCTGATCTACCTGAACGGCCTGCGCAAGCTCTATAAGAAGCTGGCCGGCTTTGTAAAGAAGGATTAGCGGGGCGGCGCCTCGTCACCGGCCGCACCGACATGGGGTGAGGGATTTCTTGAAAAGAAGGGGAGGATGCCATGGCCTACTGCCATAGATGCGGCAAGGAAGTCGAGGCAGGAGACACCTTCTGTCACGCCTGCGGCAGCACCATCACCAGCGCGGGAGCGGCCGGCGCAAGCGCCGTTCCCCCGGCCGTGAGCGCGCCGCCGTCCCCGGGCCCACCCGCAGCGCCCATGCCGCCACTGGCGGCGCCGCTCTATGGGGAGCAGGCACGGGCGGAGACGCCGCAGGAGATAGCGGAGCGCCGGGTAAAGCAGAGGCTGGAGTTGTGGTGGCACCTCGGCTCCTACGTCATCGTCAACGTCTTCCTGATCATCGTCTGGGGGCTCACCGGTGCCGGCTACCCCTGGTTCGCGTGGGTCATGCTCGGCTGGGGCATAGGCTTGGCCTTCCACATCATGCATTACTTCATGGACGTAAGCGGCGAGGCGAGAAGGCAGCGTATGATCCAGAGGGAGATGGATAAGCTACAGCGCAAACAGGTAACCGAGGAGGCGCCGCCCCCAGCGCAGGAAAAAGGACAGGATGAGGGGTGACCGAGGGGTATGCCGGGGCGAGCGAAATAACGCTCGTTTTCAACGGCGATGATATCTCAGGCCGGAGCGCGGACATGCGCCGTTCCCGATGCGTGAAAGGGTAGAGATCATGCTCTGTAAAGATTGTGGAAAGGAAGCCCGTCCCGGCGACGTCTTCTGCCGCCAGTGCGGCTCGAACCTCGCGGGCGAGGAGGGCCCCGCGGCCCCTGAAGTTAGGGGGGAAGCCGCCGCCGCTGGGGACGAGACGGCCTGGGAGCCTCCAGGAGAGGTAGCTCCCGGCGGGACGCAGGAAAAGCCCGCGGCCGGCGGGGAGGCGGAGGTCGGTCCCGTACCGGCAGCTCCGGCCGCCGCGTTCATCCCGCCTCCTGCGGCTGCGGTCATGCCTCCCCCTCTCTATCCCCCGCCGCCGGCGCCCCGCGCCACCGCGGCCAAGACCAGCGGGTGGGCGGTGGCGTCCCTGGTGTTGGGCATCCTGTCCTTCATGTGCCTGCCCTTCATCGCTGCGGTAGTGGCCGTCGTCTTCGGGGCTATCGCTAAGAGCGGCATCAAGCGCTCTCGCGGCGAGACGGGCGGCTCCGGCCTGGCCACGGCGGGCATCGTCCTGGGCGTGATCAACCTGGCCCTGCTGCTCATATTCGCGGCGGCACTGGTGCCGTACATCGTCCTCAACATCGGTGAGACCGAGACCATAAACCGCTCGGTGGCGCTGCAGGGAGCGCAGAGCGTCTCCGCCGACCTGGAGATGGACTCGGGCAATCTGAACGTGAGCGGCGGAGCGGGCAGTATGTTCGAGGGCACCTTCACTTACAACATCAAGAGGTGGGAGCCCGAGATCGACTACGGCGTGAGGCAGGACGTGGGCGAGCTGAGCGTGAGGCAGGGCGGCGACTGGTGGATACCCGCCTTCTGGTTCATCCATAACGACTGGGACATCCGCTTCGCGAACAGCGTCCCCCTGGATATCACCGCCACGCTCTCCAGCGGTGATGGGGACTTCGATCTCAAGTCCCTGGCGTTGCGCAGCCTTAACGCGGACGCCAGCTCCGGCGACTTGGGCGTCGACCTCTCGGGGGACAAGCCCGAGCTGAGGCGGGTGGTGATAGACTCCAGCAGCGGCGACGTGGACGTGGACCTCAAGGGGAAGTACAGCACCTATATCCAGATGGATATCGAAAACTCAAGCGGTGACGTCAACGTGAACCTTCTCGGCGAGTGGGTCAGCACCCTGGGGGCCACCATCACCAACAGCTCCGGGGACGTCACCCTGCGCCTGCCCAAGGATGTGGGGGTGCGCGTGAGGGCCAGGACCCGCTCCGGCGACATCAGTGCCCCCGGCATGACCGTGGACTCCGAGGACGGAGAAGGCGCCGTCTACGTGAACGACGCCTTCCGACGCGCGATCATCACCCTCCAGATCGACGTGGAGGTATCCAGCGGAGACATAACCCTGCTGATGGAGGAATAACAATTAACCGCGTGAGAGATTGCATCGCGTAAGCGATTGCGCTGCAGGCGCAACAGTGCCAGCGCCTTAATGTTTCTTAGCGTTATGGCCTGGCACGTTTACGTAGCGACAGATAGCTTGCAGCCCCACGTTCGATCATAAGAGGAAAAGTTCAAAGCGGTCCTGGCTGGCCTTGCAGATGGGACAGACCTTGGGGGCGCTGTCCCGCGCGGCCAGGTAACCGCAGACCTTGCATCGCCAGACGGGCAGACCGGGCCCCGCTCGCATGGGGAAAAGTTCAAAGCGGTCCTGGCTGGCCTTGCAGATGGGACAGACCTTGGGGGCGCTGTCCCGCGCGGCCAGGTAACCGCAGACCTTGCAGCGCCAGACGGGAATACCTTCCTTGCCCTTGCCCGTGGCGGCTTGCGCCGCGGACTTCTCCCCGGCCCTTATCCTCTCCAGTTCCTCGGGCTCGGGCCTTCTCTCCGGCACCTGCCCCTCTACCTCTTTCCTGCCTTCCAGGACCTCCTGGGTTACGTAGAGGCCTCAGTAGCACTGGTCGTACTCTTCCAGGTCGGCATCGCGGTAGTCGCAGGGGCAGATGATGTCCAGGTCGGCTTCACGGTCTCCTTCGCCCATGCGGCAGGGGCAGAGCATGTACCCGTACCTGCCCTGGTTGGTGTTGAGGCCTTCGGCCAGCATGAGCACGAATTCGCGGTCAGGGTTGAGGTGATATCCTCCCGCCTCAGCGTCCTCGTTGAGGCGCTCATAGAGGTCCAGGACCTCCTGCGAGAACTCAGGGTTCAAAGAAGCGACTCCTTGTACTTGTCCTCGTTGAAGCCGGCGATCACTTCCTCGCCGTCCACGAGGAGGGTGGGGAATGTCTTGCGCGGGTTGCGCGTCTTGACCTCTTCAAATACCTCCTTCTGGGCGTCCCCCTCCAGAAGGTCCACGTACACGAAGCGGTACTTCAGCTTGTTGTCGTCCAGAAAAGTCCTTGCCTTGCGGCACCAGCCACAGGTGGAAAGCGCGAAGAGAACCAGCTCGTGTCCACCATTCTCTCCCTCAACTATATCGAGGTATTCTTCGTACATATCTCTCTCCTTTTCCTCCGCCCCTTACCTCATCTGCACATTATTCCCGCAGGCACATGGCATAAACATCGCCGTTTTCCGTTCTCAAGATACCCGCCTGCCGCAGCTTGCCCTCCCAGCGGGATCCTGCGGTTTCTGTTGTCGGACCCTTAAATGCCGCCTTCAGCTCCGCGCGAACCACGACGGGATCCGTTCCCGGGGAAGGTGGCGGCACCTCCTGCTCCAGGCGGGATCCGCCCCTGGTTTGTAGCATGACCACCCGCCGCCGTCCACATCACTTCGCCGCTCTGCGGCGCCTCGGAACAAGCACCCGCTTGCCGGCGTTTAAGGGGCCACTCCGTGCCTATAATCGGTAAGTATTTTGTTCAACTAGGTCAATATTAGTAATGGATAGGGAATTGCCAGCTAAATGTGGGTTCTAATCCAACCGTCTTTTGTAGTAGAATCTATATGCGATTACATTATCTGCAAGAACCGGTTAGTCAATATTGATTACCAAGGGGGTAACAATGAGCGATCTGCACCGCAAGCTCGGCGCCATGGCCGGAAAGATGGCCAACAACAAGGACCTCATGTCGGGTATGATGTCGGCCGTGGACCCCAAGGTCGTGGCCGGCGCCGTCAACGACAACAAGGACCTGCTGGTCCAGACCATGAACTATCTCGATCCCGCCATACTGGCCGGGGTGATCAGCAGCAATCCCGACTTCATCGCCAAACTCATGCGCAACCTGGACGCGGCCGCCATCGCCAAGGCCATGAACAAGAACCAGCGCTTCGTGACCCAGCTAATCGAGAACACCGACCCCAACGTCTTCTCCCGTTCGGTTAACGTAGTCTTCAACAAGATGCGCAAAGCCACCTACCGCCCCGGACTGGCAGTAGACGACGACTCGGAGTAATCCAAGCCTCGCTAGCGCTGAAATCCACCCGCCCGGGAAAACCGGGCGGGTTTTCTTTTTTAGGGGTTTCAAGGGAGGGACTTCAAGGGAGGCATCGGGGCAGTCCGAGAGCCAAGAGCGATTAGCTATACACCCACCGGGAAAACCGGGAGAGTTTTTCTATTTTCATGGTTTCAAGGGAGGGACTTCATGGTATAAATAGAAAAGGGAAGTAAGGTTCTCGGCAGTCGGCTTTTGGGCCTCCGGATGCGTCTGGAGGCCCATACTATATCGGCGTCAACAGCCGGGCTCCGATGGTGGTAGTATTTAAGTGGCCGTGTTCGTGTATGGGGTTCCCGGCTTCTGGCGGTCCTGGAGAAACACAACCAAGGGGGCGGTGATACAGATGTCCTCGGCAGTACTGGAGATTTTCCGTCCGCTCTTCTATCCCAACAGCATCGCGGTGGTAGGAGCGACGGACAATCCCTTAAAGCTGGGGTTCCATGCCCTGACCGCGGTCACCTCGGCCGGATTCCAGGGCGGGGTCTACCCCGTCAATCCCCGGGCAGGGGAGAGCATCCAGGGGCTGCGCGCCTACCACTCCATCGCCGAGCTGCCACGCGGGGTCGACCTCTTCGTCTACGCCATCCCGGAGAGGCAGGTCGTCTCCTCCGTGCGTGAGGCGGTGGAGATGGGAGGAAAAGCGGGGGTCATCTTCGCCGGCGGTTTCCGGGAGACCGGTCCCGAGGGCGGGCGGCTGCAGCAGGAGTTGATAGCCATCGCCGACGCCGGGGGCATGAAGCTCATCGGCCCCAACTGCATCGGCATTGTCAACAAGCAGGCCGGGCTCAATGCCACCTTCGCCAGTCCTATGGCCTGGTTCCCCCAGGGGGACGTATCGCTGGTCAGCCAGAGCGGCGGCATGGGCAACAGCATCCTCAATGAGATCATGGACGAGCAGGTGGGGCTGGCGAAATTCGTGAGCATCGGCAACCGCGCCAACGTGGAGTTCGCGGACATGGTGGAGTACCTGGCCGAGGACCCCGACACCCGGGTCATCTGCCTCTTCATCGAAGGCCTCGATGACGGCGCCGCCTTCCTCGATAAAGCGCGGCAGGCCTCGCGCTTAAAACCCATCCTGGTCTACACGCGCGGCTATACCGAGAGCTCCTCCAGGGCCGCCCTCTCTCATACCGGGTCGGTGGCCAGCTCCGAGGTCATCTACGAGGGCGCCTTCCGCCAGGCCGGACTGCTGCAGGTGCGCTCCAGTTCAGAGATGGCCGCCGCCGCCAAGGCCATCTCCATGGGCGGCGGACTCGCCGGGCCCGGGGTCTTCATATCCACCCATTCCGCCGGCCCGGTGGTGGCCATCTGCGATATCTGCGAGAGGGGTGGGCTGCGTTTTCCTCCCCTGCGCCCGGAGATCGCCGCGGCCATCGCCGAGTTCGTCCCCGAACATACCGTCGCCGCCAACCCCCTGGACATGTTCGCCTTCGCCTGGACCGACACGTCCCTCTACCTCCGGGCCACCGACCTCGCCCTGGCCCAGGATGACATCCATTGCGCCGTCGCCGTCTTCATCACCGGCGGGGGGGCGGGACCGGCATTCCCCGCCCGGGACTACGCCGAGATCGGTCGCCGGCACGGCAAGCCCGTGTTCATCTGCCTTATAACCCCCTGCGCCCTGGTGCAGGAGATCGCGGACGCCCAGGCATACGGGGCTATCGCGCTCAGCTCTCCCGAGAAGATGGGACAGGTGCTGGTCGATCTCTACCGCCTCTCCGGCATAAACGCGGGGGGTTGAGACGAGGTGCCGCCGCCTGATGCGGACGGTAGCGAGGCGGCCGAAAACTCGTTAGAATTGGATGCGGTGATAATATGCCAAAATTCGGATTGGGCAAACGCGACATCAAGAGGCTGGAAAAGGAACGCGACATCGACGGCATCGTCGAGTTCCTCTACGATGAGGACGACAATGCCGTCTTCGAGGCCATCGAGGCCCTGACCCGTATCGGGGACCCGCGGGGCATAGAGGCGATGATGACACTGGTGGCGGATGTGGCCACCAGCGACCTGATCCGGGCCAAGGCATGGTTGGCCCTCGACGTGGGGATAGAGCGCGAATCGAAGAAGCGCACCGACTGGAAATAGGCAGAACCTCCCATGGAAACATCCGAATTCCCGCTATTGCGACGTCTGGAAGCCTTCCCGGCCAAACAGCAGGGCCGGGATACGATCGTCCTGCGCGACCCGGAGGGCTATATCAGGGGCATGGTGGCGCTGCCGCCTCCCATCTACTTTATCGCGTCTCTCTGCGACGGCACCCGCTCGTTGCGAGACCTGCAGGCAGCCTACGTGCGCCAGTTCGGCGATATTATCACCAGCGACCAGGTGGGCGCGATCATCGGCGAGCTCGAGAGCAAGCTGCTGCTGGACAGCGCCGCCTTCCGCGACTATAAGGAGCGCCTGGACAAGGAATATCTCACCCTCCCCAACCGTCCCATGACCAGCGCGGGAAGCGGCTATGCCGCCGACCCGCGCGAGCTGGTGCAGCAGCTGCGCGCGCTGCTGGAGGAGGCGGGGGAGCCGCGTGAACTCGACGGCATGCCCCTAGGCGTCATCGCCCCCCATATCGACCTGGAGCGGGGCCGCGCGTGTTACGGCAAGCTGTATACGGCCCTCGCCGCGTCCGCCGCCAGGGACCAGCGTCCCCTGGTGGTCATCCTCGGCACCTGCCACGGCGAGATGCAGGGCCCCTTCGCGCTCACGCGCAAGAACTACCTCACCCCGTTCGGCATGGTGGAGACCGATGCCGGCCTGGCCGAGGGGATCGCACGCGCGGCGGGCATGGAGGGCCTGGGGGACGAGCTCTCCCACCGCTCCGAGCACTCCATCGAGATACAGCTCCCCCTGTTGAGCATGGTCTTCGGCGGGGCGGACCGCTTCCGGCTGCTCCCCATCACCTGCAATTCTTTCCACCCCTTCCTCGCGGACGGCCGCTCGCCCGCCGAGGACCCGCAGGTGAGCGCGTTCATCACCGCCCTCAAAGGCCTGCTCTCGGCCATGGAGGACAATGCGCTCTTCCTGGCCTCCGCCGACCTGGCCCACGTCGGCCGCCGTTTCGGCAGCCTCATGCCGCTGGACGCCGTGCTGCTCTCCTCCGCCACCGGTAAGGACAAGGAGATGCTCGCGAGGGTCGAGGCGGGAGATGCCGAAGGCTTCTACTCCTACGTAGCGGACGAAAAGGACGCCCGGCACATCTGCGGGCTTTCCCCCATCTATACCCTCGCCAAGGCCCTGGACGGCAGGCGGGGAGAACTCATCGATTACGGCCACTGGTTCGATGCGGGTGAGGGTTCGGCCGTGACCTTCGCCGCCATGGTCTTCCCCCGCTGAGCATGAGCGCGACAACCGCCATCAAAGCTCCCTTGAGAGCGAACCGCCAGCTGGTGATCCTGCTGGCCACGCAGAGCATCGGCATGATAGCCCGCGGCATCTATTTCGTGGGCCTGCCCCTCTTTGTGCTGGAACGCACCGGCTCCGCCTTCTCCATGAGCATCTCGCTGCTGCTCGGCTTCGCGCCCTTCACCATCGCGGGCCCGTTCGCGGGGGCCATCGTGGACAGGTTCTCGCGCCGCGACCTGCTCATCGTGAATAACGTTCTTTACGGGGTCTTCCTGGTCATCCTGCCCTTCGCCCACGCCGCCTGGCTCATCTACGTCATCGCCTTCACCGCCTCCCTCTGCGGGGTGGTCATCGCCAACAGCATATCCGCGCTCATTCCCGAGCTGGTCGACCTACTCCAGCTGGCGAAGGCCAATTCCGCCTACTCCTTTCTCCGCTCTATCAATTTTCTGGTGAGCACCTTCGCCACTTATTTCCTCATCAAGGCCATGGGAAAGGCCGACATCTTCTTCCTCTCCGCCGCCTTGCTGGCCGTGGCCGGGCTGGGTTGCCTGGCGCTGAAGAGGGACCATGTCGAGAGGACGGCGCGGCATGGAGGGGAGGGCCAAGAGAGCGCGCCCGGCGGCTTCCGGGAGGCCCTGAGGATCATCTGGTCCGACCGCCACATGCGCAGCCTTACCCTCATGCACATCATGTTCATGCCCATCTTCGGGGCCTTCGAGGTCTTCCTGCCTATTTTCTGCGAGGACAAGCTGGGGCAGGTGAACTACTATACCCTGGTCAGCGCCAGCTTGGGAGCGGGCCTGGCCCTGGGCAGCCTGGCCACCTACCGTC
>Ga0209254_10006317_pt1 | contig 10934 bp, 13 predicted proteins | sample FrelakmetDIP11DI_FD_187148 | JGI IMG/M metagenome (GOLD analysis project Ga0209254, IMG submission 187148) | Freshwater lake sediment microbial communities from the University of Notre Dame, USA, for methane emissions studies - DIP11 DI (SPAdes)... | ecosystem: Environmental > Aquatic >... | reverse complement strand
CTGGTCGACAGCACCTTCACGACGCCGTACCTGATGCAGCCGGCCGAACTCGGTGCCGACCTCGTCTACCACTCGGCGACCAAGTTCATCGGCGGCCATGGCACGGCCATCGGCGGCGTGCTGGTCGACAGCGGCCGCTTCGACTGGCGCTCGAGCGGCAAGTTCGACGTGCTCACAGGGCCCTACGAGGGCTTCCATGGCATGACCTTCGCCGATGAGAGCACGGTGGCGCCGTTCCTGCTGCGCGCCCGCCGCGAGGGGCTGCGCGACTTCGGCGCCTGCATGAGCGCGCACACCGCCTTCCTGCTGCTGCAGGGCCTGGAGACACTGCCGCTGCGCATGGCGCGGCACGTGCAGAACGCGCGCAAGGTGGTGGCGTTCCTGGCCACGCACCCGCAGATCGAGTCGATCGCCTATCCGGAACTGCCGTCGCATCCGGACCACGCGCTGGCGCAGCGACTGCTGCCGAAGGGGTGCGGCGCGGTATTCAGCTTCAACCTGAAGGGCTCGCGCGCGGCGGGGCGCAGGTTCGTCGAATCGCTGCAGGTGTTCTCGCACCTGGCCAACGTCGGCGATGCCAAGTCGCTGGTGATCCACCCGGCATCCACCACGCATTTCCGCGTGCCGGACGACGAACTGGCCGCTGCGGGCATCGCGCAGGGAACGATCCGCCTGTCGATCGGCCTCGAGGACCCGGTCGACCTGCTCGACGATCTCGGCCGTGCGCTGAAAGCCGCCTCGAAGGTGAAATAGATGGATCTCGGCATCCCCGGCAGCCGCATCTACGCCTACACCGGCGGCAAGCCCTTCGACTCTTCCCTGCCCTGCGTGGTGTTCATCCACGGCGCGCAGCACGACCACAGCGTGTGGATCCTGCAGTCGCGCTTCCTCGCCCATCACGGTCACGCCGTACTTGCGCTCGACCTGCCCGGCCATGGCCGCAGCGACGGACCGCCGGCTCGCACGGTCGAGGAAATGGCCGAGCGGGTCGCCACGGCACTGGCGCCGCTGGCCAGCCCACGCCTGCTGCTCGCCGGCCACAGCATGGGGTCGCTGATCGCGCTCGAAGTTGCCGGGCGCCTGCCGGCGCGCATGGCCGGGGTGGCCCTTCTCGGCACGGCGGCGCCGATGCGCGTCTCCGATGCACTGCTGGCCGCCACCCGCGACGATCCGTCGGCGGCGATGGACATGATCAACGTCTGGTCGCACAGCCCCGTCCTCGCGCCGTTCGCCGCGCGGCCCGGCTGCCCGGCGCCGGGATTCGACATCGTCTGGCAGAACCTGCGGCTGATGCAGCGGGTTGCGGCAGCCAACGGCGCTGACGTGCTGCCGACCGACTTCGCCGCCTGCAACGCCTACGACGGCGCGCTCGATGCCGTTCGCGCGCTGCAGTGCCCGGCGCTGTTCATCCTCGGCAGCCGCGACCAGATGACGCCGCCGAAGGCGGCGCAGTCGCTGATCGACGCCTGCACACAGTCGCAGGTGGTCACGCTGCCGGCAACCGGGCACGCGATGATGAGCGAGAGCCCCGACGGCGTCCGCTGCGCGCTGCATGCCTTCGCGCAGAAGGTGTTTGCAGGCGTTGCCGCCTGATCCGGGCGGTGAGCCTCGACGCCGTCAACTGGGACACCTACTGGCTGTACGTGGCCACCGAGGCGGCGCTATCGCTGTCGCCCGGGCCGGCGGTGATGCTGGTCATCGCCTACGGACTCGCCCAGGGAGCGCGCCGTTCGCTGTGGGCAAGCCTCGGCATCCTGTCGGCCAACGGCCTGTACTTCGCGCTTTCGGCCACCAGCCTCGGCGCGCTGCTGGTCGCCTCCGAAACTTTCTTCCAGGCGATCAGGTGGGCCGGCGCCGCCTATCTTGTCTACCTCGGGCTGGCCGCGCTGTTCGGCCAGCCGTCGCCGATCACCGTTTCACGGTCGGCCGCGCGCGGTGGCTCGCCAGGGGCGATCTACCTCTCGGGCCTGACGCTGCAGCTGGCGAATCCGAAGACGCTGGTGTTCTTCGTCGCCATCCTGCCGCAGTTCGTCGACCCGCGGCTGCCGATCGGGGCGCAGATGGTCTGGTTGGCGGCGGGTTCGGTGATCCCGGAGCTCTTCATCCTTGCCGGGTACGGATTCGCCGCCTCGCGCGCGGCGCGGCTGGCCGCCGATCCGCGTTTCGCGCGCATCATCGATCGTGCCGCCGGTTTGCTGGTTCTCGCCGCGGCCGCCATGGTGCTGAGCGTTTCACGCGCCTGAAACCCGGCCGCGTCGCGCGGCATCACGCGGCGGCCTTGCCTCCCCGCTCGGCGCCAAGAACCGCACAAAGGGGTTCCTGCAGCCAGCTCGCGCCCAGCCCCGCGTCGAGCCATCGACCGAGTTCCGGCTGCGCGGCGAGCAGCGAATTAGCCGGGTCGACGGCCAGTCGCGTGAACAGCGGCAACAGCGTCGCCTGGCCGACTTCACAGGTCAGCAGCCACTTGCCGGCGTGCGCACCGTCGAGGCGCGACACGTAGTTGAGCTTCTCCAGTTCGGTGAGCAGGCGCTCCACACCGTCGTCCGGGACGCGCACCGCGCGGGCGAGCGCGGCGACCGACATGCGGCCGTCGTCGATTCCCTGCTCGCGCGAGCGCAGCAGCGCATGCAGCAAGGCGACCGCAGTAATGAAACGATTGCCGGCGCGGCGCTCGTCGGCAAAGCGTGTCGCCCGCAGCATCGGAGCCGTGGCCGCGATCGCGGCACCGAACAGAACCGCGTACCACGACAGGTACACCCAGAGCAGGAACAGCGGCACCGCGGAGAAGGCACCGTAGATGCCGGCGAGCGTGCCGGTACGGATGTACAGACCGAAGCCATAGCTCGCCAATTCCCCGAGCGCCGAGGCGACGAAGCCGCCGATCAGCGCGTCGTGCCAGTCGACCCTGCGGTTCGGTACCAGCACGTAAAGCGCGGCAAGCGCAACTCCGCCGATCACGAACGGCAGCAGGTCGAGCACGGCGCCCAGCGGGCCCGAAGCCCTTGGCAGCGGCGCGCCCGGCAGCGCGAGAACGTACGAGGTGGCGCTCAGGCTGGCGCCGATCGCCAGCGGCCCGAGGGTGAGCAGTGTCCAGTAGACGAGGATGCGCGCCACCACGCTGCGCCGGGCCTGCACCTTCCAGATGTCGTTCAGCACCCGGTCGACGGTGTGGATCATCAGCAGTGCCGTCACCACCAGGAACAGCAGGCCCCAGGCGGTCAGCCCGGCGGCGTTGGCGGTGAAGTCGTGCAGGTAGCGCAGGATGGTGGCCGAGATCTGCGGCGGCAGCAGTTCGCGCAGCAGCGTCTTCTCGATGGACACCCGGTACTCGGCAAACAGCGGAAAGGCGGCGAACACCGCCAGCGCCACGGCCAGCAGCGGCACGATCGACAGCGTCGATGTGAAGGTCAGACTGCCCGCCACCTGCGCCAGCCGCACATCGCGCGCGCGGCGCGCCGCAAACGCCACGACTTCGCGAGTCCGCTCGAGCCAGTGACGCGCCCGCTGCGGCCAGCGATCGACGCGCACCAGCGCATCGATCGCATTGGCCAGGCGCTCGCGTGCGTGGCTCAGAAAGGCGCTCGACATCACGTTCATATAATCGACCGGGTCGATAGTACCGAGACCGCCGTGGCCGTCAGCGCCGAAATCCTCGTCCTTTACTACTCGCGCCACGGCGCAACGCGGCGGCTGGCCGAGCTCGTCGCACAGGGCATCGATTCGGTGCCAGGCGCTGCAGCGCGCTTGCGCACCGTGCCGCCGGTGGCGCCCGCCACCGAGATCGCCGTGCCGCCGGTGCCACCGGAAGGCAGCCCGTATGTCGAGCTGACCGACCTCGAGCAGTGCGCCGGCCTGGCGCTCGGCTCGCCGACACGATTCGGCAACATGGCCGCGCCGCTGAAGCACTTCATCGACAGCACCGCCGGGCTGTGGCTGTCGGGCGCGCTCGCTGGCAAGCCGGCGGCGCTGTTCACCTCGACCAACTCGCTGCACGGTGGCCAGGAGTCGACGCTGCTGTCGATGATGCTGCCTCTCCTGCACCACGGCATGCTGATCGTCGGCCTGCCCTACACCGAGCCGGATCTGAACGAGACATCGAGCGGCGGCACGCCGTACGGCGCCAGCCATCACGCGCGCCTGTCGCAGCAGCCAGTCACCGCCGAGGAAGGACGCCTGGCCACTGCGCTCGGCAAGCGCCTGGCGTGGGCGGCGCTGAAGCTGCGCGGATGAGCGCGCACACGCTGTTTCCCGCACAGCGGGCGGCCTTGCGAGTCGCGGCGGCAAGCTGGCTGGCGCTGATCGCGCTCGCCGTCTCGTGGGAGTGGCTGCTGGCGCCGCTGCGCCCCGGCGGCTCGTGGCTCGTGCTCAAGGCCCTGCCGCTGCTGCTGCCGCTCGCCGGCGTGCTGCGCGGCGACGTGAAGGTCATGCAGTGGGCGCTGCTGCTGGTGCTCGTGTACATCGCCGAGGGCAGCGTGCGGGCAGTGGACGCGCCACCCGCCGGAGCGATCGCGATGGTCGAGATCGCGCTCGGACTGGCGTTCTTCGCCGCCGCAATCGTCTACCTGCGGCCGTTCAAGAAGGCGGCGCGCGCAAGGACACGGAAATGAACCTGCTGCAGGCACTGGCCGCCGCGGTCGGCAAGGCAAACGTCCTCACCGGCGACGACGCCGCGCCGTACCTGACCGACTGGCGCAAGCGCTACATCGGCCGAGCGCTGGCGGTCGTGCGGCCGGCGAGCACGGCGGAAGTGGCGGCGATCGTCCGCGCCTGCGTCGAGGCGCGCACGCCGATGGTCCCGCAGGGCGGCAATACCGGGCTGGTCGGCGGCGGCACGCCGGACGCCTCGGGTGAGGCGGTCGTCATCAGCCTGCAGCGGATGAACCGCGTGCGGTCGATCGACATCGCCAACGACACCATCACCGTCGAAGCCGGATGCGTTCTCGAGGCAGTGCAGCAGGCAGCGCACGAGCGCGGCCGACTGTTCCCGCTCAGCCTCGCCGCCGAGGGCAGCGCGACGATCGGCGGCAACCTCGCCACCAACGCCGGTGGCGTGCAGGTGCTGCGCTACGGCAACGCGCGCGACCTGACGCTCGGGCTGGAGGTCGTGCTGGCCAGCGGCGACATCTGGGATGGCCTGCGCGGCCTGCGCAAGGACAACACCGGCTACGACCTGAAGCACCTGTTCATCGGCGCCGAGGGCACGCTCGGCGTGATCACCGCGGCGACGCTGAAGCTCTATCCGCTGCCGGCGGCGCAGATGACGGCGCTGGCCGCCGTGCCTTCGCTGGCGGCGGCGACCCGGCTGCTCGAACGTGCGCGCGCGGCCGCCGGCGCCGCCCTGACCGCCTTCGAGGTAATGGGCCGGATCACCCTGCAGCATGCCGTCGAGACGCTGCCGCTGCTGCGCATGCCGCTGCCGCTGGCACAGCCGTGGTACGCGTTGCTCGAGCTGTCCGACACTGAAGGAGAGGACCACGCCACCAAGGTCTTCGAGCGCATCCTCGCCGACGCACTCGACGATGGCGACATCGTCGATGCGGCCGTGGCCCGCTCGCTGGCCGAGGCGCGGGCGCTCTGGCGGCTGCGCGAGGGCATTCCCGAAGCGCACGCCAAACGCGGCGGTAACGTCAAGCACGACATCTCGCTGCCGGTGTCGTGCATCGCCGAGTTCGTCGAGTCGACCGACGCCGCGCTGCGCAGCCGTTTCGCCTGGATCGAACCGATCGTCTTCGGCCATCTCGGCGACGGCAACCTGCACTACAACATGGGCACCGTGGCCGGCACACCGATCGACGTCGCCTTCGCCCATGAAAAGGAGATCAGCGACGCGGTCAACGACGCCGTGCACGCGCGCGGCGGCTCGATCAGTGCCGAACACGGACTCGGCCAACTGAAGCGCGAGGCGATCACCCGCTACAAACCGGCGCTCGAACTCGAACTGATGCGGCGAATCAAGCGTGCGCTCGACCCGCTCGGGCTGATGAACCCCGGCAAGGTCATCTGAGCCGGTTTCACGATCGCTTCCCGAGCGCGCTAGTCCGGTCGGCGCAAGAGGAAGATTCACGTCGTTTGGGTCTTGGGTTCGCCACCCGCGCTGGGTAGACTGGCCTCGCTATCGGGACCGACCCATGCGCTTCGCCACCGCCGCCCTCGCCTTCATCGCGCTGCTCGCCGCCGGCGTCGCGCGCGATGCGTCGGCGATCGTCCGCTGCGAGTCCGCCGACGGCAAGGTCACGTACTCGAACAGCGACTGCCCGCCGAACACCAAGCTGGTCCGCAAGATCGAACCCTCGCCGCCGGTCGTCGTGCACGACAACGTGCGCCCGGCCGCGAAAGCAGGCGAAACGCGGCCGCCTGTGAAGGTGGAGCCGTCCCGCGCCCGCCGCACCGAGGACCCGGTGCAGATCGACGAGGAACTGAATGCGCAGCTCGCCGAGCAGCGGCGCGAGTGCGAGGCGCGCACCCGCGAGCTGCAGCGGCTGCAGGACGACGTCAATGCCGCGCTGCCTGCAAACCGCGCCTCGGCCGAACTGGCGCTGCGCCGCGCCCAGGACGAGTACAAGGCGCTTTGCCCGCGGCAGCGATGAACCGCCCCCATCCGCTGCTCGCCGCGCTGCTGGCGCTGGCAACGCTGACGGCCATCGCGCAGGACGTGCAGCGCTGCGAAGGCGCCGACGGCAAGGTCAGCTACGCCAGCAACGCCTGCCCGCCCGGCACTACCGCGGTTCGCACGCTGCCGCCCGCCGGCACGCCGAGCGCCGCCGATCAGAAGGCCGCTCAGCAGCGGGCGCAGCAGGCCCTGCGCAGCGCCGCGGCGCTCGACCGCGCCCGCCAGGCCGAGGAGGAACGCGCGGCCCGCGAACAAGAGCAGCTACTGGCCAAGGCAAGGAAACAGGAGACGCAGTGCCGCCGTCTGCTGACCAGCCTGCGGCACGCGCAGGAAGATCTCGCCAGCGCCCGGCCACAAAAACGGACCGAGGCGCAACGCCGGGTCGCGCGCGCCGAGGATCTGTACCTCGAGGACTGCGGACCGAGGAAGAACTAGACACCATGGTCGCCCGCCAAGGCGCGGGCGACCATGGTGTCTAGCGGCCTCAAGCGGCTGAGGAAGCCGCGGCTTCGGCCCAGTCGGTGCGCCGGGTCGCAAATGCACGCGCTGCCGCATGCAGCGCCTGGGCGCCGTGGCGATCGATGAATTCCGGGTCGCTGAGCAATCGCCGCCAGTTGCGGGCACCATGCTCGCCATGGAAAAGCTGCAGCATGTGACGCAGGATGGCGCGCGGCGGCACGCCGACTGCGGCCTGTTGCTCGAGATAGACGGACATCGCCGCCACCACCGTCGAACGCGCAGGTGGCGCATCTGCAGCTCCGAACAGTTCGCGGTCGACCGCGGCCAGCAGGTACGGGTCGTGGTACGCGGCGCGGCCGAGCATCACGCCGTGCAGCCGCTGCAGCGGATCGGCAGCCTGTGCCAGCGATGTGATGCCGCCGTTGAGCACGAACTTCGCACGCGGAAAATCGCCCGCCAGCCGATAGACCACCTCGTAGCGCAGCGGCGGCACCTCGCGGTTCTGCTTCGGCGAAAGGCCCTTGAGCCAGGCATTGCGGGCGTGGACGATGAACACCTCGCAGCCGGCCTCGTGCAGCTGGCCGACGAAATCGCGCACGAAACCGTAATCCTCGCCACGGTCAATGCCGATGCGGTGCTTGACCGTCACCGGGATCGACACCGCGTCGCGCATCGCCTTCACGCAGTCGGCCACCAGGGTGGGCTCGGCCATCAGGCAGGCGCCGAAGGCACCGCGCTGCACGCGCTCTGACGGGCAGCCGCAGTTCAGGTTGATCTCGTCGTAGCCCCACTGCTGCCCGAGCCGTGCACAGTGCGCCAGGTCGTCGCGCTCGGAGCCGCCGAGCTGCAGCGCGACCGGATGCTCGGCCGGATCGAAGTCGAGATGGCGCGCCACGTCGCCGTGCAGCAGCGCGCCGGTGGTGACCATCTCGGTGTACAGCCGCGCATGACGGGACAATTGCCGATGGAAAAACCGGCAGTGGCGGTCTGTCCAGTCCATCATCGGCGCGATGCAGAAGCGCCAGGGCGAGGGTGACAAGGGCGTTAGACTCGCTGCAAGAAACATCGCGCGGCAGGCGTGCTCGCCATCGGCCCGCCAGCAAGGCGGACCCCACAGAGGAAGAATTATGCGACGAGACGATCACCATGCCTCGCACGCCGGCGTTGCGCGCGCAGAGCTGGCGGAGGCACCGCCCGCAGCGGAGGAACGCGACAGAAGCGAGATCGGCGCGCTGCAGGCCCTGCGCGAGAGGATCGCCTTCCTGCGCGGATTCGTCGCCCATCCCGAGCAGGTCGGCTCGGTGATCCCCAGTTCGCATGTGCTCGAGCAGCGGCTCGTGCGCAGCGCGCGCCTGCCGCACGCACGTTGCTTGGTCGAACTCGGCCCGGGCACCGGCGGCACGACGCGTGCCTTCCTCCGTGCGATGCCGGCAACCGCGCACCTGCTGGCAATTGAACTGAACGAGGACTTCGCCGCTCGACTGCGGGCATCGATCCGCGACCCGCGGCTCACCGTCGTTCAGGGCAGCGCCGAGTTCATCGACCGCTTCCTCACCGAGCACGGCCTGCCGGCGCCGGATGCGGTCATTTCCGGCATCCCTTTCTCGACCATGCCACGCGAGGTCGCCGACCGCATCGCCGCCGAGATCGCGCGCGTGCTGGCGCCGGGCGGGCGCTTCGTCGCCTACCAGGTTCGCCCGCACGTGGCCGACTATGCGAGCCCGTACCTCGGCCAGGCGCGCAGGGAGTGGGAAGTGATCAACATTCCGCCGGTGCGCGTGTTCACCTGGACCCGCGGCGGCTGAGGACCCTCATCGGCAACCGGTGGCGGCTACTCGATGCCGATCAACCACTGGATGACCTGCTTGGCGATGAAGCCGAGGATGCCGAAGGCCAGCACGAAGAACAGGATGAAGGTGCCGAAGCGGCCGGCCTTCGAATCGCGCGCCAGTTTGAAGATGATGAACAGCATGAACGCGATGAAGGCGCCGACGCCCCAGGTCATGCCGAAGTGGGCGACCTGAGCTTCGGTCAGGCCGAAGGGCGCGGACTCCATCGCCAGCGTCAGGTCCGCGGCGGCAGCTTCTCGACGTCCAGCACGTCGCGATAGGCGTGCCAGCTCGCGTGGCCGATCACCGGCACCGCGAACACGAAGCCGATCATCAGTGTCGCCATCGACGCCGCCGTGGCCAGCATGATCAGCGCCGCCCACAGCGCCATCGGCGCCGGGTTGTCGCCGACCGCGCGCACGCTGGCCAGCAGCGCCGTGCGCAGGCTGACGCGGCGGTCGAGCAGCAGCGGCGCCGAGACGACGGTCAGCGAGAAGACCAGCGCCGCGCCGAGCCCGCCGGCCAGCAGCCAGAGGAAGAACAGCCAGCCGCCCTGCCCCGCCACCGCGTAACGCAGGAAGCGCAGCGGCGAGTCGAGCGGTACCGCAACGAACAGTTCGAACAGCAGCGCGGAGACCAGCACCCACGCCGTCGACGCGGCGAACAGCAGCGCGCCGAGCGCCACCAGCGGCCGCGTGCCGCGCCGCCACGCCCCGATCGCATGGCCGAGCCTCGGCCGCTCGCCTGCCGCGACGCGGCGGCTCAGCTCATACAGTCCGGTGCACAGGATCGGCCCGGTCAGCAGGAAGCCGGTCAGCGCGCCCGGCATCAGCGGCAGGGCGTGCAGCGCCAGGGTCAGCACGGCCAGCCCGCCGACGGCGACGATCAGGCCGTGCAGCAGACTCGGGCCGAAGCAGGCGTGCAGGTCGCGCCAACCCCGGCGAAGCCAGGACAATGGCTGCACCAAAGTGATTGCGCGCACCACGGGCAGCGACGGATCCGGTGGGCCGGCGGCGGAACTCATCTGCGCATTATCGCGAAGCGCGCTGACAGCTTCTCGAGTTAGACAAAGGCCCCGCTGATGCGGCCACCGACGGCGGACGCCCTCCGCCGACTGCTAGCGCGGCCAGGGAGGTCCCTTGAGTTCGACCGTGTTGCCATCGGGATCGCTGACGTAGATCGACGGCCCCGACCCCTCCGCGCCGTAGCGCGAGGCCGTCTCCCCGGCGGCGATGCCGTGCGCGGCCAGGTGCGCGCGGATCGCCGACTCGTCGAACGGCTCGAGACGCAGACAGAGGTGGTCGAGGTTGTGGCCATCGGCACCCGGCGCCGCGCCGCCCGAGCGGCCGAGCGGACCGTCGACCGGGATCAGGTCGATCAGCGAGCGGCCGGCGCGCAGTTGCACCAGCCCGATCTCGTCCTGTTTGCGCTCGACGGTGCAGCCGAGCCCGTGACAGTAGAAGTCGAGCATCGCCTGCAGGTCGCGCACGCGCAGCACCAGGTGGTCGATCTCGCGGATCCGGATCATCGGAGGGTGCTCCGCGGCGCCGGCGCCAAAGCCTCGAACTTGGAGAAGATGTTCTGCGCCTCGGGCAGGCTGGCGAGCAGCTGCGCTTCCATGCCTGGCCTGGGCCGGTAAACCGCTATGACGAATCGGCCCATCGCTGCCTCCGCTGCGCCCGGACAGCGGCGATTCTGCACCGGCGGGCTCCGCTTCTGACTGAAGCGGGCCAGGCCGCGGCAAAGCTGCCCTGCTACTCGCCGCTCTTCAGCCGTCGCATGCCTTCGATCATCGGGTGCCAGCCGAACACGAGCGAGACCATGAAGGCGTCCATGCGCAGGTCGCCCGGGGCGCTGTCGTTGATGGTCGACTTGTAGCCGAACGTGAGCGCGAGGTTGGTGTTGACCTGGTATCCGAGCGTGAGCCCGACGCCGATGTTGTTGAGCTTCTCGCCGGCGACGCCGTTGACGGTCGCCTTGCCGCCGTTGTACCAGACGAGATCGAGCGACCCCCACAATTGCTCGGTGAAGTCGCG
>Ga0209254_10006316_pt1 | contig 10934 bp, 9 predicted proteins | sample FrelakmetDIP11DI_FD_187148 | JGI IMG/M metagenome (GOLD analysis project Ga0209254, IMG submission 187148) | Freshwater lake sediment microbial communities from the University of Notre Dame, USA, for methane emissions studies - DIP11 DI (SPAdes)... | ecosystem: Environmental > Aquatic >... | reverse complement strand
GCGCCCGTTACCTCCACCCGATCTGCATAGGTCGGCGCAATCGCGGCATGCACGGACAAGCCGCCATGCCGGGCAGATCGATACAGGCATCTGCGCAATGCTCGCACTCCTCCAGACAGGCAACGCAGGCTTCGATACACGCCCGAAAAGTCTCGTGTCACCGTACCGACCAGGTGTCCTTCTACGCGGGTTCAGGCATGCCGCCCGGCAGATTCCCAGTTGAGAGGTCTGCCTGGAATGGGACAGACGGCTGGCTCTGCATAGTATGCGGATGGTTTCTTCTCACACGGCTGGAGTCAATACGTAGCATTACCTAGCTCCGTCGAAATCGGACGTGGAGGAAAAAATTGAGATCTGCGGGCTCGAGAGTGCTACAGAGGGACAGGAACGAGTGTCCTTCGCTCACTACTACGGGACGTAACCAGATTGAATCTCTGGCGAACTTGCCATTCACCACCAGCTGAGCCTCCTCTCATTGATCCGTGACAGTACCGACTGAACCATGAAAACACCAGCGGGACGGAACATGCAGCATGAGCAGCATGATACGTAGGATTACTGAAGGGGTTGTACGGATTGGCACCGGCTCGACTTGCGTCTATAAAGACACGGCAGATGGACTCTTCGCGGATCATGATTTGTGATGTGACAGAGACGAGACGAACGGAACGGGGTCGCCAGCGCGTTGTGGATATAGAAACTCGCCTCCGTTCCTGGGTCCAGTATGCCCATCGGGCCGTCTCCAAGAGGAACCCATTAGGCAGCGCGGAAAGAGTTGCGGTGATGGCTGGCACGGACGCAAACGCGTTGACGCCAGCGCATGCGCGCCATTTGTGTCCGAATTGCGGTGCAAACAGGCTGAAAGCACAGAGGAGAAACCCCGATGAACGGTTACAAAATCAACCACGTGCTCGTTGCCGAAGCTTTAGTGGGCGAAGGCAACGAGGTTGCCCATGTCGATCTCGTGATGGGGCCGAGGGGAAGCGCGGCAGAGACGGCTTTCTGCGTCGCCTTGACCAATCAGAAGCGGGGGGACAACGCGCTATTGGCTCTTGTGGCTCCCAATCTGATGGCCAAGCCGGCGACGGTGCTGTTCAACAAGGTCGAGATCAAGAATGAGAAGCAGGCAACGCAGATGTTCGGACCGGCGGAGCGAGGCGTGGCCAAAGCCGTGGTGGACTCGGTCAAGGAAGGCGTCATCCCGAAAGATGAAGCTGAGCACATTTTCATCTGTGTCGGCGTGTTCATCCACTGGGATGCCAAGGACAAGAACAAGATCCAGGACTGGAATTATGAGGCGACCAAGTTGGCCATCGCTCGGGCCGTCGAAGGCAAGCCCACGATCGAGGAAGTGATCGCCCAAGAGGACGTCATGCACCATCCGCTGGCAGCCCACGATTGAGAGCCGACCTTACAGGTCAGTCATCGAGGCATGCAATGTCATCGCATAGGGATTCGGCCGGTCGAGGATTCCAAATAGCATGGACAACGCGGAGGCCGTTGGGATGCCCGATGCTCAGCCCCGAATTGCAAGTAATACCGCCGCTGCGGGCACCTCTTCGCGCGCTTTGAGTAATGATGAGGAGCGACTTGTGAAAGCTTCACCGACCGGACACGGTCTCTTGGCGACGCTACTTCTCCTTGCCTTCACTGGGGTCGCCTCCGCAAAGCCAATCGACTGTTGGGTCGGTGTGCGCAACGGCCTGGATTTTTCCGGCAAACAGGAACGTATTTATGGCCCTATGGAATTGCCCAGCATGAAAAATCTTGGAGGTTTCGATTGGAACGGCGTGATCGAAAGTCTGGAGGTCGGTCCCGGGGCAGAAGTGACCCTCTTTCGCAGCGAGAACTTCGTGGTTCCGGAAGGACCTCGGTATCACGCCCTGTAGTTGAAAGAGTGGAATTACCAGGACGAAAATTACCGGAACGGCGTTATCGCATTCGTGCAAGGGCATTTGGTCCGTCATGTGGGGCAGGGGGAGTATCAGCTTCATCGGGAAGTCAGTTCATTGAAGGTAAACTGCCGGCACTAGCGGCGGCCTTCGCACCACGGTTCATACGCGTAGGTGAGGTTCGAGATGAAAACTCAGCTCATCGCTTCGGAGGAATGGCTGCGATTCTGTGAAGAATTCAGCCGACAACATCGCGGCTGGCTGGCGACGACCAGCTTTGTGGATGAAGCGTCCTTTGGCGAGGGCAGCGAAAACCAAATCACGGCGGAGCACGGCGTCGTGCGCGACATACCTTTCCACGCACTTCGCTTCGAACCCAGCAAGCGCGACTTGTTGATGCTTTTGGGGGACGGAAATACGTGCATCACTCAGCCCATACCGGCCGTCACGCGCATCTGTCTCTTGGAAACTGAAGAGGGAGCCCACGCTGGTCTACGGATTGATCGAGCGGGTGGCGGGATGATCATGCTCAGATTCCGCGCTCCAGCTAGACCGGAAAGCCTGGACGGGATTGCAGCGTCAGAGTGGTAGTTGTGCCGTTTGAAGCCCTTGACCCTAGGAGAAAGCCGATGCCGAACTATCGATATCTCATCATCGGCGGCGGCATGACCGCCGATGCCGCTGTCCAAGGCATACGGGAACTCGATCCCCGGGGTTCCATCGGGTTGATCGGCACCGAGACGGACCCACCATATGACCGCCCGCCCCTATCGAAGAAACTGTGGCAGGGCAAACCCATCGAATCGATCTGGCGCAAAACCGAGGACCGGGACGTCAGTCTGCACCTCGGGCGAACCGCAACGGCACTCGATCTGGCCAACAAGACCGTGACAGACGATCAAGGCACCCCTCACGGCTTCCAGAAACTGCTGCTGGCGACGGGTGGAAGTCCGAGGCGCGTTCCTTTCGGCGGCGACGACATCCTCTATTTCCGTACCCTCGCCGATTACCGCCGTCTCCGCGCACTGAGCGATGTGAAGCGTCGGTTCGCCGTGATCGGGGGCGGCTTCATCGGCTCCGAGATCGCAGCCGCTCTGGCCATGACTGGCAAGGAGGTCGTGATGATATTTCCGGAGGACGCCATCGGTGCGCGTGCCTATCCGCCGGAGCTGAGCCGCTTTCTAAACCAGTACTACACGGAGAAGGGAGTCGAGATCCTACCCGGACACATGATCAACGGGATCGAACGCGAAGGTGAGCAGTTGAAGCTGCAGCTTCGAGTCGAGAAAACCTCTGTCGAGCAGTCGGTTCAGGTGGACGCAGTCGTTGCTGGAATCGGCATCGAACCGGCAACGACACTTGCGGAAGATGCCGGCCTTCCTGTAGAGAACGGCATCACTGTAGATGAGTACCTTCGCGCCGGGCACCCCGATGTTTACGCGGCAGGCGACGTGGCCAATTTCTGGAATCCTCTCCTGGAAGAGCGCATCCGCGTCGAACACGAGGACAATGCGCTGGCGATGGGCCAGCAAGCCGGCCGCAATATGGCGGGCGAGTCGTGCCCTTACCATCATTTGCCCTTCTTCTATTCGGACCTCTTCGAACTGGGATACGAAGCCGTCGGAAAGCTTGATTCCCGGATGGAGATGGTGACGGATTGGGTACAACCCTGCCGCACCGGTGTGGTCTACTACCTTCGCGACGGCCGGGTGCGGGGCGTGCTGCTCTGGGACGTCTGGGATCGTGTTGAGGCGGCTCGCGCCTTGATGTCCGAATCGGGTCCGTTTGTCCCCGCAGACCTGACCGGGCGGCTGTAGCGGAACGGAGCGGCGATTGGAAGGCCTCGCGAGACGGGTCAGTCTCGCGAGGCCGGCCGTCTCCAAGTTTAGCCGTACCAATCACTGGGACGCCACTTTTTTGGGCAGGTCTTGGTATGGGTTTCCCTCCTCCGACCGGAAATACTGCAAGCTGCTGGCGTTGCCGCTTCCAGAACCTGACCTGCCATTCCATAGTGCTCCACAACGCCATTGCATCGCCATACGTAGCGCTACGGATGTTCGTGGCGCTCCTCTTTATGAAAAATAGGCACCAAACAATGCCACGGGCCGCGGGTTGATCCTTTCCTCTGCTGGGCCTGGCGTTGGTTGCAGTTGGCCACCATTGAGGCGCTATGGCAAGACATCTCGCAATGAACAAAACAGCTCCCCGGAAGGGTTCTCTGCCCGTCGCTTCGCCGCAGTGGGACGTGCCGTGGTTGCAATGTGTGTCGGCTTCGTTGCCCGAAGTCGTCATCGCTTGCGATCTCTCTGGAGCCATCCGCTATGAGAGCACCCCGGCTGCGCAGGCGCGCGCGGCAGATACGCTTCCACCGTTGGCCGTGCTGCTGCGGACATGCTTGTCTGATCCACGTGATCAGCATGCGGCCGAGTCCGTGCCCAAGCTGGTGGACAGGATTCTTCACTCGCCAAGGATCAATGAAGGATGTTCGGGGCACCTGCTCCTTCGCACTTGCGGCGGTCTTGTGCGGAGTGAAGTGTCCGCTCACGCGCTGAGGGACGGCGCTGGCCGGACCATGGGTCTCCTGATCAGGCTTCAGACGCCGGTGCCCAATTGGAAAGCCCTGCGAAAGCTGATGCATGAGGCCAGTCATGATGCGCTCACCGATCTGCTGAACCGGAGGGAATTCTGCGCGCGCCTGAATCGGCTGATCGAACAACGAGATCCCCACGCTCATCACGCGCTGCTCATGATGGATTTGGATAGTTTCAAGCAGGTCAACGACCTCTGCGGCCACAACGCTGGGGATGACGCGCTGCGCCAGATCGCCACGCTGCTGCACGGCAAGGTTCGGTCACGGGATAGCTTGGCGCGCTTCGGGGGTGACGAATTTTGCCTGTTGATGGAGCACTGTTCTATGACGAAAGCAGTGCAGACGGCGCATAAACTGGTGGCTGCGGTGGAGGAGTTTACTTTCGTGTGCAGCGATCGCGTGTTCCGGTTCGGACTGAGTATCGGCGTCGTGGCGCTGTCCGAACACATCGACCTTATGAGAGCGCGGGCCGAGGCCGATGCCGCCTGCTACCGAGTGAAGAAACGGGGCGGTCATGGCGTGGCTGTGGCGCAACCCGATGCTTCGGTGTCACTGAGGCCCTTCTTCGGAACAGCGAGACAAGAGTGATCATGGCCACTCAAGCTGCCCGCCGCCATGAGAGTCACTGTAGCCGGACCGATCCAACTGCGACATGGACTTGGCCAGCCGTCACCTTTCATCGCAGCGAACGCCCCGCGACGGCTTGGTCGCCAGCCATTTCCATTGAGGCGCTGTGCGAACGACTTGCGTTGTTGTTCCTGCTCGAAGTGCCCTGCATCCTGAATTTCAGAAAACCCGGAATGCCGCTTTCCTGCCGTACGCCAATCCAAGGCTGGGAACGCCGCGACGGCCGCTTGATACTCGGTGCCGATCGGTTCAGTCTCCATCTGTGCGAAGAACAAATCGAAGCACTCTGTGTGATCCAAAGGACCCGCGACGGTAGGGACCGAAGAATCGTCGAACTTCGCGACAAAAAGGGAGCATTGCGAGCCCGCATCCTCGGTCCCTGTTCCACTGAAAAATCAGCAGTCTGGCAGGACATCATGGACACCTTCATCTTGCCGATGGTGGATACCGCAGCTCAGCAACAAGTGCAGGTGCTCTGAAACTGGCGCTCTCCGTACCTGGCTCTCCACTCTTTCGATACCCTGCCAAGGATCGCTGGGCGCGCCGCGACCATGATGAGCCCATTCAGCACAGCCGCAGGCAATCGAATTCTTGTGGCCCGTGGACCGGGGGAAACACCTGTGCATATTTTGGTGGCCATAGACAGGCCCACAGTTGCAGGAATCGGGATTCTCAGACTACCTCGGTCGCAAGGTCGTTTTTGGTCGGGTGGGATCGGCTGATTGAATTACCCGCTTGACATAAGGTCTATAACTCAGCTTTCCCGCACATCAGATATGCGAGCGATCAACTGCTCCAACGCCGTCGGATCGACTGGTTTCGTCAAATGGGTGTCGAAACCTGCCTGCCGGGCCTTGTCCTTGTCTTCGGTCTGGCCAAAGCCGGTTAGCGCCGCCAGGTAAATCGTTTTCTGTCGGGTGGATTTTCGAAGGGTTCGCGCCACATCGTAGCCATCGAGGTCACCGGGCAGGCCGATATCGCACAGGATCACCTCAGGGTCGAAACTGTCTGCCTTAGCCAACCCGGTTTCCCCGTCGTGAGCGACTTCCACCCTATGCCCCGCCAGTTGCAGCATCAGTTGCATGCTTTCCGCAGCATCGGGGCTGTCTTCCACGATTAGAACCCGGCGTGAACGCGCAATTGCTGTACCTTCGGGTCCAGCCGCGTACGGCATGGACCTCTCGATGATCTTGCGCACCGGCAGACGGACTCTGAATTCCGAGCCTCGTCCAGGTCCTTCACTGTGTGCCGAAACGGTGCCGCCATGCAAGGCTGCGAGGCCGTTCACCAAGGCAAGTCCCAAACCCAAACCGCCGCCCGAACGGCCGATCGTTTCCCTCGCCTGCATGAAGGGCTCGAAGATGGACGCAAGCAGTTCAGGCGCGATTCCGGTTCCCGTGTCCCTGATGCTGAAACACGCAAACCCGCATCCGTCCGCACGCACTGTAATACCAATCTTGCCGCCTTGGTTCGTAAACTTCGAGGCATTGTGGAGCAGGTTGCTGATGATTTGAATGATGCGCGCCTTATCGGCGTCCATGCCTATCGGTTCCGAAGGCAGATCGACCTCCAGGTTAAGACGGTTCTCGTCGAGGAGGGGCCGATGGTCCGCGATGATCCCTCGAACGGTCTCGACCAGATCGATGTGTTCCTTCTGGAGTTCGATCTTCCCTCGCGTAATCCGCGTAACATCCAGCAGGTCATCGACCAACCGGACCATGTGCGACACCTGACGTTCGGCAATGGCGCACGCTTGTTCCGCAATCCGGGGGTCTTGTCCCGCCTTGCGGATCAGGTGCACGGCCGTGCGAATGGGGGCCAGCGGGTTGCGCAGTTCGTGTCCGAGCGTGGCAAGAAAATCGTCCTTGCGTCGCGCTTGTTCTTTCAGCGCGTCTTCCATGCTCTTCAATTGGTCGATGTCGAGATTGATGCCCGCCCAGCAGGTGATCCGGCCTTCTTCGTCACGCACGGGCACACCCCGCGCGAGCACGTGATGCCACTGCCCGTCCACGCCACGGAAGCGGTGCTCGATGTCCCACAATGCCCCCGTCCGAACGCATTCCTTCCACGCCGTTACGGTTCGTTCGGCATCGTCCGGATGAAGCACTGCGCCCCATCCGAAATTCGAACACTGTTCCTGTGTCAGCCCCACCAGCTTCAAGAACGAGTCACTGGCGTAGGTATTCCGGCCGTCCGGAGCGCACACCCATACACCATAGTTGATCGATTCCCCGATGGCCCGGTAAAGCCGCTCGCTTTCGCGAAGCGCCATCTCGACGCGCTTTCGCTCGGTGATGTCTTGAACGGTGCCGATCATGCGCAAAGGTTCGCCCTCGGTGCCCGTCTCAAGCTGACCAAAGCCCAGCAACCAGCGGGTGGAGCCATCGGCCAGGCACGCGCGAAACTCGAGTCCCGGAGGACTTTCGCCTGCCACACAGGCGTTGGACCATGACTGCATGGCGGAGCGGTCGTCGGGATGCAACAAAGCAAGAAATTCCTCGAATGCGAGCTTGGGATGCGTTGCGGGTTCGAATCCATATAGCCGCGCGCTTTCGTCGCTCCAGGTTACACGACCGGTTTTCATGTCCACCATCCAACTTCCGATATGCGCAACGTGCTGCGATTCGGTCAGGAGGCGCTCCTTCTGCCGCAGCAATTCCCCAGCCTCCTTGCGCTCGGTGATGTCCTCGATCAACGCGCCGAAGCCGGTGATCTCCCCGGCGGAGTCGCGCACCGGGTACCAACTCTCGGTCCAATAGCGGGTAACACCGGGCGCGGCCGTTGTCTCGCCGGAGAACTCATGATTACCCACGGCCTCGCCCGTCTCAAGGATGCGGCGCGTTACCTCGCGTACCGACTCGGCGAGCGTTGGCACGATCTCGGAGACATGCCGCCCGATATGCGCCTCGACGGGAACGCCGTTTATCTTGGCGAGACACTCGTTGATGCGAATGTAGCGCAGCTCGCGATCCAGGAACGCGATCCCAATTGGCGCCGTGTGCAGCAGCGTGTCGAGCAGTGCGAGGGTGTTCCTGTTTTTTGCCTCTGCCAGCTCGCTCTCCGTCCGGAACTCGTTACGCAGCTCCCGGTAACAGGCCGCGTGCCGCAAGGCGATCGAAGCCTGGTCGGCCAGTGCGGCGAGCAGGAATTCCTCGGTCGGATCCCGCGCGCGGTCGCCGGACCGGTAAATTGCCAGAACCCCCTGCACACCCTGAGGATTTATCACCGGCACGCCGAGAAAGGCATAGACGCTCTGAAACCCGAGGAACGCCCCCAGGACGGTACCGATCCGTTCGTCCAGCGGGGCGCGAAAACTGCTGGCGCTTGCGGGGTCGACGCCTTGCGAGGCCGCCACGGCGGCCTGTCCATCCGGATCGGCCAGGAGCAGCAGGCAAGCCTCCGCTCCGGCGAAGTCGGCGGTTTTCTCCACCACCCGCCGCAAGACTTCGTCATAGTCCAGGCTGCTGGTGATGGCCCGGTTAATGGCGATCAGTTCGCGCAGACGTTCGAGCTCGGTCATCGACAGGCGTTCGGGCGCACTTGTCTTCCCTACCTCGGCGGACAACGTTCATCCTCGGGTTCCACTACGAGGCCTTGGGCGGTGATCCGCAAGGCATGGCGTCGACTTTGGTGGGCACTGCCCCGCGCCTTGACGATACGGACGCTGCGCCTCAAGTCGTGCTCCAAATGCATCTCGAGCCAGACGATATTATCGGACAGGTAGGAGACTTCCCGGCCCGAGATGGTCCCGGTCGGACGGTCCTGGCCGGTTGCTTCCATCAGGAACAGCGTCGTGACGTTCCGCGCGGCCAGGTGTTGACTGAGCGCATAGAGATAATCGCGGAAGCGAAGCGAGTCGCGGGCGCTCCGTTCGAGGTCGGCAACGGCATCGATGACGACGCGTTGGATTCCCTGCACTTCGATGCGCAGCAACATCTCGCGTACGACCGTGTCGATCTGCATTTCCACAGGCGACGCGTAGAGCAGATCGAGCTTGCCGCGCGCGAGCAGGTCCTCCGGAACCCAGCCGAAATTGCGAATGACGCGGGCGAGTTGGACCGGGCTTTCCTGAAAGCCCACCAACAGACCCGGTTCCCCCAGCCGCACGCCCTCGCGAAGAAAATGCAGACCCAGCGCCGTCTTCCCAGCGCCCGAGGGGCCGAGCACCAAGGTGGACGTCCCGCGCAGCCAGCCACTCTCGATCATCGGGTCGAGCCCGACGATGCCGCTCTGCAGACGTTCCGTCGACACCGCATAATCCTCGGCGATCCGTGGGCTGACCAGGCGGGGGTAGATCTCCAGTCCTTCGGCAGTGATGCGAAACGCATGCAGCCCATCGAGGAAATTGCTGCCGCGCACCTTGAGGATTCGAAGATATCGGGTATCCCGACTGCCGAGCAGCTCGCGGGTCAACTCGACGATGCCGTCAGCCACTGCAAACTCGGGCCGCTGGCCGACGGCATCGACAGTGTACTCCCCCACCCAGAAGCTGGTGGTGTCGTAAGCGCTGAGGAGCCCGGCCAATTGGTACAGCACGCGCCGCCAGGTCACCGGGTCCGGCATCAGATCGGACAACGCCTTGAACGAGTCGACGATGATGAGGCTCGGACGATGCTGCTGGATCAGCGCCAGCATGCGTTCGGGGAGCTTTTCTGGTGCGTCCGCCAGATCAGCCGCCAGATCCTCGTAGAGGATCTCCGTGCCGATGCGGGCGGGGTCGGCAAACCGATAGGTCTGCAGATAGTTGATGAGCTTGGCGAGCGGTTCGGACAGGGTCGTCAGGTACAGCACGGGGCGTCCGTGACCGGCATTCGCAAACGCTATTTGTTGGGTCAGAATCGTTTTGCCCGTACCGGGCAGGCCCATGATGATATTAATGGAAGCACGCGGGAAACCGCCGTCCAGAATGCCGTCGGCCGCAGCGTTGCCGGTGCTAATTCGCTCCATGGGCGTTCTCCCGTCTGTAGTTGCGCTGATCGAGCAACTGCTCGATCGACCGGATGAGCTGGGCATCGTCCAGAGGCTTTCTGAGGAAGGCATCCGCCCCAGCCTCCCGCGCCCGGTCTTCCGCGGCCAGGATGCTAAAAATGAGCACGGCGATGCGCCGCGTCGCAGGATCTGCCTTGAGCGCCCGGCAGACGCTCAATCCATCGACCTGCGGGACGAGAATTTCAGAAAGGAGAATATCGGGCAGCAGCAAGCGCGCCTGTTCAAGTGCCTGTGCCCCATTGTCGGTGAACTCCACGCGATACCCGGCCTGTTCCATGAAGTACCTCGCCAGACTTCGGACATGCGGGTCCCGCTCCACGGCCAGGATCAGGATTTGGCGTACGGGCTGGTTGTTGGTTGATGCAATCATCGCGGTCTAGGTTTCACTGGTGTCCGGCGCTGGGCTTTGGCGCGGCCGGGCAGTGGTTGCCGCAAGTACCCGAATTCATGGGCCCGTGGAAGCGGTATCAGTTCGAAGCCGTGGACTTGCTGCCATCACATCTAAAACCATGAACCATCGTTTGTAAATCGGAAATTCATCCAGCCGTCCTCGATTGGGCACGAAACCCGCTCACTTAGACCACTTTGCCCCGAAGTACCTCTGAAGATGATCGGCGACAGCGCTGCTTAGGCTTGCCTAAGTCAACCGGTCACGTGCCTAGACCCGATCGATCCGCCCGGTTGTAATCGGGTTGCCTAGCCGAGGTGTTGCATCGCACGTCCAATCGGCTTTCCGTTATTGATTCCGGACGTCTAAGCTCTGGCCGGCACAGGGCGTAGGTACCCCACTGAGGGGTCGGCCTGCAATCGCAGAGCGAGCCGAGGTAAGCCTGTTG
>Ga0209254_10006315_pt1 | contig 10935 bp, 10 predicted proteins | sample FrelakmetDIP11DI_FD_187148 | JGI IMG/M metagenome (GOLD analysis project Ga0209254, IMG submission 187148) | Freshwater lake sediment microbial communities from the University of Notre Dame, USA, for methane emissions studies - DIP11 DI (SPAdes)... | ecosystem: Environmental > Aquatic >... | reverse complement strand
ACAATGGGCGTGTCCATGGCGTATCCTCCCAGGCGATATTGCCGGTCATGATACGCCCTACGGCCCGTTCCTGTCCAGAATTTAGATGCGTTTGCCCTGCGGCGCAATGCCCGTACGCTTGACTTCCCCAGATCGATAGAGTAACCTTAGTCCATCACTCACCGGGGAGAAATTCATGCCCGATTCGCCACAGCAATTGTCGCTATTCGATGCCCCACCGGAACCCGAGCCGCAGCCCAAGCAACAACCAAGCGCGCTTGCGTCGGACACATCCACGCCGCTCGATCAGGCGCGCACAGCAAAGAACAAGACGCGCCTCAATGCGCACACCTCGCTGGCGAATGCGGTGGAGGCGTATCACGATCACATCGCGGGCAGCGAACTTTCACCGCACACGGTCAAGTCGTTCATCTACGATCTCAATATCCTGATCGAATTCGCGGGAACCACCCGCCCCATCGGACAGATCGCGCAGCGGGATCTGGAGAACTTCATGGACTGGCTGGTCAACGGGCGCGGCGTGCCGTGCAATCCCAAATCGCTGTCACGGCGGCTGGTCACACTGAAGGCGTTCTTCCGCTGGCTGAGCGACAACGGCGTCATCGACGAAGACCCGGCGGCCCCCATCGCGCACAAGCCTGTCTCGACGCCCCTGCCCGACATCTTGACCGACGAGCAAATCGAGGAAGTGCTGGCGGCGGCGAACAAATTCAGGCACAACGCCGAGAAGCCGGACGCGCGCGCCTATTTGCTGATCACGCTGCTGTTGAAGACCGGCATCAAGAAGAACGAGTGCATGGCGATCACGCTGGAGCACATCGATCTGTCTAATCCCGACGAGCCGGCGCTGTGGATCCGCTACACCGATCCGCGCTATCACCACAAAGAGCGCAAACTCAAACTCGACACAAAGTGGCCGCGCGTGCTGCAGGAGTATCGCACGCAGTACAAGGCGGAGCAGGCACTGTTCCCCTGTACCTCGCGCACATTGGAATACGTGCTGGCCGATGTGAGCCAACTCGCCAACTTGCCCAAGCCGCTCTCGTTCGAGATGCTGCGCTGGACGTGCGCCGTGCGCGATCGCCGCGCGGGGATGAAGGAAGAAACACTGCGCCACAAACTCGGTTTGTCGGAAGTGACATGGTACGAGACGTGGCCGAAGATCGAGAAACTGGCCGCCCCCGCGTTGTAGGGCAATTTGTCATTCCCGCGCAGGCGGGAATCCAGCAGTTCGACCGGTGTCAAACTGCCAATCAGACACCTGGATGCCCGACTCGCCCAGCGCGCCTCCGCCGCGTCGCGGCGGGTAAGGCGAAGCACTTGGGCATGACGACCACATTCCATTGATCATTGCTAATCGATCATTGAGCATGGTTAATTGATTCCAACAGCGCCCATAACCCGCCGGACACCAACGCATGTCCGCCCGTCACGATCGGGATCGGCGCGTTGAGGACGGCTTGCGTGAATTCGCGGATGAACGGATCACCGATCGCGTCGACTAGTCCCAGGTCGGCCGCGTAGCGATCTTCCTCGGACGGCCAGACACCGTTCGCCGCCCACAATACTCGCGTATCCCACAGTATCGCATCCGCCATCGAGCAGAGATCACTCATGAAGCGTGAGAGTCCAACGGCGTGAAGATGATCGCTCAGCAGCGATCGCACCTGCCCGGCCCCCAGGCGTCCCGCGGCGCGCATGCCTCGCTCTTCGCTGTAGACACGCGTCCAACACTGCACCGTTTGCTCCATCTGTGCGACTGCCCATGAAGGCACGCGGCCTGTCAGAATCACACGCGATGCTCGCGTCTTCAGCACCTCACACGCGGCGCGCAAGCGGCGATCATCCCACGGCAACCGATTGACGGCTTCCCGCAGATGCGATCCGCAGTGCGGATGTCGCACGGCGATCTGTGCGTCGATCGGCACGTCAAGATCGAGACGAGTGGCAGGTGATGGGGGCCAACCGATCGGTTCGAGACCTGCTTCGTGCGACAAGACCCAGCCCAGCGAGTTGTCACTGGGCAGCCGATCGATCCACTCGCGCACGATCGACGCGGGCGTGATTGCCGCCCAGTCGGTGGAGTTGATGTTGTTGGCGATGACGGCGCGATCGTGACGCTGAGCGACCTCGGCGACCTGTGCGAGATCAGTTACTGTAAGCAACGGCGCAGAAGCCGCACCCATGTATAACAGCCGTGTCACAGGAAAGCGATCGATCACATCCGCCAGACGCTGACCGAAATGAAATGGCCCGTTGTCGCCATCGAGATCGATCGTGACGGGGAGATAACCGATCGAGTCTGCGAAAGCCCGATCGCCGGTGACGACGACGAGGGGATCAAACGATCGCGTTTCGATTGCCCGATCCAGTAGATCATGGGCGCAGGCTTGTCGCACCGCATGCATCTGGCGCAGCAAGGGAGGCGAGGGTGCGGCTCCACTCGCGAAGACAATCAACCCGACCGATTCAGACATGGCTGACTCCAATAAAAAACGCGGGAGCCAGACCAGACTCCCGCGCAGATCAGTTGATGAACGATCAGACTAGGCAAGTTCCGGTTGCAGCAAGCCGTAGTCGCCCGTGCGGCGGCGATACAAGACGTTGATGCCGTCGAAGTCGCTGTTGTAGAACACGAAAAAGTCGTGGCCCAACAGTTCCATCTGTTCGATCGCTTCCTCGGGATTCATGGGCGCAACCTCGAAGGTCTTGGTGCGCACGATCGAGCCGACCGGTTCAGCCTCGGCCACCGACTCCGTGAGCGGCTCGACCGCTTCCGGCACGCGCACCGTCTCCGCGCCGCGCACCTGCCCCCGGCTGTAAAGGCGATCTTTGAAGCGGGTGATCTGGCGCTGCATTTTCTCGGCGACCAGATCGATGGCGGCAAACAAATCCTGATCGCGCTCTTCCGCCCGCAGGACTTTGCCGCGGCTGCGCACCGTCAACTGGGCTGTCATGCGGTGCTGCGCGCTGCGCGTCTCTTCCTGCGACAATTCCATGCGGGCTTCATCAATGATGGGAAGGTACCGTTCCAGCTTGCCGACTTTCTTCTCCACGTATTCCTGCACTCGTTCTGTTACGCTGACATTCCTTCCACGAACGACAATTTCCATTTTCGTTCTCCTTAGGTCCGGGGGTGATCCCCTTAAGGTGTACGGGCCAGCGTCAGTCCCATCACCGACGCCGCACCCGCTTTCAACACCGCTTGAGCACAAGCATCCAACGTCGCGCCGGTGGTGCCCACGTCATCGATAAGCATCACGCGCGCGCCATGCACGCGCCCTTCGACGCATCCAAATGCACCGGCCACGTTCTGGCGGCGTTCGGCCGCATTCAACGTCATCTGCACCGCCGTGGCCCGCGTGCGGCGCAAGCCCTTGCTGCTCACAGGAACGTCTACATGGCGTGCCAGACTGCGCGCCAATAGTTCACTTTGATTATAGCCTCGATCGCGTTCGCGTGAGGGATGCAGAGGAACGGGGATCAGCCAATCGGCGGTGAGCAGCTCTCCGCGCCAGTAGTCGGCCAGCATCTCGCCAAATGGCTCAGCCAGCCCAGCCAGGCGCTCGTATTTGAAGCGGTGAATGGCTTGCCACAAAACACCTTCGAATAGAGCCACGGATCGGATTTTTTCGATCACGAGAGGATGGGCGCGGCAGTTCGCGCACAACCGATCGGTCACAAATGGCTCGCCGCATTTCTCGCACCAGGGCGGCTTAATCGGCTCAATGGCGGCGCGACACGCATCACACCACAGGCTGCCCGCAGTCTGACAGCCACCGCATTGGGGAGGGTACAGGAGGTCGATGAAACTGCCCCAGACTTGCCGCCCCCGCTGCTGGAGCAATGCAACACCACGCATGCTGCTGGGCGATGCCATGTTAGCCTCGCAACACAGACCCGCTGATGCGCAGATTGAGCAGAGGTATCTGCCTAGATTGGAAGGTTGGTCGCCATGACCTGTAAGACGGCCGGTCCCAACAACACGACCCAGATCGCCGGGAAGATCAGGAAGACCATCGGGAACAGCATCTTGACCGGCGCCTGGTGCGCCTTTTCTTCAGCCCGCTGGCGACGGCGGACCCGCATTTGATCTGACTGGATGCGCAGAACTTTGGCAATGCTGACGCCCAATTGCTCGGCCTGAATCACCGCGGCGACGAAGCTGGTCACGTCACTCACATCCAGACGGTTAGCCAATTCACGCAACGCTTCGCGGCGCGTCTTGCCCAGGCGAATTTCGTGCAGCACCCGCGCAAAGGCCCGGCTGAGTTCGTCATCCCACTTCTCGGCGACTTTCTGCATGGACTGGTCGAAACCCAGACCGGCCTCGACGCAGATCGTCAGCAGGTCAAGCGCATCCGGCAAGGACCTGATGACTGAGTTCTTCCGGCTGCGAATCTTGCTACCCAGCCACAGCGCCGGCAACATGAACCCCAGCACGGCAAACAACGCGGTAAAGCCGATGCGCGGCAAAAAGTCGACGTTGGCTATAGACAACACCAGGAAGATCAAGCCGCCCAGCGCCACGCAGGCAACGGCGCGAACCCCAAAGAATTCGGATGGTGTCCAGTTGTTGGGATTGCCCGCCAGATCGAGCTTGTGCCGCGTCGATTCGAGTGTGCTCGCCGGAGTGAAGCGCACCATAAAGCCAGAGGTACGCCTGACCATCGGTGCCAGGATGCGCTCACTAAACGGCATCGACAGTTCAATTTCTTCCAGCGTGGCCGGCGTTTCGCGCATGCTGTACTCGGCCAGACGGGCCGACAGCGCGTCGCCCGGCTTACGCGAGCCCAAAGCGATCACGATGACGATAATCGCTACGCCGACCAGTATTGCCCCAATAATCAGAGGGACCGACATCATTCACCTCCGCTCACATGTTAAACTTCAATCGTTACAATTTTCTGAATCGCAATAAAACCAGTGCCAATCATCAGCAAGCCGCACACCACCATCGCCCAGCCGCACCAGCCCGAAGTGAAGAGCCGCGAAACGTAGGGCTTGTTAACGCAGAACAAGACTAACGCCAGACCGATCGGCAGCAAGCTAATGACGTATCCCGAGTAGCGCCCCTGGGCTGTTAACGTGCGAATCTCGCCTTTGATACGGACACGCTCGCGGATAGTAAAACTGATCACGTCGAGAATCTCAGCCAGGTTGCCACCGACCTCGCGCTGAACATTAATGGCAGTTACCACCAGATCCAGGTCGTCACTCTTGATCCGGCGCAGCATGTTGGTCATGGCCTGATCCAGCGGGAGGCCAATCTGAACTTCTTGCACAATGCGGCTAAACTCGGTGGCGAGCGGCGGCGGCATCTCGCGCGAAACAGCTTCCATAGCCTGCATGACGCTGTAACCGGAGCGCAAGCCGTTGACCATCAAGTTCAATGAGTCGCCTAGCTGATCATTGAAGGCGCGCAAACGCGCTCCCTGGCGATAGGATACAAACCAGCGTGGAGCAAACCAGCCCAGCACCGCCGCCAGAATTCCCAGCACGATTGTGCCGGATAAAAGATAACTTACCGCGCCAACGCCCAGCGCCGACAATAGTTGTAACGCCAGGAACTCACCAACCGTCAACTTCACATCGGCCCGAGCCAGCTGCGTCGATAGATTTTCAGATACTTTGCGCCCCTCTAAAGCCCGATTGAGGCTGTCGGCGATGGGCGTCGAGCGTTTCTTCGAATCCTGCCTCTCCACGCTCTGAACATCGCCAGCGCCGACGAACGTCTGCAAACGTTGTTCTACCGAGCCGCGGCTGCGCACCGTGGAGACGATGCCGACAACCAGTAACAGAATCGCAAAAGCGCCAATAATCAGACCAATGGTTTGAAGGGGCATAGCCAATCTCTCCTCTTAAGTCTGCAACGCAACTTCTATCAGGCCGTCTCTAGTACCGGCCACGCGAGCCGATACCGAAGATATTGGGCGGCAGCCGGATACCGGCAGCTTCAATCCGATCGATAAACTTGGGCCGCAGGCCGGTGGGCAGCAACCGTCCGATAATCTTCCCGTTTTCGATGCCCGTTTTCTCGAAAGCAAAAATCTCGGACATCGTGATGACGTCACCCTCCATGCCTTGCACTTCCGAGATGGTGACGACGCGGCGGGAGCCATCGCGCATGCGCTCCTGCTGCACAATCACATCAATTGCTGACGAAATCTGCTCGCGGATCGCACGGTGTGGCAGTTCCATACCCGCCATCAACACCATCGTTTCCATACGAGCCAACGCGTCACGGGGGGAGTTGGCGTGGAGAGTTGTGAGCGAGCCGTCGTGGCCGGTGTTCATCGCCTGCAACATGTCCAGCGATTCGGCGCCACGGCACTCACCGACGATAATGCGCTCGGGGCGCATACGCAGCGAGTTGATTACCAGATCGCGAATCGAGACTTCGCCGCGCCCTTCAATATTGGGGGGGCGCGATTCCAGCGTCACGACGTGCTCCTGGCGCAGCTGCAATTCGGCCGCATTCTCGATCGTGACAATGCGCTCGTCTTCGGGAATGAACCCGGACAGAATGTTCAGGAGCGTCGTCTTGCCCGAGCCCGTGCCACCGGAGACCAACATATTCAAACGAGAAATCACGCAGGCCTTCAGGAATTCGATGGCTTCAGGCGTAATGGAACCGTTGGCGATGATTTGCTCGACGGTCAATGGAATCTTGAAGAACTTGCGGATCGTGATCGTGGGGCCAACGAGCGAAATCGGTGGAATCACGGCGTTCACGCGGCTGCCATCCGGCAGGCGGGCATCGACGTAGGGTTGCGCCTCGTCGATGCGGCGGCCCAGCGGAGCCACAATCCGATCGATGATGCGCATCACGTGATCGTTGCTCTCAAACTGCGCCGTGGTGCGAACGATCTTGCCGCCACGTTCAATGTAGATGTTCTTCGGGCCGTTGACCATCACCTCGGTGATGGTCTCGTCGGCCAGGAACGGCTCGATCGGGCCAAAACCCAAAATCTCCGCGACGATCTGCTCAAACAAGCGCTGGCGCTCGACGCGGCTCAGGATGATGTTCTCTTCCGCCAGGACGGTGTCGTACAGCCCCTCGATCGTTGCGCGCACTTCATCGGTCTTGCTGACATCCATCGACGGATCCATTTCCGCCAGCAATTTGTTCTGGACGCGCGTCTTCAAATCCAGATAAGCATCGCGCGTGGGTGAGGTGGACGCTGGTGCACGCTTAAGGCGCATCTCGGTCAGTTTAGATTGTTCACCACTCGAAGGTGGATGAGACGCTGGAGTCCCGGAGGCTGGAGCACCCGCTGGCGCATTAGCCGGCGTCGCCTGTTGTTGACTTTTCTCGATGCGCTTGAGAAGTGACATGATCCCTCCCGATAGACTGGTGGCGTCTCGCCAGGATTATCGAAACAACCCGGTGCGTTTGCGTGTTTCCTCAGCTGGCCCCGCTGCGGCTTCTGCAGTTGGCCGTCCGAATTCCGCAGCCACGCGCTCGGCGAGTTGCTGAATCGCTTGGCCAATCGGCTTAGCCCGTTGATCGACCATGATCGGCACGCCGCGATTAATCGACGTTAGAACCAGGATTTCATCCAGTGGAATTTGTCCCACCACCTGATGCTTGATATTGTCCTCGATCATTTGAGCGGTGATTCCGCTGCGCTTATCGACTTTGTTGATGACCAACATGATCTTGTTGGGCGGGTAGCTCAGAGCGTCTGTAATCTCAAAAAACAAGCGCGCGTTCTTAATCGATGGAATATCCGGTGCCGCCACCAGCACAATCCGATCGGCAAGATCGAGCGCCGTCAAAACCGTGTCGTTGATGACTGTGGCTGTATCAACCACGACAAAATCGTACTGCCGGCGAAGCTCCTCCAAAATACGCTTGAGATAATCCGGGCTGACCAAATCCGCCATCTCCGGTCGCGGGGGAGCCAGCAATGCCTTTATTCCAGAAGCGTGGGAAACAGCACTCGTGTCGATCGAGTCCGGATCCAAATCCTCGATTGTGGCACACAAATCGGTGATGTTTCGATTTGGCGGCAGATTAAGAAAAACGCCCACATCTCCAAACTGCAGGCTGGCATCCACGAGGATGGTGCGACTCGTCTCTGGTCGTTGGTGCAAAGCCACGGCCAAATTGACGGCCAGAGCCGTCGTGCCAATCCCGCCCTTAGGTCCGAACACGACGATCACAGCGCCCTCTTTGTCTGGTCGAGCTGCGCCAGCTGTGCCGCCTTTTCCCGTCTGGGCCTGAGTAGTCGGGGGAGTCGCGGCCGCCAATGTGGCTGCCCGTGTTTGCCCCATGCGATACACCCGGCGAATGGTTGAAATCAGATCTTCGCTGGTGAAGGGCTTGGTCAAAAAGTCGCGGGCACCTGCCAGCATTGAGCGACGCAGGTAATCGGCCTCACTTTGCACCGACATCATAATCACCTGCGCGATGGGCACATCGCGCGTGATCATCTCGACGGCGGTGATGCCGTCCATATCCGGCATGTTGATGTCCATCATTACGATGGTGGGCTGCAAGTCGCGCGCCAGCTGAACTGCCTCGCGGCCCGTCGCCGCGACGCCAACCACCTCAACATCGGCCTCAAAAGCCAGTAGCTTACGAACATTCTCGCGTGTTTCCGGAATGTCGTCAACGATCAAAACCCGAATCCTGTCGGTGCCAGAAGCCATAGGGATTATCTATCCTTCGACTATAGTCAGCGCGCTTCAGTATGACCGCGACTGCTATCCTACTGCGGCGGCACATTCACTCCGCTCTCGGAACCGACGATGATCGTATTTGCCTTGGGCGGGATGGTGATATTGAAGTTGGTCAGTATGTACTGGTACGAAACGGTTTCGGTAGATACCGGCGCATTGTCACCCGCTCCGCGCAAAACCAGATTGAGCGCAATGTTGCCTTCCTGCTGCAGCCACTGCAGGATCAGGGCCTGTTGTTGATCAACCAACAATATGATCATGTCGGGCCGGGGGGGTGTAGCCGTTGGCGTGCCCAGCGCCGCCTCTCGCTCCGCCTGTCGATCAGGCGATAAGGTCGGTGTAATTTGGGGCAAGACGCCGCCGACCGGCCATTCCCCAACATGCAACACTTCAACGTTTTGCAGGGTTAGCTGGGACAGGAGCCGCGGCTTAATGCCAACGCTATCTAACTTGGCTAGCACGCGTGACACAGCCTCCTGCGGTTCAAGCCCGGCGGCAATTAAATCATCGACCAGATCGCGATTGAACGGGACAATTGGGTACTGGCCATCTTGATCCACTTCCACAACCGCAAACGACACGATGACATCGACACGATCGCCCGACCCAATGGCATAGCCAACGCTGGTGAGCTTATTGATGGGATAAGCCATGGCGACTTTGCCAGCCGGGACAAACAGGGAAGCATCGCTGCCCCTAGCCGCGAGCGCCTTGGGATCGGCTGCAATCAAGCTTGCCAGCATTGGTTGGCCACGCAAAACATCCGTGCGCGCGATTTGCCCCACCACTTTTTCGGGATCGGTAATGATCAAATCAGCAGGTGGCAAGCTGTCATTCGGCCATTTGCTAGGCACGACTGCATCAGGGCTAATCAAGGCACCGCGCGGAATATTCTGCGCCGCCACCAGGATTTCCGTCGTTCGAATCTCCGGAATTGATGTTGGCTGTTCGACAGGCGTCTGGGGAGCCAATGTCTGTGGCAAGATGACTAGCACGGCAAGCGCGCCAACTAACAGCAAGATACCTAACAGAATTAACACGCGGCTGCGGTTCATAGACGACACTCCTTACGCAAAAAGGGATTATAGAAACCACAACCACTCTGCCTGACCAGTCAGAGCGGATCTTCCAGAAACTGACAACCAGCACTTGCCATCTGGCACATTAACCAGGGCAATAACTCAGGTGATTAGTGCTCTCACCATCGTAAGTCATCAGAAAAAGCAATCTCATTGTAGCAGAATTGTCAGCGAGAGGCAACTAAAATCAAACATACCGCCCTGGCTTAGTCCAGGCTCCCAATCGCTTCACAGGGACATGTCGCGGAAAACTGAGATGCTCTTGACAGTTGCTGCAGTCAGGGCGAATCGACATCTTATCGTATGTGTCACTCGTGGCACCCGCCATTCAGATACACTGTGAAGATGAACCTCCATCGCTGGACACCTCAAGGCTAACACGCTCACATCGATGATTCAAGATGACCTAAGTTGGGTAGCCTGAGTCCCGATCCTATACACAAAAAGCAAAGCCCTCCACTTGGGGAGGGCTTTGTGCAACAACATTCAGATCACACAGCAGCTAGACATTCGAGTAGATATTCGAGAAGATGTTACCAATCGCCGGGCCGAGCAGAGCCAAAATGACGATCACAACAATGGCCACCAAAACAAGAATCAACGCATACTCAACCAGGCCCTGACCTTCCTCACGAGGCAAATACAACATAGCAACTCACCCCCTTTCACAATGTTATGGATGTAGTCAGCACTACTGCTGAACTGCGCCAACTATATCACTCTGACCATATTGAAACAATAGGACTATGGTACCTCGAAAAAACCGATTGTTTGTTGAAAATTTGTCTAAAAGACACTTTTTGTCGCCTGTATCAGAAATCAATAACGTGAACTAGATCGACATCTGAAGAGTGGCTTTAGTGCCGCGTCCGATTGCGCTATCAATTCGAAACTCGCCGCCCAGCATCGCAACGCGCTCTCGCAAGGTGCTTAGGCCAATTCCTTTTGGTTGCGTTGCGCTCAGAACCTCAGCCACATTAAACCCGCTCCCATTATCCTCAACAGTGGCCTGGGCCGTATCCTCGCTCACATCGAGAAATACTTGAGCGCGGGTGGCATGGGAGTGAGTTCTGACGTTCGCCAGAAGTTCCTGTATCACTCGAAAAATGACAACTTCCTTGTATGTCGCAAAGCGACGCTCAGCGCCCGTTACCGTCAACACAGCTGG